>Ga0334883_1004490_pt1 | contig 13418 bp, 13 predicted proteins | sample GraSluR1_MG_6_FD_207230 | JGI IMG/M metagenome (GOLD analysis project Ga0334883, IMG submission 207230) | Sludge microbial communities from methane-producing bioreactor in Wageningen University, Netherlands - Granular Sludge_09_05-R1 | ecosystem: Engineered > Bioreactor > Anaerobic >... | reverse complement strand
TGAGTCGAGGGGTGTGAAAGGGGCTTGAGGAGACAATCTGCACACTTCGTGCACACCCTGAAACCTCAATTTTCCGCAAACCCAGAGCCGGCGCGGGGATTCGAACCCCGGACCTGCTGATTACGAAAAAGATGGCAGCAACGGCAAAAAGCCTAACTAGCTAAAAGGATAAGAGATTTATTTGTACTGACTGGATGGAATGAGGCCTCTTTTTGGCCTCTTTCTTTGCGTTTTACCCATATTTTTCCCCATACTCTTCTCGTTCCACTGCCACGTTCAAAAAGTTCACCGGGCGGGGATTTGTCACAGAGTTCAAAAAACCCCGTGAAACGGGGAATAGCGTATCCAGCTAAAGACCCGCCATACGGTCGGTGTTCAACTCTCATGGTGAGTTACGAATTCACGAATGCGTGTATGAGAGATCAAATATTCCAAGGTGGCTGCCGTAAAGACCTTCCCATCCAACCGTAACAGGAGTTGCCTCATGTCTTCGCGTCTTTGCCTGAACCCTCGTCCATCGATACAGGCAACTACTTCATACGCTGGGCGACCAGCGGCAACATGCTCATTACGCTGGGTTTCCAACTCCTTTATCCGTGCCACTTTGTCTCTGGCCGTACCATCATCGCTGGTAATCTTTGCCTCAATAATGACCGCTGGGCTAAGCTCATCAGGAATGCAGAAGTCGGGTGCTTGGCCAAACCCTGGAATTCTCTCAGCGCGGCCAGTCTTCCGGTAGGAGACACCGGCGTTTCTGAGCCGTTCCTCGATAGCGCTTTCCATGAGTTCACCGACAAACTCGGAAACCGCATCGCGGTGGCCAGCAAAGGGACGGCCAAGATATCTCTCGTAGAGCAATACGGCATAGGGGACATTCTCTTTGGCAGTGTATCTGAGAGAGTCGATCCCCGAGCTGGTATCGAACTTCGAGAGCCGGTGGATGACGCCTTCCTGTTCCAGTGGAGCTCCTCGAGTTATGTATTGGATCGCAATCTCCACCAAGTCAGCGACTCGCTTGAGCGATTTGGGTTGCTCGGGTGGTGTTTGATTTCTGCTGTGCGCTCGCTCGATTGCTGCCTGATACCGCTGCTCCGCTCTTTGGATATAGGCCGAATCTTCCCGGCAGCGCCTATCCAGGGTTCTAGCCGCCCCTTGGGTAACGTCGCTATTGAGCTCGGATCGGGCAAGCTCGCCCCATTCAGGAGCGGTCATGCCGAGAATCGCTCGGAGTACTCCAAGAACTCTGGCATTTTCTATGAGAGCATGCTGAACTGCCGGTGCGGCAAAATTCTCAAAGGCATTCGTCTGACGCTTCAGGACCTCATAGGCGTCTCGAAACTCAGGGTACTTGATGAAAGCATCGCCTGCCGGCATCAGCAGAAACTCAGATATGATATCCGAAAAAGTGGCATCCACCATCTGTTCAAGGTGCTGCTCGAGTTCCTCCCTAGAAAGCTCAAAGGGCCGCTTTCCTGACATCACATACTCCCTCATTCTTCAGTTTAAAACGACACCTGAGCGTAGGCTTGCCGGTACGGGGTCCGAGGTTCTTGGGCCGGCAGATACTGGACAGCGGGACTGTTTGAGAGCACGTCATCAAGGAAATCCTCAACCGCCTCCAGGCCGCCGAAGGCCCTGATCCAATGAGCAACTGTTTTTAAACGAAGATCCGCTGGCAGATCCTTGTTCCATCGCTTGCGCAAAGACCAAATGGCAAGGCGGATGAGATGCCCGTATATGATGCACCGGATGTCTCCTAAAGTTGGAGCATAGCCGCTTGCGGAGCTGAGCTTTTCAATATCCTCTCGAAGTAAGTCCGCCACTGCTTCAGGTGAATCAACAATCCATCGGCCCGGAACTTTACCGGTTGAGCGGCAGACGAATACCGTGTCAACAATCGATGACTTAGTTCCGCTTATATGAATGGAGGCCCCCATTTCCGCCGGACAGGGCAGGGATGCCGAACAGGTGAGCCCGGCATCGAGTATGGCCACGGCAATGGGGTAATAGGCCTCGATCTTGTTGTGGTGGTAGGTGAAGGCCAAAGGGGCCCCTGGTTTCAGAGCCGCTGCCATCTTTGCAAAAACTGATGAGAGCCCTTTGGTGAAATGCTCCAGCCCTCTTCCCATGTTTTCGTTACCGGTGAGTTCAGCAGGATTTCGGGTAGAAGGCGACGAGAATTCAGGAACGTCCCTGCCGACCAGCTTGCGCAGCCAAACGTAGCAAAAATCCATAAGTTCGGCATACTGTACGTTTCCAAAGTATGGGGGATCGGTCAGAACCGCGTCCAGGCTCTCTGGCGCCAGATCGGACGTTGCTGCATCAGAGCAGGAAAGCTCCACCCGTCTTGGCCGTGCCGCCACTTGGATACTATCAGTCTCGCCAATCCACTCACCTTCAATCACTTGGATGATTTTGCGTCCGTCCCGGTATCGGATCTCAAAGGGCCGGTAGCAGTATGATTTCGCTTTCGTGAATTTCGCGATGATGTTGGACCAGCCACCACTTCCAATGTTGTCGCCATTCGTACCAGAAGGGATGCCCAAAAGGTTCGATTCGCACTGGATGAGCCCAACGGGGAAGCCATGCACAGAGAAGATATCGAGGGACTTGAGAGCCATACTATCGTAGCGGCAGAGCATATTCTGATAGCGCAGGAGATCCGAGAGATTGGTCGCCAAGGCGTTGCGGACCCGCTCCTCTTGCTGCTCAGCTATGAACCGGCAACTGAGCTCGAGTCCCAGGAGTTGCCGGCTGTTGAACATCTGGCGATAAAACCGGTAGCCCCAGCGATGCAGTCGATCCGTTTCATCGCCTGACGGGATTTCATCTTCGGGAATGCAGCGAGGCTCTAGAGCCTTCCATGCGGATTCGGCTTGCTCAAACCGAGACACATCCGTGGCGTCCGGCGCCTTAAAAAAGCGCCCTTTGTGGTGCGGTTTGCATCGAGGGCAATGATACTCAATGGCAAACATCTTGTGCTTTGGCGGACCGGCAGCGGCATTAGGATAAAGGTTGACCGTTCCACAATGGGGGCATGGGCATCGGTTTCTCTTTGCGGGCCCGGTGGTTGTCAGCTGTTTACCGCACACACTGCAACTGCCGGGATGCTTCCGGTCATCAACTTCGTTGAGATTTCCGCAGCCAGCACAGAGCAAAACGTTTCTCGGATGGCGCTTGTCTTCCGAAATGAGATAGCCGGGAAAGAGTCGGATCTCTTTGTGGCAGTTGCCGCAGGTTGTGGTCTTTACCCAAAGAAAATACTTCACCTGCGCTTCTTCGGACCCACACTTGCCGCAGCGCGTGTGGTAATTTTTCCCGACCGCAGCCCCAAGCCGAGTTACCAGGTCTTTAGCTGCTGCCTGGTATGCCTCAAGGTCAAGATGCTCTATCTCCTGTTTAACGATCCAGTAAGACATCGGGTTGATATCGTGCCCCAGAACGTCGCACCCGAGCCGGTTGGCTTCGAGCAGCGGAGTACCGCCTCCCATAAAGGGATCGGCTATCCGGATGCCATCTAAGCTATGGCTCTGGTAAAAGGAATCTCTCAAGGGGGCCTGAGCGAACTCCGAGAGCAACAACCCTCGGAAGAGTGTTCCGGGCCTACGGGCAAACCACTTATGAACGGCAATAATTGGCCGGTAGTTCTGCTGTATCTGCTTTTCCCGTAGAGCCAATTCGGCCACGAAACCTATGTCAAAGTCATGTTCGATCATACGTTCCCATACCTTGATGATCCCAAACGTCCTGCAGCCCCCAATGAGCCGGGGCTGCACGCTGAACATAGCCGAGTATCTGATTTGCTTCAAGGCCAACTATTCCGGACGGGTTGAACGGCATCCATGGTTGGGGTAGGCGACTCCATGGGGTCCCTTCTGCTTGGTTTAGGATAATCGATCGCTATTGTGCACGGTTGACAGGAAAAATGCTGTAGATCATGATAGTTACGTAATGTGTAAAGATGTAACTGCTTGAAAAAGTCAAAAGTTCGCATAAGCGACAGGAAACAAAAGCCAGCCAGGCACCTCGTGAAAGTAATTCGCAACGGCCAAATCACTCTTCCCAAGGCGCTCAGAGACCGACTCGGCTTGAGTGTTGGAGACTATCTCCAGGCGAATATTGCGGATGGCAAGATTGTCATGCGTCCGGTCAATCGTAAGCGCTCGGGCAACCCCATCTTCCGGGTGGACCTATTGTGTGCCATGATCGCCTCACACTTTACCAAGGAGGCGATCGATGAAGAAGAGCAGGTCAGCCGGCATTGAGGAAAGGCGAAGATTCTGGGAGTACCACCTGGGGCAGTGTCGCACAAGCGGTCTATCGCAGGCCGAGTACTGCCGAAGGCACGGGTTGAGCGTCAAGAGCTTCGGCTACCGCAAGCGCACAATCGCAAAAGCCCCCCTGACTTTTGTGGAGGTGCCCCTGGCCGCGCCGGTTCATTGTCCACCCAACCCATTGACCCTTGCCGTGGGTCCTCGCTACACCATCCGGATCGAACCCGGCTTTGATGCGGATACCCTGCGCCGGGTCCTCGATGTGCTCGGGCAATGATCGCTCCTGCTCAGCACACCCGGGTCCACCTGGCTTTGGGGAGCACCGACATGCGAAAGCGGGCTCTTTTGTGGTAGTGTGTTTTCCATGAACGAGGCCCTTTTACCCGATGATTTTGAGCTGCTCAAAGCGATCATCCGTGATCGTGAATCGCACATCGAGTTCCTGCTTTTCAATGAAGCCGAAGTGGCTGCGCAAGAAGCACCGGTAAAAGAGCAGATCGCTGTTCCCGCCCACACCCGTCAAAAGCCCAAACGGAAGCCTCTTCCCGAGCACTTGCCGAGAACCGAGGTGACGGTCGATATTGCCGAGGAAGAGAAAGTGTGTGCCTGTGGGACCGCTCTTTCCCGGATCGGGGAAGAGGTCTCGGAGAAGCTCGACATCATTCCGGCCAGGGTGCAAGTCATTCGAACCATTCGTCCCAAGTACGCGTGCAAGGGCTGTGAGGGAGTGGAAAGCGAGGGGGGAGCGGTCAGAATCGCCGACCTTCCTGCCGAGATGATCCCCAAAGGCCTTGCCACGGCAGGCACCCTTGCGTATGTGGCCACCGCCAAGTACGCCGACGGCACCCCGCTCTACCGGCTCTCGAAAATCCTCGACCGCTACGGCATCGAGATCCCCCGCTCCACCATGGCCTCCTGGATGGTGATGGTCTCGCACCGGTGCCGCCTGATCATGGAAATCCTTCAAAGGATGCTCAAATCAGGCGCCATCATCCACTGCGATGAGACTCGCGTGCAGGTTCTGAACGAACCCGGCCGTGCCAACACGACAGACTCCTACATGTGGGTCTTCAGAGGGGGAGATCCCGATAAGCCGGTGGTTCTCTTCCACTATGCCCCCACAAGGTCCGGTGAGGTTCCGCGGGAGATCCTGGAGGGCTACCAGGGGTATTTGCAAACGGATGCCTACTCGGCCTATGGGCAGTTCGAGAGGAAGGGGTCTCTTGTTAGACAATAACTGCGCCGAAAATGCGATCCGCCCCTTCGTGGTGGGACGCAAGGGATGGTTATTCTCCGGACATCCCAATGGAGCCAGGGCTGCGGCTACGCTGTACAGCCTCATCGAGACGGCAAAGGCCTGCGGTCTCGAGCCTTACCATTATCTGCGCTGTCTTTTCGAGAAGCTCCCCTTTGCCCAGGGCGAAGAAGATCACCTGGCCCTGCTTCCCCAGAGGCTCACACCCGAACTGCTGAGTCGTTCTCTCTCATAGGCCGCTGCTGCTCTCCTGCGCACGATAGCTCCCTGGGTTCACAGGCCCATCCTGCTATTGTGCCACGCTTTGGGAGAAGGTGCACTTTGCAAGACGCTACAACAAACCCAAGGAGGAAAAGAACGAAGAACCAGAGCTTAATTTACCGGTAACAGTGTCTCATTTTCATTGACATATTCCGTCTGCCAGACTATCTGGGGGTCGAAAATCGCTTTCTCGGGTTTAAGGGGACTGCGCTTCAAAGCCCCCGGCTCACCCCCTTCAAAGGCCAGGGCCACATCCCAAATGCCGTTGGTGACCAGGAGAAAATTCGCATCTTCTCTCAGGGAACAACGCACGGCGCACATGCCTGTTGTTCTTGGCCACCTCCATCTTGAGTTCGAGCCTGCTGATCGTGAAAAACGCGAGATTCATGCCCGACAACATAGCCGACTGGGAAAATCAGAGAAGGATCGCCATCCATGTGAGGAGAATCATGCTTACCCCTGAGGGGATCGGTTTGTTGTTTGTCTCCGGGTAGCCTTCTTTTCCGGGCTCCCGTAAAAACCGCCTAGTTTGAAGAGCTCGTCTGCGACCCAGATGGAACTCGACACCAGAACGATCAAAAGCCAATCCTCGGCGCTGAGAGCGCTAGTGCCGAAAAGCAACTGGCCGACAGGGCAATGGACTGCTCCTATCTGAAGGAGGACCGCAATGCCAACGCCCAGAAGCACCCAGCGGTTGGTGAAGGGTCCCACGGAAAAAACGGACCGGAAGGCGGCCCGTGCATTGAAGGCCTGGAACCACTGAAAAGCGGCCAGGGTGGTGAAGGCGACGGTGCGGGCATAATCCAGGCCGCTGCTTTCCTTGAAATACCAGAAGAGCCCCAGGGTTCCCGCGGCCATGATGGGCGTCAGCACGGCCATCCGCAGGGCGATCACCCTGTCGATGATGAATTCCTTAGGATCCCTGGGAGGCCGTTTGAGGATGTCGGCATGTCCCGGCTCGATCCCCAGGGGCACGGTGCAGGCACCGTCCGTGACCAAGTTGACCCACAGGACCATGACGGCTGTCAAGGGCAGATCCAGCCCGATGATCAGGGCCGCCACCAGGGTGAGAATCTCCCCGAGATTGGTAGCCAGGAGGAAGAACACGACCCGCCGCAGGTTGTTGTAAATGACGCGGCCCTCCTCCACGGCATGCACGATGGTGGCGAAGTTGTCGTCCGTCAGGATCATGTCCGCAGCCTTTTAGCCACTACCGTGCCTGCGATGCCCATGGCCACACCGATGTCCGCGCCCTTCAGGGCAGGGGCGTCGTTCACCCCGTCGCCCGTCATGGCCACCACGTGCCCTTGTTCCTTGAGGGACTCCATGATCTTGAGTTTGTGGGCAGGGGTGACGCGGGCAAACACGCCTTGTTCCAGGGCGGCCCTTGCAAGAGCGGGCTTTTCCATGCCGTCGATCTCCTTGCCTGTGACCGCCTTCCCGTTGTCCGCGATGCCGACGGACCGTGCGATAGCCAGGGCCGTGACGGCGTGATCGCCGGTGATCATGACGGGCTTGATCCCGGCGCCCTTGGCCTCTTTTACGGCCTCGATGCTTTCCTCCCTGGGCGGGTCGATCATGCCCCAAAGACCGGCCAGCGTGAGGCTTCCCTCGATTTCGGATCGCTCCAGCCTGGCCGCGCTTCCTGAGCTGAAGCGATAGGCGCCGGCCATCACCCGAAGGGCCTCGGAGCCGAACTGCTCAGCGAGCGCAACGATCTCGCTGCGACGTTTGTCATCCAGCTCCACCGGTTTCCCCTCCATGAGCACATGGGAGCAAAACTCCAGGATGCGCTCCGGGGCTCCTTTGACAAAGGCCACGTGCCCTGCGCCTTTTTCGGGCCGGTGAAGGGTGGCCATGTACTTGGTGTCGCTGGAAAAGGGGATTTCTGAAAGCCGCTCAGCCTGTTCCGGCGTTTTCTCAAGCCCTGCCTTCCTGGCGGCAACGATCAGGGCCCCTTCGCTAGGATTTCCCTCTACGACCCATTGGCCCTCCTTCTCCTTGAGCGCCGCATTATTGCAGTGAAGGCCGATCTCCAGCAGTCTTTTGATATCATCTGGAAGGTCTCCGGCCGTATCCCCGCCCTCAACCTTGATCTCGCCTTCAGGCGCATATCCTTCCCCGCTCACCTCGTAGAGGCGGCCTCCGGCCCAGATCTTCTGAACGGTCATCTGGTTCTTGGTGATGGTCCCTGTCTTGTCGGAGCAGATCACGGTGGTGGACCCAAGGGTCTCGACAGCCGGCATACGCCGGATGATGGCGTTGCGGCCTGCCATGCGCCGCACACCTAGGGCCAAGGTGACGCTGATCACGGCCGGCAGCCCTTCCGGAATCGCCGAAACCGCCACAGCGACCGAGAACATCAGCATCTCGATGATCTCATAGCCCTGGAGCATCCCAAGCCCGAAGACGCCCGCTGCAAAGGCAACGCCCGCAATCCCCAGAACCATGCCCAGCTTGTGCATCCGCTTTTGAAGGGGAGTATCTTCTCTACCTGTGGCGCGGACCTCCGCCGCGATAAGGCCGATCTGTGTCTGCATGCCTGTTGCGACCACCACGGCTTGTCCTCTTCCGCCCGTGACGCTGGTGGACATGCGGACCAAGTTTTTCTGGTCGGCCATGGGTGTATCCTGCTCCAGGGTTTCTGCGTTTTTGGCAACGGGCACCGATTCGCCCGTGAGGGCCGATTCATCCACCTGCAACTCCTCAGCCCAAATAAGCCTTGCGCCTGCGGCAACACGGTCGCCTGTTTCAAGGATCAGGATGTCGCCCTGCACGACCTCGGAAGCATCGACGTCCTTCGGGTTTCCATCTCTCACCACCCTGGCATGGGGAGATGCCATGCGGCGAAGGGCAGCAAGCGCCCCCTCTGCCCGCCATTCCTGGATGAAACCCAGCAGGGTATTGAGAACGATCACCCCGGTGATGACTGCTGCATCCACGGCATGGTCCACCAGGAGGGAAAGGATCGCAGCACCGGCCAGGAGGTAGATCAGAGGGTTGTGGACCTGTCTCAGGAGCAGGCGAAAAGGGCCGGTCCCCTCCTCAACCTCCAGCGTATTCGGTCCGGTCTCCTCAAGGCGCTGCCCGGCCTGAGCCTCGCTCAGCCCATCCTCGGAGACTTCAAGACGCTTGAGCACCTCCTGGGCATCCATGGCGTGCCAATGTGAATCAACCGCCTGCTCCTTCATAATCTTCTCCTCCCTGTTAAGATTAAACCCGATACGGGAAGATCTCTTCAGCGATTGAAGTAGGCATTAAGCACATACTCCTGCAGCATTCTTTGGGTATTAAAGAAGGAGCCGTTGATCGCGATGGAGTAGGCCATCATGTCCGTGAAGCGGCCCAGATCGTGGTAGAAGAGGGGGATAACGGCATGCTCCAGCTTATCATATAACGACGTCGCATCCAGGGCGTGATTACGGTTTTCTCCCTGCCCGGGAGCCGACTCCCCTATGGACCAGCCGGTCAGCCCCTCGATGTGGCCCTCGATCCACCATCCGTCCAGCACGCTCAGATTAGGGATTCCGTTCAGCGCCGCCTTCATGCCGCTTGTGCCTGAGGCCTCCATGGGCGGTTCGGGCGTGTTGAGCCAGATATCTACCCCGGCGGTGATGATCGCGCCCAGGGTCATATTGTAGTTTTCCAGATAGGCGACCTTGATGTCGTGTTGCAGTTCGTGCTTGGCGCGAAAGATCCGTTTGATAAGCTCCTTTCCTTCATGGTCCCGGGGGTGGGCCTTGCCTCCGTAGACTATTTGGACCTTTCCCTTCTCATTGGATATCCGTTTGAGCCTTTCCATGTCGGTAAACAGGAGATCCCCACGCTTGTAAGTTGCGGCGCGCCTGGCAAATCCGACGGTCAGAATGTTTTCATCCATGCCGGCCCCTGTCGCGCTGTTGACGAAGCCCATGAGCTGCTTTTTGCTCTGCATGTGGGCGTGCCACAATTCTTCTCTGGGAATGCTCAGGGCGTAGCGCAGACTGAAGTTGTCGTTACGCCAATAGGGGATGTAGCGGTCAAACAGCTCTCTAAATGGAGCAGAGACCCAGGTTGCGGCATGGACGCCGTTCGTGATGGCATCAATGTGATAGCCCGCAAACATGAGCCTTGAGACCTCCCCATGTTTCTTTGCCACTCCATTCACATAACGGCTGAGGTTGAGGCCCAGATAGGTCATGTTGAGGGTGCGCCCTTCGTGGAGGACGCCTTCCAGAGCAAAGAAGTCGCTCCGATCTCCGATGACCTTTCGCGCCAGATCGACGGGGAACTTGTCGTGGCCGGCCGGGACAGGGGTATGGGTGGTAAAGACGCACCTGTTTCTCACTGATTCCACATCCTGCTGGATGACAGAATCCCTTCCGGCCTCCTTTGCCTCCTCATCCAGAAGCGCAAGGGTGATGAGGGCTGCATGTCCTTCATTGAGATGAAAGGTCACCATCCTGTCGTAGCCAAGGGAACGGAGCATCCTTATGCCTCCTATACCGAGGATTACCTCCTGGGAAATCCTGTAATGGTCATCCCCTCCGTACAAAGACTGAGTGAGTCCCCTGTCCCATTCAGAATTTTCATGAAGATCTGCATCCAGGTAATAGATGGGGACTGTGTAGCCGGTAAGGCCCTGAACGTCATACCGCCAGGCCCGAAGATGAACGGTCCGCCCTTCAACCTGCACCTGGGCTCGTGGAGATTCCTCTTGGAGCAACTCCTCAAAGGCCCAGGAGGTCGGCTCTTCCCGCTGCCACCCGTCCGCTTCGAGCCTCTGACGAAAATAGCCCTTTCGGTACAGAAGCGTGACCCCAACCATCGGCACTCTGAGGTCGGCTGCCGAGCGAATCGTGTCGCCGGCGAGGATCCCAAGCCCCCCGCTGTAAGTGCATATTCTCTCGTCAATGCCTATCTCCATGGAGAAATAGGCCACCGAGCGCCGGCCGTTCCTGTTTTCTTCCATCAGAACCTCCTTTGTTGAACGGTTTTCATGAAATCAAGCTCTGAGTTTGCCGTGAAAATTACATTTTATCCTCTCATAACTCAGGGTGGCTCCTAGGCCGGAGGAGCACAAAAGCCCTTCCCTGCATTTTCTTACTCCTCGGCCGTTCATGTCCTGCTGCGGCCTTTTGGGGAGCCATGGACATTTCTTCTCCTCCCTTCGCCATCGGCAGCCTTGAGTGCAGAGAACACCATGTTTGCATCGACTGGGATTGGCTCATTGTGAATGGTTTCGTTTTCCGCGCACGCTGCCTCGGCTACCTTTGTCAGTTCCTGGTCGGAAACATCCCCAAGGCCGATTCCTTCGAAGGTGGTAGGCAGCCCCACGGATTCGCAGAAGGAATATACCTCGTCAATCAACGAGCTTGGTTTATCGGTCAAGAAGAGCGAGGCCAGGGTCCCGAAGGCGACTTTTTCGCCATGGTGTTGATCGTGGACCTTTTCAAGCACCGTGAAGCCATTGTGGATGGCGTGGGCCGTGGCAAGGCCTCCGCTTTCAAAGCCCAACCCGCTCAGGAGCGTGTTCGCCTCAACCACATGCTCAAGGGCCGGGGTTACCGCGTGAGCCTCGCAGGAGATCTTTGCCGTGAGCCCGTATTCGAGCAGAGTGTCGTAGCAAAGCCGGGCAAGCGAATAGGCGGTCATGGATCCGACATCGCCGGTAATGTTGGGAGCGAACTTCGCCTTGCAGGAGCTTGCCTCAAACCACGTGGCCAGGGCGTCCCCCATGCCCGACACCAGGAATCTTGCAGGGGCCCTGGCGATCAGCCCGGTGTCCACCAGGACAACATCGGGATTCCTGGGAAGGATCAAGTATCTCTTGAACTTCCCCTCCGGGGTGTAGATGACGGAAAGAGCGCTGCACGGGGCATCGGTAGATGCGATTGTGGGGACAATGATCACGGGCTGCTCCATCGTGTAAGCAACTGCCTTGGCCGTGTCCAAGGTTTTGCCGCCGCCGATTCCCACGATGACCCGCGCCTTTGCCTTGTCAGCGAGACCCGAGAGCCTCTCGATTTCCTCGTCAGAGGATTCACCTCCAAACCGCTCCGCCTTATTCCCTGAAGACGCTCCCACGAGCATGTCGGAATGGGGGAGGGGGTTTTCAAGGACAAAGGGGTCGCACACCAGGAACCCTGCCTGTGCAAATCTCTTGATCTCCTCTGCCAGTCGTTTGAGAGCGTCGACGCCTTGGATATACCGGCCGGGAAATAGGGTTTTGGTGATCATGTCGTGCCTCCTTTCTGTTTTTCTTGACGCTTTGAGGTGTTGAAGAGTGCCGCAAGCAAACCCAAAGCGAAACCCAACCCTGTGGTCAGGAGCAGCAAGAGGATGACGGGCATCTCCACGGTAATCAGCAGAAAATGGGCCTGAACCGGGCCACGGTTTTGTACGATCACTATGGTCAGAGCACACACCAGGATCAATATCGCTATGAGCTTAATCTTTTTCACGGCAACAACTATCTCATTCTGATGGGCGGGATTCTTCAGGTCCCTGTAATGATGCTTTCATACAACCGCTCGGCATCCTCCCTGCGACACAATTCGGTTCCCGGCGTCATGACGGCTGCCGTACCGGCGGCCACGCCGAAAAGGACGGATTCCCTGGACGAGTTGCCCCGGGCCAGGCTCAAGGCGATACCGGCCACCATGCTGTCCCCGGCCCCGACCTTGCTGATGATCGGCACGGTGGGCGGCAGGATGTGTTCGGCAAAGTCCTCCGAAACCGCCAGCGCACCGGCTGCGCCAAGGGAGATCACCAGCACCTGGCAGCGGCCGCTTTGGACCATCTTTTGGGCCTCGGCCTTGATCTGCGATTCCTCCTTGATCTCCTCGCCGACCAGCTCCCTGAATTCACGGACATTGGGTTTGATCAAAAACACTCCTTCCTCGATGGCTTCCTTCAGGGCTTTACCCGAAACGTCCACGATCGTCTTTGTCCCCTTCTTCTTCCCGACACGGGCAACCTGTGCATAAAAGTCAGGAGGCACGCCAGGCGGAAGGCTTCCACTCACCACCACATATTCCGGTGCAGGCTCCATGGCCGATATTTCCTGAAGAAATGGCTCCCCTTCCTTCTTTCGAAGCTTTGGTCCCGGCATTCCAAAACGGTACTGCTGTCCGGTGAATTCCTCCAAAATGACCAAACTCTCCCGGATTGCCCCCTCGATGGGAAACGGCCGATGGTTCACACCTTCTTCGTCCAGGAGCTGTTGTAGCCTCTTCCCCGTCAGTCCCCCTGCAGGATAAAGGAGCAGGGATTTGCCTCCCAGTTTCTTGATGGCCCTGGAGACATTCACCCCACCCCCGCCGGGCTCGAAACGAGGCGGTGTGCAGTGGAGTTTGTGCTCGGCTACGACATGCGCCACGCTTGAACTTTTGTCGATGGCCGGGTTCAATGTTACGGTTACAATGGTTTTCATGCATTTTGCTCCCTTCAGCAGACCGATGCCGGACTTTCCGCAAGCCTGCCGGATATGATCTCCCAGGCTTCTTGGGCGGTTTCGACATACTCCTGAATCCGTGAGTGTACATATGGCATCTCTCTGAATCTACAATTTTAACTTATTGTAATTTAAGCCTAATTGTGGTATTAGATCACCTCACAAAACATCACTTGAGAGGTGAGAGGAACAT
>Ga0334883_1004486_pt1 | contig 13423 bp, 13 predicted proteins | sample GraSluR1_MG_6_FD_207230 | JGI IMG/M metagenome (GOLD analysis project Ga0334883, IMG submission 207230) | Sludge microbial communities from methane-producing bioreactor in Wageningen University, Netherlands - Granular Sludge_09_05-R1 | ecosystem: Engineered > Bioreactor > Anaerobic >... | reverse complement strand
CTCGTACCGCGAAATGTCTTCTATATGCGCAACCGGATTCGAGGCCACAAGCCCGCCTTGACGCAGAGCGAAGACCACCTCCCCGCCGTCGTACGACAGATCGGCGGAGGTGATCATTCCGTCCCCGGCATCGAATATGCACACCAACTCGCCCCCATTCTCATCCGGCCTGAAACGGTACAGCCCGCCGCCCGGCCGAAATCCCTCAACGTGGTAAACGTACACATGCGAAATATCTAACGGCTTCCGCTTCACCAGCAGGATCTCCTTGAACCCGAGTGTCCCGTCCAGCAATTCCCGGCGAAGAGCTTTCGCCTCCGGCCCCTTCTCCGCTGCCGGTATCTGCATCTCCGCAAGCTGCTTGCCTGTAAGAGCCGTGGCGTACACGGCTATCTCAGCGGCGCCCGGATTCGGCGAATTCGGATGAGACGAAAGAAACGCCACACGAATCTTCCTGACTCTCTGCCTTGGAAAGTTAATCATCTGACCGCCATGCCGATGCTCCAGCGCCCCGGCCGCTATCGCTTCGTTGGAATCATCGAGATAAACCTCGTAATCCTTGAAGCATTCGAGCAGTGGACTTGTAACGCGGGCATAATAGACGATCTGGGCGGCCTCGACGGGCTGATCCCACTCCAGGCAAAACCATCCTGTCTGCGTGCCCTTCACCGCCCAATCCCGATCCGGTTGGAATTCAGAAGGAATGATATCATTAACAGCCATCGCCGGACTGTACGCATCGCTGAACTCACTGCTCGCCGAAACCTTCGCAAGAGCCGCCAGATTCACCGGCAATTCCTCCGCTGCAACAGGCCTGCAAAGCCAGATGAGAGTACCTATCCCCAAAAACAGACAACAAGCATGGCGAGTCTTCATAACGTCTCCCATTGTGCTCTCCAAAAAGCGCTCACAGGACCGGTCGCTCCGTTCTACAGCACGCCAGTATACCACGTTCAGCCGCATCAATCAAACGCACGAGATACTCCATCAGCGGCTGTTAACGAACCACACTGCGTAATCGTTGAGAAGCTGGTAGTTTCGCGATTTCTTGTCCACTGCCTGGATTTCCGCTCCGCCCAGCAGAAACTCTTTGCCGTCACAAATACGGCGGACCTTCGCGCCAATGTCCTCACCCCAGAACATGGCCCATACGGTTTCGGCGTCGTGCACTATCTCGAGCAACTGATAACGGTCTTTGTAAGAGGGCTGCGTCTTCTTGAGCCGTTCGTACTCTTCCTTACTCCCTGGGCCAAACACGTAGAACTCTTCCCACCCGAAATCTTCGTATCCCGTCACCTCACACGGCAGGGACAGGTTCGCCCTGAGATATTCAAAGAACACGTCCCTTGTCTCGTCCCAGCAACGCCCCTCCGTATCCCCCACGATAGCCGCTATCCGCTCATCGTAAGCATCTCTCTCCATGTCTGCTCCTTGGCCAGGTTAATTAAGGCGTCCGGTACTTTTTTGCTCTCCCATTTTCTCTCAGGGTCGACGAAAGGCTCTTCTCGGCTATTCATGTCCGACAACTCATTGCGCCGCATTGTAGGGGCACGGCATGCCGTGCCCTCAGCGCCAACGGACCTTGTCAACACCCCCCCCGGATACTTCTTTCTCGTAGGGGCACGGCATGCCGTGCCCTCAGCGCCAACGGACCTTGTCAACACCCCCCCCGGCACTTCTTTTGGCCTCTGCGCGGCGCCAAAACGTTCCACATGCGTCAGAGCGCAAACTTCCTGCAAGCGCCCCACCTGTCAATAAGGTCAATCCGGTCAAAACGCCCGCAAAAGCCTAAGCCATCGCCACTCGCCGCCCTTCTTAAATATCCGCAATCGTCCGCTGGCACGGTTAATCCCACCACACACCAATCGCCTCCATACCATCCGGCACGTCATACTTCTCGATCGGATACTCCCCAGAGAATCCGACGATGATATCATCCGCCGCAAATCGCTCCCCCAGCCATCCCTTAACCTCCTCAACCGATTCTCCCGTAATAACCCACACCGTATCCGTCGAAGGCCACCCCTCCGCATCCTCCAAATCCTTCACCTCCACGCGAACATCAGCCACCTCCGCCCTCGCCCGAATCCCTTTAAACAACGCATAAAACTCCGACGGCGCAGGCTGATCCGGGTAAAAGTTGTAACCTATCGACCCGTAATCGTCATTCCCATCAAAAAACTCCTCCAGCGTCACCAAAGGCCGCGGCACATTGAAATCATTAATATCACCAGCCCGGTTTATCCGCTCAAGCAACCGCCCGCGAGCATCATGTGACACCCCGCCGCCCTCAACCTCACCACTCCGCGCACCCGCCCCGCCCGGCTCTTCCTCCGACTTGCGATCGCAACCCACAATCAGAATTCCACCCGCCAAAAGCAAAACAATAGCCAAACGCCTCATAAACCTCTCCCATTCGCCACACTTCATCGTTCTGCCCCCACGCCTCACAGTGCTATTACCTGCACGCCCGCGTTCCTCCGCCTATGCATTCTCCTCCCCTGCACGCCCCCCACCCGTCAATCCGGTCAATCCGGTCAAAACGCCCGCAAAAAACCACCACCATCGCCACTCGCCGGCCTTCTTAAATATCCGCAACCGGCCGTTGGCACGGTTGACGACTGATAGACATATCCACCAACCGCGATTCGTTTGAAAAAGCCCTGCTACCTGTACTCTTTCCATTCCATTGTTTGGAACCATGGTTTCTTGCTGTACTTAGTCAGCGCGCTACCATTTATCGCTGTTCTTTCTGGCATGTAACCTGATTGCTGGGCTGTTATAAGCCATGCTTTGCATTCTTCCTCCTGATCTAGCTCTGCATATACTTCTGCTACATTTGCTGCCGATTCATTGCCGTTGAGATTAGCAGCTTTCTTGTATGCCTCTAATGCCTCTTCCATATACGCTTTTCGCTTCTCACTGTTGGCTGCGTACTTTTTCGCAATAACTTTGGCTGCGTTCCCTTGATAGTCATAAACTAGCCAATCCTCGACGCCCATGCTTAACAGTGAATGCGTATACTTTAAGGCCCCCTCTGCGTCTCCAATTCTTGATGTATCCAACAACTTGATGTACAATCCAACAGTCGTCTTCTGTTCATCTAGGGTTTTGCTTATGCCCACTAGTTGCTTTTCCTTTTCTGCAATTCTTGCTAATATCTGCTCACCCTCCCTTACGATGGCACTAAATGCATTCGTAGCTTCTCCCCTGCAATACCTGATGTCATTCAGTGCTTCACGCGATTCACTTTCACGTTTTACCACAGAATAGATAATAGACACTGCTTGAAAAGTCAATGCCACAGTGAGGGCGAACCACAAACATCTTATGGTGCTCTTGTTGGCCTCCATAGCCACGGCACAAGTCGTCTCACACATACTATTTTCTACGTGCCCAACACTCGCCTTAGCCTTACTCTTCTTGCCCACAGCAAACCTCCGTTAACATTGTTAGTCGCCACATGTTCCTCGCGGGCTTCCAAATAGGTGTCCGGTCTTTCTCTTGTTTTCTTCCTTTTTCTCACAGCATTGACTCGATGCTCAGTTTTCTTGCTGTTTTGGTTATCCAATCGGCATCACCGAGAGGACATCCGCGTTTTACGCTCTTGCCAATCTGCTCGGCCAATGTGGGATCGACTTGACGATGCACCAGGCTTTCCCAGTCGTCCGGAAGCGCCAAAGTTCCTTCGGCCAGTTCAACTTTCGCGTCCCGCCCCTGCCCGACGCCAAAGCTGAACCATCGCCGGTCGCCGGCATGTTCGACGATGTCGCGCACAAACGCAGTTGGCCTCGACATACCGCATGACGGTCAGGTAGTAAGCCACGCGGTGTTTCCCGTCGCTTCCACGGCCACAACGTCACGCCGTCGCAACGTCTTGCGGAACTCATCCATGCGAATGCATAGCTTGCTATCCGTTGCTTGCCTTGTGCCGTCCGGTAGCAAAGTGTGAAACTGTTTGTGTGCAAGTCCAATCCAAGATAACTCATGCCGCGTTCTCCCAATTCAAAGTTGCTCACGTCTTTGGAGTAGATTGCTTGTCGGCGTCCACCATTCTCCTATGCAAGGTCGCAATGCCTTATCGTGGTCGGTTCGGTTCCAGGTCTAAGGTATTCTCCTTTTCGGGGTCATTCGCCCCACATGACGCATGCAGCCTGAAACCTATCTACTCCGATTCATTTGAACCGAAGTTAAGACGCCAACCAGTCTTGTCAACCCAGATATTTTTCTTTTTCTTTGTCCCTCACCCAGAACCCGGAAAAAGAAAACATATCGGCTCAACTGCGACTTTCTGTTATCGTACCACCTCCTTTCGAGGCCAACGTCAGCCTTCACTTCCGGCGCATTTAACGACGTAACGTGCAAGGCCTTATTGGCCCTCCATCATGAGTCCCTCATCTTCATTGGCCTGGACAGGTCATATTCGCAGTTGGCGCGATCCTGGTAGGCGCACTCAATGAGAAGAGCAAGGTTTTCAAGGTTCGCACCAAGGCGCGTCCACTGCGTCACTGACACTTTGGCATTCTTGGCGAGCAGTTGATCGATCATGCGATCAGGGAGATACGGATATCGCCGTTCATATTCAGTTCGAGAATTGATCGAACACCAATCTCCAACTTCTGGATATAGCTGTTTCTTCTCAATGTCTCCATGTGCGGCAGTAAAACACCGAGGGCGTGTGCTGGGAAGCAGAACGACAACAATACCGCTCTTCTTATTGACTTGCCCATCTATCATACTGGAGAACAACTCCCAATCTATGTGTTTTCTGCCCGCTGTACCTATTCCTACAAGAAGCACCGTGACACTGGAGTCCCTTAGGTATTCATCACGTATCTTCCTGCGAATGGTCTGGGGAGGCAGATCCGAATCTATGTCTCCGGTGTCCACCGAGTAGTCAAGGAAAACTTCACACCTTTCATTCAGGCTGATCAAGTCTTTCTTGTACTCCTCATCGTAGGCGTGGTGATAGCTGATGAAGACTTTATGAATAGGCAGACGAACCATCAGATGTCCTCCATCTCTGTCATGTCCTCGACATCGGCCAAGTCAGATAACATCTTTGTGTAGGCTCTCAAATTCTCCTGCAGGTTAGTCAATTCGCGTCTGAACTCAGCGCACTTGCCTTCTTCACCAAAGGCGCCTTGCTCACTGAGGCGATGCCATTTGGCTGTGAATGGTCTAATGACCTGATTGAGAACAATAATGGCAACTCTCGTGAAGTTTTCTGCTTTGCGCCCGTGCTCTTTCAAGGTGCTCCGCGTTAGTCGGAAGATCTTGTGCACGCTTTCAAGCGCAGCTTCTTCGGTGCCGTGTTCATCAGGTAGTCTTTGTGTTGTTATCCTCGTCAAGAGTTCGATGTATAGATCCCACGCCGCGTTCTTGTCGGGGTCATTTGGTTCCCAATCCATCTCAAGGATCGGGGTCTTCACTTTCAGGCCGGTTAAGCCCCATTTCTCGAAGAGATCTTTCATTCTCATCTTCTAGCCCTCCGTCAACCACCGTCTCAATGTAACGGCTGTATTCTTCTCATGATTTAAGACTATCCATCCGTTTTTTTCCATAACGTCCTTGATTTTGCCCCACACGATTCGACGGTATAGACCGAGGTATTCGGTCGTCGACCATGTCTGCTCGTATTTCTTTTCCGCTGTGGGAAAGAGGGCGACTGGCCACTGTCCCTTTTCGCCGTCGGCCAGACCCAGTTCCCAAGGAATCCATCTACTCTCTTTGCTGTTGGTTGTCACAAACAACACGAAGCGGCGACACGCCTTGACGGTTCCCCTCAATATCTCTGCCGTTTCCCTGTCGGGGGTCTTGGGCAACCGATCATCTTCGTTATCTATATAGACACGGCCTCCATGATTCTCAAGTATAGAAATCACCGCGGGAAGATGCTCCTTGTCCTTTGAGGAATGTGAAAGGAAAACAGTCTTGTCTGTCTTGGTGCGAGCGGCCTCTTTCAAGAGTACCCCGACTTGCAGGCCTCTTGTGATTCGGCTCAAATCATCAAAGGTGGCAAATTGTGGCATTTTCCCTCTCCTTTGGGCAAATTGAAGGTGTCCGGTACTTTTTCGGTCTTCCTCTTGGCTGCTTCGCATCAGCCCGCCGGCGGCTCCCTCAAATCCGCGTCGTGCCGAAGCCGCCATAAGTATACCGCTCAACCCCCTCGCCCTGCGAAAGCCCACAGTTCCATTTCGAAAGAGCAACAAGTGACCCAGGACATCATAATAATACCAGTAAAACTCGCCCCACGCAACACCAATAAACTCCCTGCCGCAATCCGCCAACGCCCTCGCCCGCACTCCCCCCGCAATTTCTCTCGCCTCCCGCCCATCACGTCGATATAATCACCAGCGCCCGGCCAGATCGCCGAAATCGCACTGAGACGCCCAATGACCGCCGTAATCACAAAGCCCGACACCGAACAGAAGCTGGACATCCTCAGCACCGATGCCCAGTACGACCTCGCCTGCGCCTGCGGCACCCGCAGCCCCGCCGAGCACCGCCGCCGCGGCCCGCACGGCCGATGGATCTACCCCGTAACCCTCCCCAACGGCGGCACAAGCCTCCTCTTCAAGACCCTCCTCTCAAACGCCTGCACCAACGACTGCCTCTACTGCCCCCTCCGCGAGCAATCCGACGTCCCCCGCTGCACGCTCGGCATCGACGAAACCGCCCGAACCTTCCTCGACTACCACCGCCGGGGCGAATGCTTCGGCCTCTTCCTCAGCTCCGGCGTTATCGCCTCCCCCGACGCAACAATGCACCGCCTAAACGGAGTAGCCCGCCGCCTCCGCACCAGATACGGCTTCAAAGGCTACATCCACCTCAAGGTCATCCCCGGCGCAAGCGACGCCGCAATCGAAGAAGCCGTAAGCCTCTCCTCCGCGGTCTCACTGAACATAGAAACCCCCGGCCCACAATATCTCTCCCGCCTCTCAGACCGCAAAGACTTCCTCAACGACATCATCCGACCCATAAAGCTCATCAGCCGCCTCACCGGCAAAGGCATGCGCCATTCCCGCGTCAAGCAGACCACCCAGTTCATAGTAGGCGCCGCCGGCGAACCCGACTCCGACATCGTTCGTTACATGGGCCCCCTGTACCGCCGCCTCAACCTCCAGCGCATCTACTTCAGCGCCTACCAGCACAACCTCGGCCAACTCCCGCCGTCCGCGGACCGCGCCCGCCGCGCGACACAACAAGACAGCCCGCCCCCTCAAGGCCGACTCTTCGACGACTTGCCCGACCACAAATCCGCCGATCACTTCATGCGCGAACACCGCCTCTACCAGGTCGACTTTCTCATGCGCAAATACGGATTCACAGACTCCGAGATAATCTTTGACGGCAATGGCCAATTGTCGCTCGACACCGACCCGAAAGAAATATGGGCACAGAATCATCCTGAATACTTCCCGGTAGACGTAAACCGCGCCTCGAAGGATGAACTGCTCCGCGTCCCTGGGCTCGGACCAATCACGGTCCAAAAAATCCTTGAAGCCCGCCGCAAAGCCCGTCTCAACAGGATAGAAGACCTCGCCAAACCCGGCCCCCTCACGCGCAAAGCTAAGAATTATCTGAAATTTTGAGCAATTCTGCGCAAAAACAGCAACAAAAAACCGCCCCAAACCCCCGCCAAGAGCCAAAAAAACGCAAAACACCCCGGCTTAAGACCAAAAAAAACGCACCTTTATAACAAAAACACCCTCCCGGAGCCCCATTTCGCTCCAGCCACCCCCCTCCAGAGCCGAAAAAACACACCTGAACACGGGTGCGGAACAAAATTTTCTCACTTCCGTAATTTAAGCTTGCAAATTTGTCCGGTTTACATAAACTAAGCTCTTTTGAAGCAGCGGGTGTTCTCCTTTACAAACGGTAACTCTTTTATAAGCAGAAGGTTGTGAGTCTTTTATGATCAAGGTCAAGTCACGTGCCGGCGAGTCGGTTCAGCAGATGGTGAAGCGCTTCAAGAAAATGTGCGAAAAGGAAGGCCTCATTCGCGATATCAAGCGCAACAGCTACTACGAAAAACCATCTGAAAAGAACCGCCGTAAACGCCGTAAATCGCAGCGAATGGCCTCGATAATGAGCCGCTAACCGCGTTTTCAGCCCCTTCAGAGCCGATCCGGGCGGGCGTGCCCAAGGTGCCCTGTCCGGTTTTCTTTGCGCCAAACCAGCGATTAACACAAGTTGCCAGGGGGTAATAATGGCCGATTTCAAGCTAAAAAGCGGGTACAAGCCCTGCGGCGACCAGCCCCAGGCCATCCAGCGCCTCGCAAACGCCCTTAATGAGGGCATACGCTTCCAGACCCTCCTGGGAGTTACCGGAAGCGGCAAAACCTTCACAATGGCCAACGTAATCGCGCAAATGCAGCGCCCTGCACTGGTTATATCACACAACAAAACCCTCGCCGCACAGCTCTACGAGGAGTTCAAAGAGCTCTTCCCCGAAAACGCCGTCGAGTATTTCGTCAGCTACTACGACTATTATCAGCCCGAAGCCTACATCCCCCAACGCGACATTTACATAGAAAAAGACGCATCCCGCAACGACGAACTCGACCGCCTCCGCCTCTCAACCACCACAAGCCTAATGTCCCGCCGCGATGTAGTGATCGTGGCAAGCGTTTCCTGCATTTTTGGCCTGGGTTCGCCCGAGGACTACGAAGCCAGCGTAGTGGCGGTCCGAGTCGGCGATTCCATTGAAAGAAACGCCCTTTTGGGGCGATTAGCGGACATTCAGTACGAGCGCAACGACCTGGACTTCGCCCGCGGCAAGTTCCGTGTCCGGGGCGACGTAGTGGAGCTCTGGCCTTCGTACGAGTCGTTCGGCGTGCGTTTCGAGTTCTTTGGCGAGGACGTCGAGCGCATCACTTATATCAACCCCACCAGCGGGGAAGTCTTGGCTGAAGAGAAGCAGATCTTCATATATCCGGCAAAGCATTACATACTGCCCGCCGAGCGGATCGAATCGGCGGTCCAGAGCATCAAAGAGGAATTGGAGCATCGGCTGCTGCAATTGCGGCACGAAGGTAAACTACTGGAGGCACAGCGTTTAGAGGCACGAACGCGGTATGACATGGAAATGATTCAGGAGGTGGGGTATTGCAGCGGCATCGAGAACTACGCCCGGCACATGGCGGGCCTGAAGCCAGGGGCAAGGCCATACACGCTGATCGATTATTTCCCTGAAGATTTCCTGCTGTTCATCGATGAATCGCACGTTACCATCCCGCAGTTGCGGGGCATGTGGGCGGGCGACCACAACCGCAAAATGATCCTCGTGGAGCACGGTTTTCGGCTGCCGTCGGCTCTGGATAACCGCCCGCTGCGGTTTGAGGAGTTCGAGGAAAGGTGGAAGCAGGTGGTGTTCGTGTCGGCGACGCCGGCGGCCTACGAGATGGACAAATGCGAAGGCGAAGTGGTAGAGCAGATCATCCGCCCGACCGGTCTGGTGGATCCGGAGATATTTGTCCATCCGGCCAGCGAGCAGGTGCCGCACCTGATGGGCCAGATCGAAGAACGCATTTCAGCGGGCGAGCGGGTGCTGGTGACCACCCTTACGAAGCGATTGGCGGAGGATTTGTCCAATTATCTGGCCAAAAAAGGCTTTCGGTGCAAGTATCTGCACAGCGAAATCCAGACCTTGGAGCGGGTGGAGATCCTTCGTGAACTTCGAATTGGTGAATTCGATGTGTTGGTGGGGATCAACCTTTTGCGGGAGGGACTGGACCTTCCGGAGGTCTCGTTAGTCGCGATCCTGGACGCAGATAAGGAAGGTTTTCTGCGGTCTGAAACGTCGCTTATTCAGACAATCGGGCGGACAGCCAGAAACGTCAACGCCAAGGTGCTTCTTTACGCGGATCGCGTGACGGAGTCGATGAAAAAAGCTATTGACGAAACGAATCGACGGCGTAGAATTCAGCTTGATTACAATGCCGAGCATGGAATTACCCCGGAGACTATCCGCAAAGAGATCAAGCGAGGCCTGGCTGATGAGTTGAAGGCGCGCAAGACAGCCCAAGAGGCGGTGAGTCTGGAATCGGAGGAATACGACAGGGTGGAACTTGCCGCAGAGCTCGAGAAGGAGATGTTGGCGGCGGCGGAAGCACTGGACTTTGAGCGGGCTGCACTGTTGCGCGACCGGCTTTCGGAACTGAAGGAGATGCCTGAGCTTACAGCCCGGCCGAGTGCGTCGATTAAGGGATCGTATATGCGACACAAAAAGGCGAGACGATGAAGAAGACCAAACTTGACCTTAGCCAGGTAAAGACACTGATCGAACTTGCCGTGGAAGAGGACTTTGGGCGGGGCGACCCTACAAGCGAGATCACGACTGCGCTGGATGCGCACGCCAAGGCGTATATTGTGACTCGCGAGGATATCGTTGTGTGCGGCGTGGAAGTCGTGCGGGAGGTGTTGAAGAGCTATGATCCACGCCTGAAACTGCGGGTGCTGGTCGGAGACGGAGAGCACGCAGATGTTACCGACCGGCTGGGAGTGATAGATGGGCCGTTACGGTCCATTTTGAGTTCAGAGCGGGTCGTGTTGAATTTTCTGCAGCGGCTATGCGGGATCAGCACGATGACGCGCAAGTTCGTCAATGCGGTCCGAGGCACTGGCGCAAAGATTTACGATACTCGGAAAACCATGCCTGGCTGGCGTTATCTGGAGAAATACGCAGTGCGGTGCGGCGGCGGACACAACCACAGGATGAGTCTGGCGGACGCAGTGATGTTTAAAGACAACCACGTTGCCGATCTGGGCAGCCAATTGAAACCAAGATTGAAGAAGATGGTTGCCGAGGCGCGCCAGCGAAAGGGGGTCAAGTTCGTGGTCGTAGAAGTCGATCATGTTGATAACCAGCTTGACCGGGTGCTGACAATACCCGGTATAGACGTGATATTGCTGGACAATATGGGGCAGTGGCAGTTGAAGCATGCCGTCGAGATGCGCAACAGAATGTGCGGCAAGCGGCCTTTGCTGGAGGCAAGCGGAGGTGTGACGCTGAACAACGTAATGGCGATTGCGCGGTGCGGAGTGGATCGCATCGCAGTGGGTGCAATAACGCATTCCGCGGCGGCGGTTGATATCGGCCTGGATCTGCCGGATTAGCAAAATCGGAACCTGCGTATTTTGGTTTGAAGTCAAGGCGTTATGGGCGCATTTGCGGGGCTGGATGTAGATTATATCGAGTCGCGCCTGACGAGCGGCGTGGTGGGGCGCAAAGTGCTTCTTTACAGATCCACTTCGAGCACGAGCGATATCGTGTGGGAATACGCATCGAACGCGGAAAATGACGGGATATGCGTGTTTGCCGAGGAGCAGGCGGCGGGTAGGGGCCGGCAGGGTCGGCGGTGGATAAGTCCGGCTGGGGAGAGCATACTGTGTTCAATTCTTCTGCTGAATCTTCAAGTTGAGTCCGAGATGGTTACGCTGGCGACGGCGGTTGCGGTTGCCGAGACTGTCGATGGCTACGTCCGAGGTCAGACACAAATCAAGTGGCCAAACGATATCTGCGTCGACGGGCGGAAGGTGGCGGGGATTCTGGTAGAGACGCGACCAGATCGACCTACAAAGGACTACGTTGTCGGGATCGGGATTAATTGCCACCAGGACGCGGCGTTCTTTGGTGGGCTGTCTCTGCGGGCGCCTGCTACGAGCGTAGATATGGAGGGAAATGGCGGTGTGGATCGGAATGGGCTTGCGGCGGACGTTTTGAATGCCGTGGACCGATGGATCGAAAAGGCCAGAGGCGAAAGCGGGGCGGTCATTGCGAGATGGAAAGAGATGAGCCGGCTACTGGGGGCTCACGTGGTGCTGGAATACGACCAGAGGCGGTTTGCGGGGCACTGCGTGGGCGTGGACCCGGTCAAGGGATTGATTCTGCAGTTGGAACGGGGGGGAGTCAGAATGTTCGATGCGGCGCACACTACCATGGTGCGGCAGATGACGCTGGCGTAGGTTTGAGCGGGTCTGAGTGGGGAACTTTCAGGGCAGGAGGCGTACTTCGGGCAGTTGAATAATGGCACGTCCTTTGTTATGATAGAGGGCGTTTAAGAGACCTCTATTTAATGAAGGAGAAGTGCCATGCGATCCTGCCACTTCATGTTTATTCTTGGGATCCTTTTATGTGGGGCGGTGTGCTGCGGTCAAGTATACGGACCTGCCGACAGAGATAACCCAGGGGACGAGATGATCCAGTCTTACCTGGCGCACCGCACAGAGGAGATAGAACTGCGGTTCATGCAAGAGATCGAATCGCTTGAGAAATGGCAAAGGGCGCGTGAACAGTACAAAGAGGAGTACCTGTACATGTTAGGGCTATGGCCGATGCCGGAGCGAACTCCTCTTTGCGCTAAGATAACGGGAAGTCTTGAGGGCGATGGGTACGTGGTGGATATGCTTCACTACCAGAGCGTGCCTCGGCTGTACGTTACGGGCAACCTCTACCGGCCTTCGGCTGTTCCGGCGGGCAAGCGGCTTCCGGCGGTATTGTACGTATGCGGGCACTCACATCGCGGCCGGGACGGGAACAAGACTGCGTACCAATCACACGGTATCTGGTATGCGCGACATGGATACATATGTCTTGTACTCGATACGCTGCAGTTGGGTGAGATCGGCGCAATTCACCACGGGACGTATCGAGAGGGCCGCTGGTGGTGGCACAGCCGGGGGTACACGTCTGCCGGAGTGGAATGCCTCAACGGAATGCGAGGCATCGACTACCTTGTGAGTCGTCCTGACGTGGACCCGGAGCGAATAGCGGTAACGGGTATCAGCGGCGGCGGCGCATCGACGTTTTGGATTGCGGCGGCCGATGAACGTATCAAGGCGGCTGTGCCGGTCAGCGGCATGGCGGACCTTATGTCGTATATTCCCAATCGTGTCATCAACGGGCATTGCGACTGCATGTTCCTGTACAATACCTTCCAGTGGCCGTGGACGAGGATTGCGGCGATGGTTGCTCCGCGTGCTCTGCTGTTCGTCAACAGCGACGCGGACCCTATATTTCCGATGGATGCGAATGAACGGGTGATTAATCGGCTGGAACGGCTCTATAGTCTTTATGGAGCAGGCGATCTGGTGGACGCGGTCGTCAGCATCGGCGGGCACAGCTACCGGCAGGACATACGGCAGGCTGCGTATCGCTTCATAAACACACATCTGAAAGACGATCCGCAGATCGTCCTCGACAGCGAGGTCGATTTGGTCACCGGGTCGGGCAGCAACCGGCGGCATCCAATCGATCCGCAGCGGCTGCGGGTGTTTCCACAGGACAGCGACCTGCCTGAAGATGAACTCAATACAACAATTGACGAGTACTTCGTGCCCATGGCGCGTGTGGAGTCGCCCGGGCAGGGGGAATATGCCAGTTGGAAGCAATCACTGCTGAGCGAACTGCGACGGGTCG
>Ga0334883_1004478_pt1 | contig 13451 bp, 9 predicted proteins | sample GraSluR1_MG_6_FD_207230 | JGI IMG/M metagenome (GOLD analysis project Ga0334883, IMG submission 207230) | Sludge microbial communities from methane-producing bioreactor in Wageningen University, Netherlands - Granular Sludge_09_05-R1 | ecosystem: Engineered > Bioreactor > Anaerobic > Unclassified... | reverse complement strand
TGCCCTTTGCCCTTTGCCCTTTGCTCTTTGCTCTTTGCTCTTTGCCCTTTGCCCTTTGCCCTTTGCCCTTTGCCCTTTGCCCTTTGCCCTTTGCCCTTTGCCCTTTGCTCTTTGCTCTTTGCTCTTTGCTCTTTGCCCTTTGCCCTTTGCCCTTTGCCCTTTGCCCTTTGCCCTTTGCCCTTTGCCCTTTGCTCTTTGCTCTTTGCCCTTTGCCCTTTGCCCTTTGCCCTTTGCCCTTTGCCCTTTGCCCTTTGCCCTTTGCCCTTTGTTCTCACTTTCAGACTTTCGGACTTTCGGACTCTCATTTTCCCACTCTCCCACTCTCTTTTTCCTATACTCTCGTTCTTCTAACTACCAAAAACTTTCTTCAATATCTCGGTTACCCTGGCAGCGGGATCCTTTCTAATCAGGGCCTCTTCTTTTGCAATAAGCTTGAATAATCCATCTATGGCTCTATCGGTGATATATTCCTCCAAATTTGGATTTACCTGTTCACCACCAGTAATTAGGATTAGCCTGTTGTAATTCGTTACAATGGGATTCCAGTAGCTGGTTACTTTAACGTTATTAATGGATTGTTTGACAACGGGGGTAAACTCAGATTTGAGTTGTGTTGATGTTTTGCTCCGCAAGTATTCCGTTGCTGCATTTTCATTTCCTTTTAGTATTCCCATGGCATCGCTAATGGTCATCCCCGTTATTGCATTCTTGAAAATTGGGAACGCCTTCTTTGATGCATCTTCGGCAGCACGATTAAGCGATAAAACAAAGTCATCAACCAGATTTCCAAGTCCTGCAGATTCCAAGGTGTTCTTTGCCTTAATGGCCTCAGGAGGAAAAGGGATAAAAATCAATGAATTTTTAAAAAACCCATCGGTTTTGGAAGCCGACTGAGCTGAATTATTTGCCCCTATGGTTAATGCTTCCTTAAGTCCCTGTACAATTTCAGCAGTGGTTAATCCTCCCTCACTGGTAGTACTGGGAAATTCCATGGGAAAATTGAATTGTCCACAGCTGCTTACGTATAGAACAAGTGCTGAAAACAAAAATAGACTAGTATACTTCTTCATTTTTGATATTTTAAGAGTTAATAATCTATACTGTTGAAATAAAATATGAGGTTTTAGTCTAAAGTTATTAATCATAAAAAGACTATTGAATAACTTTTCCATTGAGAATTACAGTATCAACCAATTTGGATGTATATGCATAAGGCATAAACTCGTATGAAGGAATTGGTTTGGTGATAAAAACATTTGCCACTTTCCCTCTAGCAATACTTCCATGAGTATCGCTAATGCCCATAGCATAAGCTGAATTGATTGTCACTGCATTTATTGTTTCCTCAGGGAGAAGCCGCATAACAATACATCCAAGCGACATTATAAATTTCATATCTCCCGAAGGGGAGGATCCTGGATTATAGTCCGATGCCATAGCGATGGGTAACCCTGCATCAATCATTTTCCTAGCTGGAGGATATTCCATACCTAGGAAAAAAGCTGCCCCTGGAAGAAGGGTTGGCATTGTATCGGAATTAAGGAGGCTATCAATTTCATCGTTACCCGTAAACTCCAAATGATCAACTGAAAGAGCACCATATTTAACCCCAACCTGAATTCCACCTGAGTAATCGAGTTCGTTGGCATGAATTTTTGCACGTAGTCCATGCTTTATCCCAGCCATTAATATCCTTTCAGTCTCATTCACTGTGAAAAACCCTTTATCACAAAAAACATCAATGTAGTCAGCAAGATCCTCTGCAGCTACTAACGGAATCATTTCGTTTATAATCAAATCAACATATTCCGACTGTCTGCCCTTAAACTCAGCAGGAACTGCATGAGCACCTAAAAAAGTACTTTTTATTGTAAGGGGTGTGGTTTCTTTTAGCCTTTTGATAACTCTAAGCATCTTTACTTCATCTTCTACAGATAAACCATATCCGCTCTTAATCTCCACTGCGCCTGTACCTAGAGAAATTATTTCATTAATCCTCTGTAATGCTTGATTATACAATTCATTCTCAGAAATATTGTGCAATAATCTTGCTGAATTGAGAATACCTCCTCCCCTTTTGGCTATTTCTTCATAGGATAAACCACGAATCTTATCCACATATTCAATCTCACGGCTTCCTGCATATACCAAATGGGTGTGAGAATCGCAAAACGAAGGGAAAACCATTCGGTCGTTGGAGTTGATAACCACCCAACTTTTTTGCACCGAAGGTGCATTATTCATCGAACCAAAATCGGATATTACTCCATTCTCAATTAAAAGGTATGCATAATCTATACAACCAAGTTGGGCCATGTCTTTTCCGGCAATCCATTCTTTTGGTTCTTGCTCAACCTGAATAAGTTTTTTGATGTTGGTTATAAAAATGGCCATACAGCTTTTTTTAATGCTGCTAAGGTAGTTTATTTAACCAAATCTCGAAATGTAATCGGACGTGTTTTGAAGCTAATTTCAAAAAGGCAAAAATATTAGGACGATAGTATATGTCCAGAGGGCATCATATCATCGATTGGCGGTTTCCCATTCTTCTTTCTGTACTCCAATCTTTTGCAATCATTCATTTTAGGCCCCTTACAGTACATGGCAATAAATCCTTTACATGCAAGGTCTTTGCTTAACTGGTACTTCTTAAAGAATCCGCATGTACTAAGATATTGACATTCGTTTTCCATAGTTTTATGCATTAGGGATGATTATTCAAATTTAAAAAATAATAAAAAAAAATACTAGAAACCAATCATTTTTTTCAATGAAATGTAAAGTTTTAGAAACTGTTTAAATTTTGTTTCTGAACATTATTCTTATTATTGCCACGGGCCTGCTTGCAGTAGGCAGGCTTAAGCCCGTGGCAATTGAAAACCAAATTATTAGTTAAATCTTAAAACAGTTTCTTAATAATTACTTTTCATACTAGTAACTTTGAAAAAGTAAGTTTTTTGTATATGTTTGGGTAAAAAATAAACTATTTACTCAAATCATTAAAAGTAATGAAAAAAGTAATGTTTTTGCTGATACTTCTGGTGTTTGTTTTTATGATTAAGGCATTTGGATGCACAACAGTAATAATCTCTGGTAAGTACACAGTTGATGGTAGGCCTATTATCTGGAAACATCGCGATACTGGTACGCTCGATAACAAACTAGCTCATATTAGTGGAGGGAAATATAACGCTATTGCCCTAATTGATTCGGACGATGAGAATATAGAGAATATTTGGATTGGCTTCAACTCTGCTGGATTTGTAATTATGAACTCTGCCTCATACAACTTAAAAGGTAATGACACAACGCAACTAAGTGATTTAGAAGGCGTAATTATGAAAGCTGCACTTCTTACCTGTGCAACGGTTGATGAGTTTGAGCAATTTCTTTTGGATTATAATAAACCTTTAGGAGTTGAAGCCAATTTTGGAGTAATTGATGCTTACGGAGGAGCCGCATACTTTGAAACCGATAATTTCAATTACACAAAAATTGATGTGAACGATACGCAAATTGCACCACATGGCTATGTAGTTAGAACAAACTACTCATTCAGCGGTGATGTCAATGAAGGTGCTGGTTATATTCGTTTCGAAACGGCTGAAAAGTTATTCTACAGGGCATCGGGTAGCAATAATCTTAGCGTTTCCAATATGCTAAAGGAAATGTGTCTATCATTAGAGAATTCTTACTCAAAGCAAAGATTGGAAGACTATTTAGATTTGAACGAAAATCAGGAGAACTTTGTGTACTTTCAGGATTGTATAAACCGATATAGTTCTTCCTCATCAGTTATTGTTCAAGGAGTCAAACCAAATGAACCGGTTGAATTCACCACCATGTGGGCAATGGTTGGCTTCCCCCTTTCATCCATTCCTACACCAATTTGGCTTACACCAAATGGTACTCTTCCCAAAATAGTTCAAGCCCAAGGAAAAGAAAATGCTGAAATCTGTGATTTAGCTTTAAAACTGAAAAGTATAATGGTTCCTTCAAGACGAGGTTCAACCAAGTACTACATTAACACCACAAAAGTTTTCAATGCTCAAGGAACAGGAATCACTCAAAAATTACTACCTGTACATAACGAAATTTACAATAAATCGCAGGAAAAACTTGAACAATGGAGAAAGAATGGAAGGTTAAATCAAATTGAGGTTGATAATTTCTACAAATGGACAGATGAATATGTGAGAAAAGCATATTTTGATTTGTTTGGTTTAAGAAATTGAAATATATCAATTTAACCCTAACCAAATTAAAATTTTAATTTTTTGAAAACTAGTCTTAAAATCATTTTAAGAAAAATTTTATATTGCAGCCCATTTAATAACCTATTAATACCTTTTAAAAATGATCCAACCCAAGAGGAAAAGAGAATTCCCCCACACCTATGTTATAATATTCTCGCTAATAGTAATTAGTGCCATTCTTACCTGGTTTGTACCTGGTGGGGAATTTGCACGCGAAACCGTTGAAGTGAATGGTATTGATCGCGAGGTAATTGTACCCGGTAGCTTTGAGCAGGTAGAGCGTGAACCGCAATCGTGGCAAATTTTCACCTCAATATTTCAGGGCTTTAAGCGAACCCACGATATAATCTTTTACATCCTAATGATCGGCGGTGCATTCTGGATAATGAATGAGAGTAAGGCACTTGATGTGGCAATATTCTCGTTCCTAAACTTCACCAAAAGGCTCGAGAGATTTAAATTTCTAAAGATTATTGGCGTCAACAATATTGTTATTACTTTAATAATGATCTGCTTCAGCTTCTTTGGCGCAGTTATAGGGATGAGCGAGGAAACCATTGCGTTTGTTATCATATTTGTCCCTCTTGCGATCAGCATGGGTTACGATTCCATTGTTGGAGTTAGCATGTGTTTCCTCGGTGCAGGGTTAGGATTTGCTGGAGCATTGCTCAACCCATTTACTATTGGAATTGCTCAAGGATTATCGGGAGTACAACTCTTTTCGGGTATTGAATATCGTTTTATCATATGGCTTGTTATAAACTTTATTGGGATTGGCTATGTGCTCAGGTATGCAAGTAGAATTAAAAAGAATCCTACCCTTTCACCAGTTTACAAGGAGGATGAATACTGGCGAAAAAAGGGTGAAGAAGAAGTGAATGGAACTAAAACCAAGGCAGGAAAGAGTGCCTGGGGAGTTTTTATTGCCATTACAATAGTATTCATTATTTGTTCCTTCTTATTTCCACTCACCAGTATGGAAATTGGAAGCAGTACTTTGGTTGCGCCAATTATTCCTATTGCCAGTATAGTTTGGATTGTTGCCGGAATTGCTGCTTTACGTCATTCGGTTCAACTACTAATTGTAAATATTCTGCTCTTTACCATTCTTTTCCTTATAGTTGGGGTAATGGGTTATGGCTGGTATATAATCGAGATTGCTTCCCTTTTTCTGGTGATGGGCTTAACTTCGGGTGCCGCTTTCGGTAAAAAGGCAAATCAGCTGGCAAAGCTATTCATTGAGGGTGCTAAAGATATTATGTCGGCTGCACTGGTTGTGGGACTTGCCAGTGGAATAGTTGTTGTCCTTGAGCAGGGTAAGATTATCGATTCGTTACTAAATGGCTCTGCAACTGCTATGCAGGGTTATGGCACTCTTACCTCAGTGGCAATAATGTATGTTTTCTACAATGTGCTGAATATGATTATTGCCTCAGGATCGGCTAAGGCAGCGCTCACAATTCCACTTATGTCGCAATTTTCCGATTTAATTGGTATTTCAAGGCAGGCAACGGTTACCGTTTATCAGATAGGTGGTGGATTTACCAACCTTGCCTCTCCTACTTCCGGTGTAATGGTAGGTGTTTTATCCATAGCAAGGATACCTTACAATAAATGGCTCCGATGGTTCCTACCCTTACTCCTAATACTTATTATTGTTGGTTTCCTTTTGCTTATCCCAACAATATACATGGAGCTTAGCGGGTTCTAGCTAAAATGGTTTGTATGGGTTGACAGTAGAAAATCTACATGTAAGTTGGGGCACATTATTAAAAACTTCACGGCCATCTTTAAACGATTACTTTCAACTTGAAAAAAAGTTATCTTTGCAAAAAGGAATAGCTTGAAATATGGAAACAAGAGAAATAATTAGAGCAATTAAAAAACTTCCTGTAAGCAAAAGAATGCTTATAGTCGAAAGAACTTTAAAAACAATTAGAGAAAGTGAAACAAGGAAAAGGATGGTAAAAGCTGCTGAATCACTTTTTGAAGACTATAAGAATGACAAAGAATTAATTGCTTTTACTCAACTTGACTTTGAAGGATTCTATGAAACAAAGTGAAATTTGGCTAATCAATCTTGACCCAACAATTGGAGCAGAAATTTAGAAAACAAGACCAGCAATTGTTGTAAATGATAATTCTCTTGGAAAACTTCCACTAAAAATCATTGTACCTCTGACAGATTGGAAAGAAAGGTATGAAATTGCACCTTGGATGGTTTATATAAAACCTGATACCATTAACAACTTATCGAAAGAATCAGCTGCTGATTGTTTCCAAATCAGGTCAATAGCAGAAGAATGATTCATTAGGAAAATTGGAAGAATATCATCAGGCAATCTTGAAGATATTAAAGAAGCCCTGTCGAAAGTTTTAACGATAGAAAGCTATTAATATCGTGCCTCAACAAAGGGTTGACGAGAAGAGTCCACACCCCCAGTCGTTGCAGGAAAAGAACCCTTTTCTCTCAGCTACATCCTTTCGGGTACTTCAATACCCAAAAGCGACATGGCCAAACGAATCACGTTTGCAACCTCTCTGGAAATAATAAGCCTTAGCGAGCGTGTTAAGACTTTCTCCTCTTTCAGTATGGTGAAATCATGGTAGAACTGATTATACTCCTTTGCCAGTTCATAAGTATAATTAGCAATAACAGCAGGGCTCAATTCATCACCTGCTTGATTTACCAGTTTGGGAAATAAAGAAACCAGCTTGATTAGCTCCTTTTCTTTCTCTCCCATCTCCGTAATGTTAATGCTGGTTGGAATGGAGATTCCCAATTCTTCTGCCTTTCGAAGGACTGATTGTATTCTGGCATGGGTATACTGAATGAACGGACCTGTATTTCCATTAAAATCAATTGATTCTCTGGGATTAAAGGTCATGTTCTTTCTTGGGTCAACCTTTAGGATAAAGTACTTCAAAGCACCCAATCCTATCATCTTGATGATATTTTCTGCCTCTTTTGGTTCAACATCATCGAGTTTACCAAGTTCTCTGGACATATCGCTGGCAGTCTCAATCATTTCTTTCACCAAATCATCGGCATCGACAACCGATCCCTCACGCGATTTCATCTTTCCCTCAGGAAGATTAACCATTCCGTAGGAAAGGTGGAATAGGTGATCGGCCCATTTGTAACCCAACTTAGCCATTACCAGTTTCAGCACCTGAAAATGGTACTCCTGCTCGTTGCCCACCACGTAAATATGGTCGTTCAAATGATGCTCTGTAAATCGCTGCAATGCAGTACCGATGTCCTGTGTTATGTATACCGATGTTCCATCGGAGCGAAGTAAAAGTTTCTCGTCCAGTCCATCGCTGGTTAAGTCAACCCAAACAGAACCATCAGGGCGTTTGTAGAACACACCCTTATCAAGCCCCTCTTTCACAATGGCTTTGCCAAGGAGGTAGGTTTCCGATTCGTGATAAACCTTATCGAACTCAATGCCCAGCGACTTGTATGTTACATCAAAACCCTGGTAAACCCAGCCGTTCATCTTTTCCCAAAGTGCGTAAACCTCTGGGTCTTTACCCTCCCACTTGCGAAGCATTTCCTGTGCTTCAATAATAATAGGGGCTTTTTGCCTGGCTTCCTCCTCTCCCATTCCTTGACTCATTAGTTCTGCCATCTGTCTTTTATACTCCAAATCGAACAGAACGTAATACTTTCCAACAAGATGATCACCCTTCATTCCTGATGAAGGCGGAGTTTCACCTTTTCCAAACTTCTGCCATGCCAGCATTGATTTGCAGATATGAATACCCCTGTCGTTCACCAGATTTACTTTAAGCACATGATGCCCATTGGCTTGAAGAATCCGGGCAACTGAGAATCCCAAAAGATTATTCCGGATATGACCCAGGTGAAGCGGTTTATTGGTGTTAGGCGATGAAAACTCTACCATAATCGATTTCCCGGATGACTCTGGTGGCGAAAAGCCATAATCATGCGTTTGGGAAATCAGATTAATGGAACTACACCAAAAGTTGTGGCTAAGGTTGATATTCAAAAATCCCTTAACTACGTTAAACGATTCAATATCAAGGCAATTGTCTTTTAAATGGTTTCCTATTTCAGTGGCAGTATCCTCAGGTCTTTTCTTGGAGATTTTAAGGAGGGGAAATACAACAAGAGTGAAATCGCCCTCAAAATCGCGATTGGTTCTCTGAACCTGAATCATGGAATCATCGGGAAATATCCCGTAAATTTTTTCTACTGCATCCTTTGCTGCCTGTATAATTATTTCTTCGGGTTGCATTTTCTGTTACTATGAATTCTGCACAAAGATAGTAAAGAATAGTAGTAAAGCAATTAAGTCAGGGTGCAACCCAAAGCTACACCCCGACTTAAATTCAGCTTAATTCAATGCCTCAACCCTTTACCTTAACACCACAGGCTGCACCAGACGTTGCCCGTTGAGGGTTATTGCCACCAGGTATGTGCCCTTGGGCAGATGGGCAAGGGTAAGCACTTTGCTTGAGCTACCGCTGCCCGTGAAAAGGGTTACGCCCGAGGGGGTCATCACCTCGTAGCCGAAGCGGCACTCGCCCCCGCAACCCCTGACCTTGACGGTGAGCTGCCCATCGGTGGGGTTGGGATGAAGGGTGATGCCTGCGCTGTCCGGCAGCTCATGGGTTTCCGGCTCCTCAGCCTCAGCGCCCTCGTCGTGGCCCAGGATGAGGAAGCTGCGCTGCGCCAGCACCTGTCCGCCATCGGACAGCTGCACGGTGTAGGCTCCGGGCCTCCAGCCCTCCACCTCCACCAGCACCTCGAAGCGGGAGCGGGTCAGGGCTTCGCTGTACATCACATCACCCCTGCCGTTGATCACCTGTATCTGGGGGTTTCGGCAGGGCTCACCGCCCAGGTCGTAGGCGGCCAAAACGTAGTCGGTCACGGGGAAGGGCTCCAGCGCCAGGAGAATGCTCCACTCCCCCGCATGGGTGCCACTGTAAGCCTCGCCCACGGCCAGCTCCTGCGCCAGGAAGGGTATCGTGTCAGCCACCGCCAGCGCATTGCCCGCCAGCAGGGCAGCGATGCCCACGCCATCCGTGGCCAGCCCCTCCAGGGTGGCACGGGTGAGGCTGTCCATGTACCCCAAGGGTATTTCAGCCTGCTCCAGCTCCGCAAGGACGTTCATCAGCTGGCTTACGCCCTCGGTCTCCTGCAGCTGCTCGGGGGTAAGGCCGGGCTCACCCGCCATGTTCTGCAGGGCGATCAGGGCCTCCGGCAGGTTGCCCTGCTCCACGTGGGTGAAGGCCGAGAGGTAGCGGTAGATCCTATCGGGGTGGTGGTCGGGAAGCATTCGTATGCTGTCGTAGGGCTTACCCAGGGAGTCAGCTGTGAAGCGGGCCAGCAGCCTGCCCGCCAGGATGTCGCGGGTGGCGCGGTGGCGGGCCACCTCAGCCTTGGCCCCGTCGATGGGCGAGAAGCCCGACCCCGCCTCGTGGATGGCCTCCAGCAGGTAGTCGGGCAGGGTGTTCTCCCGCTCGTCCAGTGCCTGCAGCACGGTGGCCGACTTGGCGGCCTGGGGGTTGCCCATGAGCACCTGCGCCAGCATGAGGTTGGGCAGGGGCACTTGGTCGTGCGAGGCGGTCACCATCACCGTGTCGGAGAGCAGCGGCGAGCGGCGCAGCAGGGCGTTGCGCAGGGCTAGGGGGTTCTCCTCGCCCTCCACGATCTCCACCAGCGCTTCGGTCTCGCCCAGGTCCTGCAGGGCGATCAGCATCTGCCTGGCCTGCGCCAGGGAGTCGTCCTGTAGGGTGATATCCTCCAGTAAAGGCTTGTAGATGCCAAATCCATCCCCGCACTTGGCCAGATCAAATGAGTCCATCACCTTCACTTGCTCATTGTACTTATAGGGGTAGTAGGGCTGAGAGTAGGCGTAGTAGGTGATGGGCTGCCATGTGGAGTAGATGTTGCGGCGTGGGCTGCCCAAAAAGCTGTTGTGAGCCGAATACGAGGGGCTACCCTGCACGCTCCCTATCCCCTTATCGGTGATCAGAATGTCGTTGGCGGTGTTACCATCAAAATCGTTGCAGATAACCTGGATGCTGTTGTTGTAGGAGGTATGCCCGCTGGCCACCACCCCGCTGTTCAAGCTGGTCAGCTGGTTGTCGATCACGAACCCCGAACCGCCCAGTGGACTGTTGAGGTGAATACCATAGCCAGTCCCGCTCCCGTTGATGGTATTCCCTGCCAGGATGGAGCTGTTCTGAACGACCACCGATACCCCGGTGGGCATGTATCCGGGGTAAACCCAACTGGGAACGGTGATGGAGGACATGCCCACTGAGGGTGAGGGGTACCCGCTTACGTGGATGCCGTTGTAGCAGCCCGAGATGACCTGATACCAAATGTCAAGGGATGGCACACCCGTTGTTACCGTGGCGTTTATGCCGGTAAAAAGGTTCTGGAAGGTATTGGGGTTGTACAGATTCACATCGCTGTTGTGAACCAATAGGCCGTATCCCCGGTCGGGGATGCTGTAGCTGTTGGGCTCAAGGTTCGTGAAGGTGTTTCCCAGTATGGTTGGGCTTGCAACCCCGTCAAGGCTGATAAAGCAAAGACGGCGGACTGACTGGTTGGCCAAATAGCTGGTGACAGTGAAGGTGGAGCCCTCAACCCTAGAGATGTTGTAGGTGCCTCCATACCGGTAAGGTTCGAACTGGATAGCGGTATGGCAGTCGGTGAAGGTGGCGTTGTTGACCAGGAGGATTCCACCGCCCCGCACGTTCACACCAACGGTGGCCCGCCTCAAGGTGGTGCCGTTGAGGCTCACCTTGGCCTGATTGGCGGGTGTTTGGGGCAGGCTGCTGTTGCCCTCAACGGTAATACCTAGCCAATTAGTGCTTTGATACCTGAGCGTTCCGCCGTTGGCGGTAAGCAGGCCACCGGGCTTGACCGTTACACCTGAATTGGCTGCAAATCTGAGAGTCTTGTTGGTGAAGGAAAGGACACCTCCGCTTTCTAGCAGAATACTGGCCTGGGTGATGATGTTCCCGTTGATTAGCAGGTTTCCTGATACTCTGATAACATTCGATGCCTGCTGACGGGTGAAGGTTACATTATTCCCAACAGCAAGGCTTGAACCTGCTAAAACGTTAAAGCCCCCATCCTCAGTAAAATTTATGGCACTGCCGTTGGCTAGGGTTACAGTGGCTCCATTGGTAACGGAAATCTCTCGATCAATGGTATGAGAACCAGTAATGGTTACATCACTGGTTACCCTATAACCCTTCGCCATAAGGTTAAGGGCGGGATCACCGAAGTACACAAAAAAATAGCTAAAGCGTCTATTTAAGTATGCTTGCAGTATTATTTCACCACCAATATGGGTTAAATTTTGCCATATTACTTCATGAATGGTTTTTGAGTATTGTTCCCCTAAAAATTCTGGAACTTTTTCTGTTGCACCATGAAAAACAACGCTTCCATTCTCTGAAGAGGTAAAATACTCTGCCATACAGTCGGATGTATGATTTAAGGCTCCGGTCAGACATGCTGAACTGAACACAAAACCTTGTTTGTGAATGTTACTTAGTAAACCAAATTGCGATGGACCGAATATAAGACCATCGCTGCTCCAACTAATTTTACTTCCATGACCATCATAATGTGTGATAAGTTGTCCAGTATTTAGTCTATTAACAATTGCTTGCTGAATGGTTGATGAATTCATTTCAGACATCTTAAACTTGGAAATTGACATACTGCTGGGTATAAGTGTTTCTACATAATCAATTGCCGATTCGTAAGTTTCATAACCACTACCAGCCCCTGCAACCAACGTAATATTTTTTTTCCAGTCGCCAAATTGGTACTCTGTTTCGAAATGTATCGTTTTGGAAACTATATTGTGCAGCTTCGCTTCCGAATCAACGCTAAACCTGCCAATAAACAGGTCGGGTGTCATGTCATACCCATTCTCATCAGGTGTTACGCAGGCATAGAAATGGTCGTTGCGGTCAACTAAATATGTGTATTCGTATGGTTCGTATTGTTCAATCCACTCTCTATGAGCCTTAACCTCATAGTTTGCATTTACGCTAACGGTATCATCACCAACCAAAAGAACGTAACCCAGTTTACCATCGAGCGTATTATTTGCCGTTCCATTCTCGTAAACGCTTTGGATAAAATTTCTCAACCTTTTTTGGTATTTATAATTAACATTAATTTCATTATATGGATATCCCACCTCATCAGAAACAACATGAGCCACATTCACAATGGCCACATCAAAGCCGTTGTAATTGGCACGGTGCTGTGCCAGTGCAAGCAGGTCAGCGTTTTGGCTGTTGAAGAAGGCAGGGGCGGCAATTATCAAGTAGTCGGCAGTGATTTGCCCTGAGGTGTTGTTCACCGTAACCCAGCTTACCGTTCCGGGAGTTTGGGAACGGTCGTTCACCGATGCGCCTATTCCGCCCTCGGTGTAGTTGAGCATTACGTTCTGGCAGATATTGCTGAAGATACCGGTATTTACGCTTACCCCGCTGGTGGGATTGATAAAACTGAGCGTTATCTCAATATCGGTATAAACCTGTAGCTGCCCGGTAACAGGGTTGAACTGCACGGGGTAAATCCACACTTCTGCCATTCGCTGGCTACGGATGCTGCCAACCTCAACAATTTCGACAGTAAGTTGTGGCGTAAACGCATTGGTGCTGTATGCGGTTTGGTTGATGGTAAAAACCTCCTCCATATAAACCGTGCCATCGGGGTTCTGCACCTCCTAGTAGGCGGGTGCGGGATAGACCGTGTAATCTTCAAAATAAACAGGAGAGTTGGTTTGGAGGGTGATGCTTACATCCTCACATTGGGGGATGGCGATAAGCTGCCTGATAACGGGAATTTCTGGGTTTCCCTCGGTGGTTGTGATTATCTGCTGCAGGAGTCTAAGTCGCTGATATTCAACACCCCCCCAGTTGTGATTTCGGTGGAGTACATACCGGGGGTCTGCACGCTGAAAAGTACTGAGGATGTGTTGGATTGTATTAGCGTAACCGTTGGCTCTTCGGGGGTTGCCTTGCTAAAGGCTACCCAGCTTTCTTGTGCATTCGAATTGTATATGCCTGTTATGGCAAAAAACAATACCAGTAATATTTTTCTCTTCATGATAAATTTGCTTTTAGTGAATAATGAATTTTCCGGTTTTAATAGTTAAACCATCGGCAGTAAACCGGTATAGA
>Ga0334883_1004468_pt1 | contig 13480 bp, 14 predicted proteins | sample GraSluR1_MG_6_FD_207230 | JGI IMG/M metagenome (GOLD analysis project Ga0334883, IMG submission 207230) | Sludge microbial communities from methane-producing bioreactor in Wageningen University, Netherlands - Granular Sludge_09_05-R1 | ecosystem: Engineered > Bioreactor > Anaerobic >... | reverse complement strand
CTGTAGTGTCCAAAGATCACATGTGGCCTGAAGATGCATCCATAGCGCTGACATATCTTGAACTGGCAGCACATGCACATGGAGTCGGAGCCTGCTGGGGAGGTTTCCTCACTGCGGCTATAAGGAATTTCGAAGGATTGAGAGAGTGTCTTGGAATAAGCTCTGCTGAACATGTCTGTGGTGCCCAGATGCTTGGCTACCCTCAGCTCAGTCCAAAAAGACAGTTTCCGACCAGAAAACCGCTGAATATTTCATGGATCAAATAATTAGCAAAGAACCTTGGAACATAGGGCTCCTTGCCCACGTTGACGCCGGCAAAACGACACTGACAGAGCAGATGCTCTATATGTCCGGTTCAGTCAAGAAGATAGGGCGCGTTGATGAAGGAAAAGCCCATACTGATTTTATGGAGATAGAAAGGAGAAGAGGCATCTCTGTAAGAGCTGCTTCAGCCTTTCTCTCGTGGAAAGGACAGCCTGTCAACATAATCGATACCCCCGGACACAGCGATTTTTCGTCAGAAGTCCAAAGATCGATACGTGCTATGGATGCCGCGGTGATGGTTGTTTCTGCAGTTGAGGGGGTACAGCCTCAGACAGAGGTGTTCTGGGAGGCTCTTCGTTCTTCCGGAGTGCCTGTTATGTTTTTTATCAACAAGAAAGACAGAGAAGGATCTGACGTCAAAAGGGTACTGAAGGAGATAGAAAATTCCTTCGGTGTCGTCCTGATCCCATCTTTCACTGAAGAAAAAACAGTTATTACAGAGATACTTTCCGGTGTAAATGATGATCTGCTTGAAAAGTATGTTGAACAAGGACCCGGGTCGATATCGGAAGAAGATCTTCTAGAATCATACGTAAGTTCTTTTTCACGGAGTGACGTATTCCCCTTTGTTGACGGAGCGGCACTTATCGGAGAGGGAGTTGAGGATCTTCTGGATCTTATCGAACTTCTTGCCCGCAAAAAGAAAACAGAGAACAGAGAGAACGGTCTATCCGCGGTCATTTTTAAAATGAAACATGACCCGCAGATGGGCCGTGTGGCGTACGTAAGGCTTTTTTCCGGCAGCATGAAAAACAGGGACCTCATATATAACGTAAGCAGTCAAAGTTACGATAAGGCAGTACAGATAAAAAAAGTGTCTGGAGCTAAGGAGATCGACACAGGAAAAGCTTCAGCCGGTGAGATAGCAGCGGTCTATGGACTCTCCAGCTCACGAAACGGTGATGTTCTTGGCAGCTGTTCCCATGTAAGGAATGAGGTAAACATAGCATGCCCCTCGATGCGAGTCAGACTTATGCCGCGATCTGAAAAAGATTACCCTGCTCTTCTTGAGGCTGTAAATCAGATCAGTGCTGAAGATCCTCTAATTGATGTTATCTGGGAACAAAGCACAGGAGAACTGATATTATCTGTGACAGGAAGGCTGCAGATAGAGGTGATAGAAGCTTTTCTAAAGGAAAGGACCTCTATCGACGCAGTTATCGGGTCACCGCAGGTCATATATAAAGAGAGGCCTTCCCGCAGTGGATCGGGATATGTCGAGTATACTATGCCAAAACCATGCTGGGCTGTTCTTCGTTTCGAGATAGAACCTCTTGAAACGGGCTCTGGGGTTATCTTTGAGAGCAGGGTACGTAACGAGAAAATTTTTACAAAGTATCAGCTCCAGGTCGAACAGACGATCCCTGAGGCACTCCGTCAGGGACCCAAAGGATGGCAGGTAACAGACATTAAGATAACCCTGGTCGATGGAGAACACCATGTCGCCCATACCCATCCTATGGATTTTATCCTGGCAACTCCAATAGGGATAATGAACGCCCTGACAAATACCGGAACAGATCTGATGGAGCCGATCTACAGGTTCAGGATAACCTACCCTGAGGAAATGTCAGGCAAGGTCATTGGTGAAATAATCGGTATGAGGGGAACTTTTGATTCTCCGTTGATCAGAAAAGGAACAGCTGTCATGGAAGGAAGGTATCCAGTAGCAGAAGGAATTGATTTTCCTGCCAGGTTTTCATCAATTACGGGGGGGCGAGGTACGGTGAACACATTTTTTGACGGTTATGATCTGTGTCCGCCCGGAGTGGGCATGGAAGTGCCATTCAGGGGGATCAGCCCTGCCGACAGGGAAAAATATATTTTGCATAAAAGGGGAGCAGTCCTTTAAATTTATACCTTATAATGTTGATACATTCATTATTTTATTTCTGAACCGATTTGATACAGCGGGGAATTCAGGGGGTATTTGGAATGACACAGAAAGACTACACACTTGCGGCTACGATAAGGGTAAGGTATAGCGAGACTGACCAGATGGGAGTTGTGTATTACGCAAACTACCTTGATTGGTTTGAGGTTGCCAGGACGGAGTTTTGCCGCCTCAGTGGCATTCCCTATTCAAAATGGGAAGAAGATGGACTTATCCTTCCTGTAGTCGAGACCCACTGCCGGTACAAACACCCTGCGAGATATGACGATCAGATACAGCTATGGTGCAGGATAACAGATGTGAAGATATACAGCGTGACATTTGAATACAGGCTGTTGAGGGCATCTGATTATAAACTGATCGCTGAGGGCTGGACAAAACATGGATGTACAAATTGTGAGGGACGGCTATATAAAAAGGAACACCCCTTTTATAACTGGTTGATGTCTCAGGAACAGTCGGAACCGTCGGGAGAATAGTTAAGATCAGAAAGAGGAGAGGTTTTTCATTAATAGAGCTCCTTGTCGTGATGCTGATCATGGGAGTTATTGCAGGAAGTTCTTCGGTTATTTTCTCTGAATCAAATGATGGGAACAAATTGATCGGGGAAGAGGCTGACAGTTTTGCCTTATGGCTGACAGACCGAATGTCAAGAGCACAGTTTGAGGAATGCAACTTTAAACTCTCAATGTCTCAGGAAGGGACCGGGAACACATCTTTTAGGCTTTACTGGCAGGGCGGTACGCAGCATGGCAAGATGGAGCATTATGTTACATCAAGGGCCAGGATATTCCCTCAGACCGGAGATCTTTCAAAAACCCGCATATTTGACGGAGAATGGAGTTCTCTGACCCCTGCACTTACGGTCAAGGTAAATCCGCGACCGCCCAATGAAGGTAAGACACTTTACGTTGTTGTCTCTGCAGCGGGATGTGTGACAATAAGGGACTGGGTCAACTGAATTATCGCTCTGCGATCGTTACGTTTAACATATTTTATTTTTTAGGATGTGCTTTTTTTGGAAAAGAATAAATCATGGCATTATGAAATTGATTTTAGATGCTCCTTTGGTCTGTGGCCTTTTAAAAGGACTCTGGAGATAACACCCAAAGGTTTTTACTGGTGCGGGGAACTGATCCCCATGAAAGAGATTACACGCATCAGGTGGGGTGTTGATCTAAGAAGGGGAGGGATCTTCCCCAAAAGAGTATATATTGCCGCATTTGGTACATCTGACAAAGAGTACACCATAAAAACAAAACAAAAAGATTTTTATGAGCATCTGACCGACAAGTACTGGAAAGCCGTTGGAAGACGCCTTTTTGCTGAAATGATGAGGGGGCTTGCTGAAGGAAAGAAGTATCCTTTTGGCAACATCCTGGTTGAAGATGAGGGCATCACAGTAAACACAAAATCTGCCTTTTCGGAGGGAAAACAGGATTTTTATCCATGGTCAGAGCTTCAGTGGGGGATAGTAAACGGAAGCCTCTGCTTTGTAAAGAGAGATGAACCGGGAAAACTATTGTCAGGATCCTCTTTCCTCTGGGCAGACAACATCCATGTGCTCAATGTTGCTATGGGACTGCTCCAGAACAGTGAGAACAGGAAAAATTTAAGTTTGCTTATTGCATAAGATATGGGTGCGTTAACAAAAGAGCCGAGGATCCTGAAACTCATGATCCTCGGCTCTTTTTGATATATTGGTGAGTTATGCTCTTAAAGCTTGAATTTGCTGAACTCGTCACGCATACCCTTTACAGCGGCAGCGAGAGCATCAGGTTCAAGCACCATTTCCATCATGGAAATCTGTTCTTCCCATTGCGCTTCATTGCATTCGGAACGGATCTCTTCATCAAAAACGTGGTATACCGCGAGTCCCAACGGGACTCCTGCAAGTGGTCCTGCAAAAGTTGGATCGCCGTTCGTTACGGTCTCGGCGTAGATCTCTGCGCCTTCCGCATCAGAAGAACCCAGTATCACTACACAGTTCTCGGCTCCATACTTTTCAGCTGCATCAACGATGCGCTGCTGGTTCTGCAGGTCCATTGCCCCTGCTGCGGTTCAGACAAAGCATTCGGTAGCAGAAAATACTATCTCAGCTCCGCTTTCTTTCAGACATGCCTCCATGGCCGGTCCAGGGACGCCGTCCCTTTCTCCCAGGAGGAGAAGTTTCTTACCTGCCAGTTTGCCCATGGCTGAACACCTCCTTAGGTTTATATTTTTTTGCGCGTCCGGGATGGACGTTGAAGCCTATGCGATGAGTTTCTCTATCTCAGCCCTGATCGTTTCCGGAGTACACTCTTCTTTGGAGAGGCGTTTTACTTCTGCCCCGTCTTTCCAGAAGAGGAATGTGGGAAGACCCATTACCCGGAACCCCATTGCTACCCTTTTGTTTACAGAGCAGTCTACCTTTGTAAACTTAGCCTTGCCCTCAAATTCTTTTGCCATCTCCATGTAATGGGGCATAAGTCCCATGCACGGTACGCACTGGGGTCCCCAGAAATCCACAACTACGGGGAGTTCCTTCTCCTCACGGACCTCTGCGTCACAATTTTCCTTTGTCAATTCGATCATATGGAATCGCCTCCTGAAATACTATGTGGCTCAAAACCTGTCCTGCTTATGGTATCACTTGTTATGGTTAAATATAAGTCCTGACAGTGAAAAACTATGAAGAAATACTGTTTAGGATGGAAATATCCCTTAAGGCTCTCTGAAGCATCTGCCTGTCAATAAGAGCAAAATCTTCCTGAGGTTCAGCACAGTTCTTCTCTCTTTCCATCAAATATCTCTCTCTTGCTTTCTCTATTGCTATTATTCCATCCTTGTCGTATTTTGACTCAGATTCCTCAATGACAAGCGACCTGTAAGGGCCTCGCATTATCGGCACGTTCGGAGGGAGCGGTGCAGAAAGAAGACGCCATCCATGCTGCAGGAGTTCCTCAGTCTTATCAAGCACGTCAATGGGAGAACCTTCTGTAAAGACGACACCGTAGGGCATCTCAGGGCTCCAGTAGATATCAGGATTGTTGGTCACTATCTGAAGTATCTTTTCCGCCATTTCTATCTCTCCTTAAATTACAGAGGGCAGGCTATGATTTTTGACACAGTTCTCACAGCCTGCCTGAAAAATCATTTTTCAAAAATCGTCTGCTCTGTTACAGGTGTTGTCAATGCCTTGAAAGAGCGGAGCAGCAGCTCTCTCCTGACTGCTTTGTCGCCTTCCGGACCCAGTGCAGGGTTGCCGGTCGGGTGAGGTATCGCTATTCCAGGGACTATCCTGTTTGTGCCAACAGTGAGCATTATCGGGACTATAGTTGCTATCTGCACTACAGGGATACCTGCCACTCTTTCTATCTCGCGGGTCATCGATGCGCCGCATCGAGTGCACGTTCCTCAGGTGGATGTAAGTATTGCCGCATCGACCCCTGCTTTTTTAAGTTCTTCTCCAATTTCCTGCCCGAACTTCTCAGAGTTTGCTACCGCAGTACCTGTTCCTGTCGTAGTGTAGAAAATCGGATGGATCTTGCCAATTACACCTTCAGCCTCGAGCTCACGCATTACATCAAGAGGGAGTACCACATCAGGGTCAACGTTTGCCCATTCCCTGTCGTATCCACCGTGGATAGACTCGTAATTTTCCGGCGTCATATTCTTTAATTCAGAAATGTCATAAGAACCGAAACTTTCTGCGGAGGAGACGCGTATGTGGTCAGGGTTCCCTTTGGGTACGATACCCCCGGAAGAGACAAGGGCTATAGTTGCGGTCTTGAGGTCCTTAACAGGAGCTGCAGGCGGTATCTTGTTGAAGACCGGCATCTCGTACTCTGTACGGAAACTCTCACCTTTTAATTTTGCCAACAGCATTTCAACTGCTCTCTCTGCGCCACTCTTCTCGTGGAAGAATGATTTCCTTATGCCGCGGTGGATGTAACCTTCCAGTCTTGCCGGTCCCATCTTATCGCCCTTGAGCAGCTTTGTCCCGATTCCGACCATTGTGGGAATGGCTTTTGCCATGCCTCTGGCGCTGTCTGATGTTATCGCAATAAATGTCTTTTTCGAATAGAGTTCCACTCCCGGGTTTTCGGGATACATTGCAGTGACTGTGGGAATGTTGAGCTCCTCTCCGACAGTTGCTGCGATATCTCCGCAGGCGAAGCCGTATCTTCCTGCGTTGAATGCGGGACCTGCAAAGAGGATGTCCGGTTGAAGCCCCTTTATCATCTCAAGACATTCGGTCCTGGCCTGATCGGTATGCTCGCCGTAATATCCGTCTCCGCATATTACAGTTCCTACGACTTTGCCCTCTCCGTTGAATAGTTTTTCGATCTGCATCCCCGGACCGACGAACCCTTCCCTGAGTTCCGGTTTGTGGTCTGCCTTCTCTTCTCCGCCTATTCCGGCGTAGAATTGGTTTATGTAATGAACTATCCTGTATGTCATTTCAGCCGCCTCCTCTTAGATCCACTCGCAGCCAAGTTTGTTGAAACCGATCTCGGCAGTTGAAGCAATGACCGACTGAAGCTCTACGAACATTGACCCGTCACTTCTCAGGCTCTCTTCAGCGCCCCCTGAAAGAAGCGATATAGCTTCCTTACAGCCAATAACTTTTTCCATAGCCGGCACTTCTATCATCTCATTAACGTTTCCGGTGGAAATGAAAGCATCAAGTTCCGGTGTGGCATCCGCAAGGCTCTGGCTTGCTCCGTCTGTTCCCGATGATTCATCAGAGACAAGAACAGACTTGATCCCTGCATTCTCAAAGAATCTGGCATTAAGGCAGAGGTCTGTGTCGGGGTTTCCGTACCCTTCCTCTGATATTATCGCCCCGTCGGCGCCAAGCTGCTGCGCTATTGAAAGATTCATGGCTGCCGCCCTTAGCTTGCCGTCCATTACTGTGCTTTCCTGGGTGGGTATCATTCCCATGAAGTTGATCTCTTTGCCGTGCCTGGCATAAAGTGCCTGGACTATTGGGTTGTGCAGGTGGTGCCATGTGGTATTTTTATCGCATGCCGATACGCAGTTTCCTGAGACCATAGCTCCGTCGAGGACCTCGTTGGGGTGAAGGAGTGTCGGGAGGGCCGGCTTCAGGTCGTTGGCATAAAGGTATGTGTCATGCAGCAGTCCCTGCGTTATGTTCATGCAAACGTATACGATTTTTGGAAGATCCGGGTATTTCTGAGTCTCCTCGAAAGAGTTGCCCTTTTCAAAGACCTGGACTTCATCAGCTTTCCATTCGTTCTCCGCACAGCACTTTGCAAGATAGACTGCAAGCTTTAGTCCGGCCTCACGCAGAGCTGCTTCGTATAGATGCTTCTCAAGATTATCTGCAGGTTCTACGTAAAGAACTACGTTGCGTGTCTGAGAGAAGGGCGTATATGGGGCACCCGGTCCGCTCATATCGATGAATCCTTCCTGGAATGCAACTATTGGGCCGCAGGTTACGACAGCTGCGCCGTCAAGTACCAGGGTCCCTCCTTCTCCTGCTTTTTCCATTGGTGCGAAAAAACCAGGGAAGTAAAAGTTTTTGCCTATCTTTACCCTTGGCTCGATAACGTCCTTAACAGGTATGATGCGGGTGCTTTCTCCAGGACAGGCCAGATCCAGTTTGACCTTGGCAAAACGTTTGTCTTCCGCTATTAATGCCTCAGCCTCATCTTTGTTGATAAAAAGAGTCCCGCCGGACGTGTATGTCTTGTCGGCGAAAGCAAGGCCGGTGATGTGTATCTTGTGCAGTTCCAGCCGCATTTGAAATTCCTCCCTTATTATTCTCTGTATCATGCCGCATGATTGAATTTTAATTGCTTTTTACTATGAAAAGCATTATGCTTTAGAATATACATTTTTAAAATATTTGTCTAAAAACTATGCTGCTGAATAAAAAGTGAGGTGAAAGAGTTGTTTAAAAAGATGGCCCAGAATATTGCTAAAAGTACCAGCGAAGTTATCGGATATGGGGTACTAGTAACGGATGAAAAGGGAGTCATTATCGGATGCAACGAGGAAAAGAGAATAGGGGAGTTTCACCCGCCTTCGATAAGGGTGATGCAGGAAAACAGACCTATGGCTACATCGACTGTTGACGCTGAAAATTATCTGAACGTACTGCCGGGGTACACCTTGCCTATCCAGCTTTTTGACAATGTGCTCGGGTCTGTTTCAATAGCCGGTCTCCCTGAAGAAGTAGCCAGATATGGCCTTTTGGTTCAGAAACAGGCAGAGATCATGCTGCGTGAACAGGCATTTCTTGAGTCGAACCTTCTCAGGGAAAGGGCGCTTCGCGATCTGATAGAGAATGTTGCCTCCTACGATCCCAGAAACGGTAACGAGGAGTTTATCATGATGCAGGCGAAGGAGCTTGGTTTTAACCTCTCAAGGTGCAGGGCTGCAATAGTGATAGAGATGAGGAAATGGTCAAACGAAGCTGCCGAATCGGCTTTCCAGAGGATGCTTCGGGAAACAAAAACAAGTTTTTCAAATCCCAGGAACGTTATTTGCCCGCAGGAAAATTACAGGGTGACGGTATTGCTCTCTCCCAGCTCAGACAAGGATCCGAATAAAATTTACGAGGCAGCGGAAACACTTTCAAAGGATTTTCTTGACAGTGTGAAGGGTAAGGGGATCCATGCCGATGTATCTATCGGTTTTCCTGCATTTGACCTGCAGGGTCTGACACGCTCACTTATCTCTGCAAGGAACTCCCTGAGGCTTGCAAAGCAGCTTGGCGTTAAAGGAATGATAAGGTCTGAAAAATTCACAGGTGAATCTTTGCTTGATTCACTTCCGGCGGTGTCAAGGGAAAATTATGTCTCAATGACGCTTAAGGGGTTGGATTCCAGGAATGATTATGAGGAGATGAAAGAGACCTTCCTTGCATGGTGCGAATCTCCCTTTGCCAGCGGCAATGTGGCGGACAAACTTTCTATGCACAGGAACAGCCTTCAGTACAGGCTGAAAAAAATTCGTTCACTCACAGGAAAAGATCCCTGGAATTTCAAAGATGCATTTGAATTATGGGCGGCGTTTATGATATCGGACATTTCGAAAGGTTCAGCAACAGATAAAAGAAATTAAGAGCGTCACAACTTAAGGTCGGGTAAAGATTGCTCTGCAATTGGTGGGAGTATATAATACCCTGATGTATAATTTGTTTTGATTTCATTTAGCAACGGAGGAGATATAGATGCCATACGATTTTGGTGCCATAGAACCAAAATGGCAGAAGGAATGGGCCGAGTCAAAGGTTTTCGAGGTTGAGGCCGACAGCAGCAAAGAAAAATTTTACTGCCTTGAGATGTTCCCTTATCCAAGCGGAGCGCTTCACATGGGGCACTTACGCAACTATTCAATTGGGGATCTTTTGGCGAGATTTCTCCGGATGCAGGGATATAATGTTCTCTATCCCATGGGTTTCGACGCTTTCGGGATGCCCGCCGAAAACGCGGCAATAAAAATGAAACTCCCTCCTGCTGAGTGGACATGGAGCAATATCGAACACATGACCAGTCAGCTCAAAAGAGCAGGTTACAGTTATGACTGGAGACGCAGGGTAGAGACATGCAACGTAAATTACTATAAATGGAACCAGTGGCTCTTTCTCCAGTTCTATAAAAAAGGACTTGTATACCGGAAGCACGCTCCCGTCAACTGGTGTGAAGACTGCAAGACAGTTCTTGCAAACGAACAGGTTGTTGGTGACGGGGTTTGCTGGCGCTGCGGCACACCTGTAGTCAAACGTGGATTGGAACAGTGGTTCATAAGGATAACGGATTATGCGCAGGAACTCGTAGACTGCCTCGATGATCTTGACGGATGGCCGGAACGGGTAGTTGCCATGCAGAGAAACTGGATAGGCAGATCCGAAGGAGTCCACTTCAAAATGGATATCGCGGATACCGACCTAAGCATTGAAGCGTTTACAACAAGAATAGACACTATTTTCGGTGTCACCTTCGTTGCTATGGCCGCAGAACATCCCTTTGTGGAGGCATTTGCTGAAAAGGTCGGAGGCTCAAAGGCTGAAGAGCTTAGGGCTTTCGCAAAGAAAATGTCATCACGCAGTGCAATAGAGCGTACTGCTGTAGGTGCGGACAAAGAAGGCATAGAGACCGGGTTTTATGCGATAAATCCCGTGAACGGAAAAAAGGTTCCTATATGGATAGCCGACTATATCCTTACCGATTACGGAACAGGGGCTATTATGGGTGTTCCCGCACATGACCAGAGAGACTTTGATTTTGTAAGGAAATATGGAATTCCCGTTATTCCGGTAGTCAGGCCGGTTGACGGACCTGTTCCTGATGGAGATGCTATGACCGAATCTGTTGATGCTGACGGCATAGCATGTAACTCAGGCGAATTTGACGGCCTGCCTACACCTCAGGCGATCGAAAAAATTGGTGAATGGTTCGAAAAAAACAACCTTGGAAGCAAAGAAGTGCAGTTCAGGCTAAGGGACTGGCTGATATCGAGACAGCGTTACTGGGGGACTCCCATACCAATGGTCTACTGTGATCACTGCGGTATAGTGCCGGTGCCTGAAGATCAGCTCCCGGTGGAACTTCCGCTTGACATCGAGATGCCTGAGCATGGAGGCAACCCTTTGGCTCTTCGTGAAGATTGGATAAATACGACATGCCCGGTGTGTGGAAAGCCGGCAAGGCGTGAAACTGATACAATGGACACATTTTTCTGCTCATCGTGGTATTTCAGCAGGTATACATCCCCATGGGAGACAGAACAGCCATTTGACAAGGATGATGCTGCCTACTGGATGAATGTCGACCAGTACATTGGCGGCATCGAGCACGCATGTCTCCATCTGATATACGCAAGGTTCTTTACAAAAGTTTGCGCTGACCTGGGGCTGCTTCCAAAGGACATGAGAGAGCCCTTCAAAAGACTTCTTACACAGGGAATGGTCATAAAAGACGGTGCCAAAATGTCAAAATCGCTTGGCAACGTTGTCGATCCTGACGAGATAATCAATAAATTCGGTGCTGACACAGCAAGGCTCTTTATTCTTTTTGCCTCTCCGCCGGAAAAAGACCTTGACTGGTCAGAACGCGGGGTTGAAGGCGCAAACCGCTTCCTTGGACGCGTGTGGCGTCTTGTTGAGGGCAACCTGGATGAGATAAGGTCTGCTTCAAAAGAGCGTGTCCCGATGAAAGATATAAAAGCGGTGGATGTCAGGGATATCAAACGCATAACCCACAACACCCTGGATAGGGTGACAAAGGACATAAGCGAAGAGCGCCAGTTCAACACTGCCGTGGCAAGGCTCATGGAACTTACCAACGCACTGATCAGCTTCAAGCCGAGGACACCGGAAGCATGGGCAGTGATGAAAGAGGGTGTGGAGACACTTCTTTCATGTCTCTCTCCCTTTGCACCGCATATTACTGAAGAGCTTTGGCATAATATTGGAAATGAAACGTTCCTCTCAGTTGAGAAGTGGTTTGAAGTAGATCCGGAGTCCCTGGCTGAGGACGAAGTCACTGTTGTCCTCCAGATAAACGGTAAGGTGCGCGAGCAGTTTACTGTTAAGGCGGACCTGTCCGGAGAAGATCTGCAGAAGGAAATACTTTCAAGGCCTCAGACACTTAAGAGGATAGAGGGCAAAGAGATAATAAAGATCATCCCGATACCCGGAAAACTGGTAAACATAGTGGTGAAAGGCTGATGCCTTCGCTCCTCCTGATCTCTGCCTCAGGTACCGCACAGAGACGCCTCCTGGAGGAGACAGTTGCCGGTTTTGAAAAAAAAGGATATGTAGTATCAGGAAGACAGGAGGGGGGAGAATGGAGCCCCCTCCTGTCTGATAATCTCTCTGGCGGACTTTTTGACGAGAGGAGTATCGTTATTGTTGACTCGGCTCCCATGCTGGGTCCATTTCCAGAAAACCTTGACCCTATGGTGGAGCCTGATTCTCAGGTAGTGTTGCTGCTTGTCTATGATTCAGATCCGGCAAAAATTTTCCCGCCTCAGACCTTAAAAAAATGTAAGATCATAAAAGCGCCGCCATTTCCTCGATGGCCGAGGGAAAGAATTATGTGGACCACTGACCTTGCCAAAGATATGAAAATCAAAATAGACCGTGATGCTGTTGCCTTGATAATAGAACTGACAGAGGATCCTGAGGAGATCCGACGTCAGCTCTCGAGCCTTTCCATGCTGAAAAAGGGAGGCACTGTCAAAGCTTCCGATGTTGAAAACATGTGTCTGGACGATGGAACAAGAAACCTTCTCAAACTTCTTGACGGACTTTGCAGCGGAGATCGTATAAAGACTCTGAAAAGCCTTAACGCGATCTCTAAGAACGGCGACCTGATCCCTCTTGTTTCTGCTATACACAACAGGATGAGGCTGGCATGGTACGCATCGATGCACCCCAGTAAAGGCTCTCTTTTTGCAGAGTCGCTGGGAGCAAAAAATTACGCCTGGAAAATGGCAGGTAATGCTGCCCGAAAATACAGTGCAGGATCGATAAGCAAATTTGTGCTTGGACTTATTAAGATAAACATTGATGAAAAGAGCGGAACAGGGTCCGGGTGGATCGGTCTTGAGACTCTTGTGATCGAATTGATGGGTTGCTGAAAGAACAACAAAATGGAGGGACACACCTTTAGCCCCTCCATAGATCTGTAAATTAAATCAGGTCACTTATGCAGAAAGAGACTTAAATCTTGCTGCTATCATAGCCTTGCGGCGAGACGCTGTATTTCGGTGGACGACGCCCTTTACTACCGCTTTATCCAGTACACCCTGAGCCTCGTTCAGCCTCTTTGCTGCAAGCTCGGAGTCTTTCTGTTCAACTGCATCCAGAAGCTTCTTTACTGCGTTTTTGCAGCGGGTTTTCCAGAAGCGGTTGTAAATGCGGTTTCTTTCAGTGACCAGAACTCGTTTTTTCGCTGATTTCTTATTTGGCAATGCCGTCACCTCCTTCACAAAAGACAGCGGATATATTAGCACATATGGGGCATTTTCTGCAACAGCACAATCTATTTTACTCTAAAATCAGATTTATGGTTAATTGAAAAACTAACTTCCACATATGGCAGTTCGAGATGGACATTAGTCTTTCAGCAAATTCCACCTGAATTCAGTTTTACATACAATGGTTTAGAATATCCGGGACTCCCCTCGCCTGCATCAGAAAGGAGGACAAAATGTCCAAACAGATAAAGGGGAATCATAAACACCTTACACAGGATGACCGGATATATATTGAGAAATCGCTCGACCTTAAGATGCCTTTCAGGG
>Ga0334883_1004467_pt1 | contig 13484 bp, 17 predicted proteins | sample GraSluR1_MG_6_FD_207230 | JGI IMG/M metagenome (GOLD analysis project Ga0334883, IMG submission 207230) | Sludge microbial communities from methane-producing bioreactor in Wageningen University, Netherlands - Granular Sludge_09_05-R1 | ecosystem: Engineered > Bioreactor > Anaerobic >... | reverse complement strand
GAAGAAAAAGCATCAGTAACTCTTAATTCTTAATTTTTAACTCTTAACTAATTGTCAATTTTGTTGTAAAAGACAAAATCACCTTATTTGTTTTTTGGACTTTGATATTTGAACTTTTTTAAACTCTCCACTTTCCACTATCCACTTTCAACTGAGAAAAGGATTGTTTCGTCCTTTTCTCCTAGCATGAAAGTTACTTACATACTAAAATAATGTAATTAACTTTTAGTTTTTACTATTAAATTAGTATAAATTACATTTAAAATAATAAATATGTATGGATAGTAATATTAAGGGAGATATTGAATATCTATGTATGATTTAAATCTAGATCCCGTAAGTTTTCTAGATAAAGTTAGAAGCGATAGGGGAATAGAAGATTTAAGAGATTTTTTTAAGCAATTAACTGCAAAGGATTTAAAAGGGGCTAAAGACTTTATAAATGACAAAGATCTTCAATTTCCTACTTTGTTTGTTCTTAGAGATGAGATACAAAGAAATAATTTGGAAGATGTCCTAACTAAAAAGAATAAGATAGCATTATTAATAGTAAAAGAGATATTGACAGATAAAAGGGATAATCTAGCTTCTGAAAAATTATCCTTTGATTATGTACAGATGATTCACAATGTTCTAAAGTGGATCATTGAGACAGGTTTTAAAGATGATGGTATGGATGACGATTATGATAGAGTATTAGATATTTCTGCAATACTTCTAACAAAGATGTATAAGGATAAAACTATACTTAATATACTGGTAGATATGATTTTTGATAGATATAAAAAGGGAGCTTTGGTACATGATTTGGTATGGGCATTTTTTCAAATAGGAGATCCACAAAGTTTAATACTCATTGGAGAAAAACTATTGTCTTCCATACCAGAAGATGTGAAGATAGCAGCAAGATTATTAAATTTTATACCAGAAGTAGATAAGAGTATCACTAAAGAAAAGAAGTATACAACTTTTCTAAATTGGATGAAGGAGAACGGTTCATTTTTAGAATATACAGGAGAGAGTTTTCAACAAAAAACCAATCCTAGTCCTTACAAGGTAGTTTTAGAAGGAAAATATTTATGTAAAAATATATGTTGTGAAACTGGAAGGACTCTAGGTATTCCATCAAGAGAAGAAAATCAACTGTTAAATGGCTTTAAGAAATTAGATTATGATACAAAAATATTGCTTTCAAATTTTTCAATTAGAATACATCAAAAGAATATATATCTATGGGATGTATGGCTCCACTATTCTTTAGAGGATCAAATAAAGATTGCTAAGATAGGAGGAGTACAATGATTAAGATCAATGGAGATAAATTTGATATAGGTACCATAATAAATCAATATAAAGACAATAGCACAGAAGCATATACTTTAAAGAAAATGGCATCCGGTGAAGAAGTTCATGAATATGATTCATTGGATGAACTCAAATTTGAATTAAATCTGAGAAAAAATATTGTAAATGCAGCTATAGATCTTGATAAAAGCAATTTTGATTTTGCTGTTTTCCGTAAATCAAGAGCAAATTCTGAATATTGGGAAAGAACGCGTCAAGGTGGATTCCTATTGAGAAACGGAGTAAGTTCCGCTAGTGCCGTAAATAATATTTATAAAAACAGTGGTAAATATGCTACTGAGTGTGCCACAGCTATGGTAATTGTGTATTATAAAGCGGTTTTGGATTCTTTTGGAGCAAGACTTTTTGATACTGTTTTCTCAAATATATATCTAATGAACTGGCATTATATTGATAGAAATCTTGGACTTGATATCAGTGATGACATATCAGATTTTTTACCAGGAGATTGCAGATATTTTAAAAATCCTGATGTGAATCCATTGACTCCAGAATGGCAGGGGGAAAATGTAATTGATTTAGGGAATGGTAAATATTATGGCCATGGAATAGGAATAAGAACAGCTGATGAAATAATTGAAGCTTTAAATGAAGAGAGATTTATGGGAGCAAGAAGATCTGCTTTTTTACTGGATTCTGCTACAAGACCGGATTTTAAACATCTGTTCTATATATATTTAAAGTCAGTTTCTAGGAATGAGGAAGCTCATAGACGAAGACATAGGCATCATTGAGGCAAGTTCTTAATTCAGGTGGGGATTCTTTTACCCCATCTGAATTTTAGAACTGCAAATGCATGGCTTACTTGGCGTTGAACTCCCACTTGAAGAAAAGCAGAGAACCAAAATCTTTTTTTGATTTTGTGTGAATCGCTGTACAGAGTGCGTGGGAGACTTACACCAAGTTAGTCAGGTTAAAATAGAAAAATTATAATTTATGGTATAAGTTACTATCAATTTATTTTACATAGATTGATAGTATTTTTAAATTTTATTGCCCAAATAAATTAAATTAATATATAATTAAATTATATATTAATTTAATTTATTATAACTAGGAGTTATCTATAATGAATATGGACTTGGAACTTTATAAAATTTTTTATACTGTAGCCTGTTGTAAGAATATTTCTCAGGCTGCAGAAATACTCTACATAAGTCAGCCTGCTGTAAGTAAAGCCATAAAAAAACTTGAAAATATTGCTGGAATCACACTGTTTTCAAGAAATTCCAGAGGGGTAAAATTAACTGCAGAGGGAAATATATTTTTTACTTATATAGAAAAAGCAATGGAAGAAATACAGATAGGAGAAAAGATATTATCAAAACTAAAAAAAAGGGAACAGGGTATTATAAAATTAGGAGTAAGTACTACCCTTTGTCAATATTTTTTGATACCTAGACTTAAAGAATTTATAAATAAATATCCTGATATACAGATTAAAATCATAAATAAAACTACTTTTGATACTTTAAAATTAGTGGATGAAGGAGAAATTGATTTTGGAATTATAAGCTATCCTTTTGACTGTAGTAATTATAACTTTATAGAATTAGATATCATACAGGACATTTTTGTAGCTGGAAGGGATTATATTAAAGAAAAGCATATCAGTAATCTCCATGAAATACTTGAAAAATATAATTTAATGCTGCTAGAGCCAGGGAACATAACCCGTAAGTACATTGATAAATATTTTTTTGATAATAATATAATTGTAAAGCCAGAAATTGAGATAAGCAGTATGGATTTTTTAATTGAATTTGCTAAAATAGGATTGGGAATAACTGTTGTAATAAAAAATTTCATTGAAAAGGAGCTTCAATCTGGAGAATTAGTAGAAATCCCCGTTAAAGTACCTATACCTGAAAGAACTATAGGTATTGTTTCAAATAAAAAAATACCACTATCTATTGCAGCTCAGACTTTTGTAGAGTTTTGTACTAAATAATTTTCTATTTCTTAGAATAGAAGAAGCACGTATTTAGACAGTAAATATTATTAATATAAGGAGCAATATGTAATGAATATTCAAATTTTCGGTGTGAAAAAATGTTTTGATACTAAGAAAGCTGAAAGATATTTTAAAGAGAGAAAAATAAAATTTCAATTCATAGATTTAAACGAAAAAGCTTTAAGTAAAAGAGAGCTTGAAAGCGTAAGCAGATCTGTAGATATCAATGATTTAATTAATAGTAAAGCCAAAGAATATAAAAATTTAAATGTTGAACATATAAGAAATAATGCTGTTAAAGAGGAACTGCTTTTAAATAATGCTAAATTATATAAAACTCCTATAGTACGTAATGGAAAGGAAGCAACTGTAGGTTACATGCCAGAGATTTGGAAACTGTGGGAGTAAGGAGATAATTATGGAATTTGAATTTTTTAAAATAGAAACCTTTATACCAGAAGAATATGTGGAAGAGCTAAGAGAATGCTTAAATAGTATAGGTGCACTTACTATAGGCGGTAATTATGATAATTGTATGGCTGTTTCTAGAGTTACAGGATACTGGAGACCGTTAAGTGGAGCAGATCCCTTTAAAGGAGAAGCTTATAAGGTATCTAGAGAAATAGAATGTAAAATTGAGTTTTCTTGTAAAAGTGAGATATTGAAAGAGGTTTTAACAGTAATAAAGAAAGTCCATCCCTATGAAGTCCCAGTTATAAATGTGCTTCCAAACTTTTTGAAATAAATTTAATTTTACCATTTTCATAATTGATTATTAAGTTTATAATATATAGTTGTTGTAATAGAAATTGAAATTATTTTTAATCATAGATTGATCAATTAACAATCGTTTAATGAAAATATAAAATATTTTATTTAAGACATTTTAAAAGAAAAACAGGGGGGTTTTAAGTGTTTAGTGGAATTAATGATATTAACATACACAATGCAAATATTTTGAGTCAGGCATTACCTTATATTCAAAAGTACAGTGGAAAGACTGTTGTAATAAAATATGGTGGAAATGCAATGATAAATGAAGATTTAAAAAATTCAGTTATAAGGGATATAGTTCTCTTAAATTGTGTTGGAATTAAGGTAGTGGTTGTACATGGCGGAGGTCCTGAAATAAATGAGTATCTATCTAAGATAGGTAAGAAAAGTGAATTCGTAAATGGACTTAGAGTTACAGATGAAGAAACTATAGAAATAGTACAATCGGTACTGGCGGGAAAGGTAAATAAGGACATAGTATCATTAATAGATAAAAATAAAGGCAAGGCAGTGGGGTTATGCGGGATTGATGCCAATCTTTTAAAGGCAAAGAAAGTAGAACTTCAAGATGGAGTAGATATTGGATATGTAGGGGAAATTGTGGATGTAAATGATTCTATCATACAGCATTGCTTAGATGGAGGCTATATACCTGTTATATCTACAGTAGCTTTGGGTCAGGAAGATGGTAGACCATATAATGTAAATGCAGATTTGGCAGCGGCTAAAATAAGCAGTAAGTTAAAGGCAGAAAAATTTATTTTAATTACAGATGTGCCAGGAGTATTAATGAATCCAATGGATGAAACTTCGCTTGTTTCGGAACTTAAGACCCAAAATATATCTCAATTAATTGAGGATAAAGTTATATCTGGAGGGATGATTCCTAAGATTAATTGCTGTATTGAAGCAGTTAAAGGCGGGGTTAAAAGGACTCATATAATTGATGGAAGAGTACATCATTCGCTTTTGCTTGAGATATTTTCTCATGAAGGTATAGGAACTATGATACTTAAATAACATTAATTATACTTAGTTTGATTTTTGTATATTGTTATTAAATAAATGAAAACATCTAATTCCGATTGGAATTAGATGTTTTCATTTATTTTGTAATATTTTATGATTATATTTAATATAATCATAAAATATTACAGAATTGAAAGAATATTATTTTAATTCTGTAAAAAATAGATGTTTAAATTGATAAAAAATATAGTTTTATCTATAAAGAATAATGAAAAATGGTATTGACAGCCAAATTAAATAAAGGTATCATATAGTTGATAATGAATTTCATTATCAACTATATGGTGAGGTGATTTATATGAGTAAAGTAAATATCATTTATTGGAGCGGAACTGGTAATACTGAAGCTATGGCAAAATTAATTGCAGAAGGAGCACAGGAAAAAGGAGCAGAGGTTAAACTTTTAAATGTTTCAGATGCTAAAGAAGATGATGTAAAAGAAGCAGATGTTGTGGCCTTTGGATCACCTTCAATGGGATCAGAAGTTGTTGAAGAATCAGAAATGCAGCCCTTCTTAGATTCAGTATCTTCTATTGTCACAGGCAAAAAAGTAGCTTTATTTGGTTCTTATGGCTGGGGAGACGGTGAATGGATGAGAAATTGGGTATCAGAAATGGATAATTTAGGTGCTAATGTAGTAAATGATGGGTTAATTGTACAAGAGGCACCAGAAGGAGATTCAGCAGAAGATTGTAAAAATCTTGGCAGAGAATTAGTTTAGAAAAATATAAATAAAAAAATTAGAAATGGAAACAATAGATTTAGAAAAATATAAATAAAAAAGAGAGGATTGTTAGAAGATGGCAAGGAGAATTGAAAATTTTATTGATTTTATTGATTATACCAGAGAAAAAGATTATATGATGAATTTAATAACCTACGCAATATCTCCTACAATAGCCGGATATAAACCATCTTCTATAATTACTATATCAAATCAAAATAAGGGTATGTATGATCTATGGTGTAAATATGGGGATGAATATATAGATAACATAAATTTAAAGGTATTTGAAATTATGCGAAAAGAAAATCTTATTATATTGCTGTTTTATAAGGGGTAATACCAGCAGCCGTGTCATGTACTGAAAAGTATATACCATATAAAGGAAATTAAGAGTCTACTATAATAATTTTAAAACTTAAAGTAGACTCTTGTGTTTTAAGAAGATTATTTATGCTTGTCCTGAAACAGTATAAGTATCTATTGGAATTCTTTCATCCATATCCAAATCAAAATTCCCATATGGATTTACATGATTATAGATTAGTGGAGTCAAAGCTCTGAAATCTTCAGGCGACATCATATCGTACCATTTCTTTTCAGATAATACGTGCTGTATCATTAATGTATTTACATATACCAAGCAATTTTGTAAGAGATGAAGACTTAACACTGAAAGTTCCTGATCTTCAATTCTATTAGTTGATATCTCACCACTTTTACCGTAGAAAATAAATGAATTAGCTGAATTCCAGTTCTCAACCACATTAAGACCTTCATGTATTTCTATTCTCAAATCTTCTGAATTTAAGTACTCACAAAGGAATATAGTCTTTATAGCTTTTCCTAATTCAGCAAGGGCAAGGTATGTTGGATGCTTTAAATTATTTCTAGTAAACCTTTTTAATATAGCTTCTGTCTCAGCAGTACCTAATCTTAATGCAGTTGCATATTTTATCATTTGATCATACTGTTGTCTTATAAGCTCCCAATTTATAGGTCTTGTTAACACTGGCTGCAAGTTAGGGTATGATTCACTTACTCCCGTATCTGGTCTATATAATTTTTGTGAATGTATTGCTTTAATTCTAGGCATTAGGTTAAACCCTAACAGGTGGCAGAAAGCAAAAGCAACTTCACTTTGACCATGAGAATCTACAAAGTTTTTTTCTATCTCCATATCAGTACAGTGTTTTAATAATCCTTCTATCATTGCTGATACCTCAGAAGATGAGCACTGCTTTAATTGTGAGTATATGCAGGTAGAATTTTTTTCAACATGCCAGTATATCATTACACCGCGTCCACGATATCTAATGTGCCATTCTGTCATTAAATTCTGATCCCATGCTCCAAATTTTTTACTATCTGAAGCACAGGTTGTTGTACCTTCACCCCAGATATCTTCTACTCGACTTCTAAGTATGGCATTAACTACTGTTGATATTGCATTATGTAGATTATCTTTATTTATAAATTTCCTTTTTATATAAAGTAAATCTTTATAACTTTCACCATGATTTCCTGCTGAAATACGCTTTAAACCTGTGTTTGTTCCTAATCCATACAAAGCTAAAATAAGACGTTTTTGAATTAAAGCTCTGTCTAATTTTTCGTATGTAGCTACGGTTTTAAAGTTGTCAGTAAAATTTATTCTTAAATCAGCTTCCTTAAGGACATCAAGTAAATTAGTCATGGGCCAGTGTCTCATGATTTCAGCTTTTATTTTTGACAAGTTCAAAGGTTCATCTTGTGGTTCACTGGGTGACAAAGTAATCCAACCTTTGTTATTTTTATTGGATATACGTACTTTTAGATTTTTAGGAATACCAGTATCTAGTTTGTTTAATGTATTATACATGGATTGTTTAATACTATTTATAAATTCTTCTGAATCTAACGGTTGTTTTAAAGCTTTATAATTTTCTTCTCTGCGTTCTTCAAAGTCAGTTGGTAAGTCTTTATCAGGATTTCTATATCTATTTGCACCAACTACCCATATTTCTTTACAACGTAATTTATCTCTTAAAGCCTGTAAGGTAACAATTTCATAGTTTATTCTATTTATGCGTTCATGGCCATTATCATCGGTTTCTATAACTGCATCTTTCATAGATGTACGAATAACACCATCAATTGGTATAAGTTCATTGTCGGTAAAATAATGAGTACCTATATTATAATATTTCTTGATAATATCCAAAGCTTTTATAATAGGTTGATGTATCTGATTATTTGAGCAAAATTTTAGAGTATCAAGTATTTCTGGAACCATTCTTCTATAATGATTACTATAAGATGACCTCATAACCGTATATACTTTTTGCCTATATGCAGAACCAGTATTCTTAAGCTCTTTTACTAAATCATTTAATGTACTCTCACTTACAATTGGAAATAATACTTTCTTTATTATACCGTCTGGATTGTTTACAGCGGCATCTGCCATTTGAAATAAAATATTTGTTTTTCCATTGACACGTCTAAAATCATTTAAAATTTCTTTATCTACTTTTCTTTCAGCTCTAACACCTATCCTATGAATAATTTGTATTAAAAGTTCAATAAGATTATCTGTAATTTCTCTACTTCTAAGCCCCAAAAAAGATGATAATAGAGTGTAGCGAAGTGGTTTTGCATGCCTACGAAGTTCTCGTAAATCTTCTGAAACAGCTCTTAATTTATACTTTTTAAGTGTTTTTTGAGGAATATTATTAAAAAGATCTTCTGGAAGATTAATTTGTTGAATTGTTTTAAGTTTAGTTACTTCTTTAAAGACACTTTCTAATCCAATACGTCCTGGATCAGCTCTTAAATCACTAAAAGAAATATTATCTGAATTGCTGTAATCTAATTCATTTTCCTCATAAGTAGTTAAATCATTGATTAAAGTGTCCATCTTATTTAATGATTCCTTTGATAATTTATCAAAAGTTTCTTGAAAAAATTTATTTTCATAAGTAAAAATAGCTGATTTAGTTATACGATCTATACGTTCAGGTGTTGGAGGTTCTATTTGTAATTCTCTAAATCTACTGTATACAAGATCTTTTAGAGTATCTATATCAGCATCATGATAAAAAACATGTTTAGATAACCAATTTGATATGACATCAGCATCTTCTGAAGTAGGTTCCCTAAATCCAACATATTCTCTAATTTGAGACTTATGATTATAATAAGTCCTACTAGTCATATCATAATTATCAAAAAGGTTTCCTGGGACTTGAACTTGTTTTGCAATATACTCTAATACCATTTTAGGTATCTCTTTTTTTGAATTTGGAAATCTTGCTTCATACTGAAAAAATTTTAAAAGTACCGTAAATCCTAGTTTAGTTTCACCAGTTTTATTTCCAATAAGAAACATTTCATTTGGCATAATTGTAAAATGATCAATTAAATCATCTAATTCCCAATTTTTCCTCACAGAATATCACCTCATTCATATAATTCAATATTTGATAACAATAATAACATATAAAATAAGTAAAATAAATGACCGTTTATATTACTATATTTACTCTTTTATAAAGTTACGAAAGCAAGCCATTTTTATGGTAAATAAATTCAGTAAATAATTCATAGTAAATATATTGACTATAATAAGCCTTTAATTTACTATAAAAGTACTGATCATTATAAAAGGATGGTTAAATATGATATTTGGATATGCAAGGGTCAGCACCCAGGAACAAAATTTAGATAGACAACTAGATTATTTAAAAGCAGAAGGTGCAGAAGAGATAATACAAGAAAAAATAACTGGAACAAAAGCAGATAGACCAGAATTAAATAGACTCCTAGATAAATTAAGGAAAAATGATGTTATATTAGTGGCAGATCTTACGAGACTAAGTAGAAGTACAAAGGATCTATTCAGCTTAGTAGATCAGATTGAAAAGAAAGGTGCAAATATTAAAAGTTTAAAAGAAAGCTGGCTTGATACTACAACTCCTCAGGGGAAATTAATGTTTACGTTTATGGCTGGAATAAGCCAGTTTGAAAGAGATTTAATAAGTCAAAGGACAAAGGAAGGCTTGGAAGCAGCAAGAGCGCGGGGAAGAAAGGGTGGCAGAAAACCCAAACTTGATGATAATAAGAAAAGAGCCATATATGAATTATATCAGCAGAAGAAAACTACTGTTAAGGATATATGTAATATGTTTGATATAACCAAACCAACTTTATATAAGGTAGTAGAACAGGTTAGTAAAATCAATGCTTCATAAGAAATATTAAAATATATTTATATTTAGTAAATAATCAATGATTATTAAAAAATTAGCCTTAGAGAGCTATGCTTTGTAATTATTAGGTATACGGGAGGATGAATTATGCCAAGACCAGTTAAATATAGGAAAATAGAGAATTTACCCCAATATACATACTTTGTACCAATGGGTAGAAGAAAATGTGAAATTGAAGATATAACAATAAAAGTTGAAGAGCTTGAAGCAATACGACTTAAAGATATTGAGGATTTAAATCAAGAAGAATGTGCAAAAAAAATGCATATTTCAAGGCAAACTTTTCAAAATATAATTGATAATGCAAGAAAGAAGATTGCAACTGCTATCATAGAAGGAAAGGCCATAAATATAAGTGGTGGAAACTACACAATGAATATTTGTCAATTTAAATGTCTAGTTTGTAATAATATATATGAGATAAAATATGAAGAAGATAGAAATACTTGTCCTATATGTGGCTCTAAAAGAGTGATATGCAGTAAAAAAAGTAGTTTTTGCAATAAGGTGTGTAATAAATCAGTTAAAAGGGACTAAAGGCTTGTAGATAATATTTTAACAGCCTCCTTTCTCTTAAAGTAGTATTCAATTCTAGTGTAAAAAATGCAATTATAATTATAAAATTCACTTTTTCATTTTGTTAAGCAATTTATATAATAAACATTTCGTTATTAGCATTTGACAATAAAAAAGCATTTGTTATATAATATAAATAGCATATGCCAGTAATAAACTAGATGTTTATTCTGTATTAAGTGAAATCAAGGAGGTTTAATAATATGAAAATAGCAGTACCTAATAATGGAAATATGGTGAATCAACATTTTGGAATGAGTAAAAGTTTTATTATTGCAACAGTAGAAGACAAAAAAATTATACAAATTGAGAAAATATCCGCTGAAGAGCTTGCACATCAGCATCAGGGACTAGCAGATTTACTTGTAAAACATGGAACAAATGTAGTTATAACTGGAGGTATCGGAGGAGGTGCACTTTCAGGTTTACAGCAAAATGGTCTTAAGATAATAAAAGGAGCATCCGGAGAATATACAAAGGCTATTGAAGAATACATTAATGGAAACTTAGAAGATAAAAATGAAGTTTGTAATCATCATGGAGAACATAATAATCATTAATTGTAGTAATTGATACGTTAACACTAGAAGTATAAAATATAAATTGACAATCATATAAAGTATGAACTAACATTATTATATAATAAATTTCTAATATACTTATATTAAAATATTAGTATTACCTTTAGGAGGAATTTTAATGATAGATAATGTTAAAGATATAGCAGAATTATTGAAAGTGTTAGCGAATGAAAATAGGTTAATGATCGTGTGCAATCTTATTGAATCGCCGATGACAGTAACTGAGCTTCATGAAAAAATTAATAATTTAACACAATCAGCACTGTCACAGCATTTAGCAATGTTAAAAGCTCACAGAATATTGAGTTCAAATAAATGTGGACTTTCAATTACCTATTTTATACAGGATGATAGGATAAGAAATGTAATTAAGGTATTAAAAGAAAATTATTGTGAGGATTAAAAGAAGTTATATAAGACATGCAAATTGGATAAAACTGATTGCATGTCTTTTTTGTTACATGGATTTATATAAATTTTAGATTAAACTAAATACATATTTTAAAACAGTATTGACAAAAACTAATTCAGGATTTAATATTAGTATATAAGAACTTTCTAATATACTAATATTAAATCCTGGAGGTAATTAATATGTTTTCAATTTTTGGAAAAAGTAATTTTAATTCAATAAGTGTTCATGATTTGGATGGCAAACTAGGAAAGATTAATTTAATAGATGTTAGAGAAAATTATGAATATAAAGATGGTCATATACCAACAGCTAAAAATGTACCAATGGGTGCGATCTTAACTAATCCAGAAAAGTATATTAATAAATCAAAGGAATATCACATAGTGTGTCAATCAGGTTCAAGAAGTGCAAGAACTTGTAAAGAGTTATCTAATCAAGGATATAATGTTGTTAATATTTCTGGTGGAACAGGATCGTATATTCTCCCATTAGAAAGATAAAAAACAAAATGAAAGAAGGTAATATCATGGCAAAAGTAATAAATAGTGGAGAATTTAAAGACGAAGTTTTAAATAGTAATGATGTTGTATTAATAGACTTCTTTGCAGAATGGTGTGGACCTTGCAAGATGCTTTCACCAATAGTGGAAGAATTGAGTAAAGAAATGGAAGGAAAGGCTAAAGTATTTAAGGTTGATGTAGATAAAAGTGGCGATATAGCTCAAAAATATGGCATCATGGGTGTGCCAACAGTTATTGTTTTCAAGAACGGTACAGCTGTTGATAAAATGGTAGGTTTTCAACCAAAGGAAGTTTTAAAAAGTAAGGTAGAACAATATTAAGTTATATAATTATAAAGTTGGAGGTGTAATAAAATGAAAAAAGTAACAGAATTCCATAAAGAAGGATACAATTGTGCAGAATCTATTGTAAAAGCTATAAATGAAGAAAAAGGATTAAATATTCCAGTTTCCATAGCAAGTCCTTTTGGCGGAGGTATGACAGTTGGGGCTACTTGTGGAGCTATTACAGGAACTCTAATGGCTATAGGAGCAGTAAAAGGAAGAGAGACAGGTAAAGAAGCAAATGAAACGAGAAAGTTAACTAAAGAATTAATAAATAAAGTAAAAGAAAAGTATGGAACTTTTGAATGTTTAGAATTAAAGAAAAAAGGGGTATCCTGTGATGAAATAATAGAATACAGCTATGATATTTTAAAAGAATCTATTTAATGGAACAAAAGAGCAGATAATTTCATAAAATAAATAATCCATATAAAAAATATTATGGGCTATTTATTTGATATTGACATTGTATAAGAAGTAGTAGTATATTTAACTATATAATTATTTGCTTATATAGTTAAATATCAGGAGGATAACTATGGATGAACAAGAATTAAGCGTTAAAATTTTTAAAGCTTTAGGACACCCTATAAGGTATAAAATAGTTAAGTTCTTATATGATGGACCTAAGTGTGTATGCAAATTAAATGAAGATATAGAATTTAGTCAAGCTAATTTATCTCAACATTTAAAGATACTTAAGTCAGCTGGAATTTTATCATCTGAAAAAGTCGGTATGAATATGCATTATAGGATTAGCAGTGATGAAATTAAAAATATTATTGATAGTGTAGATAAATTTGTTATGAGTTACACTGATAACTCTAAATATAAAATATTATAAATTTAGACCAGCTAGTAAAAGTCAATAGAAATTAAAAAAATAATTTATGAGTAAAAATTTGCATAGCAAATAATCCATTGAAAAACACGAACAATGGAATTAATTGTAAGATGATTAGTCTTTAAGTT
>Ga0334883_1004466_pt1 | contig 13492 bp, 9 predicted proteins | sample GraSluR1_MG_6_FD_207230 | JGI IMG/M metagenome (GOLD analysis project Ga0334883, IMG submission 207230) | Sludge microbial communities from methane-producing bioreactor in Wageningen University, Netherlands - Granular Sludge_09_05-R1 | ecosystem: Engineered > Bioreactor > Anaerobic > Unclassified... | reverse complement strand
TACCTGGTGGAGGGCAGCCGCAACACCCTGAACACTATGAGCAATAAGGCAAAAACTGCTTCTGAAAAGTATCTGCGCGAAATGGGGGTTCAAATATTAACCGAAAGATTTGTTACAGCTTATGATGGCAATATCCTTTCCTTTAATAATGGTGAAACTATCAGAACAAAAACAGTAATCTGGGCAGCAGGCGTAACGGGAAATTATATTAATGGATTATCCCAGGATTGCCGCACTCAGACAAACCGGATTAAAGTAGACCGGATAAATAAGGTTATCGGCAGCGATAATATTTATGCCATTGGGGATGTAGCCTTTATGGAAACGTCCAAATATCCGAAGGGACATCCACAGGTTGCCAATGTTGCCATCAATCAGGCTAAAAATTTAGCGAAGAACTTAACGCGGATAATCAAAGGGCACTCACCTGTTGAATATGAATACAGGGATTGGGGCTCAATGGCAACGATTGGACAAAACAAGGCCGTGGTTGATTTTCCGTTTCTAAATTTCAAAGGATATTTTGCATGGTTCATATGGATGTTCCTGCATCTTATGCTTATTCTCAGTGTACGGAACAAATTAATTGTATTTATAAACTGGGCATGGATTTACTTTTCTAAAAATTCATCACTAAGACTGATACTGACTGATGATAAGGATCCCTGTCACGAAAACCAATAAGAAATAAAAATTTTAATTCCGGATCAGACTTACCAAGTTGCATATTCCTGGTACAGGGTTGATAAGTAAGTATTCAGTGTATGTGTTATCAAAGATTAAAGCGATAGAATAAAAGAATTCACAATCAAGAACTTCCCGGACGGGTAATTAAAATCTTAAACAGCAAGCTTATAGCCTATTAATATCATCTTCATCCCGCATTGATCAACGGAAGGCCTCCAGGACTGAACGATTGATTTAATCAGGGAAAACCAGAAACAGTTATTGTCCGGAACAATTTTTATTGTACTAATTTCAAACAATTAATCGCTCAAACAAATTCTTCAAATGCTTAATCCTGGTTCGACAAAACAAACAATTGCCGTTTTGCTAACGGCAATATAACATACCCTGAGCGCTTAAAAAAGGCCCTGGCTGTAAAAACAACCAGGGCCTTGAGTTCTGTCTAGTCTCTTAATGCCGTACAACAATTTTTGTCGTGGCAGTTGATCCGTTCATTTCTATCAGTAGCATATAAACACCATCGGATAAAGAACCAAGATCAAAGTTAGTGACCAATCCGGATTCAACCTGAACATCGCGATTGATGCGGGTTTTCCCAAGCAGGTCAAGAACCTTGATTGTAGCTCCGCCATTAATAGAATTCTTCATACGAATGGTCACGAAATCCGTTGCCGGCGCCGGATAAACATTCAACCCGGCAATTGTACCTGAAGGATTATCGATTCCAAGTGCTACACACCGAAAGTTCCATGTTGCACTCCATTCAGTAGTATCACGGCTGCTGATGGCATTGACCCTCCAATAATAAGTGCCTGCGCTGTCGAGCACATGGAGCGGAACCCTGAACTGCTCATCTCCGGCCGAAGTAGTGGCGTTAATGCTGTAATTCCTGGCATTGTTGAAATCGGCGTTGGAAGCAAGCTGCAACTGATACCTCAGCACACCGGTGATTTTTTTCCATGACAGCGAAGGCTGCAACACAACATTGGTTGCATTGTTAGCCGGATTGGCAAGGGTAACGGTACTTACCGTGGTAAATGAACGCCTTGGGGAGAAAAGGGTATCTTTTGAATGAATGGCCGACATCTTCCAGAAATACTGGGTTCCGAAGAACAGTGTATCAGGTTTGGTACGGGTAGCAGTAGCAGCCACATTGTAAACATCGTAATGAATCATTTCAGGCTCTGTAGACAAATAGATATTGTATTTATTGATGCCTTTAACCTGGGCCCACTGGAATTCTGCATCGGGAACCACGTCAACGGCATTGTCATTCGGCCTGGTCAGGTTAAAGGTATTGGTAACCGTAAAAAAGGCAGTTGCGGTCCAGGCGGATGTATCGGCTGCGTGCCTTGCCCTGAGCCTGATATAATGACCGGTACCGAAAAGCAGGTTTGCAGCATTCACCTCTTTCAGTGACCCGTTTACAGAAGTGATATAGGCAAAGGGGCTGTTGAAGTCGGCGGTGGTATCAACCTGGTAGTCAAAATGGCTTACTCCTGTAATGGCATCCCACTGCAGCAGCACATTGGCGTCCTGATTGTTGGCATTGTTCGAAGGGCGTCGCAGAATAGGCCGGGCCACCACTGTAAATGCGCGGGTTTCAGTCCAGTCGGAAGTTCCGGTCTGGTCAACGGCCCTCACTTTCCAGTAATAAGTCTGCCCAAACAAAAGATTGGCCATATTGTACCTGGTGAGATCTGTCGAGAATTCCACCGGATTGGCAAATGCATTATCCTGACTAAGGTGGACAATGTAATGAAGCCCTGTCGTTCCAACCACTGCATTCCAGTCGAGCAACACATTCGGAGCAACGCCGGATTGATTGTTACCGGGCGAAACAAGTTCAGGAGTGTAGATAGTCGGAGAAGCAAGTATCACCGGGCAACTGATCGCTAAAAACAGCAATGAGAGAAATATCTTTTTCATTTTACTTGAATTTTTCTGATTTACAAACTTAAGCCGCAAACCGGCTTCAGCTAATGCTATTTGGTTACAACAAACTTGGCAGTTTTCACTGATGGGCCTTCAGAAACCTGTAACAGATAAGTTCCGTTTACAAGATCAGCAGCAGGGATGCTCAACTGATGTTCTCCAGCACCCGGCTTACCAAAATTGACAGACTTCACAAGCATACCTTGCAAGCTGTAAACATTCACCTGCAAGCCACTGTTACCTGAGAGGCTGACCTTGAAATTAATAGCTGATTTAACGGGATTCGGATAAACGCTGAGTTGAGTTTTACCGGTTTGAGCAGAACTACCGGGCTCTCCGATGCCTACAAACATGCGGTTCTCAAAAATTCCGTTTCCGTGAGAAGCCAGGTAAATTGCCCCGAAATTGCTGACACCGGTAATACCGTCTATCCAGGGCCTGCTAACGGTTTGCTGGCGAACCATCATAACCGGTATCTCACCAAGACCGGTATTCTCAACGGTCCATGACGGACTTGAGCCAATAGATTCAGTGGCAAATACACCAAGATCAGTACCGAGGATAACCCTGTTTGAACTGTTCATCTCGATCAGGCAGGAATAAACCGGCATGGCCGGGAGGTTCCCCTGGATAGGACTGAAATCAGGGAATTGTGCCAGAGCATTGGTTGAACGGAAAACATATTCACTGTTACCATAATTACCCAGGGTAACAATCACATGGTTGTCGTTCTTCGGATCCACTGCTACGGAAGTTACATACCGGGCACCAAAGTCTTTGACAATACCGGATGAAATTATACAGGCCGAACTGCGCACATCAGCCCGCAGTGAATCGTAGGCCAGGGCAATATTGGCGATCCTCAGCAGTTTACCATCGGTAGTACCGACATACAGGAAGTTTGCATCCGAAGAGTAAGCCATACATGAAGGCACCCCGGTAAGGTTGGCAATACGGTCCCATGATGGCAGTTTGCCGAAATCAAGGACATTCCTTGACATATATACGGCATTCGTCATCCCGACAAAGAAGATGGAAGAAACAGGATCCACGATATGCAGCGAGTCTCCGTTTGCAAGTGGTTGTGTCAGTGTATATCGGAAGGGGAACTGGGCATTCTTACTCTTGAGTGACAACACATCGCCAGCGTTGTAGTTGGCCTTGGCATGAAATGTAATGCTATCGCGTGAATTCGGGTTATTAAAGCTTTCCCACAACTTAAACGGGGTGATAAATACACCTCCGTTGTTATTGGTAATTTCGGAGCCGTAAATAAATTCATTGGCAGGTGAAACACCAAGGTCGTTTGATCTTACCAGATTCCCTGCGGTTGAAGAATAAAAAACTGCGCTGGGGTTAATCATGGAGAATTCAACCGACCCTCCGACAAAAGACGGAAGAATAGCATTCCCTGTTTCCGGGGTATTGCCTGTCTGATCGAGAAATACAACACCGTTACCCTGTGATCCGCCGGCTACGCGACCCTTGTCATCGTAAGCAACGGTGTAAAACATGGAAGTGCGGTAATTTTTATTGACGGACTTATTTGAAAAGAATGCATCATCAGTCAGGTATATACCCTGGTCAGAAGCCATATAAGCATTCCCTTCATTGGCGGGATTAATAAAAATCTGGTGGAAATAAAGCCCGGCATCACCCAGAGTTTTCTGCTGCCACTGGTAAAAACCGGTTTCGAGCACTTTAAGGCCTTCCCAAACGTTGACGCCTCCGACAAAAATCTTATCGGGATTCGTCGGGCTGACCACAACTGAAGCAGCATAATCACCATAATGGGTAGTATTGGCAGCATTGCCAAAAACATTGAAAACCGGACTGGCTCCCGGGCCTACCAGGCGCCAGGTTTCACCTTTATTTTTCGAAACAAATACTCCCCTCAACTGGCCGCGCAACGTTCCGCTCAGGGTGCCATCAGAAATCAGCACAGCATAAAGTGTTGATGCATCGGATGGGGCAAAAGCTACCTCGATGCGTGCCACGCCTTCTGCTGGCAGGCTATCCTGACCTACGCCCGTTGAACGCAGTATAAACCCATCGGCAGTGCCGGAGGGAGACACATATAGTTTATTATCAACCGAAGCAGCAATGGCACCATCAGGACCAATCTTTACTTCGTTGCTGGTTCCGGAAAGGTTTTCGCCACCTGACTTTGCCATCGACCAGGATTGTCCTCCATCGGAAGAATATTTCAAACCATAATTGGTTGCAGCTATCACCCTGTTGTTATCGCCGGCAGCAATTTTGTTGACAAAGGCCCATTCGGCGGTCGGGTCGTTATAAGTTCCGGGGTTGGTGGAAGCCAGTTTGGTAAAATTGTTCCCATCCGTTGATTTATAAATACCCTGACCGATAAAACCGCTGAAAAGATTAAACCTGTCGCTGGAGAAAGTTTCTCCGGTTCCGACATAAATATCTCCGTTTTTTGACTGGGTAATACAACTTACATTTAAAATTACCCCGCCTGTCTGAATCTGATTCCATGTCAGGCCATTGGTTGTGGATTTCCATAAACCGCCCGAAACACTTCCTGCAAAAACCGTACGGCCGGAATTATCCCTGTTGTCAAGTATTACAGCGCGGGTGCGGCCTGCAAAATTATCCGGCCCCATCGATGACCAGTTAAGGCCGATCGCCCCTGACTTTCTTAACCCCGAAACCTGGTTTCTGGCTTTTAAAACATCAACAGGATCTACCTGCCCGGTTCTATAGTTGCCACGGATCTGCGACAGGTAAGCCCAGCCGTTTTCAAGCCCCCCCGCAAGACTCCCCGTAACAGAGCTGCTGACAATTTGCCTGAATGAACCTGAGGTAGTCAGTAAAAACATTCCGGCCCCAAAAATTAAAGCAAGAAAGCCAAAGAGTAATCGTCTATTTTTCATATTCTTGTAGTTTATGGATATTACGATTTCAAGTCAACAAAAACAGTGGCACAAGTTACGTCTTTTTTAAAGATGAACAAGATCCCGTTCCACTTTTTCCAAACAAAAATAAACCAAAAATCCAATACCGACCCAACTTTCAGCAATAAAAACTATAGAATTGGCCTCCGGTATCAGGCGGCAAATGTAGGAGAATTTGACAATTTAAAAAAGAACGGGAAAATCTTCAGTAAAAAATTGTCTCCCGGATAAAAATATCATTGCTGAAAATGCAGGTTGAATTGCTTTTTTCATAGGTTTGCCGGTAGCTTCGCATAAGATGCCGCCAATACGGGTAATTGCCCAAGGGTGAAATTATGCCATTACAAATCAATTAGTTAAAAAATATGAGAACGATTGCACTGGTAATCATGTCGGGGCTGGCAGCCTCCCTCTCCTTTTCGTATGCCCAGCAGGACAGCATAAAAAAAGAAGGTTTTCAGTTTGAAGTAATAAAAAACAATCAGGCCACTCCGGTTAAAGATCAGTACCGGTCAGGAACCTGCTGGAGTTTTGCAGCCGTTTCGTTTATCGAATCCGAACTTCTCAGGTTGGGGGCCGGTGAAAAAGATTTGTCGGAAATGTATTTTGTTAACCATGCCTACCGCGAAAAGGCAGAAAGGTATGTACGCCTTCACGGATCTTCAAATTTCGGCCCTGGAGGTCAGGCCCACGATGTTATGAATACCATCGCGAAATTCGGTTTTGCCGAAGAAAAAGACTATCCCGGTCTCCTTGCCGGCGAATCAAAACATTTGCACGGGGAACTGGATGCCGTGCTGAAAGCTTATCTTGATGCTGTTGTACAAAAAAAAGACGGCAAATTGTCGAAGGTGTGGCCCGATGCCTACGCCGGAATTCTCGATGCTTACCTGGGCAGTATGAATAATCAGGCTGCCGGTAAAAAAAACAGCGCAATGCCTGCCTATGCTCAAAAAGCAGGCTTTAACACTGCAGATTATATCGAACTCACTTCCTATCTGCACCATCCGTTCTATCAGAAAATAAATCTCGAAATACCCGACAACTGGTCGCAGGACCTGTATTACAATCTGCCGATAGATGATTTGATGGAGGTGATAAACCATGCCATTGAGAATGGTTATACGGTATGCTGGGACGGAGATGTGAGCGACAAGGGGTTTTCCCATACGAAAGGCGTTGCCATCCTGCCTGAGATTTCAGGCAGCTCCCTTGAAGGAACTGAGCGGGCCCGCTGGGAGAAGCTTACCGAAAAGGAGAAAAATGCCGAGCTTTACAGTTTCAGCAAACCGGTGACAGAAAGAAACATCACCCCTGAAATCAGGCAGGAAGATTTCAATAACCTGAAAGCAACCGACGATCATCTGATGCACATCACAGGAATTGCAACTGACCAGCTCGGCACCAGATATTATATCACAAAAAATTCCTGGGCAGCCGACAGCAATAAAGCGGGTGGTTACCTCAACATGTCGGAAGCTTATGTGCGCCTCAACACCATTGCCGTGATGGTTCACAAAGATGCCATCCCACCGGTGATCAGAAAAAGAATGGGCATCTGACGCACCCCCTTTCCTTCAATTTATCAGGAAATTAAGGATTGCTGAGTCAGCAAAGTCCCTGTAAGCCTTTTGGTTTAACAATTTTTAACACCGGTGCTGCACTCCGGCAGCACTGGTAGTAATATTTTTGCAAAAAAAACAATGCCATGATTGAAACTGATATCAAGGAACTGAACGACCGCATCCAGAAGGAAAGTGCTTTTATTGATCTCATTGAGATGGAGATGCACAAAGTTATCGTTGGGCAGAAACATATGGTGGAGCGACTCCTGATCGGATTGTTGTCGAACGGTCATATTTTGCTGGAAGGAGTTCCGGGCCTCGCCAAAACGCTGGCCATTAAATCATTGGCCAACATCATAGAAGCCAGGTTCAGCCGGATCCAGTTTACCCCTGACCTGTTGCCTGCCGACCTGATCGGAACCATGATCTACAGCCAGAAAAAGGAAGAATTTCTGGTCCGGAAAGGCCCCATATTTGCCAACTTTATCCTGGCAGATGAAATCAACAGGTCGCCTGCCAAGGTTCAGAGTGCACTGCTGGAAGCTATGCAGGAGAGGCAGGTAACCATTGGAGAAAACTCATATCCGCTTTCAGAACCTTTCCTGGTACTTGCCACGCAAAACCCAATTGAGCAGGAAGGAACCTATCCTTTGCCTGAAGCCCAGGTTGACCGTTTCATGCTGAAAGTAATCATTGGTTATCCCAGCCGTGAGGAAGAAAAACTCATTATGCGCCAGAATATGTCGGGCAGCTTTCCGGAAACAAAAACGATCATTTCACCTGAACAGATTCTGAAAGCCAGAAACCTGACCCGGGAAGTGTATCTTGACGAAAAAATTGAAAACTATATTACCGATATTGTTTTTTCCACAAGATTTCCCGCTGAAAACAAGCTAAAGAAATTTGAAGGACTGATCGCTTACGGAGCCTCACCCCGTGCAAGCATCAACCTGGCACTGGCCGCCAAAGCCTATGCCTTTATCAAACGTCGCGGTTATGTTATTCCTGAAGATGTCCGTGCCGTTGCCCATGATGTAATGCGGCACAGAATCGGGCTAACTTATGAAGCAGAGGCCGAAAACATCACCACCAACGATATCATCAACGAAATACTCAACACGGTTGAAGTTCCCTAAACAATATAGTCTGTCACGGAAATCAATCAAACATTAAGTTAATTTCTGATGGAAACCAGCGATATCCTTAAAAAAGTACGCAAGATCGAGATCAAGTCCAGAGGCCTGTCCAACCAGATTTTCTCCGGACAATATCACAGTGCGTTCAAGGGTCGCGGAATGGCATTCAGTGAAGTGAGGGAATACCAGTACGGCGATGACATCAGAAATATCGACTGGAATGTCACTGCACGGTTCAACCATCCTTACATCAAGATATTCGATGAGGAGCGTGAGCTCACGGTGACTTTACTGATAGATGTAAGCGGATCCAACGAGTTCGGCAGCCGGCAGTGGCTCAAAGAGGAGATGATGACCGAAATTGCCGCCGTGCTGGCGTTTTCGGCAATTCAGAACAACGACAAAGTCGGTGTCATTTTTTTCAGTGATAAGGTTGAAAAATTTATTCCGCCAAAAAAAGGGCTGAGCCACATCCTGCGCATCATCAGGGAACTGATCGATTTCAAGCCTGAGAGTCAGAAGACCAATATTTCTGAAGCCCTGAGGTTCCTGACAAATGCCATGAAGAAGCGTTGCACGGCGTTTCTGATTTCCGATTTTATGGACAGCGGTTTCGAGGATGCACTCAGAATAGCCGGAAACAAGCATGACCTTGCAGCCCTGCACATCATCGACGAAAGGGATTTAACCATCCCTGACATGGGACTTGTAAGAATGTACAGCAAAGAGGCCGATAAAGCGATCTGGGTTGACACTTCAAGCAGGGCCGTCAGAAATGATTATGCTGCTCACGCCGAAAGCAGGATGAAGATGCTTGATATGGCATTTCGCAAAAGCGGGGTGGATGTTGCGCGTTTCAAAACCGGACAGGATTATGTCAAGCCATTGCTTGGACTTTTTAAAGCAAGAGAATCGAGAAGATAAGCAGACCACAGTTAATGCAGGATGGAGATGAAGGGAGCGTTAATCATAAAAAACACCGGTAAGCTGGCAGTATTGTTTATACTGCTGCTGCTTTACCCGTTTCACGGCATAGGGCAGAAAGCCACACCCGACACAACCAGATTCCTGATCGGACAGCAGATCAACGTTACATTGGAATTGCAGGTACAGGAAGGCACGCTGGTTAACTGGCCGGCTTTCGGGGATACGCTTACAAAGTCACTTGAGATAATATCCGTCTCCGGAATCGATTCGCTGAAACAGGAAAATTCCAGCAATATTCTGCTTCGTCAGATAATCAGAATTACATCATTCGACAGCGGCTACCATGTACTCCCCCCTGTTTCGTTTGCCATAAAGGAAGCCGGATCAAATGAATTTGAGGATGTTTTATCGGAAGCATCCCTGCTGGAGGTAATGAATGTGGCCGTTGATTTATCGGCTGATATCAAAGACATTAAACCGGTATTGAAAGCGCCTTACACGCTGCGCGACTTCCTGCCGTATTTTTTAATACTGCTCGGGCTGGGGCTGGCTGGGCTGCTAATATGGTACTATTTAAAGAACCGGAAAAAGAACAAGCCCTTGATCAGATTCCCTTCGAAGCCGGACAAGCCATCCCACCTGGTAGCCATTGAACAGCTTGAAGAACTGAAAAGGGAACAACTCTGGCAAAAGGGACAGGTAAAAGAATATTACACCCGGCTTACAGATATTCTGAGGACATATTTTGAGGCACGTTTTCAGGTGGAGGAAGAATGGAAGATCTGCGGAAAATTCTGATGCTTTCTGATATGGCAAAATTTGCCAGGGCCCGGCCGCTGGCCGCTGACAATGAACTCAGTCATACCCTGGCTGTTGCAGTTGTCAACAGCTCCATTCCTGCTCCGCCGCGACCTGAAGCGAATACTGTTCAGGAAGCTGAAAAGAATGAGCCATCAGATACAAATATCAATCACTGACAGTCATGTTTGAGCACATAAAATTTGCCAATCCTGAAGCGTTGTATCTCCTGCTGCTGATTCCTGCTGCCATTGCCTGGTACTGGTACAGGGGGCAGGATACCAAAGCACGGTTGCAGGTCAGTGATTTCGCGGCGTTTCTCAATAAGCGGAAAACCCTGAGGCAAAGGCTGCGTCACCTTACATTTATCCTGAAGGTAATCGCTTTCTCGCTGCTGATCATCTCCCTGGCCCGTCCTCAGTCGAGCACTTCGAGGCAAAATGTCAGCGTTGAAGGAATCGATATTGTGCTGGCCATGGATATCTCAGGCAGTATGCTGGCCGAGGATTTTAAGCCAAACCGCCTGATAGCGGCCAAAGAAGTGGCGAAGGATTTCATCAAAGGACGGCCCAGCGACAGGATCGGCCTGGTTGTATTCAGCGGTGAGAGTTTCACGCAGTGCCCGCTCACTACTGACCATGCAATACTGTTAAATCTGCTTGATGAGATCAAAAGCGGAATGATAGAGGATGGCACAGCCATCGGAGATGGCCTGGCTACGGCAGTAAGCCGGCTTAAAGAGAGCTCCGCGGTAAGCAAAGTCATTATTTTGCTCACCGATGGAGAAAACAACCGGGGCTTTATCGATCCGGCATCAGCCGCTGAAATAGCAAAGGTATTCGGACTCAGGGTTTACACCATTGGGGTGGGCACCATCGGTACGGCGCCTTATCCGGTTCAAACCCCTTTCGGGATGCAATATCAGCAGATGGAAGTAAGGATAGACGAACCGTTGCTCAGGCAGATTGCTGAAATGACAAACGGCAGGTATTACAGAGCGACCAATGCCGGCAAGCTGAAAGAGATTTACCAGGAGATCGACCAACTCGAAAAATCCAAAGTCGATGTGACTGAATTCCGGAAAAAAACCGAAGAATTTTTACCTTTTGCGCTGGCAGCGCTGGTTTTGCTGCTGCTTGATTTTGTCCTGGGCATCTCTTTTTTCAGAAAATTCCCCTGACAGCAAACTTTAACCAAAGACAGGAAGAGACAATGTTTAGATTCGAACATCCGGAATATTTAAACCTTCTTATGCTGCTTCCATTGCTATTGGTAGCTTACCTGCTCTACCTGCGATGGAAGAAACATGCTGCAAACAGGTTTGGAGAAAAACCATTGGTAACACGGCTGACACCGGATGTTTCGCCTGGCAGGTCACACATAAGGTTTTTACTGCTTTCACTCACCATCGCCTCAGTATTGCTGGCGCTGGCGAATCCTCAGATTGGCTCAAAACTCGAAAAGGTACAGCGCAAGGGTGTTGACCTCATCATTGCCCTGGATGTATCGAACAGCATGTTGGCACAGGACATCCAACCCAGCCGGATTGAGCGGGCCAAACAATCCATTTCGAGGCTCATCGATGAACTGGAAAATGACCGGATCGGACTGATCGTTTTCGCCGGAAAGGCATATACCCAGCTCCCCGTTACCACCGATTACGGAGCAGCAAAACTCATGCTATCCACTGTAAAACCCGACATGATTCCCGTTCAGGGCACGGCCATCGGACAGGCAATAGAAATGGCCATGGCATCGTTTAAAGCAGAAGAGGCAGGAAAAGCTATAATCATCATCACCGACGGGGAAAACCACGAAGATGATGCCGTAGAGAAAGCAGCCGAAGCTGCACAAAGAGGTATAAAAGTATACACCATCGGCATGGGCCTTTCCGAAGGGGCCCCGATACCGGTGTACCGTGACAATCAGTTGGCAGGGTTTAAAAAGGACAGAAGCGGAAGTACCATCATAACCCGGCTTGACGAAACCATGCTCCAGCAGATTGCGCAGGCCGGCGAAGGCATTTACGTAAGGGCAAGCAACACCCAGGCCGGGCTCCGTAAGGTATTCGAGGAAATCAGCAACCTTGAAAAAAATACTTATGACACGAAAAGCTTTTCAGATTACGAGGACAGGTTTCAGTATTTTGTGGCACTGGCAATTATTCTAATGGCCCTGAATTTCCTGCTTAATGAACGCAAAAGCCGCTGGGCGGGAAAATTCCGGATTTTTAAACCCGAACAGCCAATAAGATCATGAAAAAATTAATCATAATACCCGTTTTAGCTTTAATATGCACGCTTTCATTCGGGCAGAAGGATAATCCTTTTATCAGAAAGGGGAATAAACTGTATGATAAAGGCAAATTTAAAGAAGCGGAGATCGATTACCGCAAAGCAATGGAAATGGTGCCTGCTTCTGCCAAAAGCACTTTTAATCTAGGCAATTCACTTTACAGGCAGGAGAATTATGAAGAAGCCGAACGCAATTTTATCAATGCGGCCGGATTGTTGAAGCCTGCTGATCAGGCGGCCAGGGCCGGTGCCCTTCATAACCTGGGCAATACCTACCTGAAAGCAGAAAAGTACCGCGAAAGTGTTGAAGCATATAAACAAGCCCTGCGTTTGAACCCGGATGATGAAGATACCCGTTACAACCTGGCCTATGCCCAGCGGAAACTGATGCAACAACAGCAACAGCAGCAGCAACAACAACAAAATAACGACAAGAAGGACAACAAGGACGAGAAAAATCAACAGCCTCAGCAAGATCAGTCAGATCAGCAGGATCAAAAGGAGCAGCAACAGCAGCAAAAGCCACAGATATCAAAACAGGATGCCGAACGTATGCTCCAGGCGTTGAAAAATGATGAGCAAAAAACCATTGACAAGGTCAATAAGCAAAAGGTAAAAGCAGTGCCGTCGCAGGTTGAAAAAGATTGGTAACTTGTGCCGGAAAATCAAGATGGAATTCAATATCAGAACTTAGTTATTTGGCCGATGAAAAAGTTACGATTTTCTGCATTACTGGTTATGTTTACCTGGGTTTCGTTTGCCAGCGGACAGGATCTGGATTTCAGGGCATCTGCCAGAGAAGTTGTTTCCGTCGGCGACCAGTTCCGGTTGATTTATTCCATTAACGGGCAGGCATCCGGTTTCCGCGCTCCGGCTATCAAAGACTTTTCGGTTCTCGCCGGGCCAAGTCAATCGACCAGCACCAGCATGCAGATCATCAACAACCAGGTTTCGCGTTCGGTCGAGTATTCATTTACGTACGTCTTACAGGCTACCAGCGAAGGAACCTTCACCATTCCGCCTGCATCGGTCAATGTGGATGGCAAATCTTATCAGTCCAATCCCGTAACCATCAGGGTGGTAAAGGGCAGCGCACCTGCACCGGCCGGAACGCAGCAACAGGCGCAGCCCCAGGGCGGAGAAATCACCGCAAAGGACCTTTTTGTAAGGGCATCTGTGAATAAATCAAACCCATACCAGGGAGAACAGGTAATCATTACCTACAAAATCTA
>Ga0334883_1004464_pt1 | contig 13495 bp, 7 predicted proteins | sample GraSluR1_MG_6_FD_207230 | JGI IMG/M metagenome (GOLD analysis project Ga0334883, IMG submission 207230) | Sludge microbial communities from methane-producing bioreactor in Wageningen University, Netherlands - Granular Sludge_09_05-R1 | ecosystem: Engineered > Bioreactor > Anaerobic > Unclassified... | reverse complement strand
GACTTCTCCCAGGCGGCGCATCTGGACCGCTGGGATGATGCTGGTCACACTTTTATCTTTGGATATGACGCCAAGCTGAACCTCGTGGCCGATGCCACGGATCTTAACAACGAAGCCTTTGAGCCCTACCACCGCGAAGTCACCCGCCTGAATGCCCTCGCCGAGCACGCCCTGAACGCGACTACCCGAGCCAAGCAGGGTCGCCACAAAGAAGCCTTTGCTGTCGCTCACAACTACCGTCGACGAAAGATCGAGGCAGAAAGTGTTGCCGAGTTCTCCTACCGCCCCTCAGCTTGTTCCCGGCCTTACCGCATGGTCGTCCTCCACAAAAAAGAGGGTGTCTATCAAGGGCAGCGCAAGCTCTTCGTCGACGACACCTACCGCTTCTACATCACCAACGCCAACTTACCACAGGCTCAAGTGGTGCAACTTGCCAACCAGCGATGCAATCAGGAGAAGCTCATCGCCCAACTGAAAAGCTCCCGTGCACTCCATGCACCGCTCAACACTTTTCTGGGCAATTGGGCCTATATGGTCATCGCCAGCTTGGCCTGGTCGCTGAAGGCGTGGTTGGCCCTCTCATTGCCCATCTCCCCGCGTTGGCGTAGTCGGCACACCAAGGAGCGCCATCGTTGGCTCTCCATGGAGTTCAGAACTTTCCTGAACACCGTCATCAATATCCCGGCGCAGATCACCCATCGTGCGCGGCTCCGAATATGGCGCCTGCTGGCCTACAAGCCGCACATTCCGGTCTTCTTTCGCCTCTTAGACAACCTCTAAGAGGCGATGCTCGGGGCCAGCAATCCTGCTGGCCTTTGGGCCTGTGAACCCGGGAGCGAACCACTGAGAACGCGCATGAAAATTAGACAACTGGCCAACCACCACCGAATTTATTTCGGACGGTAACCCTTTGTCTGGATCGCGCTATTGGCTCTGTGATGCCCTCGCTGGCGGCGTCAACTAGACGCTATCGCTAGATCGAGGCCTTAGCCATGGCCTCTAAGTTGCAGACAATGGAATCCCGATATTGGAATGTGACGTCACCATCAATCGTTTTTGAGACGGGGATAAGCAAAAGCTCCGTCTCTCCACTGAACTCCCATTTGGATTCCCGCTCAAGCTCTTCTATGACTTGATTAAATGCCTCGTTACTGAAGAGCCAGTCCTCATCGTTAATCCGAGCGACTACTTTTTGATCAACATGATGGTTTGAGGGCCAATAAGCACCATACCCTGCGCAGAAGAAATCGATGGCTTCTCCGGAACGAATATGAAATTGCGGTAGGTGACCGAGAATTTCTGACTTTGCCAATGGGCTATTGGGATGACACAGAAGGATGCCTACCAGCTTTGATTGCCTTTTCTCGGTCGAGCTTATCGTCTGATATCGAGTTGGCCTATTCATCACCTGCGGCGTCATGTACCCAAATTCGGTAACGGGTTCTCTGCGCGTAACGACCACTTCTCGTGGCAGCTCCCTCAACATGCGGTTGCGAATTGACGCTAGTGATGCAGCTTCGTACATACTATCCCCTGACTTCTAACACAATACTAGGCCAATTCAACCCTTCTTTCCTACCACGCACCAACCCACCGACACACAGCCTATCTCACGACCAACTGAAGATCGACTGACTGCAGTCTTGGAAATCCCCAGCACCGGTGATTTGGGGCGTCGGGGGAAAAGAAACGCAACACGCGGAAATAGTCGCCAAGAACTCCTGACGTGCGCAGCGCAGCGACTGCCAAGGCTTGGCCATGAGCAAGGGAGCTTCATACAGGAACACGAGAGCGGGTGAGACAGCGGGCGATGGCTCTGGCGTTGTTGCGGGTGTGTGGATCGCGCCTAGCGACATGCCAACGACGATGACCAACACGCACCCCGTCAAGCACGGGCCCATGGGCGTCAAGCGCCCGCTGGACCGATGACGCGACCCAGAAAGAAGGCGCAGGTGGGCCAGCGCGGCTCTGCCTTACCTTGCTGTCCAGTCGCAGGTGCACCCAGAGCAGCTCTGCCAATGCCGACGCCAAATCGGCCGACGCATCGGCCGACGCATCGGCCGATACCGTTCTATTTTGATTTTGTGGATGGCAGGCCGGGGGGCGGGATGCGGGACGGGGGATGGGGGAGCGTGGCGGCAGACCTCACCCCAGCTCAACGTCGCCGTTGACCCTGAACATGCGTTCTGTATACTCTCCCCTAGGAGGGTGCCCCATGCTGGCGCGACGCAACGAAGGACCACAGAGCGCATTGGAGATCTTGCGGCGCTGGCAGCAACCGCGGGAACACGCGCCATTGGGTTGGAGCTATGCCTCCCTGCGCGGGATCCTGGCTGAGCTGAGCGCGCCCGGCCTGGGCGGGGGCCTGCTCACCGAGGCCACCTTGCAGCTCGCCGCCGCGCAGCGGCAGGGCGGCCTGGTCTGCCTGATCCACAGCGACCCCGCCATCATGCCCTACCCTCCCGACTTGCAGCGCTGCGGCGTCGATGTGCGGGCCCTGCTCTGCGTCCGCTTGGCCACCCCCGAGCTCGCCCTGCGCGCGGCGATTCGGGTGGGGCAATCGAGCGCCTTTGCCCTGATCCTGGTCGATCTCTGCCAGCTCCCCTGGCAAAGGCGCACACCGCCGCTGTCGCCACCTCAAGTCACCCCCTACCTCGCCCGTCTCGCCGCCTGGTGCCGCAAGAGCGAGCACGCCGTGCTCTTTCTCACCCTCAAGGAAGCTGAGGCGCCCTCGCTGGGCCCCCTCATCACCCTGCGCGCCTGTCTCCAGGCCCAGCCCGAGCGCGGCGTCGACGCCTACCGCGTCGAGGTCACCAAGGACAAGCGCGGCGGCCCGCGACCTGGCCCGCAACGCTCTCCCCTGCTTCCATCGGGCTTGGGGTGAGTGTTATAGGTCACGGGGTGGACGCCGCCGGCGGCCTCCTGCGGCCGCGCCGCGCCCTCCTCCTTGCTTGGCGCCGCCGCCCCATTCCCCTCACGCAGCGGAGAACGCGATGTCTCAACGCACTTTTCCAGAGCGGCCGTCTTGGCTACTCCCCGCCCTCCTCCTCAGCGCCTGGGCCTGTCAGCCTGCCCCCGCGCAGCACCCCTTGCCCGCACCGTGCCCCCCCGCGGCAGACACCGCAGCCCTCTCTGTTACCACGGCCGAGGAGGCGCTCGGCTTCGCGCCAGCCGATCTGGCCGCGCTGCAAGCGCGCCTCACGGCGCACTTTGGCGCGGCCCACGGCCCGCGCTTGCAGCGCGGCCTACAACAGGTGAGCGAGCGCTGGCGCAGCAGCGACGGTGACTTGGCGGCCCTGGAGGCCTTCGTCTCGACGCACTTCATCACCGATCCCGAGCGCTTGGCCCAGACCCTGGCGCGCTTCGACGCGAACCTGGAGGCCCTCAGCGGCCACCACACGGCCTTGCGCCGCCACCTGCGCGGCCCCATCGACCTCGACCAGGGCGCGCCCTTGCCCGTGGACAGCCTCTTCTTCGCCTACGATCCCTTGGCCCACGCCCAAGAGGACGCCTTCGCCAGCGGCCTGGCCTTCGTCGCCCTCCTCAACTTCCCCATCTACAGCCTGGCCGAGCTGGACCACCTGCCGTTGAGCCGCGCCGAATGGGCCGCGGCACGCCTGGCCGCCGGCTACGCCCTGCGCGTCCCCGGCGAGGTCATGCGCAGGCTGGGCGCGACCTACGCCGCGGTGAGAGAGTACACCAGCAGCTATAACATTCACATGGCCAATATCCGCGTCGGCGAGCAGCAACCCTTCCCAGAGGGCAAAGGGCTGATCAGCCATTGGGGCCTGCGCGACGAGCTCAAGGCCCACTATGCCTTCGGCCCTGCGGGCACGGAGGCCCAACGCATCATCTACACCATCATGGAGCGCATCATCCGCCAGGAGATCCCCGCAGAGGTCATCGATCACCCCGACTTGCTGTGGGATCCCATCGCCAACGCGCTGCCGGCGCGCCCCGACGCGACCCCAGCGCCCGAGCCCAACACCCGCTACCGCCACTTCTTGTCGATTTTTCACGCTGAGCAGGCCGTCGACGCCTACACCCCGAGCCACCCCACCCACCCCGCGCGCCGCTTCGATCTGCGCCGGGAGATGTCCGTGGAGGCCGTAGAGGCCCTCTTGATCGCCGTCCTCACCGATCCCGTGGCCCTGACCACGGCCGAGATCATCGCCGGCCGCCTCGGGCGGCCCTTGGAGGCCTTCGACATCTGGTACAACGGCTTCAGGGGCGGTCAGGGCGTGCCCGACGCGGCGGAGCTGTCGGCCCAGACCCAGGCCCGCTATCCGACGGCGGCGGCTTTTGAGGCGGATCTGGGCAACATTTTTGCGCGCCTGGGCTTCTCGGCGGCGCAGATCGCGCTGCTCACGGCGCACATCGCCGTGGACGCCTCGCGCGGGGCAGGCCACGCCATGCGGGCCGGGATGCGCAGCGACAAGGCGCGCCTGCGCACCCGGGTCGGCGCCGAGGGCATGGACTACAAGGGCTACAACATCGCCATGCACGAGCTCGGGCACAACGTCGAGCAGGTCTTCAGCCTGAACCTGGTGGATCACTTCGTCCTCAGCGGGGTGCCGAACACGGCCTTCACCGAGGCCTTTGCCTTCGTCTTTCAGCGGCGCGATCTCGAGGTCTTGGGCGCGCACGCCTCGGGGCCCGTGGATCCAGAAGTGCAGCAGGCCGCCAGCGATCTCGGTCTCTACTGGAGCACCTTCGAGATCGCCGGTGTGGCCATGCTCGACATCGCCGTGTGGCGCTACCTCTATGCTCACCCCGAGCTCGACGCCGAGGGGCTGCGCCAGGCGGTCATCGCGTTGGCGATAGAGATCTGGAACACCTATTATGCGCCGGTGCTGGGGGTGCGCGACTCGCCCATTTTGGCGATCTACAGCCACATGATCGCCTATGGGCTCTACCTGCCGGACTACCCCCTGGGGCACCTCATCGAGGTGCAGATCGAGGCCTATCTGGAGGGGCGCGACCTGGCGACGGAGATGGAGCGCATGTGCAGGCAGGGGCGGCTGACGCCGCAGCAATGGATGGTGGGCGCCGTGGGCACTGAGGTGAGCGCCGAGCCCTTGTTGGCGGCGGCGCGCCGAGCCGTGGCGCTGCTACGGCCCTAGGCCTGGAGCAGTGAGGGCCACAGCGGGCGGGTCAGGCTGCCTCAGATGCCGCCGGTGACTTGGAGCCCACCCATGCGCACCCGGTTGTTGCCGTCGGAGTCGCCCGTCTCGACTTGGAGGCGGTTGTCGCCGCTGGAGAAGAAGCCAAACCACATCTCGTAGATGCCGGCGCTGGAGCCGCGGTCGATCTCGATCTTCTGCACGTCCTTGACGTAGTCCCCGGCGAGCCAGGTGTTGGTGCGGAAGTGGCCATCGCCGGGGTAGTGATCGCCGTTGATGCGGTTGCCCGGGTAGTCGATGTGGAGGAACATCTGCCAGTCTTGGGTGATGTCGCGGGCGACATGGAAGTAGTAGGTGATGGTGAGGATTTGGCCGCTGGCCACGGCCTCGGGATCGAGGTCGTAGCCCAGGAACTCCAGGCCATTTTGGAAGCGCACGGGCTTGGATGGCTGGAATTTGGGGCTGGGGCGTTGGCTCAAGATCAGCTCACCGACGTAGTTCTCGTTCTTCTCGCCCTCGCGCAAACGGTTGGAGACCAGGAGGAAGCGGCTGGAGCGGGTGTCCAAGACGGCCAGGTTCTCCCGCGCCTCTTGGGGGAAGGTCTTGCGGAAGCTGGCGTTGAAGGCGGCGAGCTTGTCCCGGGGGATGATGGAGAAGACGCGCTCCTCTTCCTGCATGATTTCGAGGAGCTCGTTTTCGCGCAAGTGGGGCACGCTGCCCAAGTAGAAGGACGTGGCCTCGGCGCGGCAACGGCCGCGCACACAAGCTTGGCCCGCCTCGCAGTCGCTGTAGACTCGGCACCCTTTCTCGACCTGGGTCTGCAAATTGTAGAGGGGCTCATCCCCTTGGGCCAGGGCGTGATAACGCTCGAGGAGGCCCTTCTGGGTCAAGTGGTGGCTCATGGCGGGCAGGTAGAGGAAGACGGCGATGACCGCGAAGGAGCCCGCCATCAGCACCATGGCCACCCGGGCGCGGCTCAGCCACTGGGCCACGGCCCAGGCGAACATCGCCAGGTAGCGCAGGCCAAAGGTCCACGGCAGGGCGGCGACACGATAGAGGCGCTGCCCCAGGCTCAGCTCCGACCAGGTCGTGTCGAGCGCGCGCAGGCCCTGGAGGCGCCGGTGGAGCGCCGCAAAGCGCTTGCGGAGAAAGACCAGGGTCCCGGCCAAGATCCGGGCCCCAAAATGAGCGCCGTTGAAGAGGAAAATCACCAGGAGGAGAAAGACCGCCGCCCGGTAGAGCTTGAAGGTGCTCTCCATGACCCGCAGCTTCTCATCCCACGTCATGGCGGGCTCGCTCAGGTAGCTGTCGATGAAGAGCCAGGGGTGCTCCTTGTAGTCGTGGACGAAGATGGCGATGAGGGTGATGGCGCCAAAGCCAAGGAACTTTCTGGCGAAAGGCGCACTCTCGACGCGGCGCCAGAACTCGCCGCTGCCCAGCAGCACCCCGACCCCCATGGCCACGGGCACCACCCCGTGGAAGGCCTTCTGACCGAAGAGGCTCAGGCCCAAGCCCATGGCCAACAGGGCCACAGAGAACCAGATCAGGAAGAAGCCCTGCACGCGCTCGCCCAGGCTGTCGTCCCCATCCTCATCGACGGCCAAGGCCACGCCTTGGCGCCGCCCGAGGTAGAAGATGCCCAAGACGAGGGGCAAGAGCAGCGACCACGGGAAGAGGCCAAAGCCGACGTGGCGCACCCAGGTGGTGAAATCGCGGTGGGGCATGATGTCGCTGACCTCGAGGATCTCCGTGCGCACGAAGCCGCTCTGGCCGCCGTCGAGCTCGACCTCGCTCCAGCCGGCTTCGGGCGCAGCGGCGATGAGGGTCACGTGCTGCCCGTTGCGCAGGCTGGCCACCACCCCCTCCGGGGTGGTCGTCTGAGCCGCGGCGCGCCCCGAGGTGCGCGTCGCCGCAGGCGGCGGCACGGAGGGGGGCTCAAAGAGCGGCCCCGCCCAGCGCCGGATGGCCGCCTCGATGGGCTCGGGCTCGCCGTGGACGTAGCCCAGCGCTGGCGCCACGCCAACGATGGAGCGCACCCGCGCCTTCTGTCCGGCCATGAGGGGCGCCGGATCGAAGAGATCGAAGAAGAAGAAGCGCAGCGTCGCCCGCATGGCCCCCGTCCCCGACGGCGCCAGGTCGAGGCGCTGCGGCGTCCCGCTGGCGTCGAGCCAGTCGTGGGCCTGCATCTGGTGGTGCAGCCGCAGCATCGCCGCAGGCTGCATGGCCCACAGGCGCCACAGCTCGGTGCCGCGCTCCCGCCCATCGACGCTGACCACGAAGCGCTCGCTCCGCAGCGCCTCCTGCCCCTCTGCGTTGAGCTCACCCAGCAAGACCCCCTGGCGCAAGCCCAAGCGCTCGACGCGCCCGGCCTCGATCTCGGCGCTGACCCGCAGCAAATCGATGGGCGCGTTGTCTTCGAGGACATAGGCCACGTGCTGCAGGTACTGGGTAAAGACGAAGGCCCCGAGCAAGAGGGAGGCCCCGAGGCTCATCCAGGCCACGGGCGCCACGAAGACCCGCGCCAAGACCAAGCGCTGGGCCCAGGCCAGGAATATCACCAAAACCAGCGCCGCCGTCACCACCGCGAAGAGCCCGCCGGCGAGGAGCGAGAAGAGCCACGAGAGGCCAAAGAGGATCTGGACGGCGATCTTTTCGCACCGGCCCCCGGGACGCAGGGCCAACAAATACAGCAAGAGCGGCAGGGCCACGCCCGCCAGCGGCCAAATACCACCGGCCAACAAGCGCGCCCCAAAGGTAAAGAAAGGCAGGGACAACAAGCCAAAGAGCGCACCCCAGGCGGCGCCACGGCTGTAGTAGCGCCGCATGGTCGCAAAAACCGTCAGAGCCAAGAGCAGCCCCAAGAGCGCCCCGGGCAAGCGCAAAACAAACTCCGACGGCGAATCGACGCTGGCGTGCACCGCCACCAGCGTCCACATCTGGAGCAGGGGCTTGTAGACCAAGTGGTTGTCGTTCTGCGGCACCCAAAACAAGCCCGCGTCGGGGCTGCGCGCCTCGACGAACTGCGCCACTTGGACCAGGCCGCTCTCCCAGGGCTCCCAGAAACCTGGGGCCCCCAAGCCGATGAGCAAAAACAAAGCGCACGCCGCCGCAGCCAGTGCATAATCGAGGCGCCGCGTGGCCCTGCGTTGCGAAACCAACATGTCCAGCTCCGTCTGGTGGAGTCCAAATCATCCATCAAAATGCAACGGCCACCCCACGGGCCACCGCTGCAGAGCGGGCACGCTAGCATAGGCACTACAGCCAAGCAAGACCGCCCAAAGTCCCGCCCTGGCGCCCAGAGCGCCCCTCAGTACAGCGGCAATGCGCCCTGCCGCATCCGCGGCACCAGCGCCACCGGCGCGCGCGTCGCCGGGCGCCCCGCGTAGGTGAAGAGGGGGGTCATGGTCCGTTGGGGCACCGCGTCGATCCGCACCGCCGGGTGCGCCACCAGGGCTTGCCGGGCCGCCGCCAACGCCAAGTCGGGCGTGTTGTTCTCGTCGCTCAGGTGGGCCAGCACCACGTGCTCCAGCCGCGGCCCCACCACCTGTGTCAGCAAGCGCCCGCATTGGCAGTTCGACAGGTGCCCCCGCGCCGAGGCCACCCGCGCCCGCAGCCGCGGCGGATAGGGGCCATGGGCCAACATGTGCACGTCGTGGTTGGACTCGATGACCAAGACCTGGACATCGGCACAGGCCAGCCGCGTCTCCAGGGTCGCCTCCCCCAAGTCGGTGGCCACCGCCACGGCAAAATCGGCCGTCTCCAGTCGGTAGCCCAGAGGCTCGGCCGCGTCGTGCTTGTTGGCGAAAGGCAGCACCGACACCTCATCGATGGCAAAACGCGCGTTGGCGCGCACCTCCACCTTGGTGAGAGCGTGCCGCTTGCGGGTGGGTAAAGCCGCGAGCGTCCCAGCGCTGCCGTAGATGGGCACCTGGGGGCAGGTGCGACGCCACCCCCCCAACCCCAAGCAGTGGTCGTGATGCTCATGGGTCACCAAGACCCCGGCGATGGCCGCCGCCTCGACGCCGATGGCCGCCAGCTCCTTGGCCACACGCCGAAAAGACAGCCCCGCGTCGATCACCAAGCCCACCCGCCCAAGCTGCACGAAGAGGGCGTTGCCCGAAGAACCACTGCCAAAAACTTTCAGCGCAAAGCGCCTCTCCAACATGCCCTTGACCTCTCCCACGCCACCAGGCAGCGCAACATGAACACCCGTTCACCCAATAGCATGCCCCTCCCCCCGCAGCAAGGGGCGCTTCGCCCCAAGCAGCACGCCCTCACCACAATCAACGCCAGGAAACGCCAATTTTGCCTCTGACAGGTTTGACATTCCGATGCCCACGGCATAAGCGTCTTGGTGCCGCTTTGGCATCGCAGTCCTCTTCTCCCTCGAAAGGTGTCCTTCCATGAAAAAGCTCACCCTTGGCGCGATCTCCTTACTGGCCCTCTTCTCGCTCTGGGCCTGCCCTTCCTTTTCGACCATGCAGACCGTCCGCACCGTCCCCGAGGGCGAAATCCGCGGCGCTGTCTCGGCGCATTGGCTCGGCATCGGCGACGTAGGCATCCCGCAGTTCGAGCTCGGCCTGCGCTATGGCTTGACGGACTCCCTGGATCTCGGCGCCAAGCTCTACTCCGTCGGCGCTGAAATCGGCATGAAGTATCAAGCCGTGCGCGGCGCCTTCGACCTCTCCATCGCCCCGGCCGTCTCCTACTTCGGCATCTCCACGGACGACACCAACGACGAGGGCGTCAAAAGCAGCGCCTCGGTTCATCTCATCTACATGCACCTCCCCTTGCTCATGGGCTACAACGTCTCCGAGAGCATCACCCTCGGCTTCGGCCCCAAATTCCTCTACATCCTCGCCTTTGGCAGCGGCAACTTCTCCGACGACGAAGACAGCGTCAGCGCCTCGGCCTCGGGAGACGGCATGATGGGCGGCGCCTTCGTCAGCGTCATCTTCAAAATCGGCAAAGCCTTCTGGATTGGCCCAGAAATCAACATCTACACCAACCTCACGGGCAACGCCGACGCCTTCGCCAACGTCTTCTACCAAGGCGGCATCGCCCTCTATTTTGGCGGCCCCGACAAAGAATAGTCGCCACCGCGCGGTGGCGCGCCCCCGGCCCCCTGGCCGGCCCGCCACGGCCGCACGCGGCGTTAGCGCAGCTCGCGCCTTCGGGCCACCTGGCGACCTTTTTGTAATTTGTAACCACCTCCGCCGAGGCGTGCCGCGCTTGCAGCGCCCCGAGGCCACGGCTCGCCTGGGGCACGGACCAACGCCCTGACGCCACCCCTTGACGAATGGCGGCGCGGGGCTCATTGACTAGCGCGGCCTGGTGTCGCCCGCGCCGCTGGCGCCGCTGCGACACCGAGCACGGACCTGTCATGGAGGAGCACGTGAGTCAATTCGCCAATTATTTCAATCGTTACCCCGACCACGACGGCCGCTTCGGCAGCTACGGCGGGGCCTACCTGCCGCCCGACCTCGTCGCCATCATGGGCGAGATCCGCGACGCCTATGACACCATCTCGCGCTCGGCCCGCTTCATCGCCGAGCTGCGGGCCATCCGCCATCACTTCCAGGGCCGCCCGACGCCGATTTACCACGCCGAGCGCCTGTCGAAGAAGCTGGGGGCCTCGCAGATCTACCTCAAGCGCGAGGATCTCAACCACACGGGCGCCCACAAGCTGAACCACTGCATGGGCGAGGGCTTGCTCGCCACCTACTTGGGCAAGAAGAAGCTCATCGCCGAGACCGGCGCGGGCCAGCACGGCGTGGCGCTGGCCACGGCGGCCGCCTATTTTGGGCTCGAGTGCGACATCCACATGGGCGAGGTCGACATCGCCAAGCAAGCGCCCAACGTGGCGCGGATGAAGCTCTTGGGGGCCAAGGTCATCCCCGTGTCCTTTGGGCTCAAGACGCTCAAAGAGGCGGTGGACTCCTGCTTCCAGGCCTACCTGGCCGACCCAGTCACCCAGCTCTACTGCATCGGCTCGGTGGTGGGCCCCCATCCCTTCCCGATGATGGTGCGCGATTTCCAGCGCATCGTGGGGATCGAGGCGCGCGAGCAGTTCCACGACATGACGGGGATCCTACCGGACATCGTCACAGCCTGCGTGGGCGGTGGCTCGAACGCCATGGGGATCTTCAGCGCGTTCTTGGAGGACCCGTGCGCGCTGCACGGCGTCGAACCCCTCGGACGTGGATCCGAGAGAGGGGATCACGCCGCCACCATGACCTACGGGCGGGAGGGGGTCTTGCACGGCTTCAACTCCTACCTTTTGCAAGACGACGCCGGGGAACCCTGGCCGGTCTACTCCATCGCCTCGGGCTTGGACTACCCCTCGGTGGGGCCTGAGCACGCCTTCCTCAAGGACAGCCAGCGGGTGCACTACTTCACCGCCACGGACCGCGAAGCCGTGGAGGCCTTCTTCCTCCTGTCGCGCACCGAGGGCATCATCCCGGCCATCGAGAGCGCCCACGCCCTGGCTCACGCCATCCGCTCGAGTCGGGAGGCCCCCAAGCAGGCGCACAGTATCCTGGTCAACCTCTCGGGTCGCGGCGACAAGGACATGGACTACATCATCGAGCACTACGGCTTTGGGGAAGACTTCACCTTGTGATGGTGCAGCGCCACCGCGCTCCTCCCCCCGCTGGCCTAGAGGGAGCGCACCAGCCGCAAGCCCAAGAATCCGGCGCGCTGGCCCGGCAGGAGCTTGAACCTATAGGCCGAACGGCAGGCCGCCGCGAAGGCGTCCCAGGCACCGCCACGGGCCACGCGCATCGCACCCGTCGCTGGGCCGGCCGGCTCCGACGCCTCTCCGACCGTGTCGTAGGGGCCATACCAGTCCCACACCCACTCCCAGACGTTGCCGTGCACGTCGAACAAGCCCCAGGCATTGGCCGCCTTGCCGCCGACGGGCTGGGGACCGCAGCGCACGGAACCCAAAAACCACAGCGGGCAGTTCTGGGCACCCTCGTATTCGGCGGCGGCGTTGCCCCGGTACCAGCCCACGGCGGCGAGGTTGGGATCGAGGGGGCTCGACTCCGTGTGGGTAATGGCGCCATTGGAGAAGGCCGTCTCGGAGCCGGCGCGGGCGGCAAACTCCCACTCCGCCTCGGTCGGCAAGCGAAAGCCCGTGCACCCATAGGGCTTGCCCACCCCGCCGGCCAAGGTCACGCTGCAACCCGCCAGGGTCCCGTTCGCCGCCTGCCCGCTACAGCCGCTCAGGACATAACAAGGGGTCAGTTCGTGCAAGACCGACAGCGCGTTGGCATAAGCCAGGGCGCTGAACCAGGTCACGTTCTCCACGGGGCAGCTCTCACCACAGCCCGCAAAGAGCGCCGGGTTCTCGCCCATCAAGCCGCGCCACTGCCCCTGGGTCACTTCGGTCTTCTGGATGGCAAAGGGCCGCGACAGTAGCGCCTGCCACTGGGCCTCGTCATTCTGCCGGCCCGCCTCTGACGAGGGCGAGCCCATGGTGAACTCTGCCGCATGGACGTTCACCCACTCCCCGGAGCACGTCGCCGCCACACAGACCTGCCCCATGAGACACATGCTATCGCAGCCGCCACAGTGCTCCTGGTCGTAGGCCAGGTCGACCTCGCAGCCGTTGTCGGCCCGGCCATCGCAGTCGCCGTAGCCCGCCAGACAGCGGCACTCGCCTTCTTGGCAGACTTGGTTGGCGCCGCAGCGCTGGCCACAGGCCCCACAGGCGCGCGCGTCCGTGCCCAAGTCCACGCAGCCCACGTCATCGCACCACGTTCCCTCGCGGCACACACACTCGCCCCCCACACAGTGGGTCGCCGAATCCGCGCAGGCCGCGTCACACGCCCCGCAATGCCGAGAATCGTTGTCCAGATCCACACAGTGGCCCGCGCCACAGCAGGTGAAGGCCGTCGGGCAATCACAGGGCAGCTCCACCGCGTCTTCCGGGTGCGTGTCAAAAACCTCTGGATCCACCTCCACTTGGTCGGGCGCCACCTCTTCGGTGTCGGGCGCTGCGTCCACCGCATCGGAGACCACCTCGACCTCACTCGTGTCCGTCGCGGGCACGTCTTCCATGTCCACCTCGACGGGCGGCACATCGGGGAGCGCCTCGACCCCATCTTCGGCCACCTCGGAGAGCTGAAAGGGCTCGGGTGAATCACAGCTCACCCAGCACCACCCTCCCAGAACGAGCACCAACCCAAGCCCTGTCCCGCGCCACCACTCAGCCATCACCACCACCTCGACTCCCCGTCGCCTAGGAGCGTGTAGCGCATAGTTCCAGAGGATCGACAAGGCGCCGGAATCATGATCTACTCGGGGCATGAGTACCCGCAAGCAATATAGGTCGTGGGCGCCAACACAATCGTTTCTGTTGCCGCCGT
>Ga0334883_1004463_pt1 | contig 13499 bp, 15 predicted proteins | sample GraSluR1_MG_6_FD_207230 | JGI IMG/M metagenome (GOLD analysis project Ga0334883, IMG submission 207230) | Sludge microbial communities from methane-producing bioreactor in Wageningen University, Netherlands - Granular Sludge_09_05-R1 | ecosystem: Engineered > Bioreactor > Anaerobic >... | reverse complement strand
CGTCGCTAAAAAAGCGCAGGTGTGGGATAAGCTCCACGAGGGCGAAGTCATTCGCGGCATCGTGCGTCGTCTGACGGATTTTGGCGCGTTTGTGGACATCGGCGGCGTGGATGGCCTCATCCATGTGACCGACCTGAGCTGGGCGCATGTCAAGCACCCCAGTGAGATCGTCAAACCCGAGCAGGAAGTGGATGTCAAAATCCTGAGCCTGGATCCCGAACGCGAGCGCATCCAGCTTGGCCTCAAGCAGATGCAGCCCAAGCCGTGGGATCTGGCGCCTGAAAAGTACCCCGAAGGCTCGGTCGTCACCGGAAAAGTGGTGCGCATTACCACTTTTGGCGCCTTTGTGGAACTGGAACCGGGCGTGGATGGCCTAGTACACATCAGCCAGTGCGCTACCACGCGCATCAATAAGGTTGAAGACGCCGTGAACGTTGGCGATGAAGTTAACGTGAAGGTGTTGAGCGTGGATCCTGAAGCCAAGCGCATCAGCCTGAGCATCCGCGCGCTGCTGGAACCAGAACGCGAGAGCGAGCCGGAAGCAGCCGCCGAAACGACTGAAGATGCTGTGCCTGTGGACATTGAAGCCGTAGGCCGTCAGCTGGAGCAGGAAGCACAGGACGAGGAATAAACCCTTCCGTGAGGTTCAATGCCCAAGGTGGTAACCCGCCTTGGTTGCATGGGTCGCCATGGTCTTGTTTGGATGCCGAAAAATCGGCGCCTGCAAGCCATGGCGACCTTTTTTCGCGAACTCTTTAATAATTTACCGTATTACTTGACTAAAGCGTTCTTCTATGCTATGCTCATCCCGTGGCATACAGGCCGCGCCTGTGCTATACTCATCCATGACAGGCTTGAACGTCAAAAGCCGCATCGCGGCGGGAGGAATGATGGAACCTTTGAACCTAACCAACAAAGATCAACTCACCGGCAAACTGCGCAGCTTGTACGAAAGTCTTGGCTACACGCGCTTTTCCATGCGGCGGTTTGAGGAATACGCGCTGTATCTGGAAAACAAGAGCTTCTTGAAAAGCGACAGCGTACTGGCTTTCAGCAATCCGGACGGGATGCTCATGGCGCTCAAGCCGGATGTGACCCTGTCCATCGCCAAGCACGCAAGGCCGGAGCGCGATGCCCTGGAGAAGGTCTACTACAAGGAAAGCGTGTACCGCCTGGCGCCCACCGCGCGGGAATTTGTGGAGATCGAACAGATGGGCGTAGAAGCGCTGGGTGCGATTGATGGGTATACCATCGCGGAAATCATTCGCCTGGCGATTGAAACCCTGCGCGCCGTAGGGAAGGATTATGTGCTGGACATAAGCCACATGGGCTTTGCCTCCGGGCTGCTGGAAGCGGCGGGGCTAGACGCGGGGCAACAGGAAGCCTTGCTGCCATTCATCCGTCAGCGCAACGCGCACGAACTGGCCAAAGAGATTGCGCGCCAACATGTTCCCGCGGAATATGCCCAGCGGATTGCGCAGCTAGCCGGGCTTTCCGGCACATTCCCCGAAACGCTGGCACGCGCATCCGCACTGGTTGTAAGCCCCGGTATGGAGCAGGTGCTGGCAGAGCTTCGCGCATTGTATGAATTGCTTGATACGCTTGGCCTTGCGGGTTGCTTACAACTGGATTTTTCGATGCTGAACGATCAAAGCTATTATAATGGCGTTGTGTTTCAGGGATATGTGGCGGGCGCGCCGCGCGTGGTGCTCTCCGGCGGAAGATATGATCTGCTGATGCGCCGTTTTGGGAAGCAGGGGGATGCCATCGGCTTTGCGCTGTACTTGGATGAGCTCACCTACATGCTGGCCGAGCCCTCCCAGTGGGACGCGGATGTGCTCGCCCTTTACCGCGCGGAAGATGATGTGGCCGCGCTCAATGCCGCCGTTTTTGAATTGGCCGCGCAAGGGCTTCGTGTTTTTGCCACCAGCAATCCGCCGCGTGATTTTCGCGCCCCTACCACCATGGCCTTTGACGGCCGTACATTTCGGGAGGTGACCTGAGCATGCTCAGCATCGCGCTGCCCAAGGGTCGCCTTGGGGATAAGGTGTACAAACTCTTTGCCGATCACGGCTACCCCTGCGCCGCCATGGAGCAGGACGACCGTCGTCTGGTGCTGCGGGATGAAGCCAGCGGCGTACAATACCTGCTGGTGAAGCCCAGTGACGTAGCCATCTATGTGGAACACGGCGCTGCGGATGTGGGCGTAGTGGGTAAGGATGTGCTGCTGGAAGGCGGCAATGATGTCTATGAATTGCTGGATCTGGGTTTTGGCGCGTGCAACATGTGCGTGGCCGCGCGCGTGGGCTTTCGGGAGAACTTTTCCGCACCGCTACGGGTTGCCACCAAATACCCCAACATTGCCAAGCAGTATTACGCGAACAACAGCCGTGAGATCGAAATCATCAAACTCAACGGCTCTATCGAGCTTGCGCCCATCCTCGGGCTTTCGGATGTGATTGTGGACATCGTAGAAACAGGCGCAACCCTCAAGCAAAACCATCTGGAAGTAACCCACACCATCTTGCCCATCAGCGCAAGGCTGATTGCCAACAAAGCGTCCATGCGTTTTCAGGCCGCAGCCATCCAGCCGCTGCTTACCGCGCTCACAACCCAGCCGATGGAGGGAAAGAATTCATGATCCGCATCATCCACTATGAAGGCCAGCCTGTGGAAACCCTGCTCAGCCGTGCCTCCGAGCCCACCCGCGACGTCACCGATACCGTTGCCGCCATCCTAGCGGATGTCAAGACCCGTGGCGATGAAGCCGTGCTGGATTACTGCGAGCGCTTTGACGGCACGCGCCCCGCTGCGCTGCTGGTCACGCAGGCGGAGATCGACGCGGCCTTTACCCGCGTTTCCCCGGAACTGATCGCCACCATGCAGCTGGCGGCGGAGAACATCCGCCGTTTCCATCTGCAGCAGAAACGCAATGGCTTTGTGGATGCCAAAGAAGATGGCGTGGTGCTCGGCCAGCGGGTGCTGCCCCTCGCCAGCGTCGGCCTGTATGTGCCCGGCGGCACCGCCCGCTACCCCAGCTCCGTGCTTATGGACGCCATTCCCGCGCAAATTGCGGGCGTTAAGCAAATCATCATGACCACCCCGCCGGATCGTGATGGCAACGTGCCGGATGTGATTCTGGCCGCCGCCAGCATTGCGGGGGTTTCACAAATCGTTAAGCTCGGCGGGGCACAGGCCATCGCCGCGCTGGCGTATGGTACGCAATCGGTGCCCAGGGCGGATAAAATCGTCGGCCCCGGCAACGTGTATGTGGCCACTGCCAAGCAGCTATGCTACGCGCAGGGGCTCATTGATATCGACATGGTGGCGGGCCCCAGCGAAATTCTGGTTATTGCGGATGCGGCCAGCAATCCCGCGCATGTGGCCGCGGATCTGTTAAGCCAGGCGGAGCATGACACGCTATCCGCCGCGTGGCTGGTAACCAGCAGCGAAGCCTTTGCCGTGCAGGTGCGCGCAGAGCTGGAGCGTCAGCTTCCCAAGCTGGAACGGGAGGCCATCGCGCGCCAGAGCATCGATCAAAACGGGCGCGCCATCATCGTGCCTGATCTCGCAACCGCCGCCATGGTCAGCAATGCCATCGCGCCGGAGCATCTGGAAATCTGTACGGATGACCCCTTCGCGCTGCTGCCGCTCATCGAGCACGCGGGCAGTGTGTTTCTGGGGCGCTTCTGCCCCGAGCCGCTGGGGGATTATCTGGCGGGTCCCAACCACACGTTGCCCACATCCGGCACGGCGCGTTATTCCTCCCCGCTGGGGGTGGATGATTTTGTAAAGCGCTCCAGCTTCATCTACTATACGCGCGAAGCGCTCATGAAAGTTGGTCAGGATGTGCGGCGCTTTGCCGAGCACGAGGGGCTTACCGCGCACGCCAATGCCATTGCCATCCGCATGGAGGAAACCAATGAGTAAATACCTGCTCCCTCGCCTGAACGCGCTTGACCCCTATGTGCCCGGTGAACAACCGCAGGACAGGCGTTATGTGAAGCTCAACACCAACGAAAGCCCCTTTCCCCCTTCCCCGCGCGTGCTTGCGGCGCTGGACACGCAAACCGTCGGCAGCCTGAACCTCTACCCAGACCCCCTCGCGCGCACGTTGCGGGAAACCATCGCCGCCGAGTATGGCCTGTCGTCGGAAAACGTGTTTGTGGGCAACGGATCGGATGAGGTGCTTGGCTTTGCCTTCATGGCGTATGCCGATGAAACGCGCGGCGCGACCATCCCTGATGTGAGTTATGGTTTCTATCGTGTGTATGCGCAACTGTACCGCGTCACCCCCACCATCGTGCCCCTGAATGCAGATTTTTCGATGCCTGTGGAGGGTTTTCTTGCCCAACAACAGCTGGTGGCGCTGGCTAACCCCAACGCGCCTACCTCGCTGGCGCTGGGGCTTGCGCAGTTGGAGCGCATCATCGCGGGTAACGCAAATAGCGTAGTGCTCATTGATGAAGCGTATATCGATTTCGGGGGCGAAACCTGCCTGCCCCTGCTTGCCAGGTACCCCAACCTGCTCATTGTGCGCACCTATTCCAAAAGCCGCTCCCTGGCGGGCGGCAGGCTTGGGTACGCGCTGGCTTCTCCTGAGATCATCGATGATCTGCACCGGGTGAAGAATTCCTTTCACCCCTATAGCATCAACACGCTTACCATGCTGGCGGGCATCGAGGCGATGCGGGATCATGCGTATTTTGATGCCTGCGTAGGCGCCATCTGCGCCCAGCGGGAGCAGAGCAAGCCGGCGCTGCGCGCGCTGGGTTTTCGCGTGCTGGACAGCGCGACCAACTTCCTGTTTGCTGCCCCGCCGAACATGGACGGAAAAGCTTACTATGAGAAGCTCAAGGCGCGCGGCATACTGGTGCGTTACCTGAGCCAGCCGACGCTGCTGGATTATGTGCGCATCAGCGTGGGGAGCGCGGCGCAGATGCAGGCATTACTGGATGCGACCACCGCCATTTTACAGGAGGACACGCCATGAGACAGGCTGCTATCACGCGCAAAACGGCCGAGACGGACATCGCCCTCACCCTGACCCTTGACGGCAGCGGTACTGCGGATGTCCAAAGCGGCTGCGGGTTTCTGGATCACATGCTCACGCTCTTTACACGCCACGCCCGCTTTGACCTTACCCTGCGCTGCAAAGGGGATACGCAGGTCGATGATCATCACAGCGTGGAAGATATCGGCATCGCGCTGGGGCAGGCGCTGGCAAAGGCGCTGGGCGATAAACGCGGCATTACCCGCTACGGGGAATGCCTGCTCCCCATGGATGAAACGCTGATTCAAGTGGCGCTGGATTTGAGCGGTCGGGCAACGCTATGTTACCTGGCGGCGATCCCTTCGCCAAAGGTGGGCACCTTTGATACCGAGCTTGGCAAGGAGTTTTTTGCCGCGCTCACGCGGGAGGCAGCCATGACGCTGCATATCCGCCAGCTTGCCGGGGAGAACAGCCACCACATTTTAGAAGGCATGTTCAAGGGTGTGGCACGCGCGTTGCGCGCTGCCGTGGCCATTGACCCCGCCGCGGCGGATGAGATTCCCTCCACCAAAGGAACGCTGGGAGGCAGAGCATGATCGCGATTGTGGATTACGGCGTAGGCAATCTCTATTCCCTGCACTGCTCGCTTAAGCACATCGGCGCGGAAAGCGTAGTGACGCGTGAAGAAAGCGTTTTGCGTGCGGCGGAGAAAATCATCCTGCCAGGCGTAGGCGCGTTTGGGGATGCGGCAGCCAAGCTGCATGCCCTAAAGCTGGACGGGCTGCTTCAGGCGTTGGCTGCGCAGGGCAAGCCTTTGATGGGCGTATGCCTGGGTATGCAACTGCTCTTTGACGAAGGGCTGGAGTACGGCACCCATCAGGGGCTGGGGCTCATTCCCGGGCAGGTAATTCCGCTCGCGCCCGAAGCGCAGGGGCGTAAGGTGCCCCACATGGGATGGAACAGCCTGGATATTCTAAAGCCGGAGGATCCCCTGATGGCAGGCATACCGCAGGGCGCGTATGTATATTATGTACACAGCTATTACGCGACGCAGTGTGACGAGGCGCTGGTCGCCACTTCCGCCTACGGCGCGAAGGTAGCGGGCGTGGTGCGGCGGGGCAGCGTCTGCGGTACGCAGTTTCATCCCGAAAAAAGCGGCGAAGTGGGGCTTGCCATCCTCGCTTCCTTTGCAAAGGGGGGCGTGTGATGCTTATTTATCCGGCAATTGACCTGCGCGGCGGGCGCGTAGTGCGCCTGACCCAAGGGGATTATGACCGCATGACCGTCTATGAAGGTGACCCGGCCGCCGTGGCACAGGGTTACGCGGATGCCGGCGCAACCTGCTTGCATGCCGTGGATTTGGATGGCGCCAAGGATGGCAGCCCGCAAAACCGCGCCGTTATCGCTCAGCTATGCAAGCTGCCGCTGTTTACGCAGGTCGGCGGCGGTATGCGCAGCGAAGCGGATGTAGCGGCAACCCTCGCGCTGGGCGTGGACAGGGTTATTCTGGGAACTGCCGCCGTAACCGATTTTGCCTTTACCACCCGCATGGGTAAACAGTACGGGGAAAAACTTGCCGTGGGCGTGGATGCCAAGGATGGCAAAGTTGCCATTCACGGCTGGAAAACCGTGACCGATCAGGATAGCTTCGATTTTTGCAGGAAGCTGGTGGATGTGGGTATCCATACCGTGATCTATACCGATATCAGCCGCGATGGGCTGCTGTGCGGCACCAACCTGAGCGCGTACGAACGGCTTTCCGCCATTGAAGGGTTGCGTGTTATCGCCAGCGGCGGCGTTACCGCCGAGGCAGAAATCGCGGCGCTGCGGGATATGGGGCTGTATGGCGCCATTGTTGGCAAAGCGCTCTATGCGGGTAAGCTGGACCTGCGCCGCGTGCTCGCCATCGCGAAAGGGGAGGATAACGCATGCTGACCAAACGCATCATACCCTGCCTGGACGTTCGCAACGGCCGTGTGGTCAAGGGGGTCAATTTCGAAGGACTTCGCGATGTGGATGACCCGGTGACGCTCGCCCGTTTCTATAACGATTCCGGGGCAGATGAGCTGGTGTTTTATGACATCACCGCCAGTTTTGAAGGCAGGCCGCTGTTCGCAGACGCCTTGAAGCGTGTGGCGGCGGAGGTGTTTATCCCGCTCACCGTCGGCGGCAGCATCAACACGCTGGATGATTTTGACCGCGTGCTGAAATGCGGCGCGGATAAGGTAAGCGTAAATTCCGGCGCGATTCGTAACCCATCGCTCATTGAGGAAGCCGCCAAACGCTATGGCGACCAGTGCGTGGTGCTCTCCATGGATATCAAACGTGTCAACGGAAGCTTCCACGTTTTCGCCAAGGGCGGGCGGGAGGATACGGGGCTGGATGCCATCCAATGGGTGAAGTACGGCGCGGATCACGGCGCGGGCGAGGTGGTGGTCAACTCCATCGATACCGACGGCGTGCGCGGCGGCTTTGATCTTCCCATGCTCACGGCCATCGGCGACGCGGTCAGCTTGCCGCTGATTGCTTCCGGCGGGGCAGGCACCCGCGAACACTTTGTGACGCTCTTCCAGTTGCCACGCGTAGATGCGGGGCTGGCCGCGAGCATTTTCCACAGCCGCGAGGTCGATATCCGCGAATTGAAAGCCTATCTGGCAGAAAACGGCGTACCCATGCGCCTGTAAGGGAGGAACGTATGAACTTTTCTGAAATCGAAAGCAAGCTCACATTCGATGCACAGGGGTTGATCCCCGCCATCGTACAGGATTATGTGACCCATGAAGTGCTTACCCTGGCCTATATGAACCGCGAGAGCCTGCAAATTAGCCTTGACGAAGGCACCACCTGCTTTTACAGCCGCAGCCGCCAGACGCTATGGCGCAAGGGCGAAACCAGCGGCAACAAACAGCGCATCATCGCCATGCGGGCGGATTGCGATGGCGACGCGCTGGTGGTGGAAGTCAAAAAAGCAGGCCCCGCCTGCCATACCGGCGCGGAAAGCTGCTTTTTTGAAGAGCTTTATACCGATGCGGACATCAAACCCTTCGCCGTGGCTGATTTGATGCACCTCATTCAGGGTCGCAGGGATACGCCCAAGGAAGGCAGCTACACCACTTACCTGTTTGCGAAAGGACGCGAAAAAATCCTCAAGAAAGTCGGCGAAGAATGCACCGAGGTCATCATCGCCGCCGCTAAGGGTGATACGGCTGAAACCGTCTATGAACTGGGCGATCTGCTGTACCATGCCATGGTGCTCATGGCGGAGATGGGCATATCCCTTGAGGAAGTGGTGCGCGAGCTTGCCAAGCGCCACGTGATCGACCACAAGGTCAAACAGGAGCGTATGCAATGAAATTCCTCTCCAATGCGCATACGCACACCACGTATTGCGATGGCAAAAGCACCATCCGGGAGCAAATCGCGGCCGCACAGCGGCTGGGTTTCGTCAGTTTGGGCTTTTCTGGCCACGCCATGCAGGGGTTTGACTGGGCATACTGCATGAGCCCGGAAGCGCAGGCGGCCTATTATGCCGAATTGCGCCGGGAACAGGCTGCGCTCGCGGCGGCGGGCGCCGCGCCTGTACTCTACGTGGGGCTGGAACAGGATGCGCTTGTGCCGGATGCACAAAAGGCCAAAAACCGTGCCGATTATGATTACCTGATCGGCTCTACGCATTACTTTCCCGAGCCGCTGGACGGTGCATGGGTTGCGGTGGATGGCTCGCCGGAGCTGCTTCTGCGCTGCATCCGCGAGCAATTCCACGAAGATCCGCAAGCCATGGCAGCCGCCTACTACGCGCTTCATGGCGCCTATCTCCAGAAGGACAAGCCGGATATCATCGGCCATTTTGATCTGGTTCGCAAGTATGCGGGGCAAATTGGGCTGGATACCAATGCGCCTGCCTACCGCCGCGCCGCGCTGGACGCGCTGGCAAAGGCACGGCAAGGCTGCGATGTGCTGGAGGTGAACACCGGTAACATCGCGCGTGGGTATGATACCCAGCCTTACCCCGCGCCATTCCTGCTGGATGCCTGGCGGGATATGCACGGTGAGGTAACCCTCACCAGCGATTGCCATGATGCCGCGCAGATGGACTGTGCCTTTGCGGAAACCATGGCGATGCTCAAGGCGCAGGGGTTCAAGCGCGTGTTGCGGCTTGGGAGCGGCAGCGCCCTCTGGGATGCCGTCACGCTGTAGTGACAGGTTGTTTCCAAAGGCTGAAAAGTCAAGTGCGGGCTTCCTGCGATTTGGCTCATCCCCCAAAGGACTATGGTTCCACGAAGCCGTCACAGGCGCTTAGCCCGGGTGCTGCGGCATCATCCAGCTTTTGATCCGGCTTGCGCACGCCAGTTTACACAGAAAAGGCTTCCCAAGAGAAAACGCGCCATAGACAGCATTTGATACATCACGAAAGCCCGAGGCTGTCTGCGGCGGCTTCGGGCTTTCGTTGCTAAAATCCCAGATTGTTTTCTACCGTCGCTCGCCGCATCGCTCTGCGGGCAGTCCGTTCGCTTTAGTTACGGTTAGTGACGCGAGGCATTGGGGTGAAACCAAAAACCCCGGCAGGGGTTTCAACCCTGTACCCTGACCAAGCTAGTAGATGTGAAACCAGTTTTGCCGGTTTACCGCTTTGGGCACGCGCGAGCCAGAGGGCTTCATCAGCCTGTCCACTGATCGGTTATCGCGGCCGAAAACGATTCGATGATTCCAAAAAGTGTTGCTGCGAAGGCAGCCCCGCCTGTTTCTCCCGCGGTGGAAACCCGCTGTCAAATGCCGCTACATCCTTTTCATCCATGGCGGCATAGGCGTCCCCTTCTATAAACCGCCCCGCGGCGGCATCCAGCGCGCCTTCCCGGAGCACATACACCTGAAGCGCGTCATGGTACATGTTTTCGCTGGAAGCGATACCGTAGCGTTCGGCGGGCTCAAACCCCATATGGCTGTAGACCTGCGGATGACCGTAGATGAAGATCGCGCTATGCCCCATCTCCGCCGCCAGCGTACGGGTATGCTCCACCAGCCGCCTGCCGATGCCCTGCCGCTGGTAAGCGGGCAGTACGCTCAGCGGGCCGAAGGTAAGCACCGGCAGCACACCGCCCCCATCCAATAAAACATGGGCATGCGCATACATGATGTTGCCTGCCAGCTTGCCATCCACCTCCGCCACATAACATAGCTCCGGGATAAAAGCTGCCGCTTCCCGGAGTGTATGTGCCAGGTAGTGTTCATCGCAGCCGGGCACAAAATGATTCCAAAAGGCTTCACGGGTAAGGGCTTCCACCGCCCGGTAATCCTGTTTCTTTTCCAGCCGAAGGGTCAGGTTGTTAAAGTTCATAAGGGTATATCCTCCTGCATGGTAATGATACCAGTTCATCAACGCAAAAAGACCTTCCGCGTTATACGGAAGGCCATCTTTCTGTTGGCTTACGCTCAGCCGATCAGCATCATTACAATGCTGAGGGATACGAACAGGCCAGTGCAGATCTTGGTGATCAGCGCCAGTTTCGCGTCCATGCCACGCGCTTTGCTCTTACCGAAAAACGTTTCCGCCGCGCCGCTCACAGCGCCGATGCCGGTACGCTCGCTGCTCTGCATCAGCACGGTGACGATCATCACAAGCGCCGATAGCGTCAGCAGAATCGCTACAATCCATTGCGCAAAGTTCATGCTTTAACCTCCTTGAGGATTTTTCAGTTCATCTTACCATCAGCACCTTGAAAAAGCAAGCGGTTCCGCAAATTAACCCCCGTTTGCGCATTTCGACCTGTGCTTATCGGTGCTTCGCGCCTCGCCTGTTACAGCTTAATGCGCCGCATGAGCGGAATCAGCAGCAAGCCGATCACCACGCCGCTCAAACCCTGCATAATGTTGCCGAACACACTGGCGCTGGCCGCGGCAAGCCCATAGCCCAAAAACAGCCATTCCACCAGAAAATACCCCGCTACCATCACAGCTTCCGCCAGCAGCAACCCCAGCGCCCTGACCCATCCCAGCTTTGCCCGCAGCCCCAGCACAGCCACCACCGCAACCGCAGCCTTGATGATGAAGGTAGGCGCAAGGTACTGGACATACCCGCCCAGCAGATCGGCCAGCATACTGCCGATGGCTGCCGCGGGCACAGCCGCCCAGCCCAACAGCGAAGCCGCCAGCAGGATGAACCCATCCCCCAGATGCACATAGCCATTGGTCATCGCCATGGGGAGCTTAATGAAGTACGTCGCTACAAAAATGAGCGCCGCCATCATGCCGCAAAGCGCAAGTCGCATCGTAGGACTGGTTTTCCGGCTGTCATGGAGGTTGTCTGACATGGTGGGGTATCCCCTTTCGGCGCGCATAGCGCGGATTGATACGCCGCGCTTGCTTACGCGGCGGGAGAACGCTTGGCAACGCTGCCATGGGATGACTTTTCAGGAGCGCTTCTGTTTGACGCCTGCCCTAAAACCCTTGTCTTTGTTTGCGTTGCCCGTTTGCTTCGTTTGCTACGGCTTTGCGCCCTGGGTTCGGTCAGGCTTGCTGCTCACGCAGCACTTGAAGATGCTTATCCTCTTCCAGCGCGATGCCGCTCAGCATCTCCGCCGCAAAGACGTCGCCACACTGCGCGGCAAAGGCGCGGTACGTTTTGGCCGCCGTTTCTTCGGCCTTGGCTGCAAAGGCAATCATGGCGCGTTCATCCTCCAAAAGCCCCTGCCGAACCGCGCCCATCAGCCCGCCGGGAAACAGGATATCCGCGGCGATGGCAGAAAGCACGAGGCCTCGTTCCGCCTCTACCGAAAGCCCTTTATACAGCTCGGTAAACTGCGCAAGATGCTGCTTTTCATCGGCAAGCACGCTGGCAAGCTGCGCGCGGAGCGTTTCCCTTTCACGACTCTGGTTGCCAAGAAGTTTGAGCGCCCGTTCATAAAGCTGTACGGCGCCGCGTTCCATTTCAATGGCAATATACAGCGCTTCCTGCGTGGATTTTACTTGCATGTTGTATTCCTTTCCACAGGGTTTCCATGTGTTTTCCACATATTCGCATCAGGCTATGTGGAAAACCATGGAATGCTTCCCCTGCAAAGGTTTCCTGATGGTTTTCCCTGTAGCTTACGCCTTGGTGTCCAGGTGCGCGTTCAGCTTTTCCACAAGCTCATCCGCATTCACGCCATGTACGGCGCTGGCCTCTTCCAGAGATTCGGCGGTCGCATGGGGGCAGCCCAGGCAGTGCATGCCATGGCTGATAAAAATACTGGCGGTGCTGCGATCCATGTTCAACACCTGACCGATTGACATTTGCTTGTTGATTGATGCCATCTTGGGTTCCTCGCTTTCCTATATCACGGAGCGTCGCTCCTTTGCTATCTTACCATTCACGGCAGGGAATTGTCAACGAGCATGGGCTTGCGGTTTTCCTTGCCCCCAGCCCGCCGCAATGCCTTGCTGGCAACGTGTTAAGCCCCGCTGCCGATGACCGTGCTTGCCTGCGCGCGGCCTTGCATGTATAATGAATCATCGCTTTCTATCTGCAAAGGGGGATAACGCATGGCAACGTTACGGCGCGAGGATGCCTCCGCCACGCTGGTGAATCTATCCATGCTTCTATATATGATATGGCTGTTACTGCCCGCGGTGCAAACAACCCTGCGCGCCGTGACAGGCGTAGTCACCGTGGGGTTATTCGGCGCAGGCGCGCTGCTGGATGCTGGTGCGCGTAAAGCCCATCTGGTTTGGCTTGTGCCGCGCGTGTTGCTTTGCGTGCTGCTTCCCCTGGCGCTGTTCTTTTTGCTGGAGCGCGGCGGCGGCAATCTGCCCGCCTACTTAGTTCAGCAGGGCATGTTCTGGTTTCCGCTCCTGTGGAGCGCCTATGCGCGAAAACGGGGGGATGCGCGCTGCTACCGTCTGGTTGCGCCGCTGCTGCTTACCCTGCTTACCATTACGACCCTTACGACCCTCGGCTGGCTGATACAGGGGCTTTTGCGCGGAGACAAGGTATATGCATACGCCCGTTCGCTTGGCTCCGGCGCGGAGGGGAACGAAGCGTATCTCAAAGAACTCATGGGGCGCAACATCGGTGGGTATGATTTCATCTATGCCAGCGTACTGCTGCTGCCCGTTGTGTTTTACATGGCCGCGCAGGCAAGCGGTATGCGGCGTGCAGGCTTTGCAAGTCTCTATGTGCTGCAGCTGTGCATGATCGGGCTTTCCCAATACACCTACGCCATCTTGATGGCCGCGGCGCTTACGGCCGTCATGCTGCTGGGCGCATTGCTTCGGCTTGTCTTTCGCAGGCTATCAACAGGCACGTCAATGTTATGGTCACTGCTGTTCATCGCTGGGCTCTGGCTGTTTCGTATGCCGCTGCTTGCGTGGGCGAGCCAAACGATGGCCGCCATTGGCTTTGCAAACGCACACTACAGCCTTGAACAGTTACGCAATCTGCTCTCCGGCGGCGCGGTAGATGCGGGCAGCCGCCTTGCAACCTATACGCTGCCGCTATCCGGCATTGCAGCTTCCCCGCTTATTGGTTCCA
>Ga0334883_1004462_pt1 | contig 13501 bp, 9 predicted proteins | sample GraSluR1_MG_6_FD_207230 | JGI IMG/M metagenome (GOLD analysis project Ga0334883, IMG submission 207230) | Sludge microbial communities from methane-producing bioreactor in Wageningen University, Netherlands - Granular Sludge_09_05-R1 | ecosystem: Engineered > Bioreactor > Anaerobic > Unclassified... | reverse complement strand
AAGGTCCGAAGCAGGTTTTTGAAATTGCTTCGGCAAACGACAAATTCAGCCTCGGAAGTTTCGGCGCCAGCCTTTCCGAATCCACCTTTTGGGTGGTGCTCATTTACGGGTTGTTCATCAATTTGCAAAACTACGGAATAGACCAGAATTTTGTGCAGCGTTACATGGCCACCAGCACCGACAAAAAAGCCAAGGGGTCGGCAATGTTTGGTGCGTTGCTTTACGTGCCTGTTTCTGTAATATTTTTTTACATCGGAACTGCGCTTTATTCGTATTACACTGCACAGCCGGAGTTGTTACCCTCAGAATTGCATCAGTCGGGTAACGGCGACAAGGTGTTTCCGCATTTTATTGTGAACGGCCTGCCCACCGGTATTACAGGTTTGCTGATAGCCGCCATTTTTGCCGCCGGAATGAGCACCGTATCAACCAGTCTGAACAGTACGGCAACCATCATTTTAACTGATTATTACCAGCGCTACATCAACAGAAATGCAAGCGAACGGCAGTCGATGACCGTTTTGTACCTGTCGTCAGTGGTTATTGGCTTTTTGGGTGTGCTCATCGCCTTAACCCTGGTGGGTGTGGAAAGCGTGCTGGATGCCTGGTGGTCGCTGGCTTCCATTTTCAGTGGTGGTATGCTGGGATTGTTCCTGCTGGCATTTCTTTCGCGCAAAACGCGCCGTATCGATGCCGTTATTGGCGTAATTGCCGGTGTACTGGTTATTGTGTGGATGAGCCTCAGCCCGCTTTATTTCACCAGCGAAAACCTGCTGGCATTCCGCAGTCCGTTCCACAGCAACCTCACCATTGTTTTTGGAACAACGGTTATTTTTCTGTTGGGATTTGTAAGTTTGAAGTTCTTTTCAAAGAAGAGATAATTCTGTAAATTTTTAAGTGTTTAATTAAGTTATATTCGAATGAGAACAATAATTGCAGTTTTATTAATGATTTCTACCATGAATCTGTTTGCAAACAATCCGTTTAAAGGTGAGCGTGCCCTGGTTAAATCCGAATTTGTTTACAAAGCGGAAGATGTTCCCTTCCCCAGTTGCCATGCCTCTACCATTGCCGAAACAAGCGAAGGACTTGTTGCTGCCTGGTTTGGCGGAGAGTATGAAAAACATCCGGAAGTGGGGATTTGGTTCAGTCGGTTTGTAAACGGAAAATGGACCACACCTGTTGAAGTGGCCGATGGTGTCCAGCATTCCAACCTGCGCCATCCCACGTGGAATCCGGTGTTATTCGATTACGGAGATGAATTGTTTCTTTTCTACAAAGACGGTCCCAATCCTGTGGACTGGTGGGGACAACTTCTCATTTCGTCCGATAACGGAAAAACCTGGTCGCGACGCATGCGGTTGCCCGAAGAGATTTTCGGCCCCATAAAAAACAAACCGGAGCTGCTTCCCAATGGCGAACTCATTTGTCCCACCAGCACCGAATACGACGGCTGGCAGGTGCACATGGAATTTACATCCGACAGGGGAAAAACCTGGGAGCGTACGGAACCTATTAACGATGGGACTGAGATTGCTGCCATTCAACCCAGCATTTTAAAACACCCGGGTGGGAAGTTGCAGATTTTGTGCCGCAGCAAAAACAAACGAATTCTATCAGCCTGGTCAACTGATAACGGGCGCACCTGGAGCAAGCTGGAACCCATTGACCTGCCCAACCCGAACTCCGGCACCGATGCAGTTACCCTGAAAGACGGGCGGCATGTGCTGGTTTACAACCACATCGACCCGGATGAGGTGTGGGGCAACCGAAACATCCTGAATGTGGCAGTTTCTTCCGACGGACTGAACTGGCAGGCAGCCGTGCTGCTGGAAAACGACCCGGACCCCGACGGCGAGTATTCGTACCCCGCTGTTATTCAGGCTGAAGACGGCATGGTGCATGTTACCTACACCTGGAACCGGAAATTGATTAAGCATGTGGTGCTCGACCCGTCGAAATTTGAGCTAAAACCCATGCTGAACGGCAGGTGGCCGATGTTGTAACTTTTCAGTTGAAACTTTAAAAAACCAAAATCATGGATAAAATCATATCAAAACCTTTCGCGCTCAAATTTCCACCCGCTGCCCTTTTGGGATTCCTGGCAGTTTGTTTTTTACTGTTGTCCTTTTCATCAGGAGCAGAGCAGGGGAGTGAATCATCTTTTCAATCGGAATACATTTTTCCGGTGCAGGAAAAACATGTTCACAGCAGTTCGGTGGTGGAATTGTCCAACGGCGATTTGCTGGTGTGCTGGTTCGAAGGCTCGGGAGAACGCACGGCCAACGATGTGGCGGTGATGGGAGCCCGGCTGAAAAAGGGACAAACCCAATGGAGTAACCCGTTTGTGATGGCTGATACGCCTGACAATCCCGACTGTAATCCCGTTCTTTTTCTGGATGCCAAAAACCGCCTGCACCTCACATGGATTGTGGTAATTGCCAACCGATGGGAGGCTTCGATGCTGAAAACGCGCATTTCAACAGACTATTTGAATGACGGTCCGCCCAAATGGGACTGGCAGGATGTGATTCTGCTGAAACCCGGTGAAGAGTTTGCCGAAGCATTGGAAAAAGGGTTTAGAGAAATGAACCCGCCCGTACTGGCCTGGGCCGAATATGCCCCGCAATACGAACGGATGATTGTGGAAGCCGCCAAAGACCCGGTAAAACGCGAAGTGGGCTGGATGGGCCGCATTCAGCCGCTGACGTTGCAGAATGGCCGGATGTTGATGCCGCTTTATTCCGACGGCTACAACGTTTCGCTGGTGGCCATTTCCGACGATAATGGCGATACATGGAAACCCAGCCTGCCCATCGTGTGTCGCGGAAATATTCAGCCTGCCCTGTTGCAGAAAAAAGACGGAACCGTGGTAGCTTACATGCGCGATAACGGCGATGCACCCAAACGGGTGGTTTTCAGCAGTTCAACCGACAATGGTTACACATGGAGTGTTTCCCAAAAAACAGATATTCTCAACCCGGGCGCCAGCGTGGAATCCGTTGCACTCACCGACGGCCACTGGCTGATGGTAAACAACGATTTGGAAAACGGCCGGCACCGGCTGGCGGTGTCGCTTTCCGACGATGAAGGCACTTCATGGAAATGGAAACGTTATCTGGAATATGAACCCAAAGGGAAAGGCAGTTTTTCGTATCCAACGGCCATTCAAACCAGCGACGGCAGGGTTCATGTTACTTACTCACATCATACTTCCGAAGGGAAATCCATTAAACACGTATCTTTTATGCCGGAATGGGTGAAAGAACTTAGCCAGGGTGAAACGAATGCTGAAAAACTGGGATTTCCGAAGGGGAAAAAAGTGCTGCTCCTTCACATGGACGATCTGGGGATGTGCAAGGAAGCCAACGATGCCGGAAAATTTTACATCGAAAACGATTACATCCTTTCAGGGGCAGTGATGATGCCCTGCGAATATGCGGTGCCGTTTGTGGAATGGGTGAAAAATGTTCCAAAGGCCGATATTGGCGTGCATCTGACCCTCACCAGCGAATGGAAAACCTGGCGCTGGCCGCCGCTTACCGATGCTGAAAAAGTTCCGGGGCTCATTGACCCCGATGGAAAAATGTGGCGCAGCGTACGGGAGGTGGTGATGAATGCCTCACCCGAAGAGGTGGAAATGGAAATCAGAGCGCAGATTGATAAAATGCTGGTGCTGGGATTGAAACCTACGCATATTGATACTCACATGGGAACTTTATATGGTTCGCCTGAATTTTTGAAAGTATTTTTAAAAGTGGCCGAAGAATATAAAATCCCGGCCAATGCCATCGACCTGTCCAATCCGAAAGTAGCGGCTTTTTACAGTGCCGAAGGTTACCCGGTGAACGAGGAAGTGATTGGAATGCTGGGCGATTACAACCTGCCCCACCTCGATAACTTTGGCAGCGTGCCCAAAGGAGATACCTACGAAGATGTAAAAAATAATTTCTACAAACTGGTTAATGCGCTTGACCCGGGTTTGACGGAAATCATTTTTCATCCCTCGTTTGAAACTGAAAATATGAAAACCATTACCGGCTCATGGCAACAACGGGCGTGGGAAGCCGAGATGTTTGCCGACCCGGAAATGATTCGGTTTTTTGAAGAAAACGACATCGTTCTCACCACCTGGCGGGAAGTGATGGAGCGGTTTGAGAGGAAATAAGTATTTAATTTAACGCTGACAGGACCTGCGGACGCTGTCAGGTTTGCCTTTATGACGACCTGTCAGCGTCATTAGACCTGACAGCGTCAAAAACACCAATAGAATGAAAAAATTTTTCAAAATATTCGGAACCCTCCTGCTGCTGATTCTTGTCGGTTTTTCAGTCTGGAGCTACTCCAACATGAAAGACCGGCATCCGGGGTACGGCGTTGATTTGAAAATAATAAATGATAGCCCTTCGGAACTAAAAGCTGGATTTGCTGCTGTAGCCATCACGCCCGAGGTTCCCGACCGCTGGGTAGATAAAAACGGCGACGGCAAATACAATCCGAAAGACGGAGATACATTTATCGACGGTAACGGAAATGGCAAATTCGACCCGGTATGGATTGCCGGGTTCAGCAACAACAAACCGGCCAACGGCGTGCATGACGACACCTGGGCGCGCACCATGGTCATCGACGACGGAAAAACCCGTCTGGCCATTGTTATTCTCGATGTTATCGGTTTTATGCACGACGATGTGGTGGACGTGCGAAAAATGCTGCCCGAAGAGTTGGGCCTGACCTACACGATTATTGCCTCGACACATACCCACGAAGGGCCCGATTTGATGGGCCTCTGGGGAAAACATCCGCTGAAAAGCGGAGTGGACAAAACGTACATGCAGTTTGTGAAGGAGCAAACAGCGAAGTCGGTGGAAGCGGCAGTGAAAAGCCTTCGTCCGGCACGACTGGAAATTTCGCAGGATTTAACCGGGGCCATTCCTCAGGTTAAAGATACCCGGATGCCCGAAGTTTTCGACTCAGGATTGCGGTTTATCAAAGTCATTGATAAAGAGCACGGAACCACGCTCGGAAGCCTGCTGGCCTGGGGCAATCACCCCGAAACCCTGTGGAGCGGAAATTTGCTGGTGTCGTCCGATTTTCCTCATTTTTTCAGGGAAGGCGTGGAGAAGGGGGTTTTTAATGGCGACAGCCTCGTGAAAACAGGCATTGGCGGAACCGCGGTTTATCTGAACGGCGCAGTTGGCGGCCTGATGACCACCCATCCGAGCCACCCAATCATTCATCCGTTTACAGGGGAAGAGTTGTTCGAGCCTACCTTTGAAAAAACGGCAGCACAGGGGAACCAACTGGCGCTACTGGCGCTGGATGCCATGCAAAATCCGTCGGAGGTGATTGAAACCGCCGGGATTTCGCTGGTGGTGCGCACCCTGAAATTGCCCATAAAAAATACCCTGTTTAAGCTGGGCACTGCTCTTGGTGTGCTCGATCGCGGAACTGCTGGCTGGATGAAAATGCGCACTGAGCTGGCGGTGTTTAAATTCGGGCCGGTTTCGTTTGTGACTGTTCCGGGCGAAATCTATCCTGAAATCATTAACGGCGGGGTAGAAGCGCCTGAGGGAAACGATTTTGGGATTGAACCGCAGGAAGTTCCGCCGGTGCGGGAAATGATGCCGGGCAAATACAAATTTGTTATCGGACTGGCCAATGACGAAATTGGCTACATTATTCCCAAAAGCCAGTGGGACACGAAAGCGCCGTTCACCTATGACAGGGAGAAAGCACCTTATGGCGAAGTAAATTCCCTGGGACCGGAAACTGCACCGGTTTTGCATCGGAATTTGCTGGAAATGCTGGAGGAGATGAGGGAGTAGGAAGCTGGAAGTGGGAAGAGTGAAGCACGAAGTGGGAAGACCGGAGACCGAAGACAGATGACGTAAGAAGTTGGAGTTTACAGTCCCAGTCTCAGTTTTCAGTGACAGTTTTCAGATGCAACGGTACATAAGGGAAGTAAGAAAAAGATTTTTTGGAATAATCGGATGCTAAAGATAACCAGATGAAACAATCACGGCAAAGAGCTTTGACAGTAAGGAAGTTTGTGAGTTTGATAGTTGGAGGGTTTGAGAGTTTGAGGGTTCGAGAGTTCGAGGGTTTGAAGGTTCGAGGGTTCGAACAACATCAAACAACTTCGAACAACCTCCTTTGTGTCTTTGCGGTAAAAAGATAACCAGATGAAACAATCACGGCAAAGAGCTTTGACAGTAAGGAAGTTTGTGAGTTTGAGAGTTGAAGGATTTGAGAGTTTGAGGGTTCGAACAACATCAAACAACGTCAAACAATCTCCTTTGCGTCTTTGCGGTAAAAAATAAAACGTATGAAACCAAAAATTTTCAAACGCATTATGAAAGGTTTGTTGCTGATTTTTCTGCTTTTTTGCCTGCTGATGCTCACTCCGCAGACCCTTGGGTTATTTTTTCCCGAAAAACCACCGGTGGGTTATCATTTTGAATCGCTGGCCTATCTCGCTGCCGGCATTGGATTGGAAAAACTGGCTGACCTGGAGCCTGAAATCCCGGAATCCATCGAGGAGATTAAAGACGTGGAATACAAAAATGTGAACGGGAAATCGCTCCAAATGGACTTTTACCGGCCCAAAAATGTTGAAGGGTCGCTTCCGCTGCTGCTGTTTATTCACGGAGGAAGCTGGAAAAGTGGTAAACGTTCCGACTACCTGGTTTACCTGACCAGTTTTGCCGAAAAGGGATACATGACGGCCACCATTTCGTACCGTCTCCTTCGCTACAGCATTTACCCGGCAGCGGTGGAAGATGTGACCGATGCCGTGGAGTGGCTGTTTGAAAACGGCGAAAATTATGGGTACGACCCCGACCGCATTGCGCTGATTGGTGGCTCTGCCGGAGCACACCTGGCCATGCTGACAGGTTACGGCTGGGAAAACCGGGCTTTTCAGAATAACAATGCACACCAGATAAAAGCAGTGGTGGATATTTACGGTCCGGCAGATTTAACCACCGATTATGCCAGAAACCAGCGACTGGTGAATGCATTCATCGGGCATTCTTACGATGAAAAACCGGAATTGTACCGTGAAGCTTCACCCATCACTTACCTGAACAGTTCCTGTCCGCCAACCCTTATTTTGCACGGAACATCCGACACACTGGTTCCCGTCAGCCAGTCCGACTCGTTGAAATCCCGGCTGGATGCCCTGGGGGTTCCGTGCGAATATTACCGGGTGCCGCTGTGGCCCCACTCCATGGACATAGCCAAACGGGTGAATGATTTTTCGCAAAAAAAGATGGAGGCGTTTTTTGATCGGTATCTTTGATAACCAATTTATAAATTATGCGAAAAGAACATACTTATAATGTTACCGTCAAATGGACGGGAAACACAGGCAGCGGAACGCTGAATTACAAGTCATACGAAAGGAGTCATATTATTTCTGCAGTAAACAAGCCTGAAATTTCTGCATCTTCTGATCCGGTTTTTCGGGGCGACAAAACAAAATACAATCCGGAGGAGTTGCTTGTGGCCTCGCTTTCGGGGTGCCACATGCTTTGGTTTTTGCATTTATGTGCCGAAGCGGGAATTGTGGTTACCGGATATTTCGACAACCCAACCGGCATCATGATCGAAACAGAAAACGGTGGCGGAAAATTTAAGGAAGTTGTTCTAAGGCCGGAAGTAACCGTGCAAAATGCACAATCTGTTGAACTGCTCGATGAGATGCATAAAAAAGCCCATGGATTGTGTTTTATCGCCAACTCTGTCAATTTCCCGGTAAAACCTATCCCAACCAAAAAGTAAAAAATTTGAACCTTTAAATGCTGTGAATACAGGCAAACAGGCTGCAAAGTTTTATGCCATTGAGGTAAGATAGTGCACAGAAGGAACCGTAGAAGGAACCGTTCTCTCCAAAAAAGAACGGTTCCCTTTAGTTAGAATATCACACTGAACAAAGAAACCACATCATCCAAAACCGCAATTTGAATTAAAAAGAAATTCCTGCTTGTTTTTTCCGGCGGCAATTCCTATTTTAGATCCCGTAATATTTTTGACAATGCAAAAAACCCAAAAACCTATGTTGAAATCCGGACAAAGAAATCCACAACAGATTTTTTCCTACTCAACTTCTTTTTGCAACATGAAGTGGACGAGGTTGATAATATTCCCGATGGGTGGAAATAGTGAATAATTATGGATGACAGACAACAGAGTTATGGGCAAGGCTAAAATGACATGCGTTCATTGATGATATAGTTCCTTAATTGGAACAAAAGAGTCTGAGTTTAAAGGTGACATTGACTGTTGAATTTGCAATGTCCTTAGTTGGAGTGGTGACATTCTCCTCATTGATAACAATGATGTTAATTCAAAACTTTACGACTATGATAGACAAAATCAAAAGTGTAGTAGTTGGGGTTGCTCTCGTGGGGAGAATGGTGCCTACTCCAAACTATAAGACATTGAAACCTGCAATTAATTAATCTGGATTCAGAACTGAGAGTAAGGGGGTTCGAGTCCCCCTCTCCCCACCTTTTAAAATTTAATTTTATGAATGAAAATGAAGAAATAAATATTGTTCCACAAATGGAAACACTTGAAACAGAAGTGAAAAAATCCGCTGACGGACTATCCTATTGGGCAAAATACCTTGCAGAAAAGATTCTGTCGGGAAATGCTATTTCGGAGAATGATATTGATACTTCATATTCATTTTTGCTCGAAGAACTGAAACTCATAGAGGAAATAGAAAAACCTGAAATTGAAATTAATTACAATTCAACAAATGCAGGAAATTATAAGTCGGATTTGCTTTTTACCAAACTTGAAAATGTTGAAGGTGTAAACGCTTTGACAGAAAACCAAATTATTGATTTTAGCTCAAACCTTTCAATTGTTTATGGTGCAAATGGTTCAGGCAAGTCTGGTTATGCAAGGTTGCTAAAAAAGGCATTCTATTCAAAAGCACCAGAAGATATTTTACAAAACGTTCATCTTGAAAGTGGGCATAAACCTGTAAATGCAAAATTCACTTTTAAATCCAATAATGCTAATATTCCATTATTATACTCGCAGAAAGATAATGCAGAGTTTGGGCAATTTGCAGTTTTTGACGGAAAAGGTTTGTTTAAGCAACTGGCTGAAAAAAATGAGTTTGAATTTAGACCGGCAGGTTTGAGTTTTTTTGCTGAATATACCAGTGCGGTTATTCGTGTTGAAAATAAACTAAATGCTGATATGACAACTAAAAATTCAGGAAATACAGCAAATGACCTATCCGATTTGTTTGACGGAGAATCAGAAATTAAAAACATTGTTCAGAATCTAAACGCTCAAACAAACATTGATGACCTAAAAAAATATACGCCTTTTTCATCTGACGATAAAGCGGAAAAAGAAAAAATTCAGAAACAATATGATGAACTTCTTTTAGCTTCAAAGGGAAAGGAGAAGGAACTTAAAAGCCTTGAAGCAATAAAAAAGCAGTTGGTAGATAATAAAACTTCAATCGAAGCCCTTAATAAATACTTTGAGGGGGAATATCTGATTAAAATCAAAGATGGGATTGTCGATTGCATAACCAAAGAAGCAACAGCAAAAGCAGAAGGGACAGAAAACTTCAAAACAGATAAAATTGAAGGAATCGGAACAGAAGAATGGAAAAATTTTATAACTGCAGCCGAAAGCTTTGCAAAAAAACAGAAACCTGAAAATACAGTTTATCCCGAAAGTGGCGACAACTGTTTGCTTTGTCAGCAACCGCTTTCAGAAAATGCTGAAAAACTAATTTCCAATTATTGGCAATTCATTAAGAGTGTAGCAGAGGAAAATGCAAGAAAAGCACAAGAAGCACTCGAAAAGGTAAAGCAAGCATTTGAAAAATTAAACTTTGATTTGTTACCTGACGATAACACACTTACTGTTTGGCTAACCGAAAAATATCCAAGCGAATTAGAAGCATTAAAACAAATATTGTCAAAACAAAAAATACTCGCTCAAAACATTGTTTCTGATATTCAAAACAAAACAGGAAACAATAGAGCGGAAATAAAAATCAGCACAGAACAACACGATATTATTGTAACAGCTATTGATGAATCTATCAGGGTTCTTAAAGAGGATGAACAAGCAAAGCAGTTAGAAAAATTACAGAAAGAAAAAACGCATTTAGGACACAAAGAAAAGTTCAACACCCATTTTTCAAAGTTTGAAGCATACGTAAATAATCAGGCATGGATTAAAAAGGCAGGAAAAGCAAATTTTGCAAAGCGCAAGATAACAGATACCGAAAAAGCTTTGTCGGACAAATATTTCAACCAAAGATACATAGATGTTTTCAATGAAGAGTGTCAAAAACTCAACGGTAATTTTGGGATTGACATCAATCATACAGGTTCAGCAGGTAAGTCATATAGGCAACTGAAATTAAAAGGAAGAAATCCAAATGCTGTTTTAAGTGAAGGTGAACAAAAGGTAATTGCCATTGCCGATTTTCTTGCAGAAATGCAGTTATCAGAAGTGAACAGAGGAATCATTTTTGACGACCCAGTTACTTCGTTAGACAACGATAGAAAAAAACAGATTGCTGAGCGCCTAGCAAATCAGGCTACTTCAAAACAAGTAATCATTTTTACCCACGATTTGGTTTTCTTTTACCATATCAAAAATTTTAGCAGAAAGTATCTAAACGGTATTAATAACAGTTTTATTCATCATTCATTGGAGCTTGAAAATTCTTTATGTGGAAAGGTTGTCGCTAATACAAGTCCTGCAAACGAAGGACAATATCATGAACCAACAAAAGCAGAAGAATGGCTCAGAAAAAGCAAAGCAGCAAGTGGTAGTGATAAAATTGATTTTTCTAAAGCGGGGCTATCTGCCTTGAGGTCTTCCTATGAAGCTTTGGCTATATTCACAATATTAGGAGGAGCAGTTCAACGTTTTGACCCTCAAATAAGAATGGGGAGATTAAAAGACATAAAGTATGAAAAAACATTAATTGAATGCGTTATTGAGAAGCATGGTGAAATATCGGATTTAATTGAAGGTCATTTACCTTCAGATGAATTTGGAATTATTCCAAGTCCTGAAATCCTTGAACAGCAAATAAATGATTTCAAAGAATTAAAACAAAAGCTAAGAGAAAAATAAAGCCCAGCCCATAACAGTAAAATTAATTAATTGCGGTTTCGGTGCTGATAATCAAGGCTTACATCCCACATCAGCCTCGCTTTTAGACATGAAAGTGCCCCGCACCCCGTAACTAATCATATATGCGGAACATTTACTATTCTAAGTGAAATTTCTTATTAATTTTCCGCCCCCGGATTTTCCTTTATCATTTTCACCGCTTCTTCCACAAAAATATTGCCGGAACCTTTCCCAGTCAACTGACACGCACTCCGCAAACTTCCAATCGTCAAATTGCCAACCGTTATATCCAGTGGTAGGAAGACCGAACCAAAATTATAAGGTATTACAACCTGGTCCCTTTGCGGTGAAAAAGCAAAATAATCACCGCATATATGCGGTAAATAATTCGTATATTTACCGCAGAATACTTTTAGGTAATGGCAAAATACATTTACGAGCATAAAAACTGGACAGATTTTTCGTGGCAAGATAAAGCCATAAATGTCGTATTTGGTGAGGTACGGCTTATGCAAGGAAAAATAATAGGGCAAATGAACGCTTTGGGTTTTTCTGCCAAAGAAGAAGCCACACTTTCCGCCTTAACCTTAGACGTAGTAAAATCATCAGAAATAGAAGGTGAATTGCTCAATTATGAACAAGTACGTTCGTCCATTGCAAGGCGTTTGGGCATCAACACCGCAGGACTCGTGCCGAGCAGCCGCCACATCGAAGGAGTGGTAGAAATGATGCTGGATGCCACCCAACGCTACACTTTGCCATTAACCGAAAAACGTTTGTTTGGCTGGCATGCGGCACTTTTCCCAACAGGGTACAGCGGGCCTTATTTAATAGAAGTGGGACGATACCGCACCGGCGAAATGCAAGTGGTTTCGGGTCCAATGAGTAAAGAAAAAGTGCATTACGAAGCCGTAAAGCCTGAATTGGTGAAAACGGAAATGGACAAGTTTCTGGATTGGTTCAACAACGAAAACCAACTTGACCCTGTTTTAAAAGCTGCCATAGCACACTTTTGGTTTATCATCATTCACCCCTTTGATGACGGAAACGGCAGAATTGGAAGAGCCATAACCGATATGTTGCTTGCCCGTGCGGAAGGCAGTGGAGAGCGTTTTTACAGCATGTCGGGCCAAATATTAGCTGAACGCAAACGCTATTACGAAGTATTGCAAAAAGTGCAACATAGTTCAGGTGACATTACCGAATGGCTCGACTGGTTTTTGAATTGCCTCAAAAATGCGATGCTCGCCACCGAAAACACCACACAAAAAATATTGCGCAAAGCGGAGTTTTGGAAAATCCATGAACATACACCCATCAACGAGCGTCAACGCTTGATACTCAACAAACTCTTTGACGATTTTGAAGGAAAACTACAAACCTCAAAATGGGCTAAAATGGCCAAAACCTCTACCGATACCGCTTTACGGGACATAAAAGACCTGGTGGAAAAAGGCATCTTGCAACAAACAGACGAAAGAGGACGAAACGCTAACTACGAATTAGTAGATTTTAAGTCAGAATAGCCACTGGCTAAAAATCACTATATTTGCTTTATTCGTAGAAAAGATTTGGAGTATGAAAACTTCTGATACTAAGATTTTAAATCGGATTAAAAGAATTGTCAAAGACAAAGAACCTTCGGCAAAAATTTACCTGTATGGTTCACGTTCACGTGGTACATCAAAAGAGTATTCCGATTGGGATTTGCTGATTCTGCTCAACAAAGACAGCATTACAACAGAAACCGAAAAGGAAATTACTTATCCTCTTTATGACCTTGAATTTGATACCGGAGAGATAATCAGCCCGATGATTTACAGCGAAAAAGAATGGAACTCAAAATATAAAGTAACACCTTTCTATCAGAATGTAATGAAGGATGGCAGGCAGTTATGAAAATTAATACTTAACTATTCTTCCGCCCCCGGATTTTTCTCCATCATTTTCAGGGCTTCTTCCACAAAAATGTCACCGGTAAATTCGCCGAGGGAGGTGCGGCTGATGTAGTTGTAACGTTCGAAACTGTTAAAATCTTCCTTCACCAGAATATAACCTAAAGCGTCGTTGGTAAGGCCAAACAGGAACGGTTGGCTGGTTTTCATGTTCCGTTTCAGGTAAAACCCGATGTTGGGCAACGCTTCGCCGGGAATGGTGAGCACCTGCGTTTTGCCGATGTTCAGCAGATTGATTCGGGTGGAAATGGTGCTGAAATCGCTGTTCTGATTGGCGGTATTTAAAACCGGTGAGTGCTGAAATACCGTATCCGCCCGGGCACGGGCATCTTTCACAGCTCTGTAAAACTCCCCATCTTGCCGGGCAAAAACAGATATGACATTACAAGAAAAAAGAACATCGATGTTTGAAC
>Ga0334883_1004460_pt1 | contig 13503 bp, 6 predicted proteins | sample GraSluR1_MG_6_FD_207230 | JGI IMG/M metagenome (GOLD analysis project Ga0334883, IMG submission 207230) | Sludge microbial communities from methane-producing bioreactor in Wageningen University, Netherlands - Granular Sludge_09_05-R1 | ecosystem: Engineered > Bioreactor > Anaerobic > Unclassified... | reverse complement strand
CTGCGATTTCGGCGGCATCAGAGTTGTACCAGCAGGTAAGGATGCGAGATGCCGGTTTTTGACACGGTTTTTTCCACGCAAAAAGGAAGGCCATCGTGCAGGTAGGGGTAACGGGTGCAACGGGTCATATTGGGGCCAACATGGTGCGGGCGCTGTTGGCGGCGGGACATGAGGTGCGCGCCGTGGTGCATCGCGAGACGAAGGCGTTGGACGGCCTCGCCGTGACGCGCGTCGAGGCCGATGTCTGTGAGCCTGCCTCGCTGGAGGGAGCTTTTCAGGGCTGCGAGGTGGTCTACCACCTGGCAGGTATGATCGCGCTTGCCGGTGTGCCCCACCGTCAGATCTGGGCTGTGAACCGGGAGGGGGTGCGTCACGTCTGTGCCGCCGCTCTCGCCGCCGGGGTTCGGCGTCTGGTTCATTTTAGCTCGTGCCATGCCTATGATTTGCGCATCTTTGGGCGCCCCATCGATGAGACCCATCCACGCGCCGTTGGGGCCGGTTTGGGCCACTACGACCGCTCCAAAGCGGCGGGAGAGGAAGCGGTACGCGAGGCGATCGGGGCTGGCTTGGACGCGGTGATCATCAACCCGACGGCGGTGATTGGGCCTTACGACTTCCGCCCATCGCGCATAGGTCGGGTTTTTCAACTGCTGGCGCGTGGACGCCTCCCTTTATTGCTGGATGGCGGATTCGATTGGGTGGACGTCCGTGATCTGGTCGCGGCGGGGATGGCGGCGGCCGAGCATGGGCGCTGCGGTGAGAACTACTTGGTGGGCGGGCACTGGACCAGCGTCAAAGAGCTCGCGGCGCTGGTGGGTGAGGTCCTGTCGCGCTCGGTGCCGCAGCGCGTTTGCCCCTATCCGCTGGCGCGCCTGGGGGCTCCCTTTGGCGACGCCCTGGCGTGGGTGGTGCGACGTGAGCCATTGTTCACCACGGAGTCGATCCGCGCGTTGCGTGGCAACACCCACTTCGATTGCCGCAAGGCGATGGCGGAGCTCAACCATGCTCCGCGCCCTTTGCGTGAGACCGTGGCTGACATTTATGGGTTTTTTGCCGATCCACAGGGTTTCGCCGCGGGCGCGTTGCCAACGATGGGAGTACCAGGGTGAGTGAAGCGGATCTATATCGGTGGGTGTTGTGGGCAGTCTTTGCGTTGGCGCTCCTGACGGTCGGCGCGTTGTCCGTGATGAGCGCGCCCTATGGCCGGCACGCGCGGCAGGGTTGGGGCCCGTCGCTGCCGGCGCGTTGGGCGTGGGTGCTGATGGAGTCGCCCTCGTCTCTCGGATTCTTGGTGTTGTTCTTCTTCGGGACCCATGCGGCGAGCGTGGTTCCCCTGCTCTTTCTCGTGCTGTGGCAGAGCCACTACGTGCACCGCACCTTCATTTACCCGGCGCGCTTGCCACAGGGCACCAAGCCGATGCCCTTCTTGGTGGTGTCGATGGGGTTTTCGTTCAATATTCTGAATATGTATCTCAATTCTCGGTGGATCTCTCACTGGGGTGACTATGCCACGGCATGGTTGTGGGATCCCCGTTTCGTCGTGGGGGTGCTGCTCTTTGGCCTGGGCTACTTCATCAATCGCAGGGCCGACGCGATCCTATTGTTGCTGCGACGTCGTGGTGAGGGTTATCAAATCCCCCAAGGCTTTCTGTACCGCTTCGTTTCGTGTCCGAACTATCTGGGCGAGATCGTCCTGTGGTGTGGTTGGGCCGTGGCGACTTGGTCTTGGGCCGGGCTGGCCTTTGCGGTCTACACGATGGCGAACTTGGCGCCGCGGGCTCTGCAGCACCATCGCTGGTATCAGCGAACCTTCCCGTCTTATCCGAGCGAACGTCGGGCTTTGGTGCCCTTCATCCTTTGAGCCACGGGCGCAATGGGGGCGAATCTTTGGCTGTCCTAGTTGGGCGCAGGCACCTGGGAACGATGTTTACACAAGAGGCCTTGAACGCAGGAGACATGCCGATATACTGAGGCGAGGTCTTGCTGCGCTGGGGCCGAGTGTGGACCGTTTTTGTCGGTCATGGGTTGCGTTATGCAAAGAGACAGGTTATCAGAGTGCGGAACGATGCTGGAGTCTATTCGCGGCAGTGCGAGGTTTGACGTTGAGTAAGGAGTGGTACATATGAAAGGTCCGAATGTGGAATGGTGGTCCATGGGCTGGCGCGCATGCATGGTGGTGGCCATCGCCGCCCTCGCTTTTGCGTGTGATGACAACACGACGAAGGTCACCCAAGACACTTCTGATGTGCACGAGACGCTGCAGGAAGTTGCCGAGATCGATGAGACGGTGATCGCGACCTCCTATCTTCGGGTGATTCGCCCGGAAGACAACGAACCGTTGGCCATCACGCACAACAGTTATGCAGATCTCATCGTTGGCTTTTTCACCAGCGAGAATCAACCCATAGCTGCGACCATGTTGGACTTTGAGATCGTGGAATCCACGGACAACTGTCACACGGCCTCGCCGCCCTGCGTTCGCCTGCGCGCTTTTAGCGACGAGACGAACGCCAATGGACAAGTGTCCATGAGCGTCACCACGGCGGGGAAAGACGCAGACGCGACCATTCGGGTGAGCGTACAGGGGCAGCCGACGGTGACGCCGGTGCAGGCCATCGTGCAGACCCGCGCCAAGGATTCTTACGATCTGAAGGTGAGCTTTGCCTACAATGGCGGTCGCTCCTTCAGCAACGTGCAAGCCCTGCTCTACAACAAAGCGGTTTACGGGGATTGCGCCGGGATCTTTACGCCGCCTCTGCGTGAGTCCAGCGCCCTGGCCACGGCGACGGGGCAGCGCGTGGCCGCGCGCCAACCAGGTACCGGCAAGATCGATGACGTCTTCTTCACCTCTCTCGGCAACAACGACACTTTCATCGTGGTGGCTTATGCCGAGACGCAGATTGGCTCTGCCAGCCGCGTTACGGTTTACGGGTGCACCGATGACGGCGTTGGCACGGAGATCCTGGTCAATTTGGACGAGGTGCCCATGAACATCAAGGGCAACTACGCGCTGACGAGCAACTTCAACCTGCTCAGCGGCCTGCCCAAGCGTCCTCAGGGTTCCACGGAGCCCATGAAGGCAGGCGACTGGGTCGAAGTGGTGATTGGGATTTTCGAGAACCCCTCAGCGGCATTGGTGGATTTGATTTGGCCGCTCATCGTCAACCAGTTTGGCTTCGATCTTCCCGAGGGTCTCAAGCCTGTCGTGGTCAACCTCATCGACGATGCCCTCAAGAATTTTGCGCCCCAGTGGGTCTCCAACGCCGTGACCATTGGTGGCGACATTGGTGAGTTTGCCCGCAACATGCAGCTCGTCGGCGAGCTGGAAATCCTGAATGAGGCCGATTTCGCCACGGGTCATCTCGGCGCGGGTCACAAGCACAGCTATAACGGCATCAGCTTGCGGTGGCGTCTGCCATGTGTTCTGGAAGGCAAGACCCCGACGGAATGCAATGGATCTCGGATTGGTAAGACCTTTGGCGAGCTTGGCAAGCCCCAACTGGCCATCAATGGTACCTTCTCTGGGGCCGTGGTGTCCTGCGGGACGGTTCAGAACTGTCTCCTCATCGAGCAACACGGCATGACGCTGCCCTACGGCGAGATCCTCTTGGCGGTCATCGAAGGTTACGCGCTGCCTGAGCTCTTCAACGATTCTCGGGTGGACAGCTTGGATGCCTTGGTCGAGCTCGTGCTCCTCGACTACATCAAGGAGTGGTACAACGAAGGGAAGCCGCCGGCTGAGCAAGTAACCACCGAGGGTTGTCCTGCCGTAGGCACCATTCTGGCGCGCTGGGCCTCGGGATTCTTGGGCTCTGGTTTCGAGTCCATCATTGCCGGTGTGGGTGAGTTCGCGTGCAACGAGGCGCGGAACTACGTGATCACCCTCATCCGCACCCAAGCAGCGAACCTGACCGTGAATACCCAGGACAACCTCTTGTTGGCGACTGAGGGCAACTGCCTCCTCAAAGACACGGACAACAACCTGGAGTACGACCGCATCGGTGAAGACAACGCGCGCTGCAATTGGGACATCAAGTTCATCTGGCAGAACAACGCGCCAGTCGACCTCGATGGTCTCTTCCATGCCCGTCGCGGCGGTAACTAAAGACATCGGGACCCGATGGTGAAAGAAACCGGCTGCGGCCGGTTTTTTTCGTTGCTGCCTTGGGGACGATCGCTTTTCGATGACGCAGGTCGCAATGCCGTCGACAAGCCCAGCCTGAGACAATAAAGTGCCCCTGGCAACCACTGGCCTCAGCCATGAGCCGGTGGAAGTCTTGCGGTAGGCATGGAAAAGAGACTCGGCAAATACAGCCTGGAAGAGATGATCGCCGTTGGCGGTATGGCCGAGATCTACCGCGCCCGCACACAGGGTTTGGGTGGCGTCGAAAAGGTCGTCGCTATCAAGCGCCTGCACGACCAGTACTGTTCGGACCGCGACTTCGTCGAGATGCTCATCAACGAGGCCCGGCTGGCGGCGCGCCTCAATCACAAGAACATTTGCCAGGTTTTCGACCTCGAGCAAGAGGGCGACGCTTGGTTCATCGCCATGGAGTACATCCATGGGCGGGATCTCTTCAGGGTGCAGCGCCGGCTCTTGGATGCGGGCCAGCTCTTGCCCTTGCCGGCCTCGGTGTACTTGACGACGGAGATCTGCTCGGGGCTCTCCTATGCGCACCGCATGACCGATGACGAGGGCCAGCCTCTCGACATCATCCACCGCGACATCAGCCCTCAGAATGTGCTGGTCTCCTTTGAAGGGGAGGTCAAACTGGTCGACTTTGGTATCGCCAAGGCGGCCAAACGAGCTTCGATGACCCAGAGTGGGGTAATCAAGGGCAAGTTTTATTACATGAGTCCCGAGCAGGCTCGGGGCGATCGCATCGACCAGCGCGCTGACATTTTCTCGGTAGGGGCCATCCTCTATGAGCTGGCCACGGGGCGCATGCTCTATGAGGGCGAAGATGACGCGCGCCTGGTGCGGCGGGTGCGACGGGCAGATTACGTGGCGCCACGGACGATTTGCCCCGATGTTCCGCGAGAGCTGGAACAGATCATTCTCAAGGCCTTGGCCCGTGAACCCCAGCAGCGCTTTCAGAGTGCCCGCGACCTGCAGCTCGCCTTGAGTGGCTTCGCCCATGGCCTGGGAACGGTCTTCGACAGCGTCTCCCTATCAGAGCTGATGCACGCCTTCTTCGATACGGGGTCGGCGGCGGCTTCGGCGGTGCTGCCTGTGGTCGGTCCTGGTGTGCCCAGGGGAGAGCGACCCCAGGGTGCACGGGGTGGCGCGCGCGCCCCCGCGGCGGGGCCCAAGGTCGATGAAGAGGCGCCGACCAGCGTCTATGAGAAGGACCGGATCCAGGGCATCATCGAAGAGATTGACCGACACTATGGCGCAGCCGACGGTCAAGGGATGCGGCGGGCCGAGGTGCCTGAGGTGGTGCGCGCCGTGGATCTGGCCGTCGACGAGGAGCGCTACCGGGTGGCGACGGTGGTCACCGACAGAAAGGGGCGCCGCAAAGGTGCGGGGCGCGCTCCCATGGGCGCGCCGATGTGGCTGCTCTTCATCGCGGCCCTGGTGGGGCTAGTGCTGTTGGCGTGGGCCTTCGTCTTTGCTACGAACCATTTGGTTCTGGGCGAGGCCAAGCAGACCTCGGCGCCTAGAATGACGGTGGTCGCATCCGCCGATGGTGGGATGTGGGTGGCGTCAGAGCCGCGGGGAGCGCGCATCATCATCGATGGCGAGGACACGGGGCTGCGCACGCCGGCCCGGGTGGTGGGCGTCAGCGGGCCCCGAAACCTCAGCTTGCAGGCCGAGCTCTATGAGCCATGGGCGCAACTCACGACTTTTGCTGAGGGTGGTGCTGTCGAGGCCAAGCTCGAGCCGCGCCATGGGGCGCTGCGTATCGTCACTCAGCCCCCGGGGGCAGCCATCTATCTCAACGGCCAGTCCGTGGGGATCTCGCCGGTGACGATCACGGAGCAGCCCATGCCAGAAGGCCATCGCGTTACGGCGAGTCGCCCGGGCTTCAAGGATGTGCTGCAGACCGTGCAATGGACCGTTGATGAACCGGAGTTGGTGGTGACCCTGGTGCTGTCGCCTTCGGGGGCCCTGTTGCGCGCCACGGCCGAGGCCCTCGGGCAGGCGTGTGCAGGTGGCGTTTACGGCGCGCTGATGCAACGTCTGCCGGACAAGCGCGCCAGCGGCGGGGGGCGTAACGATGATGCCGCGAGCTCCGCGGCGGCGGACCGCCGTGGTTACGGGTCACTGTCAATCACCTCCAAGCCGCCAGGGAAGATCTACCTCGATGGCGTCTCCACGGGCCGCATGACGCCCGTGTTGAACCTGCGGGTGCCAGCGGGTTATGTGCGGGTGAAGGTCTACTTCGAGGAGAGTCGGAGCTTTTCAGGTGAGAAGCGCACCTTGGTCAAGCCCAACACCGAGGTGAAGATCCTCTTCAGCAAGTAGCGCTTCGTCAGTGGAGGTCGACCCTATAGGGCAAGAGCGCTAGGGGGGCGGCGTCGAGGTGGAGAGCGGCCAAGCCCTGGGCGATGACCCCGATGAGCGCCGCTGCGCTGCCGCCGCTCAGGGTGGTCAGTGAAGGCAGTTCGAGCTGAAATGCACTCCAAGGGCCGCGCGGCGGCAGCAAGAGCCAGGTGATGGGACCGTCCATGCCCTGGCTGCGTCGCAGGTAGGCCACTGCGTCCAGGAGGCCACCTTCGCTATCGACCAGACCCTTCGCGACGGCGGCGCTCCCCGACCAGATCCGCCCTTCGCCGAGGGCGCGCACCTGGTCGCTACTCATGTGCCGCCCCTGGGCCACCTGTTCGACAAAAAGATCATAGAGAAAGGCGATGTGTGCCTGCATCCGCTCCAGGCGATCCTCGTCCCAAGCTGAGAAAGGGCTGAAGAGGTCAGCGACCTTACCGCGGCCGATGAGGAAGGTGTGCACGCCCAAGCGCGCGAGCAGCGGTGAGAGATCGAACTTGCCCGCGAAGATGCCAATGGACCCGGTGATGGTGACGGGGGTGGCAAAAATCCGTTGGGCTGCGGCCGCGACATAATAGCCACCGCTGGCGGCCACGCCGCCCATGGAGGCGATGATGGGCTTGAACTCGCCGCAGCGTGAGACGGCGCGGTAGATGAGGTCCGAAGCGACGGCCGATCCGCCTGGCGAGTCGATGCGGAGGATGATGGCGGCGACATCCGGGCGGGCACAGGTCTCTTCGAGGAGGGCCGAGATGGTGTCGGCGCCAGTGGTGAGGGTCCCGAGCAAAGGCACATCTGTGCTCTGGCCGCCAGTGATGAGGCCGTCGATGAAGATGATGGCGACGCGGTGGGCCGAGGCGAGGGGGCTGCGGAGGTCAGGGAGCGTGTCGAGGTCGAGTAAAGCTGGGGTGACGCCAAAGTCATGGGCGAGGGTGCTGGCGATCTCATCGGGGTAGATGACGGCGTCGATGAGTTGGCTCTCCATGGCTCGAGTGGGGGCCAGGGGCATGGCGTCGACGCGCGCCGAGACCTCGGCGGGGGTCAAAGCGCGGGAGATGGCGATGTCCGAGAGGAGGCGCTCAAAGAGGCCGTCTAAGTACGCGTTGAGCTGATGGAGGTGTTCTGGGCTGGGTTCCGCGCGCAGGTAGGCGTCAGGAGCGGTCTTGTAACGGTCAATTTTGACGAATTGCGGCACGACCCCGAGCTCGGTGAGGAGGTCGTGGTAGAAAGTCAACGACATGGAGAGCCCCGTGACATAAAGGCCCTGGGCTGGGTTGATGTAGAGTCGATCCGCCACCGAGGCGAGATAATAGGCGCGGGTAGAGCTGCCCTCCAGATAGGCGACCACTGGCTTGCCGCGCTGTCCGATGCGGGCCAAGGCCTGACGCAGCTCGACGACTTGGCTGTAGGAGAGGCGCAGCTCAGGCACATGGATGAGCAGACCATCGATGCTAGGGTCTTCCGCAACGCGATCCAAGTGCATGAGGAGGTGGGCCAAAGAGAGGGCGCTTGGCCCCCAGGGGGTGCGGGGTTGGCGCTCGTCGAGCTGCCCTGGAAGTCTGAGTCGCACCCAGCGCTGGGCCGGCCGGAGCAGGCTGTGCTGGGGTTGACTGCGCCAGCCTACACCGAGGGCGAGCCCATCCCAGGCGAGCTGGTCATGGGCGGTGGCAAAGGCGGCCGCGTTGAGGAAGAAGGGGCCGAAATCGAGCGTCGCACCCGTGCCCAGGCGCGCGCCTTGGCGGGTGATCTGGGTGGAGAGGAAGTGGGCGTAGCCATCGATGGGCATGGCCCACAGCTCGGCGCCCACGGCGCGAGGGAGGCGTTGGTCGAGTTGGTGGGTGTAAGTGGTGGAGAAGCGCAGGGTACCATTGCGCATGGCGAAGCCGAGGGCCGCCTGGAGGGTCGGGGCGAGCCAATCCCCAGCGTAGCGGGGGGTGTCGATGCCTTGGATGACCAAGGCGCTGTGCAGCTCTGGGAGCCAGGCGTGGTTGAGGGCCAGGGTCCAGGTGGAGAAGCGGTCGAGGTGGCGGTCCTCTTCCGAAGCCAGGGCGTCATAGCGGATGCCTACTTGGCTCTGGCTGCCCAGGGCCATGGCAGCACCCAGTCGGTAAGCGCGGTGCTGGGGGGTGTGGCCGAGCGCCGTCGGGAAGTGCAGCTCGCCGCCAACGGCGACGGTAGAAAAGAGGGGCGTGGCGATCTGCAAGGAGTGGCCGGAGGCGAAGTGATCCGAGTGGTGGAAGAGGTAGGCCGCTTCAGCGCCCGGGAGCAGCGCCAGCATCGCCGGGTTGATGGCCAGGCTGTGGGCACCGCTGTTCATGACCAGGGCCGGGTGATGAGAGGCCGCCCCCGGGCTCTGGAGGAGGGCGGAGGGGGGGCTTTCTTGGGCCCAGAGCGACTGTGGCGCAGCGGCGAGGAGCAAGCACAGTGAGAGGAGGTGGCGCGCTCTGAAGACGGGTGGCATGGGAGACATGAAGATCCTCGAGTTAGGCGGCGGGATTGGGGCGTCCAGGGGCGCGCTGGGAGGCGACAGCGGAGCGATGCTGGCGCGGCCACATCCTTGCAGAAAGCGTGGTGAGAGATCTAGGTGGCGGTTGCCAGGGGGCTGGGGAGGCTGGTATCTTATGGCGGCTCGCGTGGTGATGGCTGGTCTTGTGCAGAGCGGGCGCGAATGTCTGTAATAGGTGCCACTTGGCCGAAGGGCTCATGGACGTAGGGCGTGGCATGCGCCGTGAGTCTGAGGGTGAGTGGGTATGGGAGCTGGGCCCAATGGTTGTACACGAAGATGAGACAGGCCCGCTTGCCATGGCTGAAGCACCCTGGATGACTGAGGTCGCGCGTCGGGGGTGGAGCGATGGGCTGCCGCGCGCCTTGGCCGAACACGGCGCCATCGGGGGGCGCTTGGGAGATCTTCCAGAAGATTTCCAGGTTGATGAAGTTCCGGCTTATCTTCCCTGTGGCACGGGCGAGCATGTGTATCTTCGCTTGCGCAAGCGGCGTCTGAGCACCCCGGAGCTGATCAAGCGCGTGGCGCGGGCTTTTGGTGTGGCACAACGCGACGTTGGCTATGCCGGCTTGAAGGATTTCCATGCGGTTACGACCCAGTGGATGAGTGTGGCCTATAGGGGGGAAGACATCGCGGCGCGGGCGGCGTTGTTGGAGGCCGATGAGGGGCTGACGCTCCTCGAGCTTTCGCGCCACGGGAACAAGCTTCGGCTGGGGCATTTGCGGGGAAACCGCTTTGGTTTGCGGGTGGTAGAGGGCCAATTCGACCAGGGCTTGGTGGCGCATCTGGCGGAGTCGATGGCGCGCGCGGGGGTCCTCAACTATTTTGGCCCCCAGCGCTTTGGGCGTTCCGGGGCCAATGTCGACGATGGACTGGCGCTTCTGCGCCGTCCGGCGCGGGCGCGCGGCCCGGTGGCGCGTCTGTTGGTGAGCGCCGTGCAGTCGGCGGTGTTCAATGTTTGGGCGGCGCTGCGTTTTACCGCAAGCGGACGATCTCTCTTCGCGGGAGATCTGCTGCAGCGTGTGGACAGTGGTGGCGTCTTTCGCTGCGATGATGTGGAGACCGATAGCGCGCGCTTTGCCAAAGGAGAAGTGGTCCCCACAGGACCCATGCCTGGGGCGAAGGCGCTCTTTGGCGAGGGGGTGGGCGCGACCTTTGAACGTGAGGCGGCGGCGGCGGTCGGCGTGGTGTGGCCAGAAGAGAGTGGGGAAGAGGGTTTGCGGGTGGGGGCTGCCGGGGGCATTGGCGGCGGGTGCCGGCGTCCGATGTGGGCCTTTGTCGAGCAGTTGCAGTGGCAGGTCGTCGGTGGCCAGACCCTGGAGCTGAGCTTCGAGTTGCCTCCTGGCACTTATGCGACGGTGGTGTTGCGTGAGTTGACCGGTGGGGCGTTGCAGGGTTGAGTAGGAAGGAAATCATGGCGAAGCACGTCGATTTGATGGGTACCATTCGCGGACGTTGCCCTCTGCTTGCCGAGCGGATGGATCGGGAGACCTTCCTGGATATGCTGGTTGCCCGTGGCATTCCCTGCGACGATTCGATGCTGGAGCGGGTCATTCATGCCGGCATTGCGGAGCCCCTGCAGGCTGGCGGGGTGGTCTTCACCCGGGGGCACATGCTGGTGCTCTACCAGATGACGCGACACAGCCGCATCGATTGGCTGCCATGGGACGACAGCCGGCCGGATCGCGAAGACGTGTTGATGCGGCGGGCTCTGGCCAAGCGCTTGATTTGGGAGCAGATCCGACAGGATGCCGAGTGTCTGCGGAATTTCTATGGTTGGTTTTGGGGCGATGACATCGGCACCTTTCCGGTGGCCGATGCGGTGCGGGTGACGGATCTGGTGGGCTGGACCTTGCTCAATATCGACCAGAGCGGTTACCTCGGTCGCTTGGCCGAGGGGCAAGGTCGCTGGCAAGAAGCGCAGGGGCCGGTGCTGTTGGCGGCAGAGATGGCGCGGTTGCGCGATGAAGTGGGGCGGATTCTGCGCGACGCCAAGGAGGCAGGCTTCGCAGTCCCCGTGATGGACGAGGCCCTGCGGGCTCGCATGACCCCGAAGGATTTGAGTGCTCGAGCCGATGATGAGAATCCGCTCTTCGTCGCGCCGTCGCGAGCCATGCGCCACGATGATCGCACGGCCTTTTTGGTGCGCCGGGACGAGCTGGTTCTGCGGCAGCAGTGGCCTGAGCTGGCGGAACACTTGCAGGCGCACCGCGACTTGTTCACCGACGGCGGCGATGGCGAGGTGGCTTTCTACGGGGCGATGGGAGCGCTGTACCGAGATCACCTCGGTCATATCGAAGAGGCAACGGCTGCCTACAAGCGCATTCTGATGCTGCGCCCGGGACACGCCTATGGGATCGCTTCTCTCGATGATTTGCTTTCTGCGCAGGGGATGTGGGAGGAGTGGGCGCAAATCCTCGAGCAGCAAGTGGCGGCGGTGGGCAACCAGGAGATAGGCGACACGCTGGCGCTGTTGCGTGCCCGGGTCTTGGCGACCTACCTGGGGCGCGGTGTCGAGGCCATGACCGTATTTGGTAAGAGCCTGGCCGATGCGACGTCGCATGACGATGCGTTTGCTTTGTTGGCCGATTTGGTTCTGGACCACGTCGGCACGACGGCTTTCGATCTCGAAGCCTTGGCGCTGCTGGGACGCTATGCACGCGATGACGAGGAGCGCTTGTCCTTGGCAGAGATGCTGGAGGTGGTGGAGAACCGGGTGCAGAACCCAGAGGAGCAGGCGCGCTTACTGGTCATCGAGGCCAGCGTCGATGAGGCCGTAGGGCAGGTGGAGAAGGCCTTCATTACCATGAGCCGAGCTTTGTCACTAAGCCCTCTCAGTGAGGAGATCTTTCAGGGACTGGAACGCTTATCCCAGGCGCTGGACAACAAAGAAGAGTTCGCCGCGGTCTTGGAGGACGAGATCGAGAAAGCCCAAGACTTGTCGTCGCGTGCCTGGTTGGCAGAGAGGCTGGGGCGCTTGCATCTCGAGCTCGGAAACACGGAACAGGCGCTGACTACTTTGGAAATTGCCAGCAAGGCCGCACCAGAGCGGGCCGATTTGCTCATCGAGATGGCTTCGCTCTATCGCGAGGTAGAGAAGCCCGAGTGTGAAATTTTGCTGCGGGAACGGGCCGCCGTGCTGCTCTCCGAAGGCCAGGAACGCCTCGCCAACGACGAAGCGCTGGCATCGCTGCGGGGGCTCTACGCCACTCAGCCCCAGATGGCTTTGCGGGTCTACGAAGCCATGCTCACTGAGCCGACTTTGTGCGACCGGGGCATGGAGGGCTTGCTGGCTCTGGTTGACAGCGAGGCGCTCCCTGTGGCCTGGGGGGCCTTGCGACAGGTCGAGGCGCATTGGGTGCAGGCTGAGGCTTGGGGCGAGTTGATGGCGGCCTATGGGCGCTTGGCGGATGCCGATGATCCTTCCATCGATCGGGTTCAGATCCTCGCGCGACTCTGTGAGTTGCTCGAGGCGCAGGATGCACCGAAAGAAGAACGCCTGCGGCGGCTGGGACAACGCTTTGCCCTGACGGGTGAGGCGGGCGCGGCTGAGCAAGGGCGGGCGTTGGTCGAGGACCGACAAGATGCCATGCTGTGGGCGGCTGCGGTGGAAGAGACCCTTCCTCGCCGTGCGGATCCGGACTTGCTGCCGCGGTGGCACCATCTTGGCGCGTGGTACCTCGAGCAGGAGGGGCGCGAAGAGGCGTGTGAGACCTATGGCCAGATTCTCGATATTTTCCCTGGAGATGGCCCGGCGTTTTCGGCGCTCGAAGGACTGATGCTGGAGGAAGAGCGCTGGCGCGACGTGGTGGATCTCTATGCGCGCTTCAGCGAGGCCGTGCCTGCTGAGCGCTTGCCTTTGGCCTTGCGGGCGGCAGAGGTCCTTGCGGAGCGACTGGAGGATTTGCGCGCCGCTTATGAACGCTTGCATGAGGTGTTGACGGACGACCCCAACCACCCCCGGGCCAAAGAAGTGGTGGAGCGCCTCTTTGCCCGTGAGGATTTGGCCGCGGCGCGCTTGGAGATGTTCGAGACGGTGGAGTCCTTGGCCCAGGGTGAGCTGTGGCTGCGCGCCCGTTTGGGGCGGGCCGCCATCATGGCTGAGCGCGCCGGCGAAAAGGAGGCCTCGGTTGCCCTCTTGAGTGATCCCGTGGTTTTGCGGAGCCTCGAGCTGGAGGCACCGGCCTTTCGCAAGGACTTCAAGGCCAAGGTTACGGAACTTCTGGGACAAAGGCTGGCAGACCTGCCTGAAGTCGAGGCGCTTGGGCAGCTCTTCCGCGACGATGAGCGCCCCGGGACGCCAGAGCCAGTCTCGCCGCCGTCGCCTGTCGCTGCCCCACCGTCCGTGCCGCCGCCCGCGGTGGTGCCGGCTGCCCCGGCGGCGCCGCTTCCTCCGGTCACGTCGCCTCCACCAACGGCTCCCACAGCGCCGATTGCCAGTGTGGCGCCGCCAACGCCGCCGCCCGTCCCGGCGCGCTTACCGCCGCTGCCGGGTACCAAAGCCGGGGCA
>Ga0334883_1004451_pt1 | contig 13516 bp, 11 predicted proteins | sample GraSluR1_MG_6_FD_207230 | JGI IMG/M metagenome (GOLD analysis project Ga0334883, IMG submission 207230) | Sludge microbial communities from methane-producing bioreactor in Wageningen University, Netherlands - Granular Sludge_09_05-R1 | ecosystem: Engineered > Bioreactor > Anaerobic >... | reverse complement strand
TCTGCTCTACGGTCAAGCGGTATTGGCTGAAGGAGGCGATTTGCCAGACCCGGCCAGTTTCAGTAAGCTCGTTTCTGACCTGATGGTGCGTACGGTTTAATCTAAGCAGACAATGGAATTCCAATAGCAACCAGGGGTGTCCAAAAGGCATCCCTGTTTTTGTTATAGTAGAAAATCAGGATACACCTTGTTCGTGTATCCGAAAGACCAGGCAAACATACCGCATCTACGTACCCGTGGTATGTAACATGCACATGGAGTCAGAATAAAAATGACAGATTTGGTTCGTGCCAGCTTTTCTATTGAAGAACCCCTGATGAATCAACTAGAAGCCCTCGTCAAGGCATCCGGTTATGCAAACCGCTCCGAATTTATACGCGACATGATCCGTGCGCGGCTGGTAGAAGAAACCTGGGAGCGGAACGAAATCGCCGTGGGCACGATTACCATGTTGTACGATCATCACCAACGCGGTCTCTCCCATAAATTGATGGACCTGCAACACCACCACCATAACGAAGTATTGGTAACGACCCATGTTCACCTGGACCGCGACCTGTGCGTCGAAGTAATCATGGTACGCGGTCGTGCTGAAGAAATAAAGACGTTGTGCGATACGCTCCGACAGCAGCGTGGAGTCCTCCATGCCGATTTATCAATATGTTCAACCGGTCTGGAACTTAAAGGTTAAGAACCGGTAATTTCATCTGATGGCTGAAAGATTTTGATAGCCATTACACTTGTCGTTGTGCTAAATTTCTGTTAAGCGATGACCTGTAACCACAAACGCTTTGCTAGATAGTTTCGTGCAACACAAGGAATGGAAGATGAACACTGACACCACCCCCAAAGGACCTTACCGACACCAGATTTTCATGTTCATGGGCAGTGCTGCATTAACCTTTCTGTTTATTTGGTTGCTGGGATTTGTCGCGCATGATATAAATTCAATTCCTGGTCCCAATTGGACAGACATCGAAGAGGAATATCTTGATCAAGCACTGGTTGCACACGCAGATGAACTGCATCAAGAGATAAATACGCTGGAACGCAAGACAACAGGTTTGCAGGAAACGCAGGCTATCCTGCAACAAAGTACACGTGAATCGCAGCAGACTATGAACCAGTTGCTGGAAATACATCGCCTGAATTTGCAGCAAGACATTGCGCCATCGGCTGAGGAACAACAAGCCATGGCTGACAGCCAGAAAATGTTTCTTGAAAACCAGCAGCTTTTTCAGAATGCCAATCAGGAGATATCTGAATTAAGTGAACAGCGCCGCGAATTGCTTTTAACACTGGAAACCTTGCAGGCATCTCTGGGTGAGCAACGGCAAGACGCGCAACAATTCTATATCGAAGAAATGCGCGCACACTCATGGCGCTTGGCTGCAATAAAGTTTCTCCTCTTAATCCCCTTGTTTTTACTAAGCACCTGGGTGCTGATGCGTTATCGCAAGAGTGCGTACGCTCCTATTACCTATGCCGCGTTCATTGCTGTTTCCTGGTGGGTAGGCTGGACTATGCATCAGCACTTTCCCCGTGAATACTTCAAGTATATTGCGATATTGTCGGCCATTCTGGTGGTGTTGTTTTTATTGTATCGCTTGATTCGAATGCGGGCACAACCGCAACCGGAGTGGTTGATGCGGCGTTACAGAGAAGCCTATATTCGCAAAGAATGTCCCCTATGCAGCTACGCTTTTCAAGGTGCAAATGCTAAGAAGCCGACAATGACGGAACAGAAATCCGAGCCATATACATGCCCTTCTTGTGGCACCGAACTTTTTACCGTCTGTGCTGAGTGCGACAAGGTGCGCCACGCGCTGTTGCCCCATTGCTGCCATTGCGGAAACTATAAAGAGGGGATTTTTTTGGTACACAGTACGCAGTAAACAGATGCAATGTCGTTGGCATATCCTGTGAATTGTTTATGCTGTATGAGTATACCTATCATATTATGAATCAAACGATACCTGAGCCATGAATGAACAAAGGTAATGAACAATGGTGTATGAATTTGACGGTGAGATAAAACTTTTAGAAGGCAAAATGAAGTGGAATGTAATCTATTTTCCTTATTCGGTTAAGGACCTATTTGATACAAACGGTAATGTGCCCGTTAGCATAACGGTGGATGGTCATGACTTTGACCATACCTTATTACCGTCAAGAAACGGGCATTATCTTGTCTACAATGCATTTATACGTAGAGCTTTACAGAAAAAGCTGGGCGACAGCGTTCATGTAGTTCTAAAAAAGTTTGAAGGGAAAAGGGAAGTAGATATACCAGACTATATCCTTCACGTTTTGAAGGATAGTGGTGTTCTGAATGAATTCCTGAATCAGCCTGACTATTTTAAAAGAGAACAAATCAATCATATTGAACTCGCCAAAAAAGAAGAAACCAAAAAGAATAGACTAAATGCTATAGTGGACAAAATCAAAAAGCAGGGAACACTTTAGCTGATTTAGGCTGTCGCAACCGTTTGAGCAGACGATGAAACGGCGCGACGTGCAAATGGCGACAACACACCCAATCCCCATTGGATGATAGACCTGCTATGCCTTCTGTTGCTTCCGCAGGAAATGCGGAATCGGCCAGAGTGGGTGTAACTGGCCACATCCAATAGGCCCCACATCCAATAGACCCCACTCTCAATAGGCCCCCAGGCAATACTCCACTCCACTCCGTTTCTGCTTGAGATAACACAAAATAATAAAAAAGTCCGTGAAGTGTTGTCTTTGTACTACTCATGTAAGCAATTGTTGGCATGAATTGTGCTGCATTATTCATAGCAAAAAGGTAATAGTTTACTCTTTGTGCAGAATTTACAGATGCTATTTTCAATTATAACTGGTATAATGTAGTATAAAATAGCGGGGAAACAAGGTAATTGTTTACAGAATTACCTGTGGCTCACACAATTGTATACCAAAAGAGGTGGATTATGGACAAATTTCGAAAGTTCTGGGAACGGTTTGTGGCTGTAATGCTGATGCCTGATCAAGTGATGGGGCAAACATCCGCGTATCAACAAAAAATGCAGATGGACAACATGGATAACAAACTGGGGTTGTGGCAACGAATGCGTTCCATTCGGTCGCATGAGCAAACCGAATTGTAGGATCATAAGGTCATTCTGCGGTGTTATTGCCGCAGAACCGGATTTATATATATTTTATTTTGTCGAAACGTACATTACCTGATTTATTGCCTTGTTGGTTTGACTGAGTTGCAGGGAAGGGTATAAGCAGCTTCATTTGGGCAGGGACATACTTGTTTACTTGATAGTAACTGTTTGTAAAAAACAAAACCGGGTGGATTCCATCAGGAACCACACCCGGTTGATTGCGTGTATAGCGTATTGATTATAGGTTAATATGAATTATTCTATAACCACCGATATGGGATTTGTGTTCAAGGTACTTTCAAGGAAATCGACTGGTGGTTCACCATTCTCGCCAACTCCGGCAGACAATCCGATAACACCGCTGATCAGCGGATCAACATTCGGATAGGTGATTCGAATGGTACCATCGAAAAACATTTCAACCTGGAAATGATTGGTTACACTCGGGTCTGCAGCAGAAGGTACATTTTCATAGGTGATGATGAGCTTTTCTGCATCTTGAAGAAACGACACCATGCTACCTGGATAGGTACCGTCCACTGGCAAAATGGAAATTTGCGGTACCGCAAAGTGGTCGCCCAATGAATCGGGATTGTTGCCAGGTGCACCAAAGCTGATCCAACCGCCACTTGAAATATACAGGGTGTCATAATGCACTCCGTAAAATGGGACTTCCTGGTTACCCAGTGGGCTGGCAGCGATTGGATCGCCGAAGCTGTCAAAATTCAACAACAAGCCACCGGTCGGGTCGGTTGGGAATACATTGCTTTCTGCTGTTTGCAGGTAATAATAGCTGAGACCACTTGAAGGAGTCAGCCACAACTGTTTTCCGCCCAGATCAAAATCACCGTCAAATTCTTGAGTATAATAATTCGGAGCTGTGGTGACGCCCACCTTTTTTTGCATATTGGATGCATTTATGGTTAATTCGCCCGTCGCAAAATCCAGTCCTTTGGTTTCGGTATAACTTCTGTCGATGGTTACCGAAATCGTCATGCTGTCGTTTCCAGCGATGGTACCGTTTTCCGGGCTTACGCTTATCCAGGGTTGGTCTACAACAATGGCGAAGACCAGGGTTGTATCAGAACCACCTTTGTTCAAGACATCAAATTGCTTTACGGTTTCATACACTTCGGTTTCAACATCAACACCGAAATGCAAGTTGTTCATGGATACCCCCAACTCGGCAACATCCGGAGGGCACCCCATGAGGCTTAACGTGGCAACCAGCGTTAAACAGCTATAGGTTATAAAACTACGCTTCATCGTAACATCCTTTCGACAAGTACACTTTGGGTTGTTTTGCTACATACTTTACGTAAGTTGTAGTACTACACATACCCGCAACCTTCTCTCACTTATTCTGAAAAGTATACAAAAGCTCTGAAGTAATGTCAACCAAACTCCAGCTATTTGGGCATACCTGCTACTATATTTTGTAGTGTGAATGTTGTATTGAATCGAAAGTACACTCAATATAGTGAATACGAGCAAATTCAGGAGGGAAGGCAGGAGGAAAGTCAGGAAAGCCGATTTCAAATAGATTCCACCAAAGTACGAATTAAGAATCGTCTTCTGTTGATTGGCCACAGGCTTCTTCGTGTATGTAATCGGTCGGTGTCATGAGAGGCAGACGGTGAATCAGCAGCTGACTGACCAGTCCTACGCCCATCCCCAAAAAGCCGAAGATGACCAGCAACAGGCAGATTACAAATAAAATAAGCAGCAGGGTAAAGAATGTCAGGCGAACTTGCGGCGGCATGACTTCTTGCATTATTAGTGTGTGCAATGCGACGGAGAGTACACTCAGGATGCCAAATCCCCCCAATACTCCGGTAAAGAAAGCAGTAGCAGCGAAGAGGTGCGCCGGGGTTTCTCCATATCGGCGTAAGAACCAGGCAGTTACAACATCAGCTGCGCCTCGGGTGAACCGTTCCATCCCAAATTTGGATTTACCAAAGCGCCTTGGCTGGTGGGAAACAGGAATCTCCGTGACTTTGTAACCCAGGTGGTCAGCAAAGACTGCAACCAGGCGATGCATCTCACCGTAGAGGGGGAGTTTGCGTACTATTTCTCCCCGGAAAGCTTTAAACCCGGTATTAATGTCATGTAGCTCAAGCTTAAAAAGCCGGGAAATCATGCGGTTGTATATACGGGAGGGGAACGTTTTGTGCCAGGGGTCCAGGCGATTTTTTTTCCAGCCACAAACCACATCATAGCCTTCTTCCATTTTTTCCAGAAAGCGTGGGATTTCAGCGGGTTCATCCTGCAAGTCGGCATCCATCATGAAAATGATGTCCCCATATGCCTGATGGAATCCCACGGAGAGTGCCTGTGATTTGCCAAAATTGCGGCGCAACCGGATGATATCAATTTGTGGGTGTTCCTGGCGTAACGATTTCATTATGTCCCAGGAACCATCATTGCTGCCATCATCAACAAACACAATACGGAAGTCATGAGAACCCACATGTTTAAGGATGGCATCTGTCAGTGTCCGCAAGGTTTCCTTTTCATTGTAAACAGGTATAACAAAACAAAGCTTCATGAATTCCCCACTACCCTGGTCGCGGCACGCTGAACCAGCGATCTGTTCAACTGGATTGGACGCGTTGATTACGTTCTATTACTGACTATTTATGCAAGCTATTGCAGGTAATTGTGCATGGTATAACTTGATAAACAGCCCTGACTAGCGGATGTCGGCATCGAACCACTTGAGCACCGCCATCATGCCCCGAGCCTGTTTGAGCATGGTAGCTTTAAGTCCTTTCTCACGCAACTTGGCCTTGGCATCATGGCGGTCGCGCGCAATAACCACACCCCCAACGAAGGACTTTTCTTCATCTCCCTCCGCCCGTATTGCATGGTATTCATACGTAGGCATATGCTCACAAAGCTCCCATACGATTTTAAACAGATTCGGAAACAACGTGTATGATCAGACAATTTTAACAATAACAAACAGAGCAGACATACAGGGCACAGGGCTTGTAACAGGGGCCATAGCCCGATTTAATCTTCTTTGTTTAATAATTGAAAGGCATCTGAAGCAGACCGACATGTGATGAGGTCATCAAAAAACTTCCTGTCACGCAATGCCAACATCACTTGGGCCAGTAATCCCAGATATTCTTTGTCGGAACCTTCCGGAGTAGCAAACAAGACCATTATATTCACTGGCTTATTGTCCAGGGTGCCATAATCAAGTCCCTTTGGTGCAATGCCCACACCGAGAATAGGTGTTGCCACCTCCCGGATTCGCACGTGCGGAATGGCAATTCCACCACCAATGCCTGTGCTCATAATGGATTCCCGATCATGAACAGCGCGTCGAAACGCTTCATTGTCTGTAATGGCGGGATGTTGTGTCACTGCATCAATCAGGGTATTGAGGGCCTCGTGTTTTGAGGTGCCTCCCCGAATGATGACAATGTGATTTTTTTCTATGTGTATTCCGAATTTACTCATATTAATAGGTACTACAACAGACATTCAGGTCTAGTACTCCTGATTTATTCCATACCGTATAAACTACCATGTTGTGTTTCTGACTGGTAGCGTTATTTAAAGGAAAGTTTTGGTAAATTTTCACGCATTCGTTGTAGCGCAACTTTAAGCCGCGCATCCTCTACAGTTAATGAAAAACGCACATAACCTTCGCCGTTAACACCGTATGCCGCCCCTGGTGCCAATACGACAGCACATTTTTCCAACATAAAATCGCAGAAAGAAGCTGAAGTATAGCCATCGGGTACGGGAACCCACAGGTAGAAAGTACCCTTTGGCGGTTCATAGGTCCAACCCAATGCACGCAATGTATCCAGCAGCATTTCTCTGCGTTTGGTATAAATTTCCAGCATGTCGGCAGTAAAATTATCACAATTATCCAGTGCTTCTATACCGGCATATTGTATTGCATTGAATATGCCGGAGTCCGTATTCGCTTTTGAGGTGGCAATTGCCTGAACTATATCTGCATTACCACTGGCCATTCCAATACGCCAACCGGTCATGTTGAATGGTTTTGAAAGAGAATTCAACTCGACACCAACATCCTTTGCACCGGGCGCGTTGAGGAAGCTGAGCCGTTCAACACCATATACCAATTCGCTGTACGGGTTATCATAACAGATAACAATATCGTTGTCGCGGGCAAATGCAACCAGATCATTCAGGAATGGGCGTGTCGCAACTGCGCCAGTCGGGTTGTTGGGGTAGTTCAAATAAAATGCTGAGGCCTTTTTGGCAACATCAGAAGGTATTTCAGAAAAATCGGGTAAAAAATCATTGGACTCCCGCATGGGTACGGGATAGGGTTCCGCACCCACAAACCAGATACTCGGTTTGTATCCTGGGTACCCCGGGTCGGTTACCAGCACGGTATCGCCTGGATTGATGACACCCAAAGCAAAATGATGGCACCCTTCTTTGGAGCCAATCAGCGCGACTATTTCATTTTCAGGGTTTAATTCAACCTGGTAACGGCGCTGATACCATCGCGCAATGGATTCGCGAAATGACAACATTCCCCATTCTTCATCGGTGGGGTAACGGTGATTTTCTTTATCCTGGGCTGCTTTACATAACGCGTCAATGACAGATTGTGGTGTTGGGTCCACTGGGTCTCCGATGGCAAGGCTGATCACATCAATTCCACGTGCCCTGGCATCGTTGATTTTGTTTCGCAAGGTCATAAACAAGTAGGGCGGTATTTTTGTCAATCGTTCCGCAGTCTGCATCCGTATCCTTCCTGAAAGTCCCATTTTAGTTTTAATAAATACATCTTAATTAGGGTAATCATTACTCTTTGGCACACAATTTCATTACGCGCACGTGCTATAAACAAAAAGCAGCGTCGTTGTATGCGCATGTAAATATTTTAAAGTGAAGTTGTCCAATAATAATAAATTATCTGCTTCATTATTGGTTTTTGTTGCCTTTCTGCCGAAAAACCATTAGAGATATTGATGGTGTAGCTATAAGTTGCTCTCGGCAAAGCATATTTATGGATTGGCAGTTCTGGAAAACACGCACCAACCATTCATCTCTATTGTACACCATATCGGGATGGTACATCGAAATTTGCGTATCTGAAACACGAAAAGCACTTCCTCTTCCAGAAAATCAGTATTTTTTATTATTTCTGGGCCTGAAAGATAAATCAAATAATTACAAGCAGGTATTACTGGATTTCGAACAACCGCTAGTTTCTGTAATTAATCTTCCGGGCGTTCACCCGATTGCGCCATTTTGACCAACTTCGGGTGAAAACGTGCCAGAGGTGTTACCAAATCCGTTTGTGCCGCCATGACAGCATCTATATCTTTGTATACCATAGGTGCTTCATCCAGACCGGCAGATAACAAGGTCACCCCGGCTTGATTCAAACGATACTCCAAATCATGCTGACGAATGGTTCTGTGTGCCTGCTTTCGGCTCATCAGCCGTCCCGCGCCATGGGCTGCCGAGTTGAGTGATTCCACATTTCCGAGTCCGCGTACTATATAGGCAGGAGTAGCCATGGTGCCCGGTATAATCCCCAGAACACCTGAACCGGCTGGCGTAGCGCCTTTGCGATGTACTATTAGTTTTTCATTGTAGTGTTCTTCCATCCAGGCAAAATTATGATGATTTTCCAGATCATACTGTATAGTCGCACCCAGGTATTTTGCGATTTGTTTATGAATGCAGAAGTGGTTTGCTGCCGCGTATTCACCCATGAGCTGCATTGCCGCCCAATACTCTCGGCCTTCCGCACTGTCCAGGTCCAACCAGGCCAGGTGACGCAATGTATTGGGAAGGGCTCGCTGTTGCATTTGTGCGACTTTGCTGTAGTGTTGACATATTAATGCGCCTGTACCGCGACTGCCGCTATGACTTAAAAGGGCCAGGTAGTGGCCTTTATCCAAACCTTCGAGAGGCGTGTCCAATTCCAATATGCCAAATTCTACAAAATGATTGCCGCTGCCACTGGTACCGAGTTGTTCCCAGGCCCTGTCTTTGTTGGCTTTGGTGACAGGCGACACAGACCAGTCCCGGTCCATGACGTCATGTTGGCGGCGCTGTTTTTTGAAGGCAGCACCTATCCCGAACCGTGTTTCAGATGCAATTGCAGCTTTCAAGCTTTCTGGATTGTCTGACAATGTCTGTACGGGTAAATCCAGGACAGACAGTTTCACGCGACAGGCAATGTCCACGCCGACGGCGTAAGGAATAACCGAATTACGTGTAGCCAGGACACCACCAATGGGTAAGCCATAACCGACATGCGCGTCAGGCATAAGCGCGCCACGCACGGCAATGGGCAGCGCGCATGCATTATGTATCTGCTCAAGTGCGTTACTGTCCAGACCTTCACCCCATATCTTGCAGGGCACAGAAGTTTGCATGGCCATCTTCGATTTACTCTGTTTGACATCAGTAGGGTTATCAAGCAGTAAAGTTGCCAGACCACCGAAGTAGGGATCTTTGGTAAATATTGCAGGACGCTCAACGACTTTTTTTAACCGCTTTATTACCCGTGATTTATTGAAACCATCTTTTAATGCTGCCTGGAAGCCATCCGATGTCGCCTGGAATGGTTGACCGGGTGGTATTTTCAGCTTGGTAAGAAGTTTTGTATTTATTGCCATTTTAATGGGCCTTTGCTTATATTGTTACGAACGATTCTGGACGATTAATCATGCTATCGTATTACCATAAAATTGACGATTACGATTTCGAATCAATAAAAGTTGTTATATCACTTGCAAATTTGCTATACTTTGCCTGATGAGGCAGTCCGGGCTCATTCAACAGGGGGCGCACAACGCCAGTAATTTGCATGCTATACTATAGCAAGTTACAAGATATCCGGAAAGTTGCCAGGCATTATACTACCTGGAGCAACCAAGAGCGTTTAAGTGGTGTTGTGAAGCCAAAGCTAAATTATACGTATTATTTACGCTTCCCCCAAACCAGGAACCGGTAAACCACCGGGATTCATAGTATTTTCGAAACATTTACATCACAGTACAACCATGTCTGCACGACAAAACAATCGGTATATTTTGATGCAAGATTGCAGGCATGTCAAATAATGTACTACATGAAGACATTCAACACCGAGTTGGTTCAATAAAATTTCGGAATGCGTAATCTTGCCGAAATTTTATAAGGAAGCACTCGATATAAAGATATTATAACGCCGAAAACTTCAAGGCTGGACGACCGGGTCGCCCTGTCTTACGAGTTAACGGAGTCAAGTCCGGACGCCGGTGTTATAAGCCCAAACCCCAGCGCCTGTCGGCAAAGGAGATAGATGAATGGATGAGGCCTACGTAAAACACGAAACCCTGAAGCAATGGGTCAAGGAAGTTGCCGCACACACAACACCCGACGAAATTATTTGGTGTGACGGTACCAAGGAAGAATATGATCGTTTGTTTAAAGAGATGGTTGACTCGGGAATGGCCATCAAATTGAATGAAACTAAGCGCCCCAACAGTTTTTATTTCCGCTCCGACCCAAAAGATGTGGCGCGTGTGGAAGACAGAACCTACATTTGCACCAAAAATCCTGAAGATGTTGGTCCGACCAACAACTGGATGGACCCCGAAGAAATGCGGAAAACACTGGGTAGTCTCTTCAAGGGCTGTATGAAGGGTCGTCCGCTTTATGTAATACCTTTCAGCATGGGCCCCATTGGTTCACCCATCTCGCACATCGGTATTGAATTGACAGACTCCCCATATGTTGTCGTCAACATGCACATCATGACCCGCGTCGGCACGGCAGTTATCGACGCACTCGGTACAGATGGTGAATATGTCAAGTGTGTGCATTCGGTTGGGAAGCCCCTGCAAGCGGGTGAAGAAGATGTCAAGTGGCCTTGCAACAACGACCACAAGTACATCACCCACTTCCCGGATACCCGTGAGATATGGTCCTTTGGTAGTGGATATGGCGGTAACGCACTGCTTGGCAAGAAATGCTTCGCATTGCGCATCGCATCTAACATGGCTCTGGAAGAAGGCTGGATGGCCGAGCACATGCTCATTCTCGGTGTGGAAGCACCCGACGGCCAGAAAGACTATGTTGCAGCAGCTTTCCCAAGCGCTTGCGGCAAGACCAATTTTGCCATGCTGATTCCACCAAAGGCTTTTGATGGTTACAAAGTAACCACCATTGGTGATGATATCGCCTGGATCAAGCCTGGTGATGATGGCAAGCTCTATGCCATCAATCCGGAATCCGGATTCTTTGGTGTTGCACCTGGTACCTCCTATGATTCCAACCCGAACGCGATGGAATCTATCACGAAAGACAGCATTTTCACCAATGTCGGGCTAACCGACGATGGTGATGTCTGGTGGGAAGGCATGACCGAAGAACTGCCAGCAAAATTGACCGATTGGCAGGGTAATCCTTGGACACCAGGTTGTGGCAATAATGCTGCACACCCGAACGCACGCTTTACCGCACCGATTGCCAATTGTCCTTGTGCAGACCCAGCTTATGAAGATCCCAAAGGTGTACCGATTGGTGCATTCATCTTCGGTGGTCGTCGCAGCACAACCATGCCATTGGTAATGGAAGCAGCCAACTGGGATCAAGGTGTGTATATTGCAGCTACCATGGGTTCTGAGACCACTGCTGCCGCAGCACATGCCATTGGCCAGGTTCGTCGTGATCCCTTCGCCATGCTGCCCTTCATCGGGTATCACATGGCTGAATACTGGTCACACTGGCTGAAGATGGGTGGCAAAATCAGCAATCCGCCCAAGATTTATTCAGTCAACTGGTTCCGCAAAAACGAAGAAGGCAAGTTTATCTGGCCTGGCTTCGGTGAAAACATGCGTGTGTTGAAGTGGATCATTGACAGAATCCACAACAAAGCAGCCGCAGTGGAAGGTCCGCTGGGTAGTGTACCGGCATATGAAGACATCGAATGGGGCGGTCTGGACTTCTCAAAAGAACTCTACGAGCAGATTACATCTATTGACAAGAAAGTCTGGATGGAAGAAGTCCTCTCCCACGAAGAGCTTTTCATGAAGTTAGCAGACAAGATGCCATCCGAAATGCAGTTACTGCGTCAACTGGTGGTTTCAAACCTGACCCGCATGCAAGGTACCTGGAAGCCAGTCAAATAAGGCTTTTTGATAACAATTACTCCCTATGCGGTTATCGGGCATACCGATAGCCGCAATTTATAGATTCTATATCATTTCCTACACCATAAGACCCGTCCATGTTGTGATTGTCCTCCCACAATGGACGGGTCGCTTTTTTGGTTCATCCTGAATTAGCGTACATTTGACACAGGATGAGGCCCTGAGGCAACTCATGGTTTTTAATACAAGCATCAAGGAGATGAACTCATGACCTTGAGTGAACTAAGTTAAAGGTTTTAGTTTACAAGGCTACCAGACACACACCCCTTCGCGGGAATGACGGAGTAGGGGCTATGTAACCGGAACGGGCGGGCATGTGTGTGTGAGATTGTGGGGCTTAGGTGTAGGTTTTCTCTTGCTGGCACGCCCTCCGGGGTGCTGTAGAGGGGGTGACGCTTGGTCCCGGGGTGGCGGCCAGAGGCCTTACCCCGCGCTACTGTGATGCAATCCCTCCGGGATATGGGAGCGGATAGGTTTGCCCACATCTCCTGCTTCGCTCCTCTGGTTTCCCGCCTTCGGGCCTGTCGATACGGTCAATTTCGGGATGACCACAAATTAAATGACCTCAAAGAATCGCCCTGAAGCAACGATCCCATGTCATCTTGAGGTAAAACATGGCTTACAAATATAGAAAATAGCCGGTTCAAGTATTAAATCGACACGCCCCTTCGCGGGAACGGGCGGGCATGTGTGTGTGAGATTGTGGAGCTTAGGTGTAGGTTTTCTCTTGCTGGCACGCCCTCCGGGGTGCTGTGGAGGGGATGACGCTTGGTCCCGGGGTGGCGGCCGGAGGCCTTACCCCGCGCTACTGTGATGCAATCCCTCCGGGATATGGGAGCGGATAGGTTTGCCCACATCTCCTGCTTCGCTCCTCTGGGTTCCCGCCTGTGGGCCTGTCGATATAGTCAATTTCGGGATGACCACAAATTAAATGACCTCAAAGAATCGCCCTGAAGCAACGATCCCATGTCATCTTGAGGTAAAACATGGCTTACAAATATAGAAAATAGCCGGTTCAAGTATTAAATCGACACGCCCCTGCGCGGGAATGACGGAACGGGTGGGCGAGATGGTAATATCGTATGTGTATGTGGGTAGAACGATATATGGTCACAGGCAATGGTTCCAATCGCGGAGCGATTATAGCGCTGTAGCGCGGGGTAAGGCCAACGAGCCGCCACCCCGGGTCAGTAGTGCTACCAATCCCGCACCCCGGAGGGCGTGCCA
>Ga0334883_1004445_pt1 | contig 13524 bp, 5 predicted proteins | sample GraSluR1_MG_6_FD_207230 | JGI IMG/M metagenome (GOLD analysis project Ga0334883, IMG submission 207230) | Sludge microbial communities from methane-producing bioreactor in Wageningen University, Netherlands - Granular Sludge_09_05-R1 | ecosystem: Engineered > Bioreactor > Anaerobic > Unclassified... | reverse complement strand
ATCGACGGTCCTGCGGACCGGACGACCAACGGCACGACAACCTCGCGGCCCGACGCCGTCTGCCGTTTGGCCCGCAGGGCCATCGGCGCCCCGAAAGGGGCGTCATCTAGCGGCGGCCGTTAGCCCGCCGCGGGCCGCCGCCGACCGTACACACGCCGCGGGCTGCCGCCGACCCCACACCCGCCGCGATCCCCTACCCACCGCCCTGCCTCGTCACCTTCAGCAGCAGGTCGTCGGCAATCGGGGGCAGCTCCAGCGTGAAGCGCGAACGCTTCTCCGGAACCTCCACCTGCGTCGTGCCTACCGTCTCTGCTGTGAGGGTGTCGATATACTGAACATCGTACTGCCCCGGCGGCATGTCCAGGACATACAGCGAAGCCCCCTCAAGAGGCGTGATCTCCTCCCGGGCCTGTTTCATGGCCTCCGGATTGTGCACGTAGAAGAAACCCTCCTCCGCATTGGCCATCCCGATGGCCTTGACCGGCCCGCCCTTGACGATCACGGCGTTCTTGAGCCGCAGGTCCTTGCCGCGCCGGTCGTATTCGGAGAAGAGCTTCATCAGGGGCTTTTGGTACTCGTACAGCCTGTGCCGGTCCCACTCCTGGTGGTACCAGTACAGCCCCGGACCCGCGTTGGGCAGGACCGCCGAGGTCCACATGCCGATCCGGAAGCGCTGGGCGAACTCCTGCGGCGAGACCTTCCCGCCACTCACCGCGGCGTACAGCGGGCCGTACTCGATGAAGATGAAGGGCTTCTTGTGCAAGGGCTCATTGCCCTTGTCGGCGATCACCTTCCCCTGGTACGAGGCGCGCATGCCCATATCCGTGCGGAAGTCCCCGGTGCGCTTGTCGTTCTGGTCCCAATAGGCGTCGGACTGCACATACTCGATCTCGGGCAAGACCCACATCTCATTGCCGTAGCTCCAGAACAGACAGATGTGGGTGACCACCATGTGCTGCCAGGGGTCCATCTGCTTGAGCGCCGCCCCCATCTCCTTGTGCCACTGGGCGACCACGTGCGGATAGTAGCCCTCGGCCAAGTCCACCTCGTTCCAAAGGTCCCAGCTCATGACATTGCGGCTGTACCCCCAGCGGGCGACGACGTAGCGGTACCGGTTGAGGAACTCCTTCTTCACCTGCGGACTGGAGAAAAACATGGCCGGAGCCGCCACGTGTCCGCCATTGCGGGTGTTCCACGGGCTGTAGCTCCACTCCTCATCGAACTTGTCCCGCCGGACCTGCCCATGGCTGTTGAGGGTGATCTCCAGGTAGATCCCGTAGGCCTCGGCCAGATTCACACAGTGGTCCAGCCGCCAGGCGTTGTACAGGTTATACCGGCCGATGTCGTCAAAGCGCGAGTGGTACTCATCGGACCACTCGATCCCGCCCCACCAGGCGCACATCCACGTACGAACCATGTTGATGCCCTCGTCGTGGAAGCGCTTGAAGTAGTCGTCGAAGTCGTAGGTGCCCCTCTGGTCGGTGGCATCGTCTCCCCCATCGCGCATGTTGATCCCGATGGGGTAGAAGAACTTCCCGTTCTCGAACTCGAAGTACAGCGGATCTTGCTCGCTCACACGCAGGTAGCCTTCCGGGTGCAGGGGCGCCGTCGTAGTGAACCTTTGTACGGGGGAGCGCAGCGAGCCCAGCGCGTCGTCCACCGTGACGAAGCAGCGGTACTCGCCCTGCTCCTTGGCGGCGAAGCGGATCTTCCAGCAGGGCCGCCCCACGGGGTTGAGACGCTCGAAACCCTCCCCATTGACGCTGCGCTCGTACTCCTCGTAGAAGAACCCCGGCACATCGATCTGCCGCCCCGAGGGAGCGATGAAGTGCCCCTGGACGTCCACCACGTCAGGGTCGAAGGGATTGGTGTAGAAGGTGTCCAGCTCGAAGCTGACCTCGAGTTTCTCGTACATGGGCACCGACTCGGCGCTGAGGGCGGGGCGGATGATGCGCGGCGGCCGCGCGGCATCCGCAGAGGCCTCGGCGCGCCGGCCCGCGGGGAGCTCCTCGCCGTCCAGCCTCACATTGTCGATGTAAAGGGTGCCTTCCCACTCCTGCTTGCCACTGAAGCGGATACCGAACTCCCGCGGACGGTGGAGGGCGTAGCCCCAGGCGCGACCGTGCCCTCCGGACTGCCAGATATCCGAGCGGCTGGAGATGTCCAGCTCGAAGTGGTTCCAGCCGCCGGCCTTCAGGGGCAGGCGCTTGCCGGTGCGCGGATTGTGCAGAAGCGGCGTCTGGTACCAGTAATAGTTGCGGTCCTTGAGATACACGAGACCGTGGAAGTCACTGCCGGCGGCGTCGACGTTCTGTGGTAGCCACAGGTCCAAAGACAGCGTGGTGTGCCCCGTCCAGTCGCGCCACGGCTTGTACGTCACGCCGAAGCCCTCGGGCAGCTTCCCTGTGAGCTTAAGCGATCTCTCGCCCTCGCGGGGCTCTTCGGTGTTGTTTTCCACGGTCTGGCCGGGTCCATCCAGCTCGCAGGGGGCCCATACCTCGTTCAGAGGCGAGGCCGGGTCCTCGAAGTCGAAGACGACCGCCGCGTGGGCGAGGGAACACAGGACGAGGGAGATCAGGAGGGGCCAGAGCAGTCTTGCGAGCATGAAGAGGCCTCCGGAATGTGGTTGAGCTAGCAAGGGACAGGGACGGAGGGCCGCTTTGGGCAGCGCGTGCGCCCCGTCGGCGTGCCGTTGCCGTCGGTCGTCTGGAGGGGCTGAGTTCGCAGCCTCACCGCACACCCGGCCCGGCCGCTCGCCGTCGGTGTGCGGCTGTCACCGACCGTTGGCGGATGTACAGTGGCGGGCTGGAAACCCAGATTGTGCAGCTCACCGGCAAACGCCCACCCACGTCGCCTCGCCCGCGCATGTACCTGTGGCGAGGCGCTGAGTCGTACCTCCCCCCGCCTGCGGGGGGATTGAGGGGGGTGCCGTAGAGCCGGTGGTGCGCAAAGGCCGGGACGCCACCCCGGCCCTCCCCGCAGGCGGGGCGGGAGCACGGCTAACGGCTCCCAACCACTGGCCCCTCGCTCCGCCCAACGCCTCTATGAACACCGGCACCGCCCGCGGGTTCTGTCCTCTTCTACTCCGGCGCCGTGGGCCAGCTCAACGGCTTGCCGATCTCCTCCATCTGCTTGATCCCCAGGTACCCCAGGATCGCCACATCCAGCATCCCGTTGCCGGAGGCCCGGAAGACCAGTCCCTCGCCGGTACGCTGCAGGAAGTCGCGCCATTGGCGCTCCTCACTCCAGATGGTGTCCAGCGCGTCGAGCCACTCGGTGAAGGTCTCATCCGGCCCCACGGTGTCCAGATACTCGGTCAGCAGCCAGTACAGATAGGGGCCCACCCAGAATTCCGTCGGTGGCCCGAACTTCTTGCCCTTGATCCAGCAGTCGTCGGTGACGTAGCGGTAGGCCCTGGACGTCGCCGCGGCGGCCACTTCCGCCGCCTGCTCCCGCCCGGCGTACTTGGCGGCCAGATAGCAGCCGAACAGGCCCTCACCGATGTACATGTTCCCCAGGAAGGTGTGACAGCCACCCTCCACCGCATCCTCACACTGCCAGTCGAACCACCCATTGGGCTTCATCTTCCACTCCGACCACTTCACCGTGTTGTCCAGCACCGGCCACCAGGAGTCGGGAACCTGCTCGCCCAGAAGCTGCATGGCGTAGGCGTAGTATGAAAGCCCCGACAACGCCCGGCCGAGGTACACGTCACACTGGCGGCCCTCCTGGTGGTAGGTGATCTGCTTGACCGTACCGTCGGCGGCCTCCTGCAGGCGCAGGTGGCGGATGACGCCGGGGATGCCGTCCGAATCCTGAACCGAGTGGGCCACCAGATAGTCGCCTGCCTTACGACAGGCGGCGCTGAGCTTCCGCGCATACTCCGGCTTGTTCCCGACCCCCTGGTAGTAGATGATGCCATAGGTCAGGGCCCGCATCCATTCGCCCATCTGATTGCTGTCGAAGCTGCCGAAAGCCTCGGAGCGGCCGCCCTTGCCGATGCCCATGTCCGAGAGCTCGTTCACCCAGGTGATCACCCCACCGCTGGGGGCCTGCATGACCTCCATCATGCGGTTGAGGCTGTCCTCCAGCAGCCACTCGGTGAACCTGGCCCGCACCACGTCGCCGCTCTTGCGGAAGGCCTCGGCGGCCAGCGCCAGACCGGTGTCGCCCGCCTCATTGCCCTCGGCGTGCTTGCCCGTGGTGTGCGCGAAGAGCCGGAGGAACTCCGGATAGGTGTCCTCGTCCAGCGGGTCGTAGGTGTGGGGCAACGCCCCCGCGGTATGGCCCATGATGTCGCCGTGGAGCAGGTCTCGCATCCACATGACAAACCCGGTCCGGAGCGATAGCACCGTGTAGGTCATGGACTCGCCGGGCTTCTTGACATAGAAGTCGTCGCAGCCCACGCGGCCGCCCAAGAGCGACTTGCCCTCCCGCAGAATGTCGGCGACCATCAGGTAGTACCCGGGCTGAAGGCCGCTGAGGTCCACCACGCGGTTCACACGGGTGATGGCGCCGGCCGGCGGTGCTTCTCCCAGCGCCATGGTACGCGCCGTCCTCGTGCCGGAGAAGACCTCGTACAGCCTGATTTGCACCTCGTCCTCGCCCCGCAGGGCCATCTCGGCTCCGGTGCCCACCGCCATGAGCAGGGGAAGCACCATGCTCCCATCCTCGAGGAAGACGATGTGGTCGCTCTCGTCGGCGCGCTCCCCGACCCACAGGGCCATGGCGGCCTCGTCGGCCTGTAGCTGCGTCGGCTCACGCACGAGGTTCACCAACTCGAAGCCCCCGATCTCGAAGTGAAGCTCGGCATCGTGGGGGTAGTCGGACTCGCAGATGTAGAAGTGGACGCGGTCCACCTGGTCCAGAGCCGGCGTGCCTTCCAGCCGGTGGATGACATCTACCCACTGCCCGGCGCGGAACGTGGGCAGGAGCGTGTTCATGCGCCCCTCGCCGTCGGTCCAGAGGATGAAGCGGATCGGCAGCCCGCCCTCCACCGTGGTATTGCAGCGGATCTTGTAACGGAGGGCCTGGTAGCCGCTGAAGTCCAGCTTCGCGTCGGGACGCAGCTCGAAGGAAGGCCAGCCCTGGGGGTACTGGCCCTCATTGTGATGATCGATCTTGATCTTGAAGTCGAGGACCTTGCCCCCCCAGGGCCCGGGCTCTGGAGCGACGGAAACATGGCCTTCCTTGCCGCCGGAGTCCTTCCAGGGCAGGTCGACCAGGCTTTCCAGGCTCTGTTTCTGTGCGGCGATGGGCCTCTCGACCCACTGCTGCCACGGCATCAGATCCGCGGCATGGCCGGTGGCGCACAGGGCCGCCATCGCAAGGGTTAGCGTGTAGAGAACTGACATTAGAGGACCTCCGGAGACGTGCGGACAGGGCCATCAGACTGTCGTCTCCGTATTTCCCGCGCTCTGGCCCAGGAACCTCCCTCGGACAGACGGGCACACCCACCCTTCCATGCGGTCCCGTCGTTCTCGGTCGTTCTGCGAGTCTGCATGTCTCTGTGTTCGGCCGTTCTCCGTGGCGCCCCGTGCTCTCCGTTTCTCCGTGGTGAGACGTCCTCCGGCAGGTCTCCGCCGCTCCCCCTGCGAACTGCCCAGGTATCGTCGCCCGACATCCATCGCTCACCGGAGGGTACCATGCGCATCTTCATCTCCACCGACCTCGAGGGCATCAGTGGCGTCACGTACTGGGACCAGACTCGGGACCGTACTCATCTGCTGTACCAGGAGGCCAGGCACCTGCTGACGGCCGAGATCAACGCCTGTGTGGACGGCTGTCTGGATGGCGGAGCGACGGAGGTTACCGTCAGCGACGGCCACGGCGGCGGGTTCAATGTGGTTCCGGAGGAGCTGCACCCGGGAGCCGGCTACGTCACCGGCCCCGGCCGCCCCCGCCCCGGCTGCGGCATGGAAGAGGGTATCGATGGGCTGATCCTGCTGGGGTACCACGCCATGAACGGGGTTGAAGACGCCGTGATGCACCATACCCAGAGTTCCATGGGCGAGAACAGGTACTGGTACAACGGCATCGAATCGGGGGAGATCGTGCAGACCAGCCTGGTGGCCGGCTACTACGGCATCCCGCCGATCATGTGCACCGGTGACTTGCGCTGCTGCGAGGAGGCCCGCCATTTCCTGGGCGATCACATCATCACCGTGGTGGTCAAGGAGGGCTACAGCCGCACGAGCTGCAAGATGCTGGCCCCGCAGAAGGCCAGAGCGATGATCCGCGAGGCGGCCAAGAACGCGATGGGCATCATCCCGCAGTGCAGGCCCTTCGGCATGGACCTGCCGATCACGGCCCGCATGCGCCTGCAGGACACCGAGAGGATCGACGAGATCGTGGCTGCGGGCAAGTCGATCCGCGTGGACGAGTACACGGTGGAGCGCATGGTCGATGACCCACGGGACATCTACTACTTCTGAGGGCGGGGGCTTTGCGGCCTCCGGTAGGCGCCGACGGCATCCTCGGCCCCGGCCCCTTGTCTGGCCATGGGGCGCGGGGGCGAGGCGGTGACGGCAACGACGGCGGCAACCAAAGGAGGCGCCTGCCGTTGGTGGGGCGGACTCCCGGCCCGCCGCTGACCGGTCGGACGGCCAACGGACGTGCGGGGCGGCCGTTTCCCGGGGCCGGCTGATCTGACGGCAGGTGGTTACGGGTGTGGCTTGGCGTCCGGGTTGGCTGAAGCGGAAGCCGAGCGTGAGATCGTAGGGCCACGGGATGCGCGGGTCGATGTCCTCGCTGCGCAGTCCATCTGTGCCTGTCTGGCGTCCTCCTGTGGCGGGCGGAGCCACCGGCCCCGTAGGGGTGAGATAACAGCGGAGGGCGCACCGGTCCGGTTGACGGCAGGCCTGGCTACCGCTCCTGCATCACCACCCGGAACCCCACGTCATAGACCCCGCGGTAGGCCGGGCTGCCCAGGCGGCAGGCCGAGCGCGCCCATCGCGGGGTACAGGACCACGAGCCTCCCCGTGCCACCTTCAGCACTCCCCCCACGCCCCCCGTGTACGGGTACGGCGCGTAGCCCGAGGCCGTCCACTCCCACACGTTGCCGTGCATGTCGTGCAGGCCCCACGGGTTGGGCGCGAAGCTGCCGACGGGTGCGGAGACCTTGAAGCCGTCGTCGACGCCCTTCGCCCCCGGCCGCCAGGGCAGCATGGCTCCTGAAGGCAGGCCCCAGGGGGCGAAGGTGTCCACGCGGGCGAAGGAGCCGTCGGCCAGGTTACCCAGGGCGCTGAAGTCGGCCCCGGCATCGCCCCACCACATGGCGGTCTCCGACCCCGCGCGGCAGGCCCACTCCCACTGGGCCTCGGTAGGAAGGCAGAACCGGCGCCCGGTGCGTTCCGAGAGCAGGCTGCAGAAGGCCGTCGCCTGCTCCCACGACACCCGCACCACGGGCTGCCGGTCGCCATCCACCGGATAGCCCCGCTCCTCGACACCGAACTGTAGGAAGTCGCCCACCTCATGGCGGCTGTCGTGGGAGGGAATGCAGGCGCGGAACTGGGCGTTGGTGACCTCGAACTTCCCCATCCAGAAGGCGTGCTCGATCGCCACCCGGCTCTGCGGGGCCTCGTCGGCGAAGCCGTCCCGGGCCCCCATGAGGAACTCGCCCTCCGGGATTCGGACCAGCTCGAGGGCGATCCCCGGGGCCACATCCACCGTCAGCTCGGGGCGGTCACCCACGCCCTGACGTTGCCGGGCCTCCTCGGCGGAGAAGGGCCAGTTGGGGCAGACGAGGGCTGCAGCGGCAGGTCCGGGCAGTTGCGCCCCACGGCCGGCGGGTTCGTGCGGTTCCTCCGTGTCTCCGTGGTCTGGCGTTCCCGCTCGTGGCGCGCCGGGCGTGCTCTCTTCCGGAACCCGCTCCGGATCATCCTCCCTCCCCGCGTACCGCGCGAGCATCGCCATGCGGCGCTCGCGCTGGTGCGCGACCCTCTGCTCGCCCACGATCTCGGTCCAGGTGCCGTGGGCCGGAGCGTTCAGGTCGATCCAGGTGATGAGGCGATCCCAGGCCTGGGAGTCCGGTTCGACACCGTGGTGCCCCTTGCGCAGCATGCGCACGAGCTGGGTGGTGTCGGCCGCGAACTCGCCCGGCATGAGCAGGTGCATGTCGCTTTCGATGGTGGCACCACGGACAAAGCGCCGCAGCTCCAGGTAGGCGGGCGGGAAGAGGGTGTCGTTGTAGCCGCTGGGGCTGTCGCCCATCATGCGCACCGGAGGTCGCCGGCGAAGGTCGGGGAGGCCCTCGGACCCATCGTGGCAGGAGATGCAGTGGCGATCCAGGACGGGCTGAACCTCGCGATCGAAACTGAAGCCCCGGGCCGGTCCGTACCAGGGCTCGATCTGAGCGGGGACGGCGTGGGAGGCCGCGGTCCGTAGATTGGGCGGGGCATCGCTCTGCTGCTCGTGACAGCCCACACACGACAGGGTCTCTCCGGGCATCGCGGTGAGCCAGCTCCGCATGAGCTGCAGTGCCTGCCCGCTCTCGTCCAGGGGCTGCAGGGAGATGGGGGTATTGGCGGGAACGCGGAAGTACGCCGAGCCGTCCTCGGCCACCGGCACCGTTCCCACGATCCGCCGCACGTCCCACGGTCCGTCGAAGCCCACACGGTCTACCTGTCCGCCCATGCCGTGGTAGGCGAAGTGGTAGGTCGACAGACGCAGGCGCTTCACGGTCCCGCGGGGCACTCCGCGCAGTCCGTCGCCGGAGTAGACGTCGGCCAGGTACACCAGGGCGTCCTTGCGGGTCGTGTCCACGCGATCCGGGATCACCGGCGGCCGCGGTGTGGGCCGCAGCGGCAGCGGCTCCAGCAGCGCGTAGCCCGGCGCCTCGCAGATCAGGGTCATGTTGTCGAACACATCCACGAGGTAGATGCCCCAGTTGGCGGCCGGCGTCGGCCGGGCCGAGACCAGGAAGTACTTGTCACTCAGCGGATACGGATGCAGGAACTTGGGCCAACTGTCGTAGGTCAGGCCGTCGAGCACGATCGGCTCCACCGGCCTGCCGTAGCCGGGGAGGCGCTGGACGGCCCCGTCGGCCTCATGCCGGCCCCTGGCGGAGTCGAAGACGACCAATTCCCCCATGCGCGGGTGGTCGTGATGGCCGCCCACCACGGCGACAAACCCCGTCGCTGTGCCGGGCAGGGGCCGGGCGTAGAACAGGGCATTGGGCCAGTAGGAGTTGGACCCGTAGAACTCCCGTTGCCCGCAGCCGTCCGGGTCCATGGTGAACAGGATTCGCGAGACGAAGTGGGGGAGATCTGTGTATTCCCAGCGCAGGTACAGCAGGCGGCCGCTGGGCAGAACCGTGGGGCACCAGTCGTGGTCCTGGCCGAAGCTCAGCTCACGCACGGCTCCGCTTGCGCGATCGTAGCGGAAGACGTTGGCCACGTGCGAGGAGCCGGTGACGCAGGGCACGCCGACGAAGGGCGCCGTGGAGGTGAAGATGACATTGCCGTCGGGCAGGTAGCAGGCATCGTAGTTGTCCACATCCGGCTCATCGACGAGGGGCAATGCCCGCGGCTCGCCGCCCTCAACGGCCATCTCGCACACCCGCCAGGGTCCGCCGCCGGGCGGCATCGAGAACAGGATCCTGTGGGCGTCGAAGTCCAGGTCCACGTCGCCCACGAACTCCCCGCCGTCCGGTCGGTAGAGCGTGCTCAGACTGCCCTCGGGCGCGACCGGCGAGAGCACGGCGATCTCATTGTCATAGCCGGTGCGGGGCAGCGTGGAGTTGCTCTCCCAGTTCTGCGGCAGGCCCATCTGCCCCACGCCGCGCTTGACCAAGAGCAGCCTGTCGAAGTCCAGGACCGGGTTGTCCAGGAGAGCCGCGGCGACCTCATCGACGATCCGACGGGCCAGCTCCGGGGCGGCCGGGTCGCCGCGATCGAAGGCGGCCTTGGCTTCCGGGATGCGCGCCAGCAGCGCCAGGTACCGCTCCGAGCGGGGGTAGCGCTCGCCGAAGGTGCTCGCCAGGTCCCGCACCGCGCGCTCCACGGCGGCTCCGTCGATGCGCTCCAGTTCGGCCCGCAGAGCCCGGGTACGACCGTCCTCGATGGTCCCGTACCAGTCGCCCGAGGCCAGATAGCGCAGGACATTGCCGGTGAGACGCTCCAGGTTGGCCCGGTGCGCGTTGGGCCGCAGACCGTAGTGGGGCAGACGCCAGCCCATGGCGATGACCCGCCCCTGCCCGCAGGCGAACTCTACCAGGGGATGCTCGCCGGCGTCCGGCGCCGCCTCCCCGATGGGATTGCCCGCCTGTGGCCCGCCGCTGCCGTAGAAGTCGGAGAACGGCGGGTACCCGCCGCCGACCAAAGGTATGGGCGCGTTGGTGTCGAAGCCCTCGTACACGGGGTGGCGGCTGTAGTCCCCGGCCGCCACCGCGGCCACGAATCCATCCTGCCCACCGCCGCCGACGACGCGCGTGGAGGTGGGCTCCAGCCCCATGACTGAGACGTAGGTCGGCGCCGTCCCTGAGACGAAGAGCCCGTGCCCCTGCCCCAGCCAGTCGCAGAGCGCCCGCTTGACGGCCGCGGTCTGCATCGCCGCGGGGAGCGGCGAGGTCTCGCAATGCCACCACAGAGCCCGGACACCCGCGGGCACGGCCATCTGTCCGTCCGCCGAGACCTCGACGCCACCGAAGAACCCGCGGCCGAGCTCCCTCGCCGCGAGCTCGCCGACAGTCCCGGCCTCGCCCGCGGGGCACAGGATGCCCAGGCCCGGAATGGGGCCGCACAGGCCGATGCCCGGCGGCAGGAGCAGCAGTGCAACCGGCAGTAGTGCTCTCATCGTGGTGTTTCCCCGTTGCTCCCCAATGTTCGCTGGTGACCGGACCTCTCCGGCGCTTCGGCCCCGCTGCGCCGTGGCCGACCGCAGGGCGGACACCGGTCCGCGGTCCGCGCTGCCGCAGGGGTTCGCGACGGCGGGCGGAGGCACCTGCGCGCCGCTCCACAGAAGGGTGATCTGGGATCGGCTGCTGCCCTGACGACAGGCCGAGGGAGCCCGACCCGCGGGAGCGACAGAGGGCCGACACGAGGAAGGAATCCCGCTCGCCCCTGGGCAACATGCCCTCGCCCGTCCACGGCGTCACCCCTGCCATGGTGGGAGGCCGCTTTGCCCGCAGCTACGCCACCGCACTCGGGGCCGCTCGGCGTCGGCGTCACCTGGCGCTCGGTGCTCGTTGCCACCCTGCTTGGGCCCATTGTGTGCTACTGGGGCGTCATGATGGGGGAGGTGCGCTACAGCGGGCATCCCGACACGGTCTCCGTCTTCTTCCACGTGGTCTTCTGCATCGTGCTCATCCGCCTGGCCAACGACCTCCTGCGCACCCGCCTGCCCCGGATGGCCCTGTCGCAGGCGGAACTGGTGACGATCTACACCATGCTGTGCATCTCCGCCGCCCTCGCCGGTCACGACGGCATCCAGATGCTGGCCCCGGCCATGGCGGCCCCCTTCTGGTTCTCAACCCCCGAGAACCGGTGGGAGGAGCTGTTCGGCCGGCACCTTCCGAAGCACTGGGTCGTGAGCGACCAAAAGTCGCTGCAGGCGCTGTTCGAGGGAGGCGTCTCACCCTACACGGCGGCGAACCTGCAGCCGTGGCTGGTGCCGGTACTGGCGTGGAGCGCCTATATGGTCGTGATGCTGCTGACGATGCTGTGCATCAATGTGCTGATCCGGCGCCAGTGGACCGAGAACGAGAAGCTCAGCTACCCGCTGATCGCCGTGCCGCTACAGCTCACCGAGCCCAAGGGGTCGCTGCTACGCAGCAGACTGATGTGGCTGGGGTTCTCCCTGGCCGGCGGAATCGACATTCTCAACGGCCTGCACGTGCGCTTCCCGGTGGTGCCGCAGATACAGGTACGCATCTTCAACCTGGCCCCCTTCATCAGGACGAAGCCCTGGAGCGCCGTGGGCTGGACGCCCATCTCCTTCTATCCCTTCGCCATCGGCCTGGGCTACCTGCTGCCCCAGGACCAGCTCTTCTCCTGCTGGTTCTTCTTCTTCTACTGGAAGGCGATGCGCGTTGTCTCCAGCGCGCTGGGTTTCGAGCCCCAGGTCTGGACGGCCAGCGCCCCGCCGTACCTCAACGAGCAGGCCTTCGGGGGCTATGCGGGGCTGTTCGTGTTCGCCCTGCTGGCAATGCGCAGGTACCTGGGCGAGATCGGGCGGGCGGTGATGGGCGCAGCGGGCGCGACGGGCGAGGGTCTCCTCATGCGCCGGGCCTTCTGGGGCATGGTGGCGGGGTTTGGGCTACTGGTGTGGTTCATCATGGCCGGCGGTGCCTCACTGTGGGTCGCGGTGGCGTATCTGGGGGTGTACTTCGCGCTCAGTGTGGTGGTGACGCGCATTCGGGCGGAGCTGGGGCATCCGGTTCACGACCTGCACTTCGCGGGGCCGGACCTGGTGATCCCCCAGATCGTGGGGACGGCGAATCTGTCGCGGAGCGACCTGACGGTGCTTTCGGTCTTCTTCTGGCAGAACCGGGCGTACCGGAACCACGCCATGCCCCACCAGCTCGAGGGCCTCAAGATGTCGGAGGAGGTAGGTTTCGACCGGCGGCCCTTCGTCGTCGCGATGGCCTGGGCGGGCGTGGTAGGGGCTCTTGGGAGCTTCTGGGGCTGGCTGGACCCGGCCTTCCGGCTGGGTGTCGGCGCCAAGTGGACCGGCGCGGCGCGGAGTTTCGGCATGCAGCCGTACCAGCGGCTGCAGGGCTGGCTCATGGACCCGCACGGCCCGGAATGGGGGGCGATTGCCGCCATCTTCGTGGGGTTTGCCTGTGTCATGGGCCTCATCGCCGGCCGCGGACGCTTCGCGGGCTGGCCCTTCCATCCCATCGGCTACGCGGTCTCGGGCGGCTGGAGCATGAACTGCCTGTGGCTGCCGCTGCTCATCGCCTGGTGCGCCAAGGCCATCATCCTGCGTTACGGCCGGGCCAAGCTCTACCGGGCCGCGATGCCCTTCTTCCTCGGACTGGTGCTGGGCGAGTTCATGGTGGGGAGCGTCTGGACGATCATCGGCATCGTCAAGGGGATACCTACGTACGGGTTCTGGGTATAGCCGCACGGCCGGAGCGCCCTCTGCAGCCGGGCCTCTCGTCCCGCGGCTACGCCCGCCCGGGCGTCGCTCTGAGAGACAGCATTCGGTGAGGCCGGTGGGACTCTTCGGCCGCCGGTGGCCCGGCCTCCTGTCTGTGGCCTGCATCCGGCGCAGCTCGATTGTGTCAAGGCCGGTGTAAAAGTGCTCAGATCGCCGGTTGAGAAGTGCCCACTTCGGGGGTGGTGGAGTCGTAGTATTCCTCCTTGCGGTCGCCCAGAGTGGGAGCCCTGCGCCGCTGCTATGGATAAGCTGTGCACAATTCCCGTGGACAGCCCGCCGCTCCGATATGTCACGCTTCTGCGCGTCGACCTGCCCACAGGTTTGTGCACAGCTCGCCCACCATCCCCCGCCACCGCGTATCCACAGCCGCTGGGGCCGTGGTGGAACGAGGGTCCGTAGGTCCCGGTAGCGGGGGCTGGCGGC
>Ga0334883_1004444_pt1 | contig 13525 bp, 12 predicted proteins | sample GraSluR1_MG_6_FD_207230 | JGI IMG/M metagenome (GOLD analysis project Ga0334883, IMG submission 207230) | Sludge microbial communities from methane-producing bioreactor in Wageningen University, Netherlands - Granular Sludge_09_05-R1 | ecosystem: Engineered > Bioreactor > Anaerobic >... | reverse complement strand
GTCCGGAAGCTTGAAGGTCTTGCTCTAATAGATAAAATTCTTCGAGTGTCATGGCTTTTTTGTTTGGAAACAAATGTAAAAAGCCCACACTTCTCCTACAATATGTGTTTTATCGGATGCTTACTTTAAGCCAACGGTAATAAGAGCTTCGAGATACTTGCAATACTTTACACATCACCTCAATCGTCCATTGTTTCGAGTTGTACTCCTTTATAAACTGAAAAATCAACGACCGCTCTTGGAGATGATGCTCAATGCTTTTTTTAATATATCACGTTCTATTTCTGCCTCATTGAGACGTCTTTCCAACTCCGTGATTCTCCTGGTATCTTCATTTATTGTCTGGATTCCTGGTCCCGGAAAACTTGAAGCCCCCTTTTCTTTATACTCCTTTCGCCATCGATACAATAGAAAAGGCGCTATACCCAATTCCTGGGCAAGTTCAGATACGTTCTTGCGCTCTAAACTTAATTTGACCGCATTCTCTTTGAATGCTTTGCCGTAATGTGTTCTTTGTTTTCTCATGTTACACAAAATTAAACTTTTATGCTTAACTCCGTGTCCCATCTAAGTTAGTAACTCCAGTTCATTTTGTAGTGTTTAACAGGTAATACGACATAGCATAAAACATAAAGGCATTGCTCCAGCGCATGTACGATATTTTTGAACTGATGCCTTTTTAAAATCTTTCATAAAACACTTTTATATATTTCAATTATTTTCTTTGCAACGGTTTCAGAATCCAGACCTAATTTCAGAATTCTTTTTCGGCCGTTGGTTTTTTTATTCTTTTTTGCAAAATCTAACGCAAGTGCAATATTGTTTGCAAAATCTTCAGGTGTAAAGTCTGCCAAAAAATGACCGGGTTCATTGCCAAACAGCCATTCAATGTCGCCAACATTGGTAGCTACAATTGGGCAGTTACAGACCATGGCTTCTTTTATTACGTTGGGACTGCCTTCCCATAAGCTGGAAAGCAAGACCAAATTGGCAGCGTTTAGCCATACCGGGATATTTTGATGTTCTACATTTTCAAAAAAATGAAGTTCAATTTTGTTGTTATCCAGTCGTTTAATTGCCTCTTTAGCCAAAGTGAAATTTTTCTCCAGCCTTTTAGGGTTTGCTGCAAAAAGAATGTGGATTTTTTCGTTGTTCCAGTTAAGTTGTTTTTTACATTGTGCTTGCTCTAAAGGTTTAAATAAACCGGTATCTACACCGTTGGGTATGATGTGGCTTTTTGTTTTTCCCAGTTTTTTGCTCATTTCTTCCGATTTCACAATAATTGCTTTCCACGAAAATAATGGCAGACATTTTAGAATCATTTTTTTTAAAAGCCCCGAACCGTTTACATCGGTACCAAGCAACGACACTACAACAGGTGTTTTAGTTTTGGCTAAACTTGCCACAATGCCTGAAAAAGAGAAATGCGCGTGGATAACATCAACAGGATTATTTTTAATATAGTTTTTTAATTTTGAAATACTGCTTAAATAACCTTTAAAACCTTTTCCGGTAATAGGAAAATAACTGATATCCACTCCATGTTGCTTTAACGACTCGCCCTGGGCTTTTATTAAAGGGGGAATGCCAAATTTTTCGGTATTACCGCCTGCAACAAATAAAACTTTCATACACAATTTAGAATCTGCTGTTGAATAAAAAGAAAATCACAATTAAAACAAAGTAAGATAAAATCAGGAACCAATGCTGTTTTTTTGTTCTTATTTTATAATCGCGGGTACCGATAAAAACTAAGGGATAAAAAAGAAATGAATGTGTAACCAAAAAACGCATATCGAAGCCACGAAGTGCAATGCCAAATACCAAAGAACCTACCAGATAATAAATCAATAAAGGATATACACTGAGCATTTTATATTTTACAATCCTGATTGCAGCAATGATAAAATAGGGGGTAAGTAAATATTTAATAAGATACCCTGCATAATAGAAACTTGATATTTCATGTTCTTTTAATGCCACAAATGATGGTATTGGCCCGAATAACGCGCTAAATATTGAAATTAATAATTGGTTTAAAAAAGAAAACCCGTATCCGCTTGCATTTACGTAATAGGACAAAAATTCAACACTAGCGTATTTCCCATAAGTTGCTATAAAAAGAGGGAATAAACTATAATATAAAATTGGAATAAGTAATATCAATGCGATTATATTTTTGAGATTAAACTTCATGCTTCTTAAAAAATTGTATAAGAGGTATGAGCCTAATATTAATATAGGAGTTCCAATTCTGAATAAACTTAATAAACCTAAAGAAATAATGAAGGTAAAAATTGATTTAAGGTTATTTTTTTCAACTATCTTTTGAGCATTGTAAATTGCTGTAATGCATAGAAAAACAAAGATTGATTCTTTAAACAGCGACACATGAAAATAAATGAAATAAGAGGACAATGCAAACAATGCGGTAGCAACTAAAGACTCCTTATGGCTTAAGTATAATCTTGAGAGTTTGTATAAGATTGAAGTAGAAAACAGGGCCAAAATAATATTGGAAAAATAAACGAATAATGGACTTTCAATTATTTTATATAGGAAGCGTACATAGATAATCACACCTAATTCGTCCCAATCATTAAATTGTAATAGATTTAAAATAAAATCTTTAAAACTGTAATTTTTGTAATGAATTGCGCTATTATGATAGGCGATTGTGTCTCCTCTTTGAAAATCAAAAAAATCTCCAGTGTAATTATGATATATTAAAACATAAATTAAAGAAAGAATAAGGGAGTATGCAAAAACGACAAATAATAATTTTGACTTAGATAACGAATTTCCATAACGGATTAAAAAATTTATTGTCAGGAAGTAGATAATTAAAACTGCAGTATTTGTAAAAGTTACATCATTGTAGATGTCAGTATTTGAATAATAATAGCCCAGCCATTGAAATATAATTATCAAAGTTAAAAAGAGGGCTATTTGAAAGGTTTTATTTATTATTTGGGTCAATTGATTCAAAATTTAGTGTGTAATAGAGTCTAAGATAGATTCTACTCTTTTTTTCCATGTGTACTTATCCTTAACTTCATTATATGCATTAACGGGTATGTAGGTATTATTGATTAACCCTATTGCAATATTTAATTTTTTTATTAAATCGTCAATATCATCAATTTTTACGAGTAATGAATTTTCTTCATCAGTTAAAACTTCTTTAATTGTTGGAAAACCATGGGCAAGGATAATTTTTTTTGCTGCCATGTATTCAAATAACTTTAGGGGAGAACAATAGTTAATTGTCGGCACATCGGACGACCATAATGCCAGTAAAATATCGGAAGCTGCAAGATAATCGGGTACTTGCTCATGTTTTACCTGCCCCGTGAATAAAATATTCTTTAAATGTATTTCATCTGCTTCACTTTTAAAAAGTTGAGCATTTGAGTCAGGCCCTCCAACTACAACAAAAAATGCTTCAGGGAATTTTGAGGCAAGTGAAAGTATATTGTCAATTTTTCGGTTGGCATAAAGCCTCCCCGAATATGTTGCAATTATTTTATCCTTTGGCAACGATAACTCTTCTCGGGCTTGTTTTTTGGTTTTATTTGTGTTAAACATTTCGATATCGATCCCATCGTGTGCTGCGACTATTTTATCGGCAGGTATTCCTTGGTGCTTCCAATAATTAGCTAAAGCATAGCTTATGCAAACCAAAGTTTTTACTCTGCCTTTTGCAACTGATTTTTTTAACAGCCAGTGATAAAATTTGTCTAAACTTTTGAATCCCTGGTGTAATATATAATTATGAGTTTCAAATATAATTTGTTTTCTTGAAAATAAATAGGCGTAAAGCAATATTAACGGGTCCCGTATAAACAAGATATCAGGTTTTGTTTTTTTGATTGATTTTAAAAGAGGTATTATACTTATGTATTTATCCAGTTTGTTTTTTGTCCATTGTTTTCTAAAGTTGATCTGATAACTGAACTTTGCTATATTATCTGGTTTTTTCCCAGGTAATGATAAAGTAACGTCATGACCCAACTCGGACATTGCCTTGCACATAGCTTTAACCTGTATAAGATTAGCCATTTCGGAATTAAAGGGTGTGCTATTGAGATATAATATCTTCATTTCTTCATTAAATTTTCTTACCAGCTTTTAAATGAATTTCCAAAGATGCTAAAACAATTAATGCATCGGCATGATTTGCTTTTTTATTGATATGGTTATTCCATATTTTATCAATATCAATCCAATCTACAATTTTACGATGCTTTAAATCCATTATATTTTCATATACTAATTTGTTCAAATCTTTGCGGTTTCGAATACCTGTATTGAAGTCGATATAATTAATTCCTGGGTTTACAAATAATCCTGATTTTTTTTTAAGATAATTGAATCCTTTTTTAGTAAATAAGTTCAAACTGTTAGTTTGTAATGGTAGTCCTTCGTTCTGCTTTGTTTTGTAAGAAAAAAGTTTGGGATAAGAATTGATAAGGATTTTTATATATAAATTTTGATTAAGCCGGTATTTATGAGGAACACTCAGCATAAAATTGAACCAATCTTTTTGAACGAAAGGTAATTTATATTTGAATCCTTTCAGCAAAACATGTGGCTCAACATACCTTAGTTGTCTGTAATTAAAATCCAACCATTCATCAAGTGTTATTTGATTCTTATTGAAATTTTTATCAACATAGAAGGAATTTTTTAAAACATCTGAAAAAATGCAATTATTTAATAAATCAATTGATTTGGTATAGGCATTTTTTTTTATGAATATTTTGATTGCTTCATCAACTGTTGAGGAAGGTTGTTTTAATAAATGAGAACCAGCTATGGGATCGCCCATAAAACCAGACCAAACATTAAAACCCTCAAAACGATTTAAAGTTTTTAGAATTGGGGGATGGTGGAATAGTATGGTTTGATGATTTATCCTTTTAGAAAATTCAATTTCTTCATCTAAGGTATAGGTATGTTTTGTGAGAGGATATATAGTATGCTTAGTTCCAATTTTTTTGGCGATATAATTTCCAATTTCATAATCTAAGGTGCCAGGTGTTCCAAAAGTATAGGTGTAAATATTTTCAGTACTGGTAAATTCAAGCAGCCCTCCTAATATTGCCCGGCTGTCCAGTCCACCACTTAATGGGATTAAATGCGTTTGGTTTGTATTAAAAGATTTCTCAATAGCTTTTTTCCATAAATCAGAACCCTTTTGAATTAATTCAAATTCGGTATACTCATTAAATATTTCTTTGTAAATTCCTGAAAAATCAAATTTAATATTCGGGTTCTCGTAATCAAGGAAATATCCAAATTTTAAAAATGCATTTAGATTAATTAAGTCCATTTATTTTATTAATTTTTTTTAAAACCCTTTTGAATAAAAATTCAATTCTACCATAATCTTTATGTTTAGGAAGATATCCAGTTATTTTTTTCTTTAATGAATACTCATTCTTTAACGCATTATAAAGTTCTTTTTGCCAAATACCATAATATTTTTTGATGGAAATTATATCAGTCTTTAATATTAATGATCTTTTTATAAAGTTATTATACGCAATTTTACTTTCATTTAAAACATTTATGGAGACATCAAAAAATAAACCATGCTCAGTTATATTAATACCATCTTTAAAATCAACACTTAATAAAATGCTTTCAGTATTCTCTTTTTTCCAACAATGCTTAATTCCATTTTTATAAAAAAATTCTGGAAAAATGTAGTTCCCTAAGCTATAGTAAATCCATTTGTCATTATACTTTTCTTTTCCTTGAATAATATGGGGATGATGGCCAATAATTAAATCTGCTCCTGCATCAATCCAGTCATAAGCTTTTTTTCTTTGTTGAACACTGGGATATTTAATATATTCTTTTCCCCAGTGTGGTATCATTATAAAAAAGTCAACTTTCTTTTTATAAGTACTTATTATGTTGTTAATTGAGCAATCGTTCATACTTAAAACACCGAGGTGTTTATTTGATGCTAAAATTGCCATAACCTCTGGTTCATCCGTTGAAACAGATAATATGGCTATTTTCTTGCCTTCATCTTCTACAATCAATGGTGATTGTAATTGTTGTAATTTTCCAATTCCCGTATGTAAAATATTGTCATATCGGTTTAATAAGTTTATTGTTGATTCAATTCCATCCTTTCCTAAATCATGCAAATGATTATTGCCTAATGTGAAAATCAATGAATTTTGGAAATTGGAGATATATGATTCAAGGTACTTTTTTGAGAAAGTTAAAATTGAGGATTTATCACTTCTCATTTCTAATGATGTATCATTAAAAACATTTTCAAAATTGGAAACTATATACTTGCCAGTTGCGAGAAGAGCTTTTATACTATCGCCTATTTGAAATGAATCGTTACCAATAAATAAGTCTCCGGTAAAATTTATCATTTTGAAATTTTATTATTTTTAAATAGTTGATTGATAATGGATTTCGAAATGTCTCTTTCAAATTTTATTGATATAATTCCAAAAAGTATTGCAAAAATCAACCACTCTAAAATTATTATTAATATCCAATTATCTATGAAATAAATAACAATTAATTTTGGTATCAAAACGGCTATTAATGAAATGATTGTGACTTTAAACAGATAATTTAAAATAGATAATATTTTAAGTTTATTAATTTTTTTATGATATAAATAATAAAGGACAACAGTTACAGTTAAACTTGTCATTGAAAAGGCAATAGGCAATCCCCAAAACCCTAAAACATAGAACATAGAAATTTTGAGTATAATGCCATATATCTGAGTTATTATATTAGTTTTTGATATTAAAACAGTTAATTTTTTTGCATAGAATACATTTGTTAAAATTGAATTTAAATTTCCACTAATAAACATACCTAGTAAGGCTATTATTACAAGGTAAAGTTTGGACACAATATCAGGAGTTAATTTTTCACTAAATACAATGATTTTTAGCGTATCATTAAAAAAGAATGCAATTCCAAAAAGTAAGGGGACGCATAAGAAAATTATAACTTTGTTCACATAGTAGAAAAGACTCTCAAATTTTCCATTGTCCTCATTATAAAGAGAAAATTTACGTAATGAGACTAATGATATACCTTTATTTATAAAGCTAGAAATAACTTTAATAATATGTTCTCCGTAATGTAAAAGAGTAATACTGCCCGATGATAAGGATGATGCAAAAAAACGATCTATTAAAATGTTTGATTTAGAGAATGCCGATGAAGCAATTAATGGTAGTATATTTTTTATGGAGTTTTGTAAATCTTTTGTCCAACGAATATTCAAATGATAATATTTTATGAATGGGATTACTAATATTATGAATACTATAATTTGATTTCCAATAACTCCATATATTAAGGAATATATGCCTAAATTTTTATAGTAGAAATAGACAATAAGAATTTGTATTAGTACACCAATAGTTGAATAATATATTGTTGCATAAAACTTTTCAAATGTATAGTATAAAGATCTTAGAATTGAATTTGAGATACTTATAATTGAAAGAAATGCAAAAATCCTAAAAAACTTTATTGTAATTGATGTTTCCTGTGCTGTAAATCCGGGTAGAATTAATTGAACAATTTGTTTTGCAAATAGCCATTGAATAAATGCTAAAATCAGAAAAAATATAAAAACTACATTGAATAAACTACTTGCAACTTTTTTTAATCCATCTATATTTTTTTTTCTATAGTATTCAACAAAAATCGGAGTAAATGCAAAATTTATTGCACCTACAGAAATAGTTGTTATAATTAAATTGATAGTATTTGAAGCGTAGTAAATATCTAAATCATTACCAACACCAAATATATTCAGAATAAAAATCTGAAATATAAAAGTAAATACTAACTGTACTAGACCAAGTAGTGATATTAAAAATGATTTTTCAACGTAACTTTTTTAGTGTTGCTACATATTCAACAGAGCTTGCATTTAAACTTAAATTATTATTTGCCCAAACGCTTATTTCTTCTCTGGTTTTAAAATCTAAATTTATAATTTTCCGTATCTGGTTAAGCGGGATTTCATTAATATCAAAATTATCTAAAATTACACCATAATTTCTTTCTTTTAATAAAGATGCTATTTTTTCAAAAACCGAAGTAGTTATAACTGGTAACCCACTTCCAAGATAATCTAGTATTTTCCCCGAAGTAACAACTTTATTCATCACATGGAAATCTCTCAAAACTACCCCTATGTCTGATGCATTTAAGTATCCATTAATTTCTTCGTGATTTACTTCATTTAAAATGTAATCATCATCTTTAAGACCATGTTTTCTAATAAAACCTCTTGCAATTGAATGGTCTGCTTTTCTTATAAGAAGCAATAATTTAGCATCTGAATACAGGTGGTCTTTAATTATTTTATAAATTTTCATTGTTTTTGATATATTTTGCCATGGGTAAAAAACATTCCCAATGTATGTTATAATATGGTTCTTTTCCCAATTTAGTTTTAACCGAAAATCATTCCTTATTTTTTCATTAAAACAAAATGATCCTTTTTGGAAACTCATGAGGTGCGAAACTTTTATAATTGTTTTTAATTGTGGATGTCTTTTATCTAAGAGTCTTTTAAAATATTCATTTTGTACAAAAATAATATCATATTTAGCCAAAATGATTCTTTCCTTTTTTATAAGTGACTGTATTTCAGCATTAACAATATCCTCATTTACTTTTTTATTCTGAAGCAAATATTCTTTCTCTGAAATTTCATCTCCTTCGAGGTCTGTTATTAAAATCAGTTTTTCGTTAAAAAATTTCTTTAACAGTTGAAATGATTTCGGATTTCTTTTTTTTAAATGTATAACTGTTTTTTTTGAGAAAATTGTAGCAATAAAAAAATACAACAATGAAATAAATGTTGAAAATGGAGAAAGAAATATTTTAAAAGATTTACTCCGATACCTTTTTACCAATTTTTTTTGATTCATATATTTTGAAGGAGGAAGAAATGTTATTAAGATAATTGGTAATTTGTTCTCAAAACAAACATCTTGTAAAGCCTTAAAAAAATGAATATGGCTATTCAGTGTTCCTCTGAAATAATAAAAATATTTTGTTTTGCGTTGTTGCATTTATGATTGGTTAATAGAAATTATAAAGTTTATTTTTTTCTTCCATCCAACCTTTCAATTCCCTAAACATATTTTTATATGTATTTAAAGGTTGTTTAAATTTGCCTGAACTCACTAAACTTTTATGCTTAACTCCGTGTCCCATCTAAGTTAGTAACTCCAGTATTACAGAACCACGTGATGCCATAACATTACCATATCGTGTAATGCAAACAGTTGTTTCTCCTTCGGGTATGTTTCGAGAAGATGCTACTGCAACTTTTTCCATTAAAGCTTTGCTTATGCCCATTGCATTAATGGGATAGGCAGCTTTATCAGTACTTAAACAAATTACATTTTTTACTTTATTGGCTACGGCCGCTTTTATCACATTGTCAGTACCCAAAACATTAGTGCGCGTGGCCTCAATAGGAAAAAACTCACATGAGGGAACCTGTTTCAATGCGGCGGCTTGAAAAACAAAATCAACGCCGCGCATAGCCATTTCAATGCTATTGTAATTTCTTACATCGCCAATGTAAAATTTTACTTTAGGATTGTTTAGAGCCACTCGCATATCGTGTTGTTTTTTTTCATCGCGACTAAAAATACGAATTTCATTAAACGTACCGGTATTTAAAAATTTATTTAGTACTGCATTTCCAAAGGAGCCTGTACCTCCGGTAATTAATAGAGTTTTATTCATTTTTTTGTTTTTATAAATCTTATGTAATAGAATAAAATAAAGCCCAAATATATAAATCCACTGAGTAATTTGGAGTAGGCGGCACCATATTCCCCGTATTTAGGTATAAGTAATAAATTTAAAGCTAAAATTGAAAGTCCTACTACAAATGCACTATTTCTAATTTGAAGTCCTTGCCCGTTTGCCCCAAGAAACCTATTGTAAAAATCACCAAACCCATGGGCGGTTACACCAATACTTACAATAAAATTAAGAGAAATTACAGTCGAAAATTCTGGTCCATAAAAAATATTTACAAATGGCTTAACAATAATCCAGATACCAATAAGTGCAGCCACACTTAATGCCAATGTTATTAGCATTAATTTTTTAGGAACTTTTTTACTTGTCGAAAAATCTTTATAGTGTGTTGTAGCAATTGTGTTGGGAATGAATGTCAAGGGCATTGTAAATGTAAGGGCGAGTGAATAAAAACCTACACCACTATTATCTAATCCGAAATAACTTATAAGGATTTCTGTAAAACGGGCAAAGCCTACAGCAAACAGGCTACCTAAATACACATTTAAACCAAACGATTTATTGTAATTCCAAATTTCGATGAAACGTTTTTTTATATTTTTAAAAGAAACTTTGAGTTTATATAGAATTATAAGGAAAACAATTACTTCCGTTCCAATATAAAAAGACCAAACAACAGCTAACTTGTTCATTTCTTTATTCATAAAAACAAAATAAACCAAAGCTGCCATGATTAAGAATCCTACTTTTGGGAAAAGTCTTACTTGTCCCAACATTCTGATTCGATTATCGGCCTGGAAAAGTGTTTCAAAATAACGTAATAATAAAAATACCCAACCAAAAGGAATAACAACCAAAAGAAAATTATTTAGTTCTTTTTCCTGAATGTTATTATCAAATAATGCATATAAAACAAGGAATACGGACATAATGATAAACAGGCCACCTGTAACAACCAATTCAGCACCATAATATTCTTTAGCTTTTTGTCTATCGTTGTTTAAAACCAAAGCCCTGTTGCCAGCCTGAAAAAAACCAAAAGTGAAAATGATAATTGCAAAATTGAATATACTCTGTATAAATTTATAATCGCCATAGCCTTGTGGTCCCAAATATCGGGTAACCACAATGCTTGTAATAATACCAATGGGAATGCCAATGATATTAACAGAGAATAAACCCAAGACTTGTTTTGCCTTGGGATTAGATTTATATGTATGCAATAATTTTCTAATCATTATAACCTTCCATCGGTTAGTACTTTGCTTAAAATTCCCTTCACATCGTAAATCACCGCTCCATTATTTTTATGAGCTTTGAGGTCGATTGAAAGGAACTGTTTGTGTGCTACGGCAAGAATTATCGCTTGGTATCCATTTCCTTTTGTACTAGCCCCCTAAATAACTGGACTAAATTATAAAAACAGTTTAGTAATAGTTAATTTAGCAATCATGACAAAAGAACGAAGAACATTTACACCTGAGGATCGTTTATCGATATTACAGGAAGCGCAACGAGAAGGCCAGGCCCAAACATGCCGTAAATACAATCTATCAAGCTCAGTAATGTTAAGATGGAAGAAGAAGTATCTTAGTCAGGGCATAAACGGTTTAAAACCGGCCTATAGGAAAGTAGATCCTGCTTTGCGGGATCTGGAAGAAGAAAATGAACGGTTAAAAAAGATCATTGCCAGACAAGCACTTGAGTTGGAGGCAAAATCTGAGCTGCTAAAAAAACTTCATTTCAAATCAAGACAAGAAGATGATCGTGCATACCCATGAATCAATAACCACATTGGAAAACGTTCTCTCGTGGGTTGATCTTTCAAAAAGCAGTTTTTATTACAAGTCTTCTGTTGGAAAACGGGGAGCAAAACTAAGTGTTTGCACATTCAGTCAAGATGGGACCCTGGTAAATGACACGCTAGTTATTGAAGAAATCAAAGGCATTCTTTCTCAGGAATTTTGTTGTTATGGGTATCATAATGTCACGGATGAACTGCTAGAGATGGGCCATATTATCAATCACAAAAAGTTTTATCGATTAATGAAGGAACAGAATCTGTTGCTGGGTAAGGTAATTAGCACCAATGGAAAGCGACAGTTTGTCAAGCATGGAGAGATCGAAGCCACCCGCCCCATGGATTACCTTTGTCTGGACATAAAAAATGTTTGGGTTGCAGGAGAATCCATAAATTACTTTTTACTTACCATTCTTGATGTTTTTACTCGAGTAGCCATAGAGCAGATCTTCCAAAAGAGTATACGTAAGATGGATGTTATAAATATTTTCAGGAGGATCAATAATGCCTTTGGTATAAAAGGCGTCACCGTCAGAAATAATAACGGATCGCAGTTCATATCCAATGATGTCAAGCAGTTTTTACGGGCTGCCAAAGCAAATCAGGGATTTACCCATATAGCTACCCCCGAAGAAAACGCCTACATTGAAGCATTCCATAGTATTGTCCAAAAGAGGTTGTTGATCGATTTGAATTTCAAGGCTTTTATGAAGCCAAACTTACGCTTCAGGCACACCGGGACTGGTATAATAATCGTAGGATGCACGCTACCTTGGGAACAATCCCCGTAAAAAATGGAACTCTTACTTTGGAGGCTTGTTGCCTTGTTGCCTTTTGATACGATTTATAATTTGAAAAAGGAAACAATTAGTCAGTATCTTACGAGTCCCCAAACAAATGAGTATATTTGTTCATCAACCCCAATTTATGATACAAGAATAGCTCAACCATTTTGACATTTTTGTCCAAGTAATAGGGTTCTGGTACAAATTCATCAAGCTACTGCTAGAATGTTTCTTCGCCCTTTTTATCGTTTCAATTACAAGTAAATTTTAAATTTCACCAGTTAACTCAACACCGTTGTTGACTGCCAAAATGGCGTTGGGTAGGCAAATATATCCGAAACCATAATACATGCACTCAAATATTCTTATTTTATCTTTGAGAACGTCTCCTTCAAATAAGGCACTCCTAACACCCATCCCACTCCAATAATAAGTCCCAAAAATGTGTACATGAATAGCATCCGGCTTCGGACGGGTTTTGATTTTGTTACCGGTACTGTCACTGGTTCTATAACCGTGAGCACGGGGGTGGTTTCGGTAACGGCAATTTTGGCTTGTTCTTTTTGTTTGGCCAGTTCTGTATAGACGCCCAGCAAGAGGGTGTATTCGGATTGGAGTTTTTCTTCCCGGGTGCGGGCCATGGCGGAGGTCAGGTTGACGTTGGCATCGCGGAAGCGGGCCAGTTCTTCCTGTTTGGCTTCAAAGTTTGCTTTTGCTTCCTGGTAACTGCCTTCCACAAATTCCAGGTTGGCACGAACTTTTTGCAATTTGAACTCGGTCAGGTATTGTTGGAGCAACTGCTGTGCTTTCAGTGTGATTTGGGCGGCCAGGTGGGGATCCCGTAAAGTAGTGGATAATTGCACATACCCTTGTTTTTCATTTAAATTCAAAGAAAAAGATTCATACAGATTTTCCAGAACCTTCTGTTCTTTGTAAGTTAATCTTGGGATACTGTCAGCCGCTGTGCCAGTTCCGGGAGTGTCTTCCGGTTCTCCCCTGATGGCCCCGATAATCACTCCCGGCAACCCGATGGTGTATTTCTTGATGGCAGCCAGCAGGTTGAATTTCCGGTATTGTTTATCGGTGGCGTAGTCATAATACGTGATGGGTTCGGTAACATCCTCAAAAGTGTACCTGGCAT
>Ga0334883_1004440_pt1 | contig 13538 bp, 9 predicted proteins | sample GraSluR1_MG_6_FD_207230 | JGI IMG/M metagenome (GOLD analysis project Ga0334883, IMG submission 207230) | Sludge microbial communities from methane-producing bioreactor in Wageningen University, Netherlands - Granular Sludge_09_05-R1 | ecosystem: Engineered > Bioreactor > Anaerobic > Unclassified... | reverse complement strand
GCAATGATATTTTAAATGGGAAACAATATGTAATAAAAATGATAACTCCCGATAGTAAGGAATATTCAATTTTAACAAACCTGAGATAAATAAATAGTATTTAACAATTTAAAATTAATGATTATGAAAGGAATGATTTTTACTTTATTTATTACTCTCTTTTCCTTTGCGGGCTTGTTCGCACAGGGTTTGGAAGACATCCTGCTGGATGACTTTGAAAGTGGCGAGGTAAGTTTTACCGAAGAGGTAAATGTAAACCCGCCTGCACACATGGATGTTGCGGTGGTTGATAATCCGGTAAAAGAAGGGATTAACACCAGCGACAAAGTTTGGGAATGGAAACGGTATGACGCTGAAACTGCCAATGTAATCTGGGCAGGATTTTATGCAACTCTAAAAAACGAGATTCCTAATGGTTACCATCGCATTGAAGTAAAGTATCTGCGTACAAATGCTACTTCGCAACTAAAAATTAAAGTAGAAGGAGCGGTTACCAAAGAGATAAGTTCTGTTACACCGGCTACAAAAACAAACGAATGGGAAACACTGGTTTTTGATCTTACTGAAAATGAGATTAAAAACATAAAAGTTTTCGGAATGTTTCCCGATTTTTATGAACCAATTGACCCGACTGCAATAACCTACATCGACGATATTAAAATTATTTACGATGAATCGGTAACTCCACCGCCGGGTCCATCATCACTTGTTTTGTTCGACAACAGCGAAAGCGACCGTTTTTACGATCAAAGCTGGTCAACCAAAACTGCTCCAAGCACATTGGTTCAGGAACATTGGGAAGGCGCCGGCTTGCCCGATGGCGATAAACTTCCCGTTGTAACTGACCCGGTTAAAGCAGGCACAAATGCACTAAAACTGCAATGGAAATCAGCCGAAGGTGGCTCATGGATGGCTATGGTTGCTTCCATTGGTTGGAAAATGTTCGATTTAACAACAATGGATACCTTAAAATTCTGGATTAACTCTCCGGTTGATTTATCAAAAGCTGCATTGCCTAAATTCTTTTTCGAGGCGGGAAGCGGAGACCCAAACAAAACCGGGAAACTATTGCTTGCGGATTATATTGAAGCAGACCTGGTTGCCAATACCTGGACTGAAGTAAATATACTTTTAAGCGATGTTTGGGCTGCCGATGAAACCTTTACTGCAAAAGACATTATTAAAGGTATTTTCTTCGAACAAAATGCAGCCGACAATGTGGAGCATACGTTGTACCTGGACGAATTTATTTTCAAAGCTAAAGAAATTCCGGTTGTTACTTCGGTTTTGTTTTTCGATAACAGCGCCGACAACCGTTTCCACGATCAAAGCTGGTCAACCAAAACTGCTCCAAGCACATTGGTCCAGGAACATTGGGAAGGCCCAGGCTTGCCTGATGGCGATAAACTTCCCGTTGTAACTGAACCGGTAAAAGCAGGCGCAAATGCACTGAAACTGCAATGGAAGTCGGTGGAAGGTGGCTCATGGATGGCTATGGTAGCTGCTCTTGACTGGAAGTCTTTCGATTTAACAACAATGAAAAACTTTAAATTCTGGATTTACTCGCCTGAAGCGCTGCCAAAATCAGCTTTGCCAAAATTCTTTTTAGAGTCTCACAGCGGTGATCCTAATAAAACAGGGAAATTAATGCTGGCAGATTATGTTGCAACCGATTTGGCTGCCAACACCTGGACTGAAGTAAATATTATTCTTGCTGATGTTTGGGCAGCCGATGAAACATTTACTGCAAAAGACGTTATTAAAGGTATTTTCTTCGAACAAAATGCAGCCGACAATATTGAGCACACACTTTATTTAGATGAATTTTATTTTACATCCGATGAAGTTCCTCCGGTTATTGATGAATTAATTTTATTCGAAAACAGCGAAAGCGACCGTTTTTACGACCAAAGTTGGTCAAACAAAACTGAGCCAAGTACATTGGTACAGGAACATTGGCAGGAAGCCGGATTACCCGATGGAGATAAACTTCCCGTTGTTACTTCTCCTGTAAGAAGCGGTCCAAACGCACTAAAAATGCAATGGAAATCGGCAGAAGGTGGTTCATGGATGGCAATGGTTGCATCTATCGGTTGGAAATCGTTTGATTTAACCGGCATGAAAACTCTGAAATTCTGGATTAATTCACCGGTTGATTTGGCCAAAACAGCTTTGCCAAAATTCTTCCTCGAATCGCACAGCGGGAATCCGAATAATTCGGGGAAACTGTTGCTTGCCGATTATGTTGATGCCGACCTGGTAGCCGACACCTGGACTGAAGTAAATATTTCTCTTGCCGATGTATGGGCAGCTGACGAAACATTTACTGCAAAAGACGTTGTTAAAGGAATTTTCTTTGAGCAAAATACGGCTGACAACGTTGAACATACCTTGTACATGGACGATTTTAAATTTGTAAGTACTGCTACCGGAATTAAAAGACCGTTTAAAAATTCAGAAATTCATGCTTATTACTCCAACGGGGAAATTAGAATTTCGAATTACTCGGGAAATGTCAGGGTATTTGATTTGGTTGGAAGAAAAGTAGCTGAAGGACCAGCTTACGATGGAAATTTCAGGGTTAATCTGAAAACAGGAATTTACATTGTAAACACAACCAAAGGAAGCACAAAAATCGCGTTGCAGTAAAAATATTTAAAATTGCTGCCCGATAAAATAAAAATTAAAGACTGACCAGGTTCGCAGGGTCAGTCTTTAATTTGCAATAATATCTAATTATGAAGAAATTAATGTTTTTGGCTGTTGCTTTTGTATTGTTCATTTCATTTGGGCAGCAGGAAAAAGAAACTGAAATGGACCGGTTTATCAGTGAACTGATGAGCAAAATGACCATTCAGGAGAAAATCGGACAACTGAACTTAGTGACCCCGGGCGGTGGAATTTTAACCGGTTCGGTAGTGAGTACCGATGTGGAAGACAAAATTAAAACAGGCAGGGTAGGTGGTATTTTCGGCATTTACGGACCGGAAAATCTGCGCCAGGCGCAACAAATGGCCGTGGAAGAAAGCCGGTTGGGAATCCCGATGATTTTTGGAGCGGATGTGATTCACGGGTACAAAACAACCTTTCCCATTCCGCTGGGTATATCGGCAAGCTGGGATATGGGTCTCATCGAAAAAACAGCCCGTATTGCTGCAATGGAAGCCACTGCCGACGGTATTTTCTGGAACTTCTCGCCCATGGTTGATATTGCCCGCGACCCTCGATGGGGGCGAGTTGCCGAAGGTGCCGGAGAAGATCCGTTCCTCGGTTCACGAGTTTCAGAAGCTATGGTGCGCGGGTACCAGCAGGACGACCTGGCACGGGAAAATACCATGATGGCCACAGTGAAACACATGGCATTGTATGGCGCTTCGGAAGCCGGCCGCGATTACAATACGGTGGACATGAGCCGCAACCGGATGTTCAACGATTATATGCCTCCGTACAAGGCAGCTGTGGATGCCAGTGTGGGATGCGTGATGACTTCGTTTAACGATGTGGATGGAATTCCTGCCTCAGGAAACCGTTGGCTGCTTACCGAACTGCTTCGCGAACAGTGGGGATTCGACGGTTTTGTGGTTTCTGATTACACCTCGGTGAATGAAATGATTGCACACGGAATGGGCGATTTGCAAGCGGTGTCGGCGCTGGCACTAAAAGCCGGCCTCGACATGGACATGGTGGGCGAAGGATTTTTGACGACCCTGGAAAAATCGCTGGAGGAAGGAAAAGTGACCGAAGCAGACATCGACCTGGCCTGCCGAAGGGTTTTGGAGGCCAAATACAAGCTGGGATTGTTTGATGATCCGTACAGGTATTTTGATGCATCGCGCCCTGAAAAGGATATTTTAACGACTGAAAACCGGCAGGCAGCAAGGGAAGTAGCAGCCCGTTCGTTTGTTTTGCTGAAAAACAACAATCAGGTTTTGCCGCTGAAAAAGTCGGGTACGGTGGCGTTGATCGGGCCGCTGGCCGACAACAAAAACAATATGCTGGGAACCTGGGCGCCCACCGGCGATCCGCAGCTTTCGGTCCCAATACTTGAAGGAATTAAAAATGTGGCCGGCGATGCAGTTAGTGTTTTGTATGCCAAAGGAGCAAATATTTCGGATGACCCGGTTTTCGCTGCAAGGGTGAATGTTTTCGGAACGCGCATCGATATCGATGAACGCTCACCCGAAGCGATGTTGCGCGAAGCGGTTAATACCGCGCGTCGTGCCGATGTGGTGGTGGCGGTAGTAGGAGAGGCTACCGAAATGAGCGGAGAATCGGGTAACCGTACGAATTTGGATGTTCCCGAAGAACAAAAAAAACTCATCCGTGCACTGGCTGAAACCGGGAAACCGTTAGTGCTGGTACTAATGGCTGGCCGACCGCTGACTATTGAAGAAGAAGTTGAACTGGCCGACGCCATCCTGCTGACCTGGCACCCGGGCGTGGAAGCCGGAAATGCCATTGCCGATGCACTTTTCGGAGATTATAATCCTTCAGGTAAACTTACAATGACTTTCCCGCGAAATGTGGGGCAGATTCCCATTTATTATGCCCACCGCAACACCGGGCGACCACAGGCAGGCGATGAATTCGAGAAGTTCAAAACCAATTACCTCGATTCGCCCAATTCGCCTCTGTTCCCGTTTGGTTACGGACTGAGTTACACCACATTTGAGTACAGCGATGTTTCGTTGAGTACAGCTGCCATTTCCACTGATGAAACACTGGAAGCCAAGGTCACGGTGACCAACACAGGAAACTATGACGGAGAAGAAGTGATGCAATTGTACATCCGCGATGTGGTGACCAGCATTACCCGACCGTTGAAGGAACTGAAGGGATTTCAGAAAATTTCCCTGAAAGCCGGCGAATCGAAAGAGGTCAGCTTCACCCTTTCCGAAGAAGATTTGAAATTTTACAACTACGATTTGGATTTTGTGGCCGAACCCGGCGAGTTTATCGTTTTTATAGGCACCAGCAGCGATGAAGTGAAGGATGCCCGGTTTTTTCTGGAATAAACGATTCGGGAGAGTTTTCAGGATCATGAGAACTCTTCCGAATTTCTTTGTTTATAAACCATTAACGAGTTCTTGTTTGTCGGCCGTAATTTGCCTGTCGATTTCAGAAAGCGCATTTTTTACACTTTTGATAAAAGATGGACGTCGCTGGTTCGGACTGTGATAATACAAACCTGTCAGGTATTTATCATGACCAAAACCCGTATAATTCTTCAGCAATTTTCCATCGTTGTTATAAACTGAAACCTTCAGTTCAATGGTTTGATCCACATGATTGGCTGGCAAGCCGGCAAGATTCAAAACTCCGAGTGTCATTAATGATACGAATGCCAGCATAAAGTTTTCATTGGAATCGTAAAAAGTTACGCTGAAAACAGCAGTGCCTTTACAACATTCATTCCCCGGGATGTTTTGAACGGCATACTTTTCAATCAGGTTTTTCACATCCAGTGAATTCCGGCTTTCATTTACCACCTGAACCTCCCGCCGGCTTTCAAGTTCTCCTTCAATGACCTCGGAATCCAATATTTTCTGAGAAGGCGCAAATACCGAGGCAAATGACTGATCATCGAAATGAACATCCAGTTGGGAGAAAATTTCCCTGTTTTGATTTTCAGGAGTGAGAAAACCGGAGGTAATTTTTGTGGAATAACAGGAAGGCAGGATAAATATCAGGAAAAGGATAAAAGCTGAATTTGTTTTCATGGCTATAAATTTTCCAGAGATTTAACAAAAACCAAACCAATTCATTTAACTCAAGATATGTTTGAGGCAGCCTCGTTTTTTATGGCAATTCAAAAACCTGAATGTTTCTGAAATGAATTTCAGCGCCCTCGGCTTCCAGACAGATGTACCCTTTCTTTTGCGATGACTGACTGATGCCGTTCACAAACTTTCCGTTAACCGAAAGTTTAACGGTTCCGTCCACGCATACCACCTCGTAGGTATTCCACTCCCCTTTTCCTTTACAACGGTTTTCGGTGGATTTGCTTCGGGCTCCGCGTGGATTATCGGGAATCACTTCCACACCACCCACGCCGAATAATTCACCGTGCACATAAGCAACGGGAGGTTTTTCTCCGTTGCGGATGTTCTGGTTCACCCAGTCGAGCTCCAGCATTTGCACTTCCACACCGTCGGGCAGAAGGTTGCCGCCGGGAACGGCAGAACTCCACACAAAAGTTCCGGAATTTCCACCGGCTTCCATGTGCCGCCACTCGATGTGCATGATAAAATTTTCGTACTCTTTTTCGCTGCGGATAACACCGATAGGAAGCCCGGTGCAAATCAGCAAGTCATCTTCCACCCGCCACGTTTCCGGTTCGGTATTCACCTGAAACCATTTTACGGGTTCGCCGCTGATGTCTTCTCCGTCAATCACATCCTGCCACTGAATTTCCTTTCCAAACGTGGCCACCAAATCCTGTGCACTCAGGTTAAGCGAAAACAGGATAAAAACTGAAAATAATACTATTGCAAATCTTTTCATCACTTTAAACTTTGAACTCTGAACTTTGAACTTTGAACTCGAAACTCTGAACTCTGAACTATCCGGCAGTGTTGGGAACTCCTGCCAGCGGTATCTCTTCTTTAATTCCGGGAACCGGTCCGAAAGCATACACTTTTGGCCCCAGGTATAGGTCGGAGTTCAGCATCTCTTCCCAGGTTACATCCTTTCCAGTATAGGCCGAAATCCTTCCCATGATGGTTACAAGTGTCGAGTTCACCTGTGCTTCGGCATCGCTGACCGGATTGCCTGTTCGAATGGCCGTAACCAGATTAATGTGTTCCTGTACAAACGGATTGGTTATTTTCCATTGCGAATCAGTGTCCCCTTCGTCAGGATAAGGATACTCCCAAAGCACATTCCCTTTCCAGTCATAAATTTTCCCGGCGGCATCGGCATAGCCTTTTGTGCCGTTTATCTGCTCCACTTTTTTGTTGGTGCAACCGTTTATTTGCCGGGCGGCACAGTGGGTACGCAATCCGTTTTCATATTCATACTCAATGCTGAAAAAGTCGTACTGGTCGCCGGTAACCCTGCGCTGGCGACCTCCCCAGCCAATAGCTCTGACAGGGTTTTGCCCGACATGCCAGTTCATCACATCCACTTCGTGAATAAACTGTTCGGTAATATGATCGCCCGAAAGCCAGCAGAAATTCACCCAGTTGCGCAGCATGTACTCCATGTCGGTCCACCCGGGCTGGCGACTTCTGAACCAAAGGGCCCCGCCGTTACGGATAATATTTGCCCCGGTAATTTCGCCAATCTCCCCATTGGCTACGCGGCGGTGTGTTTCCATGTAATCTTTTTGCACACGGCGGATGGTTCCGCTTACCATGCTCAGCCCGGCTGCTTCCGCCTTTTTTGCCGAAACCATAACCGAACGGGCGCCTACCGGATCAACGGCAATGGGCTTTTCCATAAAAATGTGTTTTCTGGCGTTTACGGCAGCTTCCACATGAGCCGGTCGAAAATGGGGCGGAGTGCAAAGCAGCACCACATCCACACCCGAATCAATCACTTTTTCGTAACTGTCGAAGCCAATAAAGCAGTTTTCATCTGCAATTTCAACATTCCGTTCTTCTTTCAGTTTAGCCCGGCAATTGTCAATTTTATCCTGAAAAACATCTCCAATCGCAGTGATCTGAAGGTTTGGACCGGCATCCAGAAAATTAATGGCAGCGCCGGTTCCACGACCACCGCAGCCAATCAATCCGGCTTTAATCACTTTCCCGTCGGGTGCCTGATCGATCAGTTTCGGAAGCTGAATTTCCTCTTTTTTCGATGAAGGCCCTGAACAAGATGATAAAATTCCGGCAGCACCCAAGGTGCCTAATGCTGTTTTTGCGATAAAATTTCGCCGGTCAATTCCTGGTTTGATGTTCATGACAACTATTTTTACAATTGATTTATCAAAGAAAATTTAATTGCCTGCTAAATTATCAAAATCATAACGATGAAGAACTGTTTTGCAAAAATTATTTGGGATAGTATGGTTGGGAATTATATTAAAAATTCGTTTACATTTGTCAGAAACAATAAAATATCTCATTGGGCAACCTAAAAAATACTACCGACGCCAAATTAATCCATCTGGTTAAAACCGGTGTAAAAGAAGCTTTTCAGGAGCTTTTCGAAAGGTATGCCCCACGTATTTACCAGTTTTCCCTTTCCTATTTAAAAAACGAGCAGGATGCCGAAGAGCTGGTGCAGGATGTTTTTCTAAAAATCTGGGAGAAACACGAAACACTCGATAAATCGAAAAATATAAAAGCCTTTATTTTTAAGGTGGCTGTAAACTCCATTTACGATTTTATCCGCCGGAAAAACATCGAAAGTGCTTATAAAGACTTTGCCTCTGCTAATTTTGAATCGCAACCCGACAGCACCTGGCATCAGGTGATTTTCGATGAAATGATAGACAACCTTCATATTCTGATAAAACAAATGCCTGCCGAACGTCAGAAAATTTTCCGGCTCAGCCGCGAAGACGGACTTTCCAACGACGAAATTGCTTCAAAATTAAATCTTTCCAAACGAACCGTTGAAAACCAATTGTACCGGGCCATCGCTTTCCTTAAAAAACATTTCAGAACCGATTCCCTGTTCGCACTGCTTTTCCTGTACCTGTGGTGTGGTTAACCGGGTGGCGCGAATTCCGATTCGCGCATTTTGTTATAACGTAAATTTAAGAAGAAATGCAAGAATGATAAAATGCGTGAATGCATTAATGGAGGGTTCTGTCATTCGAAAAAGTTTTGTGGAAATGAAGTTGCTGGTTGCAGTTACACTCCAATATTAGCCAAACTTTGTTCAGGACTTGTCCCCCTTGGATGCAAAATTTGCCATGAAAATGATTTTTGATTTCCAAAGGGGGAATTAAAGGGGGATTCTGAAATATTTACATTCTGAAGTGCCCCTTTATTAAAAAATATCCAATAACCAATTTTCAATATCAAATATCCAGGGTGGTATTTAGGTGTGCTACAACATTATTTCTTGAATTAAGATCGTGCATCTTTGTGAAGTGAAAGCGGCAGAGCTGCGGTAATATTTGTAGGATATAAAATGAGATAGTGTATTTTAAGGTGCAGCGCACCGAAATATGATATAATAACTAAAATAATCCGAAATTATTTTCCTCCACCCATGAGTAAATCCCTTTCTTCATTCGTATTACCATTATACATTGAATCAGAATCTGATAAAGAAATTTTCGCAAATAGTTTAGGTTAGTTTAGTTAGGCAAAACCGTTCTGCAGGTGCAGGGCGGTTTTTTTTAATATTTAAAACGGGCTTTGGTGCCGGTTCAATTTAGTTCGGAATTAATTGAAATTTAATAGAATAAACAATACTTAATACACAATATCCTCCGAAGGAGTCCTTTCGGACAACATTAAATCCTGCTATATTTCAATCTTTACCTTGAAATTCTGAATTGAGCATTGGATATTGATTATTTCTTTCAACAATTAGCCGATAAACGGGCTGAAAGCCCAAATCAATTCAGCCCGGAGCAAAGTAAAATTTAAGAGAATAACCAATTCAGAAAATTCAACTTAAAATCCGAAAACAATCAATAGATTAAGAGGAACCGTTCTATTTGGGGAAGGGATTCCTGTTTAACAGATTTTTTCACCACCCCGGCTTCGTCCAAATAATTTCAGAATAAAATTTACAATTTATATGGACTTCAGCCACCCCTCCTTTATACAACATCCAATTAAATTACAACTTCCGTTAAAGGAGGGGAAAGTTTAAAGCAGGGAGTTAATAATGGATTTTCAAATTAAATAATTAGCACGAATTTCTCCTCCTGGCAGGAGAGCCTGTCCCGAAATCTCGGGAAGTGGCTTCGCCGTATGTCGAAGACGAGGTGGTTCCTGACAGTATTAAAATCTTTATTTGGAAATTCTGTATTGTCCGTCAGGACTCCTATGGAGAGCATTGGATATTGATTATTTCTTACAGCCAGGCAGCGACAAATATCCAATATCGAATATTCAATATTCAATAGCCAATACCTTATCCAACGAAAAACAGTCTCCAGTAGCGAGACAGCCAGTCGCAAGTTCAGTGAGGTCCGGTTTTCAGTATCCGCCAGCCGGGCGGAGAACTGAAAACCAATGAGCGAACTATTCCCGAGCAGCGGGACAGCAAGCCGCCATTTACTGGCTAATCAATTCTTTCCACAGAGCAAACAAAAAAAATTTCAAAGGGCAGAAATTAAGAGCTTAAAAGCCCGGCAGATCCGCGATAATATTTGTAGAAGTTCTTTTTTTACACCGGCGCTTTAGCCCGGTGGTTTGGCCTGCTGCGCCTCATGTTCCGGCTTGAGCGTTTAATTCTAATTAATGGCTGAAGCCCTTTAGTTGTTTGCCCTATTTATTCACCGGGCTTTACATGGGAATCCCGTCGGGAGAAGTCGCGGTGTAAAAATCCGATTTCGGCAGTACATAATAACATTGAATTTGACAGGAAGCCTGTTCTTTTGAAAATTCTGTATTGTCCGTCAGGACTCCTATGGAGAGCATTGAATATTGATTATTTCTTTCAACATTTCGCAGATAAATCAGGCTGAAAGCCCAAATCAATTCAGCCCGAGTAATGTAAAGATTAAGGGAATAACCAATATTGAATCAATAGCGTTTAGTTTAGCAAATATTGAAATTCGAATTTGTTTGACGTTGTCAGGAGCTTCGCACGCTGACAAGTCTGCGGTGCGTAACCTGTCAACGTCTATAGACTTGACAGCGTTAACTAAACGACGATGAATATTGAATATCCAATATCCAACCTGATTGTATTCCGATCTTAATTTGAATATTCATTATTGTCCGTCAGGACTCCTATGGAGAGCAATGGATATTGATTATTTCTTACATCCAATGAGCAGCGACAAATATTCAATATAGAATACTCAATATTCAATAACCAACATTTAAAACAACGAATTGCCGGTCTCTCTTAGCCAGTGGCTGGCAGCCAAAAGCCAGTCGCCATTAAATTTTTTTTCCACCTTAAATGAGTATATTGTCCAGACAATCCGTATTACTAACAACTGAGGAACAAAAATGAACAATCGAATAAAAAATATACTGCACAAAGGAAACGCCGAAAATGCCGGCAGCAAAGACCGGCAGGAGATGCTCTCCCTTTTTCACCAACCGGAAAAGGAATACGAACTGAAAGGTGAACTGGTGAAAGAGCTGGACGAATGGACCGTTTCCGAAGATTCCCTCCCCAACCTGCAAAAAATGTTTACCCGCCTTTGGAATACCATTGAAAAGCGGGAAAATCGGAAAACCTTAAAAACCCGTTACCTGAATGTGGCCGTGCGCGTTGCTGCGGCTCTGGTAGTCGGGTTGTTTATGGGAATTTATGTTACTTCCTTGGTAAACAAACAGGAACCGGTTTATTACACCGCACACTCCCCCATGGGTTCGGTATCGGAATGGAACCTGCCCGACGGTACGGTCATTTTCCTTAACTCCGGTTCGGAAATCAAATACAGCATAAACGGCAAAAAAGCGCCCCGCGAGGTGTTCCTTACCGGCGAAGCCTGGTTTGAGGTGGAAAAAGACAAAAAACGGCCTTTTGTGGTGCACACCCCGTTTTACGACGTGCAGGTAACCGGAACCCGTTTTAACGTGAAAGCTTATACCGAAGAAAACAGGGCAACCACCACACTGGAAGAAGGTGAAGTGATCATTCGTTCCGAAAAAAATCCGCAACTGGCCGAAGGCATTGTGCTGAAACCAGGACAACAACTGGCGCTGGCAGGCGATGCGGAATCCCCCGAAATTCAGGAAGTAAACACCCGTTGGTTTACGGCATGGAAAGACAGCAAACTCATTCTGGTAAATATGCCGCTGAAAGAACTGATAGTGTTGCTCGAACGGAAATACGGGGTGGAATTTGTGGTAAAAGATGAAACCGTAATGAACTACCACTGCGATGCCACCTTCCACGGGGAAACCCTGATTGAACTGATGGACATTTTAAAGGGAATGATAGCCATCGACTACAAAATTGTTGGACAAACCATTGAAATAACATCTGATAAAACCCGAAAAAAAGGAGGAGCTATGAAATGAACTTGACGGTGCAGCCCGGCCCGATCCGACCGGGGAAACACCTTAAAAAAGCAGGCCGAAAGGTGCGGGAACACCTGCCGGCCCGGATTGTTTCGAAATAATGGTGCCGAACCTGAATAGTGGCAAGCACCAATAGAGCTATTAATCAAAACATTTAAAGGTATGAAAAATTTTTGGAAACCGCCTTTTTCGATAAACGAAAAGGCAAAAAAACTGATTTTAACCATGAAACTGACGGTTTTTATTTTGTTCCTAACCCTGATGCAGGTTTCGGCCACCGTTTACTCGCAGGCCACCAAATTCTCGTTCAAGGCCGAAAACAAGCAGGTAGTGGAAGTGTTGCGACAAATCGAAGAGAACAGTGACTTTCGCTTCTTCTTCCTGCGCGAACAGGTGGATGTGGAGCGCAAGGTTACTGTTACCGCCCGCGATGCTACCGTGGAACAAATTCTGGAAGAACTTTTCCGGGGGCAACCCGTAAGTTACGATTTTGCCAACGAAGCACTCATTGTGCTTACTCGTGGTGATAATCCGCTGGGAAGTGTAAACGATTACCAGCAGGGTAATATGCAGCAGCCCGCCGTTTCCGGAACCGTTACCGACGAATCCGGGCTACCATTGCCGGGTGTTACGGTTTTGGTAAAAGGCACTACTCAGGGTACTGTAACCAATTCGGAAGGAAATTATTCACTTCCCAATATTCCTGACGAAGCCACGCTGGTGTTTTCGTTTGTGGGAATGCTGACACAGGAAATTGTGGTTGGAAATCAATCCACAATTAATGTAACAATGGAGGCAGATGCAATTGGTATTGAAGAAGTTGTAGCAGTTGGATATGGAACAATGAAGAAAGCTTCTGTAACTGGTTCAGTTGCGACAATAGATAGTAAAGAATTAGAAACAGTGGCTCCTATTAGCTCTGTTTCAAATGCATTGGCAGGTCGTTTGCCCGGATTAATTTCAAGGCAACAGAGCGGTACCCCAGGAAGAGATAACGCAGCATTAAGCATCCGTGGATTCGGCAATGCATTATTAATTGTTGACGGAATTGAAAGTGAATTCTACAATCTTGATCCTAATGAGATTGAGTCGTTTACAATCCTAAAAGATGCATCAGCAGCAATTTATGGTGCAAGAGCAGGAAATGGGGTTATTTTGATAACAACAAAACGAGGCATAGACTCAAAGGCGACCATAACTGTCAACAGTTCATATACATTACAATCAATGACTAATTATCCGAAGCAGGTAAGTTCAGGACAATATGCAGAGCTCTCACGTGAAAATATAATTAATGCAGGATTATCAGAAGATCAACGTATCCCTTCTACCAACCTCGTCTTGCCAGATGAACCGCTGACCCCTAACTTCGCGCTATGCGAAAAAATCAGAAGTATAGTAAGGAGGAGATGTACCTGGCCA
>Ga0334883_1004439_pt1 | contig 13538 bp, 6 predicted proteins | sample GraSluR1_MG_6_FD_207230 | JGI IMG/M metagenome (GOLD analysis project Ga0334883, IMG submission 207230) | Sludge microbial communities from methane-producing bioreactor in Wageningen University, Netherlands - Granular Sludge_09_05-R1 | ecosystem: Engineered > Bioreactor > Anaerobic > Unclassified... | reverse complement strand
GCGGAAAAGGGACAAACAAAAAGACCAGTCTGCATGTAGGTGTAAAACTTCAATGGGGCCGCGTTTAATAACGCGGAAAAGGACAGCGCCTGTCAGGAAGCGACTTGAAAGGGGCGGACTTCAATGGGGCCGCGTTTAATAACGCGGAAAAGGAGCCCTGTCCAATTCATCCCTCCTTTCAGGAGCTTTCACCCCCAATTTCGAGCGCTCGGCAATGACGACGCATATCCGCTTCGCCTCCCGCCACCGCGCCGTTGAGACATTCAGGCAAACGTCCATAACCTATCGTCTTCCTCCTTTGCGAGCGCTGCCAAGTACCGCGCGCATGACCCAAGCGCTCGAAACGGACAACACTTCAACCCACGCGCATCAACCACAATACTCCCAACCCCGTTTCCATAAAAGCGCGCCCGAGTCCGAGGTTGGCACAAAGAACACGGGCGGTGGTCCCAGTAGCCGCCGCGGCGAGGACAGTCCTCCCCCACTACCTCACCTCAATAGATATGCGCGTAGCGCTCGGGGTGCTCGTAGGCGCGACCCACTGAGAAGAAGGCCCCCTTGGCTTTGCCGTCGGCCGGACCGAGCGCCACCAACAACACTTGGTCCTCTCGGTGGTTGATCACATCGGCCAACGCCGCAATCAGCGCCGCGCGCGCCGACTTGGTCAAGTCAGCGCGAAAAACGCTGTACTGGATGTGCAGACCAAAGCCCCGGCATATCTGATAAACCTCCCGCAGGCGCTTGGGGTGAGAAATGTCATACATAATCAACGTGCATGTCGGTGTCATCACAGGCCTCCTATCTCAACGTGTCTCAATGGGCACGTAGGCGGGAATCTCACCCATCACATGCCGTCCCAGTAATCGCGCCTGTACTTGCATCATCCGCCGCCAAGTGATGGTGTAGCCAAAAAGCGGGTGGGTGATCTGCTGATCCATGCGCCGCTCATAACAGCGGATCAGGTCTCGCTTGCCGTAGCTGGTGAAGGCACAACCAGCGGCGTTGCGCACAAAACTCTTTCGATTCAGCTCGCCGTTGTTGAAGGCCGTCAAGACCACCGAGTCGGCAATGAGCGGCCTGAACTCCTCCATCAGGTCCAGAGCCAATGCCGGCCTCCCGTAGCGCGGCCGGTGAAAGAAGCCCAAATAGGGGTCGAAACCGGCTGCCAGCACCGCGTGCATGGCGTCCTTGGTCAACATGGCATAGGCATAACTGAGCGCCGCGTTCACTGGGTCCCGCGGCGGTCGCCGGTTGCGCTTCTCAAAATCGAAGGCCTGCCCCTCGCCGTCGCGCAGCAAGTCACCAAAATGTTGAAAATAGTGGCGCGCCGCGCTCCCCTCGAGCCCCAACAAGGTCTCTGGCTCATTCGCCTGGCGCGCTTCATCAGCCAAACGCTGCAGCTCCGCCAACACATAGGGCGTCAAGCCAGGGTGGTTACGCCGCAGCACCGTGCGCTGATTGCGAATCTTGGAACGCACCATCTCACGGGCGATGTCCAAGGATTTCGTCTCCGAACCTGCACACGCGTATTGGGCAATGCGCAGGTGGACGTTCTTGTGGGGATGCCCCGTCGCCATCCCATAGAACCATCCGCCCTGAGAAAAGAAGCAGACGGGTATCTCCTCTTCCATCGCAGCTTGTAAACACGGGGTGGTGATCTCCACCCGGCCAAAGAGCAGCACCTCGGTGGTTTCCCGCAGCCGGGTCGAGCCCACCCGCTCGTCCTCCACATAGATGTCGAACTCCCCTTTGCGTTTGCGAATCTTGGCGCCTTGGGTCGTCACCGCCAGCGGTAAACCTTCATCACACGGGGCGAGCAACTGCCGCATCTTGGCCGGTTCGGCAGCCTTGGCGCCGATCTTGGCCAGGAGATTGACTTCATCTGGCAGACAAATGCCAACCAGCGAGCAGCCTCGACACTTGGGGGAGTCTTCCAGGGGCGCCGGGATCTCGTTGCGCTCGACCGCGGCGCGAAACTCACCCACGATCTCCCGGGTCCTCGCCACCAGAGCATCGTCGATGACGATGTCCACGCGTCGCCTGGATTCAGCGTAGTAGATCATGGCGCTGTGGCAGGCATAGCCGTGGCTGCGCAGAACCAAGGCCTGTGCGCAGAGCTGTACGCGCTCGGGTTCATAGGCACCATCCTCCACGTCAGGCACGCTCCCCCTTTTGGTGTCCACCACACAGACTTCGCCGTCTTCCACCTCCAAGAGATCGATGCGCGCTGTGATGGCCTCTTCTTCACAGGTCAACCACACGGAGCGCGTCGCCATCTTGATCTCAGGCACCTCTTCAGGTGGCGGCAGCTCCGGACCGGGCTTGTCCGTCCGCCGATGCCTATAGGCCCCATCGATGGTGTAGTGGTTGTCATCCCACTCCCCTTGGGCCCATTCCATGAAAGCCAACCTTGGGCAATAAGCCCACTCGTTGATCATCCGAGCAGGTACCACAACAGGATCGTTTTCGCTTGCATTGTCATTGTTCGCAGTCATTGTCGCCTCGTTCGTCCGCTGGAAGTGAGAACCCTGGCATCCGGCACGCGATCACCCAATAGAATGCTTGGCCGCGGCTCAAGCCCTGAGCCGGTCACAGGCACACACCACCTGTTTGCCCAATGGGGCCACCCCTCCGAGGTGGATCTCGGAACCTCTCTGACCGGACCTGCATCCAGTCTCTCGCTGTTCTTCACTTGCCAAAGAGGTTGCGGACTAGGTCTCAGGGATGAAATGTCCCAGACCAAAGTGGGCGCCATAGCCAAAGGCCAAGGGGCCGCGCACGGGGCGAGCGAAGCGAAGCCGGAAGCCGTAGGCCCCACGCGGTCCGCGCCGGCCTTCCCCGGCGAGCCTCTCCGTGCGGAAACGCCACCATGGCACGGCCTTTCCGGCGATCCATGTGGCTTCCACCCTCTCAACCTCTACCGGCTCGGCCAAGCCGCACGCCACCACGAGACGTCTGAGATCGTGCTCCGCTGAGCCGATCTGCAGCCCGGATGCGTCGCACTTGGGCACCCCGGTGCGGGTGCGCTTGGGGAAGCGGGTCGGCACGAAGGGGGTGCGCGACACCCAGGTGTCTGACTCCGCCAGCAGGGGCGACCGCTCCCGCGTCGTATCCTTGCCGCCAAAGTCAGCAGGCGATCCGAAGCCCAACAAAGTCGTGTGGAGGTCGTGTCCTCCCTGCCCCCAGAGTTTGCGCAGCCCCTTCAGGGCTTGTCGCGCTTCGGGCGAGAAGCCCATGGGCGCCCACAGCGTGAGGTGACTCACGAAGGGGCCCTGGCCGTTGGCCTCGGGGATCAGATAGGCGTGCTGGTGCCCTTGCAGCGGCGCGCCATGGGCATCGCAACCGCGAAAGACCACGGCGCCATCGGAGCGGCTGACCAAGGCGGTGTGCAGCCGCTCGGCCACCCACAGAGAGTGCAGAAAATGCGGCGGGACCGCCGATTGGATCTTGAAGCGGGCGACCGTCACGGTGTCCTCCTGGCGACGCACGAAGGGTCGCACCTTGGCGGCTAGGGCATCATTGGGCAACACATAGTCCACCCACTCCGAACCCGGCGCCTGGGTCCAGCCATCCTTGCGCAGGTCACCGCTCTCGGCCTCGAGGGCCTCGCGCAGCGTCGCTGGGATCACTGGCCCTTTGACCGCCTTGGCTTTGCCCTTACCAGCCCTTTTGGGCGGGCTCTGGGGCGGTGCATCGGGCACCAAGCCTCGGCGCCACTGGGCGAAGGCTTCCGACGGCATCGCGCACAGCACCCGGGTCGTGCTCACACCGCGCAAAAGCGCCTCTCCAGTCCACGGAGCGGCGTTCAGCTCTCCCTCAGGGACGGAGCTCACCCGCCGCGCCTCCACCCAGGACTCCGCGCGCCCCAAGTAGTTCAGGCGCGCCAGCAACAGGTCGAGGACACCAGCTTCTTCATCGTTGAGCACCACGGGCCAGTGGACCCGCAGCACCCCTGACCCGACGTCGACGAAGGTGTCGAAGACCTTGGTAGAACCTTCACCCTTGCCACTCTTGGTCGGCATGTAGTGGCGCGAATGGGCCAACACGGCAGGCGGCAGCGAGAAGCTCGGTCGGGCCGAAGCCAATCGGGCCATCAGGGCATCGATCTGGGCCTCACTCACCTCATCGCGGGCCTTGTGGTACCACACCGCCAGCAGCGCTCGCTGAAGACGCCACGGCGCGGGCGGCCACTCGACCCGACCTTCATTGACGTGGGCATCCCATGGGGTCGCATGATAGCGCCCACTGGGAAAGCGAATCTCAATGGCAAACATAGCTCTACCTCAACCAACGCGTGGATTGAACCCAAGTTCACGATGCTGACGTCATTTCCCCTTCTTTCCTTCTCCATCCTTCTTTGGCGTGTAGCGGACCTCGGTGACCGTCGGCGTCGCAAAGTGGGAGCTCGCGGCAGCAATGAGCCCCGGCAGGGCCGCCTCGAGGGCGTTCAAGCTTGGTAACGCAAATTCCTTGGGCTGGGTGACCTCGGGTGCCCCGGCTACCATGAGATCACAGGCAGTACGCAGGCGCAGGCCGCGGGCGAGGAAGGCCTGGATCTTGTACAGCGCCAAGGCGAGCAGCAGGGAAGTAACGGCGTCATCAAAGGCAAAGCCGCGAATCTGGGCCACGTCGATGTTGAAGTAGGCCACCATGCGTCCAGTGTACTCATCGCGGTGATAGGGCACGTGGCCAAAGCCCTTTTTGGCGTCTCCGCTGGGGTCGACCTGATCGAACTTGACGCCGCCGCTGGTGGCGATACCAACATCAGAGGCCTCGATGAAGGCCGAGATGGCCCGCGGCAGCCGCAGGCGGCCCCCGGCGAGCTCACTTTTAGCCAAGAAGACCCCGTGCAAGAGGGCGTTGACGTCGTAGGAGAGGAGAACCCGAGCCAGCTTGCGCAGATCCACCTTGCCCGTGACCATGGCCCCGAGCTCGGCTTTGAGCTTGTCGAAAAAGGACTTGTCCTCGCTCTCGAGGATGTAGGGGCTGTTGAGGCGGTGGGCCTCCAGCAGGGAGTTGGTGACAAAGGCGCCATCGTGATCCACCACCCGAACGTAGGGCAGGCCCTTGAGCGGCGTGACCCAATCGTCGCAGGCCTCGTCCCAGCACACCGTCTCGAGGCGGTTGGCCATACTCTGAGATGACTCCACCAGCAGCATCCGCCGGCCATCGGCCAAGCTGTATTCCGCGGCACCGATGTCGGGGAAGCCCGTGCTCTGGAAGCGGTGTCCCTGGAGGGGCTGCAGCGGCACCTGAATGAGAAGGCGAGGATGGTTGAGGAGAGCAGATAGGTCCATGGGGTAACTCCTTGGTTGAGGAAGAGGAGGGTTTAGCGATCATCGTCACTGGCCAAGACCACGATCTCCGCCAGGGTGTTGAGGTCACAGGGACGCAGGGGGAAGAGGAGGGCCGCTGCGGCCCGTTGCACCGCAGCGCCGCTGACCCCCACCTGCTCTAGCGCCGGGCTCAGGCCCACGCCGCGCAGCCGCCGCACGGCCAGGCGACTGGCCTGGAGGCCTTCGCCCCGGGCGGCGTTGTGGAAGATCTGGGGCGAGAGCGGCACGGTGAGACCCGCCAGGCCTCCCTCTTGGACCCTGACCCGGCCCATGAAACAGAGCTTGAGGAGGGCGAAGAGGGCGCCGGGGTGTTCGCGACCGGCCCCTTCAGGCGGTGTCAGCTTCGGGTTGCCGGCCTCGCGCCAGTCGAAGAGGGCACAGGCGCGCAAGTAGCAGCCAAAGCGGCGCAGATCCAGCGCACCTTCGACGAAGGCTGTGACATCGCTCAGGTAAGCCGCACAGTGCCCCTGATCGACGTAGGCGCCCTCACCGCCTTGGAGATGCAGCCGCCGGCCCAGGGTCTCCAGCATGGCGCTGACGGGGTCACCGTCGTGCCAGGTGAGATCCAGCTCGCCCTCTTTGTCGAACCAGGCGCGCCGCCCCTTGCCGACGCGCACGGTGGGTTCGAGGTGGCGATGAAAGGGAGGACATTTTGCGCCCTCGACGTGGACCGAGGCCAGGGCCACGGCCAAGCGCCACTCGGGCGAGCCGTCGTCGGCGTGACGCAACCAGCTTGGCGATGGTGGCGGCAGAGGTCTGACGAAGCTCTTCTCGCTCCACGCCCGCGACTTCACCAGGGCCGCCTCCAGCTCGCCCATCTTGACGAGGAGGTCCAAGACCGGGCGGCTGCCGCTGCCGCGACACAAAGCGAAGATCGCCTCATCGAGGTTACGCGCGCTCCGCTGCACCGAGGCCGGCGCATCGCCGCTGCGGACCTTGCTACCGCAGGTGTCGAGCCAGGCGTCGAGATCGCGCAGCAAATCGACCTCGGGACGACGCTGCACCAGAAAGCGCCCCAGAGGCGTCGCCAAGTAAGCAAGTCCGTTGCGAACATGAAAGCCCTGGCGTGAAAACGCTCTAATTCCTCTGTCCACTCCCAACGACGCAACGGCTCGGGCGAAATCGACGCCATCCCTCACGCGGCGTCGCTCGAGACGAACGCGCCCCTCACCGAACATGAGGCGCAAGGTGCCTATGGTCGCCGCCTCCGTCCACAAGGGCAACCAGATCTCTCCGCGGCTGCTCTCTCCCGAAGAAGCAGATCCATAGCCAGCAGCGCTAGCGCGCACTGTGAAGGGAGCCGCTAAGGTACCTCGATCAGCCGATTCCAGACGGCGCACCGCCGCTGCAGCAAAGAGGAGGCTGCCCTCCATCATCAACACGTAGTCCCAGGGATTGACCACACTGGCACCGTCAAACCCAGTCGCTGCGTTCGCCCCCCCCGCAGAGCCTGGCATGAACTGGCCAATGGAAGCGCTACCCAAACCGGGGACGTTGTGGCCAAAGACTGCACTAGCCAACAGCACCGTGCTCAATCCACTCGGAGTGGCGCCATTGACGGGCAGAAGCTCAACGACACGCTCCATGAAGTTGCGAGCGAACTCGAGCCGGCCGTCATTGCCACCCGTGCCTAGAATGGGGGGATACTGGGCCTTCCCGTCTACGATGACATAAGCCGCGTCCAACCACGCGACCACCTCATCGGGCATTGCTGCGCGGCAGAGTTGCAGCAACTCCTCTTTGCGGTCCTCCGGTTTTTCAGTAATGCCAAGTCTTTCTCTAAACGAATACGCTAGTGCAATGACCTCTCTGTAGGGCCGAAAGCGCGTCGCCTTTGAATCGGCCAAGGCCGTAATCGCGCTTTTGTTGTCCTTTGGTCCAAACCCACTGCCACCGTTCCACGGCGTCACGATGGGCGTGGGCACATAGTTGTTGGCAAAGAAGTCGACGATCTCTTCCTCCTGGAAGTGGGTGTGCAGCAGAAAGCGATCCTCCTGCCACGAAGCCCGCGCCTGGGGATCGAGCTGCTCCGCCACCAGGCGAAAGATACCCAGGGCTTTGAGATAAGAAGCCAGCGGCTCAGGGCGGCAGCCGCCCAGGACCAACGCGCGTCGCTCACCCATGATTCTCCCCTCCTTCTCGCGCTTCGGCGGCGCTCGCCCGCTGATCGCTGTTGCGCAACAGCGCCTCCAAATAGGCCAAGCGGAACGGCCCCAAGTCCGGGTCATCGCGCAATGAGAGCATGCGCTCGATCCAGCAGCCCGGGCCCATGGCGGTGACCGAGAGATCCAGACAGGTTTCGGGCATGGTCGCGCCGTTGGGCAGGGCCACCGCTGGCAGCACATCGCCGTCCCACACGCCGCACACAAAGGCCCGCCCTGCCGGTGCCTCCCTCTCCCTGGGCATGGCCCGCAGCGACAGCCGCACCTTGCCGTGATGGGTCGCGATGAGGAAGGCCGTCAGATTGTCACCGCCGCACTGCAACCACGCCAGCGCCGAGGCCAGCTCATGGCGAAAATGCGGCCGCTCTTGGTGCCGCCCCGTGGGGACGGCCGATTTGGCCCACAACCCCGCGCTAGGCGGCGTCGCGTGAGCACTCAGCATCTTCTGAAATGCCGGATGGGCTTTGCCCACGTCGTGCCATGCCGCCGCCGTCAGTAGGGCCTCCTCGAGATGAGAGGGCAAGGCTTGGGCCCGGAGGGTGGTCGCCGCCGCTCCGTAGACATCGGCCAAGTGCGTCGACAGATCGACCCAACAGCCAATGCGGGTCGCGGGATCAGCCGTCACCGCGTCCAAGGGGGCAGCATCAGTCCCCAAGACCGGGACCGAGCGCTTCCCTTCCCCGGTCCACCCCAGCTCCGGCTCGTAACCCCCTGCGGCGCTGTGCAGGAGCACGACCATGCCCGGTCGCAGCGCCTCGTGGGAGATCTCCGCCCACTGCCCCTCGACGCCATCCCAGCGCCAGGCCTTGGTGGCCTCTTGCCCTGTGTTCTTGGCCTTGCCCAGCGCCCGGTCCTCGCCCTCACCCTCTTCGCTGGCCTTGTCTTTTCCTCTGGCCAAGCGCTTGACGAAATCTCTGATGGCCCCCACGCCGACGGCACAGCACTCGCCCGCCGCCGGCGAGACTTTGGGGAGATTTTCAGGGCTGTCAGCGCCAAAGTCCCGCCAAAAGACCTCCACATCGAGATCATCTGCGTCGCGAATGTAGAGGCCCACGTCGATGTCATCACCACTGAGATCGGCCGAGTTATCGAAGAGCTCCAGCAAATCCTTGCGCCGCAATACGGGCCGCACCTCTGCCGGAGCTGGATCGGCGATCCCGCGCACCACCTCGGGTCCACAGGCGTCGAGCCCGCGCAAGATCTGCCGCGCCTCTCCGTATCGCGCAGGTGCATAAGGCGCCGCATCGGCCTTCTCATCGATGTCGATCCAGAAGACCTGACCGAGCTCATGCTCGCCGTAGCGGTTACAGCGGCCAAAACGCTGCACCAGCGAGGACCATGGCGCAAGCTCCGTGAAGAGGGTGGCCGCCGAGATGTCCACACCGGCCTCCAGGGCCTGAGTGGCCACCACGATGCGGTCACCGGCGCCCTCTAGACATCGCTCCTGTCGCTGGCGATCCGTCTGGCGAAAGCGAGAGTGCACCAAGAATGTGTCCGCATCGCTGCGGCCTGCCTTGCGCAGCGCTTGGTAGATCTCCTGGGCGCGCTTGACCCGATTGACGAAAACCAAGGTCAAGGTGCCGGCGTGATGCGCCGCCAATACCTCCGCGGCGACGGCCTTGGCGTAGCCCTTCTTGTCAGCCGCCGTGAAGGCACTTCGCGCCGCGGTCAGCGCCTTGCGCGCATGAACCCGCTGGCGCACCGACGCGTCATCGAGATCCTCCGCGCCGAGCTGCAATTGCGGCCAGCCTCCCTCAGCCGGCGGGCGATGATCGACCGTCGCGATGGGATCACTGCGCAAGGTGGCGCTCATCCAAATGGACGTGGAGGCCAGAAGCGTCCCCAAGTGAGACCGCAAACCCTGGAGTTGCGCGCTGGTCTCTACGCCCACGCCCATGAGCTGCGTCTCGTCGAAGACCCAACAGGCATCGTTGTGCAGGAGACCAAAGCCAATGGGCCAGCGATAGCGACTCAGGCCATAGCCGCGGTTGAGCGCCCGCGACAGAAGCTGGTCTTGGGTGCCCACCAAGATGGCCGCGCTTTGGGGGTCCTGCTCCCAGGCGTTGGAGACCTCGCCTCCCATCAGCACGTGCACCCCCGGGAGCTGGGCCGCATCCACCCGTTCGGGACGCATCGCAGCGAGACGCGACACCACCTCCTGCGCAAAAGCAGCACTCTGCTGCACCAGGACCCGCATGGGCAGACAATAGACCAGACGCCGCGGCGTCTGCGCCCGAATGGCGGCGTCAGCGAAGTAACGCCGCCACAACCAACCCACCACGACACAGGCCGTCTTCCCCAAGCCCGTGGGAATGTTCAGCAGCGTCGGCAGCGCAGCGGCCTCGGCAAAACGCCGTTGATAGGGGTAGGGCTCACGCCCGGTGACCCTGCGAAAAAAGTCCGCGTATTCCATGTGCATTCTCTTTCCTTCAACCCAAAATGTCGCATCACAATTGCCAAGAATTATTTAACATTCGCTTGTGTTGCTTGGCAACCCTCCCTGCCGTGTCACCATCGTACCCCTGAAAGCCACAACCCCGACGCATCCTCTCTCAAAGCACCCAGCCCCAAGCGTCGTTGCCGGCGTGTCACTTCATCGGCGACCGCGGCCCGCCCGCTGGGAAGAGATCTTTCGCTGCTTGCCCACAAAAACTTGCATGCAGATGATCTCTTCTTCAAGCACTCTCAAAGCACGGCACAGTCTCACACAAGCTTTTTTTTGAAAAACCCCGATTTTTGGACACCAACTGTCCAAAAATGTCCATTTCAACCTAACCCAGCCCCCAAGGACCCCAAACGGGCCGTCGCACGGGTCGGCTCCTACCATGCGTCGGCCGCTTCTGCCAATTACGCCTGTTAAAACATGAAGATACCCCATCTCCATTCATGGAGAGGGGGGCCAGGGGGGTGAGGTCAGCAAAGGCTGGCCCCTCACCGCCACCATCGAGACCGGACCAGGGGGGTGAGGTCAGCAAAGGCTGGCCCCTCACCGCCAACATCGAATTCTAGCCAGGGGGGTGAGGTCAGCAAGCGCTGGCATCTCACCGCCACCATCGAGACCAGACCAGGGGGGTGAGGTCAGCCAACGCTGGCCCCTCACCGCCAACATCGAATTCGGGCCAGGGGGGTGAGGTCAGCCAACGCTGGCCTCCCCTGATCCACCATCGAGACCGATGCGCCATCGCCCCGGCTGGATCGCTGTTGCTGCCTCTGGTTGCCCCTGGCCCTTTCTGTCATGCTGAGTCCTGGATCGGCAGCGCAACCTGATTGGAGCGATCATGCAGCGAAACACCCATTTGAGACCACTCATGCTCCTCGTTGCGGTGGCGCTCTGGGCTTGCGACGATGGCGGCGGCAGTGGGCCCACGGACGCCACCACGGACGATGATCAGCGCGACGGCCTGATCACGGGGAATCTGCTCCCACCAGCCGCCTGCGCGACGCCCTTTCCCGCTTTTGGCTGCGAGGGCAACCCCCTCGGGCAGTGGGAGCTCGTTGGGCTCTGCTTCGAGACCTTCAGCGATTGCGCCGGGGCTTCCGTCGTGGCCACGGGCTCGCTGCACGCGACACTGCGCATCGGCGGCGCTGAAAACTTCGATCACAGCTACGACTTCGACTACGATCTCAGGATATCCGTGCCGCAGAGCTGTCTCGAGGGTCGCTCCTGCGATAGCATTGGGTGCTTTGGAACGAATCACTGTTCGTGTACCAACGGCATCGGTTCGAGTGGCGGTGTGAGCGGCTCCTGGAGCATGAACCTTCCCGGGCGCGTGCGCTTTGCAAACAGCCCTGGACTCTCGGACTTCTGTGCTGGGGAGGACTACGCCGACTCCCTCGGCGGTGTCCGCAAAATCTGGCGACGCGTCTCGTCACCTTGCGCCAGCGACTGCGACGACGGCCTGGCCTGCACCCAGGACTACTGCGCCGCCGACACGGGGGGATGCGCCAATGTGCCCGTGCCCACGGGTGGCCCTGAGGGCTGGCTCAACAGCCCGGAGTGCCAGAATGGCCTCGATGACGACTGTGATGGCCTCGTGGACCTCGAGGACCCTGAATGCCACACCGAGCCCTGTGCCACCGTTGCCGAGTGCAGCGATGATGGCAATCCCTGCACGCTGACCACCTGTGATGGCGAAGGCTTTTGCCGCACCGCGCCGGTCGCCGACGGGACTCCATGCCCGGGCTCGGATGCGTGCACCGAGACCTACCTCTGTCGTCGCGACCAATGTGTGCCGGGGCCGGCGACGCGCGACCTCGACCAAGACGGATTCGTCGACGCGGCCTGCCAATTTGGCTCGGACTGTGACGACAACGACGCCACCATTCACTTTGGCGCCGAGGGGCCGCGTGGCGACCCCTCCTGTTTCGATGGCATCGACAATGACTGCGATGGAATGATCGATGCCTTCGACGCCGACTGCTGGGAGGCGACTTGCAGCTCCGACGGCTGGTGTCTCGAACATCCTCGCCCGTTGGCCGACAACCTCAAAGGACTCTGGGGCGCCGCTCCCGACGATATCTGGGCGGTCGGTGACTTTGGGCACATCATCCATTGGGACGGCGGCGGGTGGTCTCGCTCGGCCAAGCCGGTCTATTTCACGCTGGAAGACGTCTGTGGCTGCGCTGCCGACGACGTCTGGGCGGTGAGCACCACGGGCGACATCGTGCACTACGACGGCGACGCGTGGCGCAAGGTCGACAGGGGCACGGGGGGACCGAACGCCTACTTCGCCGTCGATTGTCTCTGCGATGGCGACCATGGGACGCGTGAGCTGTGGGCGGTGGGACGCTCGGGCAAATACTCCATCTTCGATGGGTCGAGCTGGCACCACGGGCAGCACCCGAGCCCGAGCTTCGAAAACCTCAATGGCGTGTGGATCGCGGGGCCCGGAGAGGCTTGGGCCGTGGGCAGAGGCGGCCTGCTCAGTCGCTATGCGGGCGGCGCGTGGCAGGACGCCAACGCGGGCGTGACCCTTGAATTGCACGGCATTTGGGGGACTTCGCCCGAGCAGATTTGGAGCGTCGGGGCGCGCACCTTCTTGGCCTTCGACGGGTCGAGCTGGAGCTCGCCCGTCAATCTCGGTTCAGCCGCGCTCTACGACGTCTGGGGTCTCGGGGACCATCTATGGGTCGCCGGAGACGGCGTGCTCTTCGACTTCGATCGCGTCAGCCAGCGCCAGCATCCCTATGCGCTCGGCGTCGATCCGCCGACCTTGCGTGCCGTGCGGGGCTTCGATACGCAAGACCTGTGGGCCGTGGGTGACGCGGGCGCCATCGTCCACGTCGGCGAGCAGGGCGTGAGCACCAACACCCTGAGCACGCGGGAGCTGTGGTCGGTCTGCGGCACACCGGGGCACCAGGACAGCGAGCGCATCTGGGCCGTTGGTGCCACGAGACAAGGCTTCTTCCTGCGCGATCAGGGTGGGTGGCAGATGATCCCAGCAGACATGAAGGGGTGGATGCGCGACATCTACTGCGCTGGAAGCCACGGGGTCTTTGCGGTCGGCGACAAGTACTGGATGCGCTGGGGCGATGGCGTCTTCGAGCAGGGCGAGATTCCTGGGGTGAACACGGCTGACGAATTGATGGCCGTCGATGGCCGTATCGGCCCCAATGGCGTGGAGCTCATCGCCGTGGGTGACCGCACCCTGATCGCCTACTACGACGGCCAACAGTGGACCAGCGAGTACCTCTCGAGCAGCGCCTTTGGAGCCTTTTACGACGTCTGGATGTCGCCCGATCCCCTGGCTGCCTTGCAGGCCGTCGCTGTGGGGTACAATGGGCGCTGTATGCTCTACGATGGCACGCGCTGGAGGAGCTGCGAGCTCGGCGCCACGGACAACCTCCACGGCGTCTGGGGCGACGGCCAAGGAGGCATCTGGGTCGTCGGCGCTTACGGGCAGCTCTACGCCTGGAACGGCAGCGCCTTCGAAGCCCGGGATATTGGGCAGGGCAGCGAATACCTGCACGATGTCAGGGGAAGTGGGCCGCAGGACGTGTGGATTCTCGGCGAATCCATGCTATGGCACTTCGACGGCTC
>Ga0334883_1004418_pt1 | contig 13605 bp, 11 predicted proteins | sample GraSluR1_MG_6_FD_207230 | JGI IMG/M metagenome (GOLD analysis project Ga0334883, IMG submission 207230) | Sludge microbial communities from methane-producing bioreactor in Wageningen University, Netherlands - Granular Sludge_09_05-R1 | ecosystem: Engineered > Bioreactor > Anaerobic >... | reverse complement strand
CCGGGAACCTGGCGAAGATATTTGAGAGTCCATCACCAAGAACATAATATTTAAAGTCTGGTACTCCAAACACTCGTTCAACACATTTTACTACATGTCCATTCATAAAAGTCAGTTTTTGGGTCTGATCGAGTATTCCTCCCAATAAGTTGATGTATGTATAGATTTTCTGCACGATATTTGCAATTACTTGTTTAAGTACGTATATTTGTACTTAATTAAATTATAAAGGGCTTCGTCATGATTGCAGCAAATTATTCTGAATTCAGAAAAGAGCTTAAGGGTTACCTTGACAGCGTAGAGTATAATAATGAGACACTGATCATTAAACGCGGATCAGGTAAAGGAGCTGTACTTATCTCTCTTGAAGAGTACAATTCCATTATGGAAACTTTGCACTTGCTCAGTTCAAAGAAGAACGCACAAAAACTTTACGAATCTTTTGAACAGATGCATTCGGGCAACACTGTCCAGGGTAATTTAATTGAAGAATGAAGAGAATTATCTTTTCAAAAAATGCATGGGAAGATTATGTCTTCTGGCAAGCAGAGGATAAAAAGATACTAAAGAAAATAAACACTTTAATCAAGGATATTCAATCAAATCCATATTCAGGTATCGGTAAACCTGAACCCTTAAAATATGATTTGGCAGGCTTGTGGTCAGGACGTATTGATCGCGAACATAGATTAGTATACCAGTTAAATGAAAATGAATTACTTGTTTATAGCTGCCGATACCATTATGATAAATAAAATACTTTAGAAGGCAAACGTTATTGAAGACTATTCATTTGATATCTTTATAAGCTGCCACCAAAGGAAGGTTGCACGAATGTCCCGACCCTTTGATCGGGCTTCGCTACGACACGATTGCACGATCCTGTTTCCCTGTTCCACGAATTTAAAGAAACATTTTCTGAAAAATTTCGTAAAAATACCTGTGTGATTGATTAATGAGTGCCTTGTCTGTTTAAACCAGATCTGCTTGGTTATGAGAAGATTGACAATATACACGATTTTTCTGTTGCTGCTTGCATTCACTCTTACAAGCTGCGCCACCAGCAAAAAGAACATCGGCGAGTTAAAAGGGCTTATGCTTCTCGATAATAAACAGTTAAGCAGGAACAAGCCATATTACTCCAGCCATAATAAGAAGACCAAAAAAGCAGCTTACAGAAAATATAAGGATAACAGAAGGCACCTTTATGGAATAAGGAGGTAAGTATTCGATACTCTGTTGTCAGTTGCCAGGCAACGATATCTCAGCTCAAATTTATTTGACTCGCATCACATTCTTTCCTAACTTTATCAAAATTACCCACAAAGATGGCAAGTGTTATCCCCGGTTACGAATACGACATCTTTATAAGCTATCGCCAGAAGGACAACAAGTACGATGGATGGGTCACTGAGTTTGTTGACAACCTTAAAAAAGAACTGGAGGCTACTTTTAAAGAGGAGATAAGCGTTTACTTCGACATCAACCCTCATGACGGACTTCTCGAAACACATGATGTGGATGAAACATTGAAGGAAAAGCTTAAATGTCTGGTATTTATCCCTATAATTTCAAGAACATACTGCGATCCGAAATCATTTGCCTGGGAACATGAGTTCAAGGCCTTTGTTGAACAGGCTTCAGGAGATGATTTTGGATTAAAGATTAAACTGGAAAACGGTAACGTTGCCGGCAGGGTGCTTCCGGTCCGGATATATGATCTTGGTAATAATGATATTAAACTATGTGAATCAATTCTTGGAGGGATGATCCGTGGTATTGAGTTTATCTACACAACTCCCGGAGTAAACAGACCACTCAGATCAAAGGAAGAAAATCCTCAGGATAACCTTAACCACACAATTTACCGTGACCAGATCAATAAAGTGGCTAATGCTGTAAATGAGATTATATCAGGCCTTCAATTAATTCATTCCTCCAACACCGAAATAAAATCTGAAGCTGACGCCGTAAGTGACGGAAGACTGCAAGAGCAAAAAGCTATCCGGTCCGACACCATAGAAAAGGAGTCTGCGGAACAACAACCAAAACAAAAGAATCAGACTAAGCTGAAAAACTGGGTATTTTCAGCTGTGACGTCTGTCATTGTTATCATAGTGATACTATCACTGCTGATTTTTTCAAGCGGAAGTACTCTCTCCTTTAAAGAACGCGACTGGGTCTTGATAACTGATTTTGAGAATCATACTGAAAATCCTGTTTTTGATAAATCACTTTATACTGCAATTTCACTTAGTATCAGCCAATCAAGATATATTAACATCTTCCCCAGATCCGGTATGCTTGAATCACTTGCAAGAATGGGAAACAGGGAACTGACATTTATTGATGAAAAAACAGGCCGGGAAATAGCAATCCGTGAGGGGATTAACCTGTGCGTCGTTCCGGCTGTCAGCGAGGCGGGAACCAGATATGTTATTTCAGCAAGAATCATTGATCCTGAGACAGGTGACCTGCTCAGATCGGAAACTGCCTATGCTGAATCCCGGGATGAGATTCTGCCCAGACTGGATCAGTTAAGCAGAAAAATCCGACGGATCCTTGGTGAATCAAGATATAATATTACGATCCAGAATAAGCCTCTGACGGAAGTGACAACATCGTCTCTTGAGGCTTTGAAACTATATTCTGCCGGTATTGACCAGCACTTATTATTGGATTTTGAAGGTGCACGTAAATATTATGAGGCAGCTTTGCTTATAGATAGTGGTTTTATAGCTGCAAAAGCCTCTCTGGGGAATATTAATATTGAAAGGTTTGATCCCGTAAAGGGGCGGGAATTATTGAGTCAGGCAGTTAAAAATGTTGACAGGCTGACCGAAAGGGAAAAACTTGGTATACTGGCTTTCCACGCCTCAAATGTTAAGAATGACATCCCTGAAGCTCTTAAATATACCAATGCGAGGATTAAACTCTATCCCGATGATGCAGTTGCCCGAAATAACGCCGGCTGGTATTATCAGAATTCAGGTGAGTACGAAAAAGCTGTTGCAGAATATAAGGAAGCTATCCGTATTGATCCAAAGAAAGCACTCCCTTATGGCGGATTGTTATGGGTTTATATCGATTTTATCGGTCAGTTTGATTCTTCCAGGCTCTGGTCGGAAAGAATGATATCAGAAAATCCTCAAAACGCCTGGGGTTACTTCTATATGGGTTCAGCCTGGGTAATGGCAGACAGCATCAAGAGAGCCAGGGATTGGTTTTTGAAAGCCAGAGAGAAGGACCCTGATCTTACTGTGAACCTTTACCGGCTTGCTCATACATACCGCATCCTCGGACAATATGACGAGGCAATCCAAATCCTTAAATACATCCTTGAAAAAAATAAGCATGAAACCTCAGCTTACTATGATTTAGGCGTTAATTACGAGGCTATGGGAAATAGAACCGAAAGCCGGAAATATTTTACCGGCTTTATGAAAATTGCATCTGACGAATGGATAACCAGGTGGCCGGATTCGCCCGACACATATACCAGCCTGGCAGCGGTATCAGCACGGCTGGGCGATATGGATTATTCTCAGGAAATGCTGTCAAAAGCAATTGGAATTGATTCAACATTACATGATAAATTTGCTTATGTGCTTTGTGTCCAGGGTAAGATCCCGGAAACTCTAAAACACCTGGAAACGTCTCTTCAGAAGGGTTACCGTAATTTAGCCTGGCTAAAACTTCATCCTGATTTGTGGAATTTACACTATGATGTCCGGTTCAGGGACCTGTTGAATAAATACTTTAATTGAAATATACTTGTCAGGCCTGACTAACCTGACGGACGCCCTGGTGTGATACGGAGAATAAACAGTATAACTTTGATAGTGAAATAAATAACGTCCAGATGTCAAGCATTATTGAAGGATATAATTACGACATATTCATAAGCTACCGCCAGAAGGATAATAAGCATGATGGCTGGGTGACTGAGTTTGTTGATAACCTGAAAGGAGAGCTTGAATCCACATTCAAGGAAGAAATTAGTGTATATTTTGACATCAATCCTCATGACGGCCTTTTGGAGACGCATGATGTTGATGAATCCCTGAAAGAGAAGCTTAAATGTCTGGTTTTTATTCCCATTCTGTCCCGTACTTATTGTGATCCAAAATCATTTGCATGGGAACATGAGTTCAGGGCATTTGTTGACCTGGCGTCAAATGATCAATATGGCCTGAAGGTTAAACTGCCAAACGGTAATGTGGCACGCAGGGTGCTTCCTGTGAGAATTCATGACCTGGATCCCGGTGATGAGAAACTTTGTGAAGCGGTTCTGGGAGGAGCCCTTCGCGGTATTGAGTTTATCTATAAAGAACCCGGAGTTAACAGGCCATTAATCTACGAAGATGATGAGAAGAGTAACATTGGCAAAACAAGATACCGCAACCAGATTAATAAGGTAGCCATTGCCATAAAAGAGATTGTTACAGGGTTAAAGACAGAGACGGTTCCATTTTCAGGGGAGAGCTCTCAGCACAGAGAATCTCAAAAAGAAGACCACACTGAAGTCACAAAACCGGACAAGGAAAAGATACCTTATACAGGAAAGCATAAGATATTCTATGGAACAGTATTACTGGTTGTCCTGGCAATTGCAGCTATTTTTGCTTATCCGAAAATATTCAAACGCGACAAGCTGGTAAGTCTCAGATCATCCGGCGAAAGGATTGCCGTGGCCGTGATGCCGTTTCAGAACCTGACCAGTGACACGGTATGGAATGTGTGGCAGGAAGGGATACAGGATATCCTGATATCCTCACTCTCCAACTCGGAAGAGCTGAAAGTAAGGCAGGTCGAATCGGTAAAAAGCCTCGTCAGAGGTCAGGGGATTGTTAACTATGCCTCCATCACTCCCTCTGTCGGCAGTGCAATCTCACGGAAGCTTGAGGCAGATGTCCTTATCCTGGGAAGCATAAAACAGGCAGGGACCATCAGCCGCCTTTATGCACAGATCATTGACCCGGAAACAGAGGAAGTGTTCAGGTCTTTTCAGATTGAAGGCCTTTACAGGGAGGAGAGCATTTTTCTTCTGATCGACTCACTGTCAGTAATGGTGAAAGACTTTCTCATTCTGTCGGAACTGCAAAAGAACACTCCCCTGCTTAATACATCTCTCCTGTCAACCTGGTCACCTGAAGCATACAGGTATTTTGTCCATGGAAGAAGCGAGTTCCATAAAATGAACTTCTTTTCAGCCATAAACTGGTTCTCAAAGGCGATAGATATTGACTCGAACTTTTATCTGCCCGTCATCATGACATCACTGGCCTACAGTAACCAGTTCGAGCTTGAATTTTGGTTGTCAACAACCTACGACAGGCTTCACCTGCTGGAGCAGGCAAAAGAATGGTGCCTCAGGGCATGTGATAAAACAGACCGGATGTCTGTGCAACAGAAAATACATGCAAACTGGGTGTATGCTTGTCGTTTTGAAACTCCGAACGATCAAATCAAGTACCTGAAGCAGCTTATCCAGCTTGATGACCAGATGGTGGGCACCTATTTTAACCTTGGTAGCTGCTACCTCGTATTGCAGCAATATGAAAAGGCCATTCCAGAATATGAGAAAGCACTGGAAATATATGATAATTGGGATATCCCACCCTCCTGGGCTCTGAACTATAATTATCTGGGAAAGGCTTATCAAAAAAACGGGCAGTACAAAAAGGCGGAAAAAGTCTACAAAAAGGCAGAACAATATTTTCCTGATGACATTGAGCTGGCCGGATGGCAGGGAATCCTGTACGGGTTGATGGGTGACACCATTAAAGCACTCAGGTATTGGGACAAACTTGTTACCCTCTCAAGAAACATACCCCTGTCCGAAGCGACCATTGCCACACTGCAAGCTTTTGGTTTCAATGAAGCAGACATGCCTGACAGGGCCGAGGAGTATTACCGGCAGGCCCTGTCACTGGAACCCGGTAATCCTGAACGGATCAACAATCTGGCCTACTTCCTGATCGATAAGGAGAGAAACACGGATGAAGGCATGAAGCTCGTTAATGAGGCACTTGAAGCAAGTCCCGGACATTTTAACTTCCTGCATACCAAAGGATGGGGATTGTACAAAATGGGAAAATATGATCAGGCTCTTGAACTGCTTCAGGAAAGCTGGGACTTACGACGGGAAAAAGCAGTTTACGAACACGTTCCATTTCTTCATCTCGAAGCAGCAAAAAAGGCAGTTGCTGAACAGAGATAAGAAAGAAGGGGCGAAAGAGCGAAAGAGCGAGGGAGCGAAGAGCACAGGCTATTATGAGTGGATGGCTGAAAATCTCAGGACAACAAAATTAAATGATGGTTCTGAGATAACCCTGGTTACCGATAACACCGAGTGGGCCCGGATTTCTTCTCCTGCATTTTGCTGGTACAACAATAACGCTTCAGATTCTCCGGATGATTATGGTGTTTTGTATAACTGGTATGCAGTTAATACGGGTAAGCTCTGTCCGGCGGGCTGGCATGTTTCTGATGAAACCGAGTGGTATTCACTTGTATACCCCTTCGACAACAACCTTCAAAGAAACATGGCAACCAACTACGCAGGTTGCGGTCTTGCCAAACCCAATTCAGCCCTTGCCGCCAGCTGCAATATCAGACAGATCAGAAAACCAACCGGCAACAAAAGAAACGGGTACTCTGTCCGTTGTGTGAAGGATTAAAAAAATGCAGCGAAGGGGCGCCTCCTTCGTCAGCGCCTCCGCAGAGTAGCTTCAGCGCTCGCGGAAGACTACGGACTTCGTCCGACGAAGTCCCGATAAATCGGGACGAAGTCGGAGGCCGAAGGATGGGGCGATAGAGCGATGGGGCGATGGAGCGATGGGGCGAGGGGGCGAAAGGGAGACAGGAAGAGGGAGCTTGGATTTGGTTTATTGTTATTGTAACTTTGGATAATTGCGGTACCTGTATGGAATATCCATGTGCCATGTAGTCCGACAAGAAAAATCATCGCCTGATCACAGTACCAAAATAAACCAATAATAAAACATGAAATCCAGAACAATTACTGCAGCAACAAAAAGCCGTCTAATAATATTTGCTGCTTTCATTTCCTTTTTGATTTTATCAGCAGCCTGCACCCGGCGCACTGCTGCACCTGAACTTGCCTTTCCCCTGAAAGAATATGTAATGGCAGGGGATGACGCATTTGAATATAAGATCACAGATTCGGTTGACGGAGAGAACTGGACAGCCTGGTCTGTGAAAATGGTATCCGGTACCTGGCTTACGGAAAATGATGTTGACTCCGTAACCTGGTGGCACTGGCTAAATATCATAATACCTGATCATGTGAGGGAGAGTGAGTCGATGATGTTCATAGGCGGTGGATCATCACGCGACACTGTTCCACCATCACCGGATGAATGGCTGATAGCAGGGGCCGTGGCAACCGGCTCGATCATATCACATATAAGCAATATTCCTTTTCAGCCAATTGATTTCAAGGGCGACGACAGGGGAGGACGATACGAGGATGACCTTATCGCATACGGATGGAGGAAATACCTCGAGAGCGGGGCATCAGAGGATAAAACTGAGTGGCTCGCGCGCTTCCCCATGACAAGGGCTGTTGTAAGGGCAATGGATGTGGTGCAGGAAATAAGCAGCCAAAAAGGTGCTCCCGTTGACAGCTTTTTCGTCGCAGGCGCTTCCAAGAGAGGATGGACAACATGGACCACGGCAGCTGTCGATGACCGGGTTATGGCAATTGCACCAATAGTGATTGATCTCCTGAACCTAATACCATCCTTCAAACACCACTGGCAGTGTTATGGCGAATGGTCCCCTGCCGTTGAGGAGTATGTCACAGAGGGTATCATGGACAGGATGGATGAACCCGAATTCAAAGAGTTGCTTGAAAAAGTCGAACCATATTCGTTTGCCGGTGAGCTGACTATCCCAAAATATATTGTGAACGCCACCTCCGATGAATTCTTTGTTACCGATTCCTGGAAGTTTTACTGGGATGACCTGAAGGGAGACAGTTATCTTCATTATGTCCCGAATGCTAATCACAGCCTGCGTAACGCCTACCAGCCGATAAGCCTTATATCCTTTTATCAGAGGATTATTACAGGAACTGCCATACCTTCCTTCGACTGGACAATCAGTAACGATACCATCTATGTGGAGGTTGATCCTGAAAGCGATTACATGATTAACAAATGGGAGGCCGTGAACCCCACAGGCAGGGATTTCCGCAAATTTGTGGTTGGAGATGCCTGGTACAAAGAAGAAATAAATCGGGACAAGAACGGAAAATACACTATTTACACAGAAAAGCCCGACAGCGGTTACAAGGCTGCCCTTGTTGAGGTAATTTTTGATCCCGGAACTGTATTTCCGCTTACCTTCACAAGCGGAACAGTAGTTGCACCCGACACTTATCCTTTTCCGCCATTCCAGGCACCAATGCTGAAAAGGGTGAGGGAGCCATGAGGAGATAGTACGAAAGAGCGAGAGAACGATAGGGCGATGGAGAAGCGTACAAAATATTACTAAGCTGCTTCGCAGCGAAATGTTTGTAGAACGGTAATTACCCTTATCCCTTTCTGAGCCGCGTAGAGGCGGCATGTTTGTATATCTATATCAGATCCATAATACTAATTGTTATATTTGTTAAAACCAACTATCTCAAAAGATGAAGATAATCCTTAACCCTTGTTCTGTTAAACCTGGTATTATTACTCCATTACGGAATAAGAAGCCTCTGTTATTCCTGTTGATAATAATATTGTCTGCAGCGATTAATACTTCCCTTGCCCAGGACGATGAATGGCGTTTTATTAACGGAGATCCCCTTCCTGATGCACCGGAGCTGGCAGTAAGGGGTGAGTTCAAAGTCGGAGTAAGAACGATTACCGTGGTGAATAAAGGTCAGGTTGATATTCTCAATTTCAAGGAAGGAACTGAACCAACTTACGACAGAAACCTGAAACTGGAGATCTGGTATCCGGCATTCTATTCTGACGGAGAAAAAGAATTTACATCATATGAGGAGGAGAGACCGGTGCCAAAAGATCCGGAACGCAAAGTTATCAGATATAATTTCACAGGGAGAGCATCGCGTGATGCAGCCCCCGACACAAAGAACGGGGCTTTTCCCCTGGTGATAGTATCACACGGGTACGTCGGATCCAGGCTATTATTGACTTACCTTACTGAAAATCTGGCATCAAAGGGATACGTGGTTGTGGCAATAGATCATATGGAATCAACCTACGGCGATGCAGGAGGTTTCCAGAGCACTCTTCTTAACCGCTCCAGGGATATCCTGTTTGTTCTTAACCAGATTGCAGACCTGAGCAAACCCGGAGTCAATAGTTTTCTGGCAGGACTGGCCGATGCAAGCAATACCGGGCTTATAGGCTATTCGATGGGCGGATATGGTGTACTTAATGCAGCAGGTGCTGGTTACAGCCCGAACCTGGTTAATATGTTCGCCACAATGACCGGTGGCAGTAAAGCAATAGAAGTTCTGTGCACAAACAATCCTGCCTACAAAGCCATGAATGATACCCGGATAAAAGCTGCAGTTGCATTCGCTCCATGGGGAATGCAGCTAAATATATGGGATCAGGAAGGATTACAAGGATTGAAAATACCGGTATTCTTTGTTGCAGGCACTCTTGATGATATATCGGGTTACGAAAAAGGGACCAGGGCAATATTCGAAGGGGCAGTCAACATCGACCGCTACCTGCTTACATACATCAATGCAAGGCATAATGTGGCTCCCAATCCGCCTCCGCAGGAGTCGCTGAATCATGGTTTGCCTTTCGATTTTTATTATCATTATGCTGAACCGGCATGGGACCAGCGAAGGATAAACAATATCAACCAGCATTTTGTTACTGCCTTCCTGGGTCTTCATCTTAAGAACATGGAATACCGGCAATATCTTGATCTGCCTGAAAATTCGAATACCGGTAAATGGACTGGTTTCAGACCGCGCACATCCGTCGGGCTGGAGCTTTTACACTCCCCGGCTCCCAGGCCGGAATAGCCTGGCCGGCCTGCCAGTGCTGGAATCAGTTGCAGTTGCTGCTAATGAGGAAGGCAGGACATTCGACTACCCACCGGCCGAGGGACTCACATTGCTCATCTTCATTATGAACGAAAAGATAAACTACCTTGTTATGGTTTATTGATATTGTCTCTCAGCGTTCCAAATTCAATACTAATGAGGGGCATGAAAAGAGGTTTTTGGAGATTGAGGTTGCTTTGCAAATCCAGCCCTATGCTAAAAAAGCGCAGCGGAATGAATTTGAAGCCGGTTTTCAATACCAATCCGACAGTGGACAAATTTTCTGGCTCAGAACTATCACGATAACCGATTTCCCAAATGGATGCAACACCTCCCTGAAGCTGAATTCTGAATAATCTGTCGCCGTAATATTTGCCTGCCATAATTCCTACTTGCCTGAATATATCTTCATCTGATGAAAATAGCTGAATTTCCTGGAATTGGAAGAAATCAACAGATAGCATCCATCCATTTCGCAGGTAGTTAGTTTCAACACCAAATGCAGCTCCATTATTATGATTCGGCCACACAAAAATTCCCAGCTTGGGATTAACTGCAAACCCTGTTGTGTGACTTTGCGAAAATGCAGGTGAGAATAGTATAAAAAATGCAAAAACCAGAGAAGTAGATGAAATATGTTTCATGCTTTCATATTTGGTTTGTTCCTGATTATAAGTTCATTATTTGCTTAAACAGCCAATCATTCATCCTACAGCAAATTGACATCCCGGAATTTTTATAAATGCTCTGACCCCCTATGAATCGAACTTTTTTTTAGAGAGGTAAACATACAAAATTATTTCGGTTTATATTCGTAATAGCAAGGAATGACCGATGGTGGTTATTGTGCTGCTGGGAGATACCTGTTGATAACTGCTACTCCTCACTCTTCTGACTGCCAAACCGCAGCTTCATCGATATCCCTCCGTATCTTACACGCAGGTTAAGACTTGTAAGATCGTTAAGTGGCAGCTGAACGAAGGGTTCGATAAGCAGTGTCCCCGCTTTGCCGTATGGAAAGGAGTATCCGGCTGAAAGGTTGGCAAGACCGAAGAGGTCGGTACGGCTGAATGCACCGTAATCATTGCTGACCTCAACAGTAGAGTATCTGGTTTCTGTACTGAATTCACCCGATGTGTTATTGTAACTTTGCTTTGTGTATTCATTCACAAAATCAGCCCTGAACTGCTGATTTAAATAAAACATCGTAGAGGCTCCTGCAGATAAATAAAGGCCGGTGTTATTCTTTTCAAAGATCCTGAAAACAATATTCAGCGGCAGTTCCATGGCCAGCATGCTCAGCTGACCATTGTATGACTCAAGATTGCCGTTGGTACCGTCGTAGAGCGGCAGGGCGTAGTTGAATTCTGTGTTGCCGCTATTGTTCTCAAGTCCGACTGAATTCATAGCCAGCGCAAGTCCGGGACGTACCGAGATCTTTTTTGTGATCTTTTGGTCGAGATAAAATCCGACGGATACTCCTGGAGTTGACGAAACCATTTCTCCGGTCTGTGCCATCAACCCGGAAAAACCCGCCATGATTGTTCTTCTGCCTGATCTCTTTTCACGTTCAACTTCGCCGGTTGCCGATAATACATCTCCTGGATATCTTTTTAAAGCCTCCTCTGTCGGCGTTTCTGTAATCTCAGCACGGTTCAGAAAGCTGCTTTCAGCAGTGAAAGGCATGTGGATTGTATCTATATACGGCACTGTTATCGCAACAGTTGCGTCTTTTACGACAGAGAGTTGCTGAACTTCAGAGATCTCCTGATTACTGACCCTGCTCTCCCTGGGCAGAGGTTCTTTCATTGATGCAACAACCGGAATCTCAGTCTCAGTGGCCTCTTTCGGCAGAGTGGCTTCCATCTCCTTAATTGCCGGAGGTCTGGTTTCTGTTAACACCTCCTGCCTTAGCTGCCGCGTGGATATCCGGTATGCAAGAAACGCGCCTATACCAATGATGACGATCACTGAAGCAGCCCTGGCCCAAAGCGGGATGATCACAGATAGTCTGTGGCGGGTTTTTCTGGCTGCAATAAACGAATTCCATCCCTCGCCGGCCAGATGGTCAGCGTTATAGCTGCTGAAAGTCTTTTTAACTTTTTCCCTGAATATATCGTCAAACCGCTTCATTGGTTCTCCTCCCGGGATTGAAATTCTTAATATAGAGCTGCCTGAGCATCTTCCTTGCCCGAGTCAGATTCGAGCGCGAGGTTGATTCAGTAATGCCAAGTTTCTGACTTATCTCAGCATGTGTGTACCCTTCAATTTCGAAGAGATTGAAAGTTACCCGGTAGTGTTCAGGAAGCTTTCTGTACAGCAGGAGGATATCACCTGCCGTGAGCTCTGCCTCAATAGCAGGTTCCTGTTCCTCTGTTGCCTCGATTTCGCTGATCTCAAGATGTGATGAATGCTTTGCATTCCTCCGGTAATTATCAATGGCAGAGTTTATAAGTATTCTTCCGTACCACGACCGGAAAGGCCTTGTATGATCAAATTCGTTTATTTTGTCAAGTACCTTCATAAAGCTGTCGTTTACCACTTCCATCGCAACATCCTCATCGGCTGTGTATCTGACGGCCACCGACATGGCAAAGGAGAACCAGCGTTTGTAAAGGGTCTCCTGTGCACGGAGTTCCCCTTCCGAACAACGCCTGATAAGATCCAGGTCTGATACACTCTTTTCATCCTTTTCCCATTTGCCCATTATCAGCATCCAGCTTAAGTTCTTTCAAAATAACTTAATTTGGATGGTTTTATGATCGATTATCCTGTATTTCTTCACTTACCTGAAGATAAAACCAAATTGTACCTCAATCCTGTTGAAATGTGTAACAATCTCATTGTTATATCCCCCTCCCCATGTATTCACCTGCCTGAAAATTAACCTCTGGTAGCGGTAACCTAAACCGATATTTACGGCATTTCGTCTCCATGAATAGAGTGCGATGCCAGCACCGGTGTTAAGCATAGGTCCTCCTTTCGATTCAGGGTATAAAACATAGTAATATTCATACCCTCCATCCTGACCGCTCACCGGAAAGCCATATCCACCTTTTAGCCAGATGAACGGAGAAACTTTTGTCTTCAGAGGTTCATACCGAAAATCCGTATAAACCGGCATAACCACAATGCCGAACTCTTCGATGCCTGTTCCGAACCCCGTACTCAGTCCGTTACTGAACTGGTAGCCATTTGAAAGGTGAAAGCTAAAGCTTCCTTCCTTGCTGTTGCTGGTACGGCCGGCGAGAAGCGCGGTGGATAACCTTATTGAGTAACCTCGCTTGTCATCAAATCCTGGCTCTGCCTGCTTCGTATTAACCGTAGAATTAATCTGCGATTTCCTGAGCATGATCACCTGCGGCCTTCTTATCCTCATTACCAGGTAGTCTGACGAGTCGGCTACGATGGTACCTGTCAGAATGGTACCATCGTTAAGCACAACCGTCTGTCTTTCACCCTTCTGAGCCTGGGCAATAAGACTTATTGCCAGTAAGAAAGCAGTAGATATTGACCTTATGATATTCATTGTCTTACTCTCCGTCATCAACAATGAC
>Ga0334883_1004414_pt1 | contig 13615 bp, 8 predicted proteins | sample GraSluR1_MG_6_FD_207230 | JGI IMG/M metagenome (GOLD analysis project Ga0334883, IMG submission 207230) | Sludge microbial communities from methane-producing bioreactor in Wageningen University, Netherlands - Granular Sludge_09_05-R1 | ecosystem: Engineered > Bioreactor > Anaerobic > Unclassified... | reverse complement strand
CACCGCCTTCCCGCCTGGCACCCAGGTCCTGGGGCGGCGCTACCAAAGGTGGGACCGAAGCACACATGACACTTGACGTCGCCCAATGCCGAGAGTAGACAGAGCCTATCCACGGACAGCGCAGCCATTCTCCTGCGCAGTCGTCTACATTGTTCATGAGGAGCCCGCGTTTATGACCCGTCACATCACTCTCGCCCTCTTCCTCGTTGGCGCCCTCCTCTGGAGCACCGCCTGTAACGAAACCAACCCTAACGCCGCCGACGATGAAGCCTTCGTCGTCCCGCCGGGCAAGGCCGACAATTTCTTCAGCCTCAGCGCCCAAGAATACTACGTCCAAGGCGACTATTACGTCGAGTTGAGCAGCACCGAGGCCGCCCTCCCCGCCGCCCAGCGCGACGCCCGCGTCAAAGAGCTCGTCTACTACAAGCAAGTCGCCGTCAATTGGTTCCTCCTCCAGTACCTCCTCGATCCGGAGAACCCCGAGGAGCACAAATACCACTCCCTGACCAAAAATGGCGCCTACGAAGACCTCGCCATCTCTCCCGATCCCAACGACCCACGCCGCTACACCTTCCGCTTTCAGCAGGAAGTGGCCGGCGACTTCAACCTCCTCGACGCTCTCCCCACCACCATCGGCCCAGATGGGCTGCACCGCTTCAACCTCCCCGTGGGTAAGGTCTCCAACACCCAGCTCAGCCAGCTCGAGATCAACAACGAGTGGTATCGCCGCAGCCCCTGGTCGGGCTTTGACCCCGCTGCTGTCTCACCTTCCCAGGTGGAATACCTCGAGCTCACCATCTTCCCCCAGGTCCGCTCCAACGACGCCTGGCCCGATTACCAGGCCCTCTTCGCCGACGGCGTGGTCGACGTGGGCATCCACTTCGGCTGGGATTACCACGGCGACTACCACATGGTGCATTCACGCGACATCTACAACTGGCTCGTCGCCAACCACGCCTTCACCTCCCCCGTGGCCCGCTACGAAGACTACACCCGTCACAGCGGCCCCCTGTCCAAGACCATCCTCGCCGGCGGCCAGCCCGTCACCTTCAACATCTGGCTCTATTGGGGCCAGGTGGGCACCGAGACCGACCCCGACACCGACGCCGGTGGCCGCATCCTCGAAGAGGACATGCGCACGAGCTTCCGCAGCCGCGAGGTCATCATCTTCAGCGGACACAGCGGCCCCTTCTACGGCTTCGCCCTCGCCAACTGGAAGAAAACCGACGAAGGCGATCTCGATGACGCCAAAATTGCCAGCCTAGACTTGCTGCCCGACACCTATCAGGTGGTCCTCGCCGAGGGCTGTGACACCTACGCCATCGGCCAAGCCTTCCGCGACAATCCGGCCAAGCGCGACGCCAGCTTCATGGACGTCATCACCACCACCAGCTACTCCAATGCCTCCACCGCCGGCGTGGTGCGCAACTTCCTCCTCGCCCTCTTCGACAACCAGCGCAACCAACACGTCCCCTGGAAGTACAGTGAGTTGCTGCGCCGCCTCGACGCCAACTCCACCTGGTTCAAGACCATGTACGGCGTCCACGGCATCGACGACAACCCCCGCCTCCACCCCTATGCCCGCCTGGAGAACTTCTGCGTGACCTGCTCCAAAGATGCCGATTGCGGCCCCGCAGGCAACAAGTGCGTGCGCATCAACGACAACGAGCGCGTCTGCACCGCCGAGTGCCTCGGCGACGATGGCTGCCCCGCCGGTTATGCCTGTACACCTGTCGCCTCGGGGCGCACCGTCACCTCGCACCAGTGCATCCCCACCACCTTCACCTGTACCCAGCTCGATATCCCCACTGACAGCCCTTACACCCTCATCATCAACGAGGTCCTCGCCGATCCGCCCCTCGGCCTCGAAGGCGACGCCAACCGAGACGGCCTCCGCCATGGCGTCGAGGATGAGTTCATCGAGCTCATCAACGTCAGCACCAAAGCGCTCGACATCAGCGGCTGGTCCATCGCCGACGCCGTGACCGTGCGCCACGTCTTCCCCTTCCCCACCAGCGTCGCTCCGGGTGAAGTCATCGTCGTCTTTGGCGGCGGCCAGCCCCAGGTCGAGGGCGTGCGCACCTTCGTCTCCACGGGGCTCGCCCTCAACAACAGCGGCGATCACGTCCAGCTCCTGGATGGCACGGGTGCCGTCATCGACGCCCTCAACTACGGCGCCGAAGGCGGCCAGAAACGCTCCCTGACCCGCGCCATCGACGCCGACCCCACGAGCGACTTCGTCCAACATCCGGGCGAGCTGAGCTACTCCGCTGGCACCCGCCACGACGGCAGCCGCTTCTAGCCCGCGCCGAGTGCCTGGCGGCGGCACCCTCAACCGTCGTCGCCCGACCAGGCCAGCGCGTGCAGCAGATAATAGGCGAGCTGGAGAACCGCCGTGGCCGCTGCAGCGACATAGGTCGCCGCCGCCGCCCGGAGCACCGTGCTCACCCCGGCCAGCTCTTGCTGCCCCAGCACCCCAAGCCCACGCAGCGCGCGACGCGCGCGGCGCGAGGCGTCGATCTCCACGGGCAGTGTCACCAGCGTGAAGAAGACGAAACCGGCAAAGAGCACCACGCCGAGCTTGGTCAATCCCAGAGCACCCGTGATCATCCCCAAAAAGACCAGGCCAATGCCCAGGCTCGTGCCGAGGTTGGCCGCCGGCACCAGGCGCTGCCGCAAACGCATCGGGCCGTAACCTTCGGCGTCCTGGATGGCATGACCCACCTCGTGGGCCGCGATCCCCAGGGCCGCGACACTGCGCCCGTAGTAGTTGGCTTCGCTCAGGCGCAGGGTGCGATCCCACGGATCGTAGTGGTCGCTCAGCCAACCCCGTACCGGCTCGATGCGCACCCCGTAAATGCCTTGCCCGCGCAGAATGAGCTGGGCGACACCGTGACCGCTCAGCCCCGATCGCACCGCTACGCGGCTCCACCTGCCCACCGCGCCTTTGACCCAAGCCTGCGCTCCTAGACTCAACAGCAAGCCAATCAACATCACCACCACATAGAGCCCATCGAAACCCATCATGGCTCACCTCCTCTCGCCTATTGGCGTCACGCCTTGACGGCGGACTGCAACGTGTGGCGCGCCCCACGAAAGAGCGACCGTGAGGTCAGCCCTTGGCGCACGCTCCAGTCAATCTCGACGCCACCGCGCCGGGGTCAAGCGGCGCCAGCATCAAGCATTTCCTAGCCTTCGCGCTCGGAGACCGCTACTATCTTGGTGCGCTGCTGGCGCTGGCGCTGGCGCCGCGCCTGGGCCAACCCTCACCCCTTCTGCCCCCATACCCCGGATAGCACCATGTTTTCGCCCATCCGCCGTATCCTCATCACCGGCCTCCTCACCACCGCCATGAGCGCCGCCCTGGCCTTGCCCGCCTTCGCCGACCCGCCTTTGCCACCCAAACCACTGGTACCAGCCGACTTCTCTCCAACCACACCCGACGACATGGTCGGCGAAGAGGTCGCGCCGGAGCTCCTCCGCTGGGCCGCCGATCGCTGGTATGCCATCAAGCTTCAGCCCCAACGCAAGGATCTCATCGCCCCGCGGCCGGGCGTCCTGGCCAGCAAACGCATCGCCCTCTCCCCAGGACACGGCATCACCCTCACCGAGGCCGGCGGCTGGGGCTTCCAACGCGACCTGGTGTTGAGCCTGCGCGAGGACATCCATACCAACCAGTGGGCCATCGACTACATCATCCCCATGCTCGAACGGGCCGGCGCCGAGATCATCCACATGCGCGAGCGGACCTATGGCAACACGGCCACCGTCGTCGACAACGACACCGACTCGGGCTACGTCGAAATCGGCACCTGGGCCACGGGCGCCTCTGCTGGCTTTGGCGGCACCTACCGCTACGCCTTCCTCGACCCAACAGGCAGCGCCAAAGCCCAGTGGCACTTCCAGGTCCAGAGCGCAGGTGTGCACCCGGTCTATATTTACTACCTCTCTGGCACCAACCGCACCGCCAGCGCCCACTATCGGCTCGACCACCTCGGCGGCGTCAGCGCCGGCACCATCAACCAAGCCGACCTCCACGTCCAGAACTGGAGCACCACCGATCCGCCGCCGCCCTCCAACACCAGCCGCCAGCCGACCCCCCTCTGGCGTTACATCGGCTCCTTCCCCTTTCTTCCCGGCACCACCTACACCCTCGAACTCTCCAACCTCGGCACCGAAACGGACAAAGTCGTCATCGCCGACGCCATCCATGTCGGCGGCGGCATGGGCACAGTGACCACGGCGAGCGGCGCCGTCTCGGGCCAGGCGCGCTGGGTCGAGTCCGCCCGGGCCTTCCTCACTTGGAAAGAGGCCCCGAGCTGGATGCGCGGCAGCGACGTCACCATCCGCCCCCTCTACGCCATCTATGAGGGCGTCGACGCTTACCTCAGCGTCCACACCAATTGCTGCAACTCCAGCGGCACCTCCACCTGGGTCTGGTACCCAGAGATGTGGGTCGGCGAAGCCTCCTGGCCCGCCAACCACGCCGCGGTCAACCTCCCCCCTGGCACCATCGACCTGGCCCGCAACCTCCAGCGCGACGTCGTCGCCCGCGTGCGCGCTGGTTGGGACCCTGATTGGCGCGGCGGCACCTCCCTCATGGGCGCCAACTTCGGCGAGCTCCGCCCCATCCGCAATGCCTGGTACAACGACAAAAACGTCCACAACATCGACCCACCCCTCACCATCCCTGCCGCCCTCATGGAGCTCGCCTTTCACGACACGGCCTACGACGCCCGCCTCATCCGCGAGCTGGGCTTCCGACACGACATCGCCCGCGGCATGCTGAGCGCCTTCATCCGTTTTTACCGCGGCGCCGACGCCATGATACCGCCCCTGCCTCCTCAGCAAGTCTCTGCCGTCGCTCACGATTTCCACGTCCAGTTGCGCTGGGAAGCCACCCCTGACGCCCTCGCCAATGCGCCGAGCACCTCCTTCTACGTCTACACCTCGACCGACGGCGTCCTCTTCGAGCACACCCCGATCCAGGTCAACGACAACCACCTCCAGCTCCCCCTCCCCACCTGTGAGCCCCTCTATTTCAAGATCACCGCCGTCAACGCCGCCGGCGAGAGCCTGGACTCCCGCACGGTGGGCGTGAAGCGAAGCCACCCTGGCGGCGCCCGCGTCCTCTATGTCGACGGCGTCACCCGCGAGGTCAAGACCGTCCACGACCCCAACAACCTCCGCACCTACGCCCGCATCTATGGACCCGCCATGGCCGGCCTCCTCCCCGGCGTCGGCTTCGACATGGTCGACGCCACCGCGGCCGTCACCGCCATCGCCGCCCACGATTACAATCTCGTCATCTGGGCCGTGGGCGAGACATCCACCCGCGACAATCCCCTGCCCAAGGCACAACAGAGCGCCATTAGCCAGCTCCACAGCGACCAGACCCCCCTCATCATCTCGGGCTCGGAGCTGGCCTGGTTCTTGGCCACTCAGAGTGACGCCGCCGATCAGAGCTTCCTCACCCAGACCCTAGGCGCGGTCTTCGCCGCCGACGGGGCGGATTCCACCACCATCGACGCCGCCTCCTTTGGCTTGGGCAACGTGACCTTCGGCGACTGCTCCGCCGACGCCGTCTGCGTCGAGTTCCCCGACGCCATCAACGCCGCTAGCGGTGGCGCCGTGGTGCTGCGCTATCACAACAACGCCGGCGCCGTGGTCCGCCACCCCAGCCGCCCCATCCTGCTCGCCGGCTTCCCCCTCGAGAGCGTGGCCAACCCCACGACGCGTATCAACCTCATCCGCGCCCTCGCCAACACCGTCATCGACACCAACCTGGCCACCCATCTCGACTGCGCCGTGCCGCCCATCGTCGAGCCCGATCCCGAGCTGCAACCGGAGCCCGTCGAGCTCGTCGACACCATGGAAGTGGCCGACGACATCGGCCCCGATCTCCACCTCGAGGTCGTCGAGGAGGCCACCGACGTCAGCCCCGACCTCAGCGAAGACCTCAGCCAACCGCCCCCGGACGCCAGCCCCGACGCCAGTGAAGAGCTGACGCCAACCCCGCCCAACGCCACCAAGGTCGGGTCTGAGTGTGCCTGCCACATCCACCACCGCGCCCCCGGCCCCGGCCAGGGGTGGCTAGTGGGCTTGGGCCTCGCGGCCCTCTTCTTGGTCCTCCTCCGGCGCCGGCGTCACCCGTCGGCGCAGCCCTAGCAGCTCCACACTCAGATTGGCGCCGATGATCATCGAAGCGCTGAAGAGCAGCCACCCCGTAAAGACATCTGCGCCGGCAGCCAGGCTGATCGCCGCCGCAAAGAGGGGCTCTGCCGTGTAGACGATGGCCGCCCGCCCCGGCGAGAGCTCGCGCTGCCAGCGATTGAGGACGCTCAAAGCGATCACCGTGGCCGGCACGGCGCACAAGAAAAGGGGCCACACGAAGGACCAAGCACTAAAAATGACCCTCACCCCAGCACCATCGAGGAGCACGCCGCCACCCGGCGCCAACAGGGTGCTGGCCGCGGTCCAACACGCCGTGAAGAGCAGCGTTGCCAGCGTCAGGGACAGGGGATCGGCGCGCCGCGTCGCGTAGTCCGTCATGACGATGTGGACCGCAAAGACCAAGGCGCAGAGCAAGGTCGCCCACGCCCCCGGGCTCAGCCCAGCCACGGGTGGTCCTTCGATGAAGGCCACCCCGATGGTCGCCAGCACCACTCCGACCACCACCCCCAGGGGAGGCCAGCGGCGATAGAGCAGCGCAGCAATGACCGGCGTAGCCACCACATAGAGCGAGGTCAAGAACGCCGACTGGCTTGGCGCCACCTCGGGATGGGCCAGACCATAGAGCTGTAACAAATACCCCGCAGAGAAGGGCAAGCTCAACCAGAAGCCCAGGGCCCAGGCCCGGCGATTCATGCGCCGAACACTCGCGGGCAACAACAGCGGCATCAACGCCGCCGCCACGGCAAAACGCCAGAAGAGAAAGAGCCCGCTCAAGGTCGCCGGGTGACTCACCCCCAACAGAGCGCGCAGCGCCTCAGTCCCCTGCTTCATCCACAGAAAAGTGCCCCCCCAGAAGACACACACCGACAAGAGCCACAGGGTCGCCCGCCACCGCCGCCGCCTCTCTCCTCGACTGTCACTCACACGCCTCCTCGATGGATCCCAGGTCAAGGGGCGACCAAGATGGAGCAAGCCCGCTGGCGAAGCAAGGCCGGCGAGAGACTAGGCCCCGCGCCCCCGCGCCACGACGCGAGCAAGAGGCTGGACAGTCCCCCACCATCCTGCTAAATTCCCGAATCCAATTCGGTCGGCGGACAGTCTATCCGCTGCATTTCCTGCATCCATCGACCGGTGGAGCGACTCCGCCGTCGGCCTCGAAAGGTTCGCAATGAGCGAGCAAAACCGCAAGACCCTGCGCAGCTTCTACTGTCGAGACTACCTGTGGGAACTCTTTGAGGTCATGACCCGTGACCTCGGCTGCTCGATGGACTACCTCATCAATGAGGCCATGCGGCATTATGCCCGCAGCCGCAACTACAGCCTCACCGGCGCCGGTGGACAACCCGCAGCCTATGGCCAAGCGGGACTCCCCAGCGGGGAAATGGGGGCCTACAACCCCCCACCCCAAGCACCGCCATCCCTGCGCATCGCCCCGCCGCCGCCGCCGCCTGCCCCACCGGGCGCGCCGCCACCGCCGGTCATCGCCCCCCTCAGCCACAACAACCCCAGCCGAGGCGGCTTCGAGCACCGCACCTTCGAGCGCATGCCTGCCGCCTCGCGCGTCCCGACGCCACCGCCGCAGCAAAGCCGCTTCCCAGCCGACTCCCAGCGCCCCGGAATCATCGCGGCGCCACCCCCGCCGCCCGGCCCCAAGACCGCGCCGGCGCCCGCCGTTGGACCGACCGCACCGGCCCCCGCCGTGCCACCCCCAGCCATGGCCCCCGACGCTGGCTCCAGCCCCGTCGGCAACCGCCGCCAGCTCGCCCTCGTCTTCAACGACCAGCGCTATCCCATCAATAAAGACAAGTTCATCATTGGGCGCGCCTCCCAAATGACCGACCTCACCATCCGCGACGGCAACGTCTCGCGCAAACACTGCGCCATCATCTACCGCGGCGGTCAGTACTATATCAAGGACTTGGACTCCACCAACGGCATCGAGTACAAGGGCAGCCGCATCGACTCCAAAAAAATCGAAGAAGGCGACCTCTTCACCATCTGCGAGTACGAGCTGCGCTTCACCTACCGCTGAGTCTACCCCATGACCAGCACCCCAGCACCCGAGCTGCTCAGCGTCGCGATCCCTGAGCCTTGTCTCGGCCAAGCCACGACCAACGCCTACCTCTACCAACAGGGCGACACGGCGCTCCTGGTCAACACGGCACCCCACACCGTGCCCGTCACGGACATCCTCATCACCTCCGTCCTCCCCTCTACCACGGCCCACCTCGACGCCCACCCCGGCGCCACCATCCACAGCCCGTGGTCGGCCGACGCCATCGAACGGGCCCGACAGCGCCGCTGCGAGACTTGGCTGCACAAGGCCGTCCAGATTTCTTCTGCTTTTCCACGCCTGCCTGTCACAGCGCCCCTCGTCGACTTGGTCCGCCAGGCGTGTGTCAACTGGCTGCACCCGCTCCCGAGGCACCACGCGTGGCGCCTCCTCGCTGACGGCGAAGCCTTGACCTGCGGCGCGCTCCAGTGGTGGCCCCTGGTCAGCCCTGACCCCCAGCACCTCGCGCTCTGGCGCGACCCCTACCACCACATCCTCTGCAGTGACGCCCTGTCACCCCTGCCCCACCTCAGCGCCCCTGCCGAGCATCGCCACCTCATCTGCGGCCTCCAGACGCTGCGCGACAGCCACCCCCCGGCCCAGCGACTCCTACCCAACCACGGCCCAACGGCCCAGCGGCAGGACCTCGCGCGCCGCCTCAACCACCTGGAGCGCTTCGTCGCCGCCTTGCCTTTGCTCTTGCGGCGGCCCATGACCATCCCGGAGATGGTCCACGGCGATCTGGGGCCCGCCCCAGACGCGGGCCTGTCCTTCGTCGTGGCCTGTGAGGTCTATCAATCGCGCCTCGAAGCGGCCTGTGAGGAGGGCCTCCTGGTCGCCGAGGGTGAAGCCATGACCCGCACCTACCGCACCTAGCGCGGCGCACGCCCGCTCGCGGGTGGATCCATAAAAAGCTAATCCACTTCAATAACTTCCACATTGAGGATGGAGAAGAGCTGACCGCTGGGGGCGCGCTTGCTCTTGCCACTGGCCTGGGCCTTGACCCACAGGGTCTGCCCCTCGGGCATGCGCTCCAAGCGCTGCAGAAGCTCGTTGGGGCCGCCCAGGTAGACCCGGTGCCAGCCGCCAAAGAAATGGACCTCGTGGTGGGGGGCGGCGCACGGTGCCGAGTTCATGCGGAGGCGCAGGCGGTAGGGGGCCTCAGCCGCGACAGCGCTCTCGGCGCGGCTCAACGCGCGCAGGGAGGCGCTGCGGGCCCGCTTGAGCGCATGCTCCGAAGGGCTCATCGGGGGGCCGCCACAGCCGCTCAGGCCAAGGAGCAGCCCCAAGGCGAGGAGCATCGGGGTGGCGCAACCCCAGCTACTCCGACTCCAGCCAAACACGAAACGCGTCAAAGGCATAGTCACGTCCCAGGAAGTTGCGCACCATCTCTTCGGCGTCGACAGAGCCGCCCGGGGCGAGAATGCTAGCCCGGTACTCAGCCGCCGTCTGGGGGTTCATCAAGCCCTCGGCGGTGAAGCGAGTCAAGATGTCCTTCTCCAGCACGGAAGACCACATATAGGTGTAGTACATGGAGCTGTAGCCTTCCAGGTGGCCGAAGTTGGTGTAGACGTAGTCGCCCTCGGCATAGGGGAAGGGCGCGTAACGCTGATAGGTGGCGAGCATGGTCTCCTTGAGGTCGAGCTGGGCCGGGTCCGTCGCGTGGTACGCCAGGGAGAGTGCCGCGAAGAACATCTGGCGCATCACGTGCGCCCCCTTGCCAAACTCCTTGGCTTGGCGCATCTGCGCCACCAGATCGGCCGGGATCACCTCACCCGTCTCGACATGACGGGCGAAACGCTGCAAGGCCCCCACGTCCCAAGCCCAGGCCTCGAGGAGCTGCGACGGCACCTCGACGAAATCCCATTCGCAGGCGATCCCGCTCAGGCTCACCCAGGCGTGGTCACCACCGAGAAGGTGGTGCATCAGGTGGCCAAACTCGTGGAAGAAGGTCTCCACGTCGTTGTGCTCCATCAAGGCCATGTTGTCACCGCTCGGTTGCGGAAAGTTGCACACCAGAGAGGCCGACGGCGCTTGCACCCCCCGCACCCCGCTGAGGAGGGGAAACATGGCGGCGTGGCCGTACTTGTCGGGGCGCGGGAACATGTCGAGGTAGAAGCGCGCGATGACCGCGCCGTTGTCGATCACGTCATAGGCCTCCACGTCGGCGTGCCACACCTCGGCGTCGGGCACGTGCCGGAAGGTCACCTGGAAGAGCTCCTCGTTCAAGCGCAGGATCCCCTCCTTGACTTGGGCGTAGGGGAAGTAGGCGCGCACCTGTTGCGCGTCCACGCCGAAGGTCTCCAGGCGCGTCTTCTCGACGTAGTAGAGGCGGTCCCACAGCTCGATGTGGGTCGCCGCCGGCACGTCGCGCTGTTTGCGCGCCAAGAGCGTCTCCAGATCACGCGCCATGCGCGGCCGGGCGATCTCCGCGACCTGATCCACGAAGGCACCGATCTGGGCCGCGCTCTTGACCATCTTGTCAGCGGCGTTGTAGTCGGCCCATGAGTCGAAGCCCAGCGCCTGGGCGTAGCGGTGGCGCAGCTCCAACAGCTCTTTGAGCACCGCCTCGTTCACCGGATAGGCGCGCTGATGGAAGGCCATGACCATGTCGCGCCGCACCCCCTCGTCATCGGCGTAGCTCAGCACCGGCAGGTAGTCGGGGTAGTCCGTCGACAGGGTGATCTGGCCGTCTGCGACAGGTTTGGCGGCGATGAAATCCGCCGGCAGGCCGCTCAGCCGCTCCACGGGGACCGTGATGAAGCGCCGATCTTCGCGGATGTTGCGCGAGAAGCGCTGACCCACTTCGACCATGGCGTCCTTCATCGCCGCCAGGGCTTGGCGCTTCTCCTCGTCCTGATCCACCCCAGCGCGGCGATAATCCCGCAGGGTCAGTCGCACGAAACGCTGGGTCATGGCGTCTGCCGCGCTCACGTCGACGGCGACCAGCGCATCGTAGATCTCCCTATCGAGCTGCAGCGCCGCGTGCACCTGCATCGCCTCGCGCTCGCACGCCTCGGCGGCATCCCGCACGGCTTGTTCGGGATGTACGTTGGCCAACAAGCTGGCCATGCCCAAGGTCCGATCGAAGCGCACCAGCGCGCTGTGAAGGGGCAGTACGGTGTTCTCGACGTTGCGCTCACCGCTGACCTGGCGCAGCACCGCCTTGGTGGCCTTCACCTTCTCGAGCTGCTCCGCACAAAAAGCTTCGACCTCAGCGCTCGAGTTCATGACCTTGGGCGCCTGCCACACATCGAGGGCGATCTCCGCCATCACCTGACTCGCCCCAGCACGCATCTCTCCTCCGCTCACGCCTTCGACCTCCCCACCGCGTTGTCCACCGCTGCAGCCCAGCAGACAGAAGATTGCCAGCACACTCGGTACCGATCTTTTCACGACGCACCTCCGCAATTCACGCACCAACGAAGCGGCGAGACCTGAAAGCCGCGCAGGCTCCCAAGGCGCTGCGAACACCTAGTGCTCGAAGCTGCTCCCGCCAATGAACTCACGCAACAGCGACGTCTGTGGCACCCGATCGGGATAAATGGCCACAAACTTGTCTATCAGACGGCGCAAGCGATACGCCGTGGTATGCGCTGGGTGCCCCTCTGAGACCTCCAACAGATAGCGCTCGGCATAGACCTTGAGCACCGAGGGCTCATAGATGAGTGAGGTGTTGAACACCGCATCGGCTCGTTCTTGATAGGGAAAAATGTGCACCCGCTCACCGCGCCGCACCGAGGGCCAGCGCATGATGTTCTCTGCCGCCGTGATCGCTCGCCCGTGCCGATCCCGTACAATCCTGCGCAACAGCCGCAGGTCCGCCACGGAGACCCGGGTGACGTGATCCAGGGGCAGGGAGGTCATGGGGTTGATGAAGATCCGGAAAGTGCTCTCCGAGTCGGCCCCGGGCAAGCGCGGATTCAACGCGTGGATCCCCTCGAGGAGCAGCACATCACCGTCCTCCATCCGCATCGCCGCGCCACCCTCGGGGTGGCTCAAGCCCGTCGCAAAATCGTAACGCGCCAGCTTCACCGTCTCACCGGCGACCAAGCGTTGGAGCTGATCCGCCAGCAACTCACAGTTCAGCGCCTCGAAGGCTTCGAAATCATACTCGCCGTTCTCGTCGCGCACGGTGAACTCGCGGTCGACGTAGTAGTTGTCCAAGGAAATGCAGCGCGGACGCAGCCCGTTGACCTGGAGCTGCACCGAAAGGCGCTTCAAGAATGTGGTCTTGCCCGATGAGGATGGACCTGAGATACAGACCACGCGGACGTCACCGCGCTGGGAGATCATGTCGGCGATCTGGGAGATCCGCTTCTCGTGGAAACCCTCACTCACCCGGATGATCTCCGAAACATCTCCAGCGATACAGGCGTCGTTGAAGGCCCCCACGCTATCGAGGCCGAGGGCGCGCAACCACTGCTGGTGCTCCCGCGCCAGCCGCCCTGGATGCGCCGACTGCACCAGCGCCTTGCTGCGCTTCTCGGCGTCACCGAAGTACAAAAGAAGATCCGCGTCGTGGTCCACCACCTCGAAACGGGACAACACCTCGGCCGAGTTGACCATCGGGCCAAACTCCAAACCAAAAATGTCACCACAGCTCACCAAGGGCACCGTTGAATTGCGCCAGTTGCGCAGCAAACGCGCCGCATCTTCCCAGCCCTGGGCCATGAACTGCAGACGCGCCTCCTCCACGGACCAACGCTCGCGCCTAAAGGTGACATTCTCCGCCACCATCTCGCGCATTTTGGCCGTCAACTTGTCCGCCAGCTCCGCCCGGCTAAAGCCATTGCTCGCCCCAAGCTCCAAAATGTGGGCAAAACCCAAGGAAGGACCGATGCGAATCTGGATCTCTGGATCCACCCGCCAAGCCGCCTCCAAGGCCAACAAACCCAGGCTGTGCCGGTAAACGGCGCGCCCCTCCCAAGTGCGACGCGTCAAGGGCTCCAACGCCGCCGAGCCGTACAGCGGCCGACTCAGCGAGGTGGTCTTGCGATCCACCAAACCGGCGATCACCCGCTCGCCGTCGACATCGCGCGGGAGCAAGTGTCCTACGGGCGTCCCGGCCCGCACCCGCTGCTGTTCCTCGCCCATGCGCACCAGGATCTCCGAGCGCAACGGCTGGGAGCGGGTCTCATGGACCAAAGCGAGCGCCGACATCAGCTCGTCCACCCGCTTGCGCAACACTTCGCTCAGATTGCGGAGCAACTCTGCCAACAAGCCAGGACGGGTCAAGGGCCACCGCTCTACGACAGCATCAGACCAACAGGCCAAGGTCAACGCCGTACGCGCATGCAGCGTCAGGCCATTGCGGCCAATGGGGAACTCCCCCATGGCACCGACACTGTCACCGCACTGTAGCTGGAAAACCTCGAGTTCACCTCT
>Ga0334883_1004404_pt1 | contig 13632 bp, 15 predicted proteins | sample GraSluR1_MG_6_FD_207230 | JGI IMG/M metagenome (GOLD analysis project Ga0334883, IMG submission 207230) | Sludge microbial communities from methane-producing bioreactor in Wageningen University, Netherlands - Granular Sludge_09_05-R1 | ecosystem: Engineered > Bioreactor > Anaerobic >... | reverse complement strand
TAACGGATGCAAATATCTCGTTGAAGTCTTGCCCGTTGATCTTAAATCCAGAAACGGCGTTGATTGTACCGTTCACATCAAGGGAATAGGCGGGAGAAGCATTTAAAATGCCCAAACGATTGTTGGTGTTATCCCAAAATAGATTAGAAGAAGATCCTAAAGGATTGGTTCCGTTGCCAAAAAGCAATCTACCAACATTAACGGTATCAAGACCTGTTCCTCCTTTTTCAACATCTAAAATACCCTCAAAATTTCCTGATCCAATATTTAGATTTTCCTTGCTTATTCTTTTATTCTCATACTGGTCGCCAGAAACTCTTACTATAACAGGAAAGAATGCATTATCGTCGAGTTCTTCAACAACTTGCATTTGAGATATTTTTAAAGGGGTAAGGCTCATCTTTCTTTTATTATGTAAGTGTCATTTTCAGCTAATATTGGGTATCCCCACTCTGTTATTATAATTGGCGGAATTGGTGGATCAACCGGTGTGAAAATAAGATCTCTTAGTCTTTTAAAAAAAAAACATGAAAGGAGAACCTATCACCGCTTCTATATCAATACTTCCAGGCGGATCGTCTGTGGCGCCAGGAAATTCATTTTGTCGCAACGTAACCTCTAGTAATTTTCCATCCTGAACAATAAATTTTGATTCGCTAATAAAAAATTCTTTAAGCCAATCTAATTCATTGTTTGTAAAATAGCCCAGAGATCCTCGGTAAATATTTTTAGAAAATCTTCTTTCTTGAATAGGTTCAAGCCATTTTCGCACGCTTCCCGTTTTTGCTATATAACCTCCTTGAGTTTCCCCTTCGGTCGTTAATATTCTTTTACCCGTACTTATAACAGAGTCAAACCCTCCTAAACTATTTTGCATAAAAAATTGACGGGGATTACCTGTAAGAATATCACTTTTAACGTAAGACATCACATTCGATACCTCTTCAATGTTTGCTAACCATATCTCCCATTTATAGGTTTTTTCGTTTAGAGAAAAAACTATTCCTGGAGACACATTGAACGTATACAACGACAAAGCGTCTAAATTTCCGCTCCAAAGCGTTTGTTCATCGGTAGAATCATCTATAAGGTATTCCTTAACTTTTAGATTAATGGTAATTTGAGATTCTGAACTATTAAAGAAACGCAGAAGTTCAATTTGATTATTAAACGTTTTTTTATTGTCTGGCTGTGACGTTAAAAAGAACTTATTATCAACCATAAAAGCATAACCATTGCTTGTATTTTCCTCTATATCAATTAACACATCATCACTTAATCCACCAGCAATGGCATAGTATGGATCGCTCGTGTGGTAAGGCTCTTGTTTTACAAAAGGAATTCCATAGCCGTCATAGAGTGTAATCCAAAATTTTACAACAGCATCAGCATCCTTTACAGCCTGTGTTAGTTCATCTATAGGAAAGGGAAGCGTGGGCTTTGTGTATTTTTCGAGTGTTCCAGAAAGATCAAACTGTCCAAGCCCGTTAGAATCTGGTTGAATGCTAATGGTTTCTATTGGTTCTCCATCCTCCTCGGGATCTTCAAGGAATATATCGCAAAACATGTTGTAAAACAGACGGGGATTACTTTCTCCGTCGAGATAATTAAAACTTTGTACACCCAAAAGAATGGGGTTGCCTGAAAAAGAAACAAGACCAATATCTCTTGTTATACTTATCATATTTACGTTCTTAAGTTTCCATCGTTGAGCCTAAAGCTAAACTTTGCGGTGCGCCGGTCGCCAAACCACCAGGTTACCAGCGTAACGGCGAGGTACCAGATCACATCCATAGCAGTGGCAAAGATCGCCTTTGCATCGGCTACGGAAAGGACATTCTCCTGCGCGCTGATAATGTCGATGCTCTTGAAGGTTACCACGCTAGCCAATACCATTATATATAGGGTAAGCCCTGGGCGCATCAATCCCTTTAGGAAATCGACAATGCCCATAAGGAGCGAGAGCAGGATGCCGAAGAAGCGCATAATCCTTCCGCCGGATAGCAGCCGGTCAATAACCTTGGCATCGATGCTGGGCGTGGAGTTCTGCTTTAGCGTTTCGAGCCAACCCTGCGCCTCGAGCTTTTGGATATCGCCCGCCACCTGTATTTCCGATACACGGATATTGGCTTCTGCCTCTTTAATGGTAGCTTCGGTTTGCGCTTGCAGCAGCGCGATGTCGTGCTTGTTCTTCTCCTTCTGCTGCTTAAAGTTAAGCACGCTAGTAAGGACTGTTCCGGCAAAGCCGGTAATGGTTCCGAGTAAGGTTTCAACGATCATAGTATTATAAGTTTAAAGGTTTCCATTCCCATTGCGTTGTGAAACTGTGTCATGGTGTATTTTGATAGCGTTACGCCCATCTGCCCGTTAATGGTGGCCACTTTGTGCCCATGTAGTATGCAGCCCAGCGAGTGGGTTTTCCAGCCCTCCGAGGTATCGCCGGCAAAGTTGCCCGAGTGGTGCAGTATGGCGCTGCGGTTTGGCACCTGGTGAACCATGTACACAATGCCATACTTTGGCGATTGCACGGGCTTAACCATGTACTCGCCCTTGGGTATGCAGCTAATGTAGCGCTGGTTATCGTTCCAGGGCAACTCACCGATCATGCACGAGAAGTTTACATCCGGACAGGCGAACAGCGAGAATGTTCCCTGCTCGGTGCTTTTGCCTCGGTATATGTATGCGGTTTTCATATGTTGAGCTTTGCCTGTATCACGGCAATGCTTGTTCCCTGGTTTTTAAGATCATCGCTATGGCAATTAAGCCGATGATCGATAATGGCATGTTTAGCCTTACAGCTGCTGTTGCGCTCGTTGAATGATGTGTTAAGGCTTGCCACGTTTTCACTTAGTTTACCCACGTTACTAACAAGCCGCTGGGCAGCCCAGATAATAATGCCGATAAGGACTATAACAAATCCCCCAGCAATCTTGAAAAGTACTTCGTATAGTTCTGGTGTCATTGCTGTTCCTCTTTCAAGTTATAAAATACCATTGCTGTAATTTTTTGCTAATATAATTGGGTGAGGGGGTTTTTGAAAGGACAAATTTTTCAAGGTTAAAGGATAAAGGTTATGGGTTGCGGGATGCCATATTTTCAATACGTTGTGCTTTTTCGGTTTGGGTTTTCCAGTGCCCATAACTCATGCTTGCCTGTAACGGCTTTGAGAGTTGCTGATAAAGTAGTTTTAGCAGGTTTTTAATTTCGGGATCCACTGGTTGCGGGTTTTGGGTTTCGGGTTGCGAGTTGCGAGTTGCATAGTGGGTTGCAACGTTACCCTCTGCCCTTTGTGGAACCATGCTGGCGCGGATCTTGGGTAGCACATCGGGGAAGTTAACGGACATATTACGTAGCGTGCCGGCATCAACAACCAGCTCAGAGCCTCGCTCGGCTACCAGGGTTGGGCGTGAATATATCCCTGTTTTCATGCTGCCCCGGTATGGCACGTTGGAATATAATCGGCCATCGTCCTCGCCAATTACATCGTACTTACCGGCGTAGCGTTGTCCCACCGAGGAAACGGCTGCTTTAAGCCCAGTAAAGGCGGCTTCAACAAGAGCCGATATAGCCAAAGCTTTTGCCACTCCAGCAGCACCCCAGGTGGCAACGCTTTCTGCTGAGGCAAGACTACGCGCCCATATCTCTGCTATGGCCATACGGGCAATACCATGAGCGCTATCGAGCGCAATAAGAAGTAAATTTTTTGCAACCTCCTGGGCTGTCATCTCCGTATCGGTGGCCATACGCCCAAGCAGATCGCCCACGGAAGCAGCAAGGTTATCTGTAATGGCCCGGTACTGCTCGGCTTCCTGTATCTTTCGCTCAAGGGCTTCCTTGTCAAGCTGCGCCAGCCTGTCGTTCTCATCCTTCCAAAGTTTATACTCCTCATCAAGGAAGTTCTCGGTTGCCTTTAGGTTTTCGTCAATGTACTTTTCGTTATCGAACTTTTCGATATTGAGCTTAACCTGATCGTCGATACTTTTTTGTATCGATGCATCGATTTTCTCCATTAACTTGATGCGCTCCTGGGTAAGCTTAAACTCTGTGTCGTAGGTATCCTCACCAAATTTGCGCCTTAGCGCAAGCAAAGCCTCAAGGTGTGCAATCTCTTGTAGCTGTAACTCCCAGTCGAACTTTTCCTTGTCGATCTTCTGCTGAAGGTAATCGCGGTGTATTTCGAGCCTGCGCTTTTTGTTCAGCTCCTCAAGGGCCTCCAGTAGATCGTCGTAGGATTTTTCTGTTGTATCGTTTTCCTGAAAGTTTTTGATATTAAGCATTACTGCGCTTAAGTATTCCTTTAGTTGAACAATAGATTTATTGTTTGAATTTTTGCGAGAAACAAATTCTTGGTTGTAAAAAGCTATTGTCTGATCTAATTGATTCTGATAAAACTTTTTGGTTTCTTCGCTTGTAGCATTATTAATGTTTTCGCGTGATAATTTAATACCCTCGTTATTTTTTTCAATACGTTCAGTATTTTTTGCTATTAGCACATCCATTTTAGCAGCATTATCTTCGTGTGCTTCAATTTGTTGTTTTAAATCATTTTTAAGGGTATTTAGTTGTCTTTTATTAAGATTTTCAATTGTACGCATCCGCTCTTCTATGCTACGGGTGTCTTTCATCAGCTCATCAAATTCTTTAATTGCCTCGTTTAATTTTTTTTGTGATGCTGAAGCATCATCGGCTTTATTTCTAAAAATAGCAAATGCCGCCGCTGCCGCCGCCAAAAGACCTACTACAAGTCCAATTGGGTTTGCCTTTGTTGCAGCATTAAAGGCAAGCATGGCTTTTTGGCTCAACCAGGTGGCAGCCGTAACAATGTTAGTCCAAATTACTTGTGCTTTTACTGCAATAGTATATGCCGTAATCCCTGCTACTGCTATAACAATGTATTTCCCATACTGATCCAGAAATTTTACAAGGGCAATCAGCACCTTGGTTAGCGTTCCGGCAGTAACGGTTACTCCTCGGAATGCGGGCGAAAGTCGCTGTCCCAGCTCCATGGCTGCCAGCTTAAAACGGTTACGAGCCTGCTCCAGGGCTGCTGAGTTGGTTTCGGTATTGATTATGGCCTGTTCGGTGGCTATATTGGTGTCCGTTACTGACTGGGTGAAATGATCGACCCTATCGGCATTTTCAATTAGAATTGCACCGGCGGTGTAAGCCTCCTGCCCAAAGATCTTAACTATCTCGGCAGCGCTAAGATTTTCGTTCTTTAAGTTTTCCAGCGCCTTATTAAGCCCAACAACCTTGGGGTTAAACTCATCGGCACCGGTTTGGAGCTTTAGCAGCGCTGTACGCAGTTGGGTTCCGGCAATTTCGCCTTTTACTCCTTTTTCAGCAAGGGTTTCAATAAGTCCAACCGACTCCTCAACCGAGATATTTGCGCTTGCTGCCGCAGGACCGAACTTAATAATTGATGTGGCGATCTGATCCACGGCGGCCGCTCCGAACTTAGAGCCAGCAGCCAGCACGTTGATGTAATCGCTTGCCTGGCTTGCATCGGCACCGAATTGGTTCATCACATTGGCCAACGATTCAACGGCAACGGCTGTGTCCATTTTTGCTGCCTCGGCAAGCTTAAGCGCCTCGGTGGTAACGGCTGCAAGGGCCTCCTTATTCTCGAGCAGTTCGGGTTTGGCGCTTCCCATAAGCTTAAAGGCATCAACAATTTCATCAGCACTTCTGGTGATTCTAATACCATCTTCGGTGGTGCTTACAGAAAGTTTTTTAGCCTCTTCGGAAAGCCAGTTCAGCTCCTCGCCGGCTAATCCGGTAATTGCAGACAGCTCTGCTACTTTAGCATTGTATGCATCTGCATCCTGAGCTAGCTTGCGTAACCCCAATCCAACTCCGGTAACGGCAGCAATGGCACCAAGAGCCATTCCGCCAAAGCGGTTAAAGCCGCTGGCTACCCTGTTAAGCATTCCCTGCTGGCTTCCGGCAACACCAGTCATCTCAACTTTAACCTTACGTAGTTCTGCGGAAACCAGCCTTAGCTGCTTGCTCTTCTCAATATACTCGGCCGTTCCTCTGGTGGTTTTTTTTAGCTCGGCTTGCAGCTGGCGTTGAGTACGGGTAAGATCGTTCATGCTGGTGGTGGAGAGGTTCTTCATCACCTGGTTAACATCAAATGTGGCCTTCTTGAGCGAGGTCATCGTTCGCTCGGTTTTCTTAAGCTCCGCCTCGGCTTTCTTATATCCCGTAAGATCGTTTGCCTTATTTGCCTCGGTCATGGCCCTTCGGTAGGAATCGGCCTTTTGCTTCAGCTGATCCAGCACCGTCGAAGCGTTCTGATCGTTGATGCTTACGTTGGTAATCGCATTCTGTTCGTTCCTTGCCATATGATAGATTTTTGGCAAAGAAGCTAAGGGAATGGTGGGTTTGAAAGGACAAAAAAAGCCGCTTGCGCGGCTTAATTTGTAGCAAAAAGTAATGATTTACTCAATCAGGAACTGCTTAACAAAAGCTTTAAGCTCAATATGCGCCAGAAGCTTTTGCGATACCGATGCGGTTTTATTCAGGGGTTCCAGCGTTTCGAACCACCCATCAACCTTTTTTCGGTAGTCGGTTGGGGCAAACCTTTGGGTTTCCTTCTCCTTGTTAACCTTCTTGCCCATGGTGCTCCTCCTTAAACTCTATTCTAAGCTGCTTGCGGCTGGCATCCCACTGCTCAAAGGTTAAGTCCATAATATCATCAAACTCCTTCTTGGCATCGTCGAGCCGGTTCTTGGCGGTGTTAAACTCGGCTTTAATAATGCGCAGCTCAGTATTCTTTTGATGCACAAGCGCCTGCTTGTACTCGTAGAACTCGGCGTGCGCCGTGAAGTGGTTGTACAGAACATTGTAACATTCCAGCTTGTACTTCAGTACGGCTTCACGGGCCTCGGGGGCCACGTTCTTAGGGTTGATTGAAAAGAGCCAACCGAATACAAAACGGAAGGGGATACAGAACATTTCGTACTGCTTTTTATCTGCTCCAGTCGAGGTGCTCAGCACCCCAACTGAACCTAAAATTTCATCATTTTTTATCTTATCCCTTTGCTTGTGGATTGTTTTGTTTAAATACATCAAATATGCCCATACGATATTGGTTTAGGTTAAACAATACCGCAATATACAAAAAAATTATTGGCCCTGCTGTATTTCGTTAACAATTAATGTAACGGCTCTCTGTCCGTAGGCCTTGGCAAGGTTTTCGGCAAGCTTGTGCATCTCGCGGGCAAATACCTTGCTGTACCAGGCTTTGGGTTTCCGGTTGCTATTGGCTACCTCTGCGAGCGGAACGCCTCGGCCCACACCCATATCAACCATGCGGCCGTAGTACTGAAAGGTAAATTTTATAAGCTCGGGGTTGCCGTTGCTGGCGGTTATAACCTCGTGGGTAAAGGAGTTAATCAGCGTATTGCTATCGCCAATCCCTAGCTGGGTTATCTTCTCCTCCCAGCGCTCAACGGTTATTCTTGCCCAATCGGTTACAGTTTGGGTAATCATAGCTTACAGGTCTAGCCAATCGTCGGTATCAAAAACCATAGCCGCTTCGCGCAGCGTAAAGGTAACCATAACGCCATGCCCCATATCGCCAAGCGGACCCACGCCCTGAAAGCTGATGGAGTTGGGCAGCAGAAGTTCAAGGCCATTGTAGGCATTTATATGATCGTAGTATAGACGAGATACCGCCTTCTTTGCAGTTTCCATTGCCTTATCGCGGGCCTCCATGATCTCCTTATCGTTACCTGCATTCGCTTGAAAAAGGAAGAACCAAGTGAAGAAAGGGCGGTACATGGGATTGTCGGAGTTGTTATCCTCCATGCGTTGATCCTTGCCATCCTCGGCAACCATGCAGGGGAAGTTAGCGCTGGATATATTAGCCATTAACCCATCGAGCGAAGCAAGGCCTGTGCTCTTAAAGAATCGTGGTTTGCTATCGGTGTGGGCAATATCCCTTAGGTTGGTGGCAATATCCTCTGAGTACTCAAAGAAATCAAACATCATTCTTATCCTTTCGTTTGTTGTGCTTTTCTATAATCGATTGCAACGTGTATAGCGTTTGGAACAGCGGTGAAGAGTGGATTTTGTCAATTTTCGACAGGTCGTCTTTTGCCAGGTCGGTTACAAGCTGCATAAACCCATCGACGGGGTCTTTCCCAGATGCTTCCCCTTCAGAGAAGACATCCTTAAACTTTTCTGCAAGGAAGGCAATGCAAGCTTCGTAATACCATAGCATCACCTGCTTTTGGAATGGTTTAATTTTAGCGATTTGATCAATGCGCTTCTCAAACGTTGCCTCCTGAAAGGGGGCGCGCCTGTCCCCATCGGGATGATTGCTGGCTGTTGGGCGCCAAAGGATAGCCAGGAGCCGGTTAAGATGATGCTCGTTCTTTGAATTGTTCCAGGCAATACGCTCCATTTCAGCAAGGATCCACTCGCTGGTAAGAAGATTAGAAATGGCATCAGCAGGGCCAAAAAGCCTGCGGTAGCGACATGGATAAAACTCATGGTAATGGTTCTTTGTGATTTTAGGGTTGATGCGGTTGTCATCAACCATCCAGCTAATCGATTGGGCCAGCACGGCCATTTGAAACGGAGAAACAAGGTATATCCTTGTAATACCGTGCCTAACGTAGTAACAATCGAGGTTATTAACCCTTAAGCTATACCTCCAGGCCATACGCATTCCCATGCAGAATAGGGCGAAACGGAACAGCAATTCGTTTTCGGTTAGCCCTTTCTGAATAAGCTGAGCAAGCGTTTCGAGTTGAGGACCGGTAATCTCGTCCCACTTCTCGGGAAGCTGGTACACATCGTTCTGAAATGTAACATTTATCATTCGCTAGCCTTTAGTTTGCAACAAATATTCCTAAATCCTCGCTGTTCTCGAAATCAGAAAAGAACGGCTCGGCCGCGTCGTAGTAATCGCTCTCTGCGTACAGAGGAAAGTCATCGGGGTATTTATTGATTAGCTCTCGGGCTTCGTTGTAGTGGAACTGAGCCACATGGGCGGTGTCCCTGCTGAGGTGTTTTGCTGCCACTGCATTGGCAACGAAGCCGCGTAGGTGGCGCACCAGAATTGCTTCTTTCTCTTCGAATTCTTCATCTTCTTGAATTTTACTGATTAGGTAATCGAATAGTTCCGGAGAGATTAGCGTTTTAACCCTCATCTCCTCCATGTTATCCATCTCCTTGCGAAGCTTTTGAAATGCCAGCCGGCTCTGATCGATATCAACATAATTATCGAACTCTAAGGCAGAGTTGATAAGGTTGCGGATCTGCATGGTGTATGCCGACGACTCTACCCACTCATCGTAGTCGTCCTTATTCTCCTCAAGGAACTCCAGCAGGTTTTCCACATTGCTCCACACCAGCTCCTCAAGGCTCTTCATGTAATCCTTAACCCTTTCTCTTGAGGCTGGAGCAAAATTATTTGTACTGGTAACGCTAAAACCCGATTCTCCGATGTTCAAATCCATGTGCGGAGCGGCAATTAGCATTGTACCACGGGCCACCACGGCAACAACGTAGGGGTATAGAGCAGCGAGTTCTTCCTCGTCATCATCCTTGGTTTCTGCCCATGTGCTAAGAAGAGCAAAGAGTTCGTTTCCGATGAATGGTTTTAGGTATTTCTTCTCGGCATCGGAGATAAAAGGAGAGAAGGTTGCCTCGTTCAACGTTGCGTTGATCTTAAGGTGCTCTTTGGCTTGTTCGGTTGTTATGAGCATGGGGATCAAGGTTAAAGGTTAAAGGATAAAGGTTAAAGTATTATGCTATTCAATGGCGGGTTGAGATATGGTTTTTTCGGCGCCGGTGCCTTTATCAATGGTGGTTAGCTCCAGGTTTGGGATGGTAAAGTGCGCTTCCTCTGGCCAGCCATTAACTGACTTAATAAGATATAGGGGGTATAGCAGCTTGTGCCGGTATGCCTTAATCATTGCCTGCTGAATGATGAACAGCTCGCGGGCTTCTGTTCCGTTGATGCTCTTGTTTTTACCGGGGCTACTCCCAATGATGCTCGGGTGAACGTTCATGCCGTAGCTCATAATATTTGAAACCTCCTCAAGGTCGCCAAGGTACTCACCACCGGTGTACTCATTCTTCAAAGGTGTGATGGTGATCATTGATAGAAGCTCTGTGCCCATCTGATACTTTTTGCTTACAAAAGTTTTTCCGGCATTTTCGGGATTACTCAAGAAGTTATTGAGATTTTCGAGCCACGTTGTTTTAACGGTTTTCTTTTGATCTTCGGTGGTGGCCTTCTGTTCATCGTATAGTTTTTGGTAGAACTCAGGATGAAGTTCCACATGGTATTTTATCACCATACCATTATTAAGCAACGCGCGCTTAAAATCAGGAATTTTCTGGGCGAAGTCGTACCAGCCGCTTTCGATGATACTGGTCCAGTAAGGTTTTGGATAGTAGAATCGGCCTGGCGAGATGAAGTCGATGGGTATTACAAACTCGCGGTACTTTACCGGCTTAACCTTGTTCATGGGGTCTGGTTCAAGCCCCAGCTTATACTTTATATCCTTAATGGGATTTATGGGTGAAAGCATAGGTGTTGCCTTAAGATCGTTAGGAGGATCCTCTTCGCCCCATCGCGCTGAGTAGAAGTGATGCTCTATGATGCCATCATCGTTCATCACCTCAAGCCGAGAGAAGGCAGCCTCCTTGTGGTACAGCTGAACAATCTTCGGTTTTGCCTCATTATTGGCTATAACTGAAGGAAATATCTTAAAGAAAAACTGAAGATCTGTCGCAGATTCAAGCAGATATCCGTTGATATCATTGTCGGCAAAGAACTGGTTAATCTCCTTAAAGCCATCGTGGGGTTTAAACTTCCCATCGGCATCCTTCCTGGTGATCACCACACCATCGCCAAAGGTAAGTAGGCTTCGGAACTGCATGGCGCTACTCACAATAGGGTTAGCATAAACCTTATCCATAAGCGTTTGAGGCAACAAATTATCGTCGCCCCACCAGGCAATCCCTCGATATTCTGTTCCCTTGCCTTCAATTTGAAATTTTTTTGGATTGTTTGGAGGTTTTGCATAAAGCGTTTTGGGTGCCGGCATATTCACAATGGCGCCAGCGCCTTTAAGAATGGCATAATCGCCAATTATATTAATTGAACTCATAGGTAAACCTCCTTGCCGTTAAATACAGTGATTAGCACCAAATGAATTTTTCGAATTTCACCGTTAGGGTACTTTATGTTAAGAGTGCCATTGCGGTGGTAGTACGATGTGAGAATAACATCGTTGGCTTCAATCTCTTCGCCAGTTGATAGCTTACGGATCTTAAGGTTAACCCGTTTAGGTTTCCCCTTCTCATCGGTTTGCTCCATTAGCGAAGGAATAATTGAGGCGTGTATCATTCGTTTAGAATTTTACACGAAGAAAAATAAATGGGAGCGGGAAGGAAAGGACAAAAAAGCGTCTGAAAAAAAAGAAAAAAGAAAACAGCAAAAAAATAAAAAAAATTCAAAAAAAATTGCTGAAAAAATTTTACATCAATTCTATAAACAGGGGTAAAGGGGGTAAAAACCCCCTTTACAGTCAGATGACCCCGCAGCGCCCTTTCGGTGTCGCTCTGGGCAGCGGTTTTGGTTTTCTGTTATATGCTATTGATATACAGTTTATTGGCTCTTTTGGCTTGGCTATTCACCGCCCGCCCCCTGAAACAGGATCGCCTGCACGTGGTGTGTGCAGGCGATACCATATTAAAGGTTAAGGAAAGGGCAGTGTATTGCGTTTGCTGCAATACTCTGCCCTGTTTAGTTCTTAGGGTTAGGGATTGCAGCGGCATCCTTTTGCGTTCTTTGCAAAAGATATAGCGGAAAGCCCGGCGCAACCTGTTATACTGGAAGTGAGCGGTTAATGTTGGGGGGAATGCCCAGTTTGCGGGCTTACCCCAGCTTAAGCGGGAACGAAAGGTATAAGTGGTTGCGCAACCTCCAAAAAAAATTAAATAAACACGCTCACCCCATCATCAGAAGTAATATCAACCGGGAAGAGACACATACCAATGTAAAGCGTATCAAAGGCATCAGTAACGTGGGTTTTTGTTTCATCGGGCTGTTCTGGAGAGTCCTCATACTTCTCTGCGCTCTTATCCTTTTCAAAGCCGTTCCTACCTATCTTAATGCCAGTTTGCTCCATTGCAAGCTTAAGGTACTCGCAGTTATGAAGATTAAACATAGGAAATAGATACCTATCGTCACCCTTCATACCATTATTAATCATTTCGTGTTTAGTATCGTGCCGCATAGGTTGCCCTATAAACTTAGGGGTAACCCTCCACCCCCGGGATTGAAGGACCTGCATAACCGTTTCAAAAAAGGTAAGATTACCTGCAGCATCCTGGTTAGTTGCTGTAGTATCGTAGTAGTATATAACGTCGCGGCACAAATGGGGCTCATAGTAATCGCAGAACTCGCTTACCACATCTTTAAGTTTACGGGGTGTTTTAACGAATAGGGACTTAAGTGTTCGCGCAAACCTACCACGGGGTTGCCCAACCACTAGGTTATTGATTGCGGCATTGTAGTCGTTGGCAACGCAGAGCGGGGCGGTGGGGTTAACGTCTGTATCCCAAAGGCAATTGCGTTTTTTGTTAAGATCGTAGCCCAGTAGATCAAGAACACCGCTGGCTTTAGGGGTATAAAAGTGTGTATCCTCCTCGAGAGAGGAGTAGAAGCCGTTGGGCAGCTTGCGCATGCGTTGGTTTAGAATGGCGGTTTGGAAAATAAGGGGCGGAAGTTCTCGCTTCTGTTTTGCGATCCAGCCCTCGCCAAGAATTTCCACGTTATCAATGGCCGAGTACTCGGCAAAGAAAAGGGCCTGGGAGCGAAGCAGGCAAAGTTCCTGCTCGAGCTGCGCCAATTTACGTTTAGAGTGAGCTGTTTCCTTATCCTTAAATTTATCCTTGGTGGTTTTGTAATCGATGTAAAGCAGTTTAATGAGCTTAATAAGCTCCTTATCCATATCCTTTTCCTTATCGATGATCCACATACCGCTTTTAGATGTGGGCATATCGGTAGAGTAGAAAGAGCCACCGTGCCAGGGGCAATGGCTAAAGTACTCTCTATTCCCTCGCACAGCAGGGTTAACCTCATTCTTAATCTTGTCGTGGTTAAGGAACTTAGCCTCCGGGGCAATTATGTAATCCAAACTCATAGAGTTGGTACTCATCGCCCTATCGAATGAAACCAAGTGCTGTATGGATCCATTGAACCAAATAATTACATGGTCGTAGCTAAAGGGTTCGCGCAAGGGCTTGGCGAAATTTGCCGTTTTGGGTGGTCGCCTACCAATGTAGTAGTGCCTATCGCGGTGATAGCCCCAGCGAGAGAGAGCGTAGGCAATGGCAGGGAGCGTATTCTGCAGCAGTTTGGCATAGGTTGGGGAGAGAATTGCGCCATTGCTGCGGGGCATAGCAAAAACGTTACGAAGCATAACCCTAGCATCAAAGCCCTCAGATTTTCCCAACCCGCGCGAAGCGATGATGTACTCGTCCTTAGCGTTTACAGCCATTGCCTCAGATTGGGGCTGATTGAAGTATTTACAAGGATTGTTCATCGTTAACTATTTCGGGATCAACAATAGCCGATTTTTTGATATACTTAGCACGTAG
>Ga0334883_1004390_pt1 | contig 13661 bp, 17 predicted proteins | sample GraSluR1_MG_6_FD_207230 | JGI IMG/M metagenome (GOLD analysis project Ga0334883, IMG submission 207230) | Sludge microbial communities from methane-producing bioreactor in Wageningen University, Netherlands - Granular Sludge_09_05-R1 | ecosystem: Engineered > Bioreactor > Anaerobic >... | reverse complement strand
GGAGGCAGGCGGAGATCCTCCAGAAGTTCCGGGAGGGCGCCTACAACGTCCTGATCGCCACCTCCGTCGGGGAGGAGGGGATCGACATCCCGGCGACGGACCTGGTCCTCTTCTACGAGCCGGTCCCAAGCGAGATCAGGTCGATCCAGAGGAAGGGGAGGACGGGCCGGGCGAGGGCCGGCCGGGTCGTCGTCCTCGTAGCCCGGGGGACGAGGGACGAGGCCTACCGCTGGATCAGCGACAGGAAGGAGAAGAGCATGCGCCAGCAGATCCGGGAGATGAGCTGGCCGGACCGGAGGGATTTGGGATCGGCGGCCGGGGCCGGGGGAGGAGAGGGCCATGGCCTCTCCTCCGGCCCCCGGGTCGGAAGGCAGCTCGTCATCGGCGAGGTGGGGCCAGGGCCGGGGGGCGAGCCCGGAGGGCCCGGCGAGCCCAGGCCCTTGGGCCCCCCCGACCTCTTCGACCTCTCCGAGGAGGCCTCCGCCCTGGTCATCGTCGACCCCAGGGAGAGGAGCCTCGCCCGGATGCTGGAGTCGATGGGGGTGGGGGTGACCCTGCGGGTCCTGGAGGTGGGAGACTACGTCGTCAGCGACCGGGTCGGGATCGAGAGGAAGACCGCCGACGACTTCGTCGACTCCCTCGTCGGCGCGGAGAGGAACATCTTCGCCCAGCTGAAGGACCTCGCCCGGTCCTACGAGAGGCCTATCCTGATCCTGGAGGGGCGGGACCTCTACGCCCGGCAGGTCCACCCCAACGCCATCCGGGGCGCTCTCGCCTCCATAGCCGTCGACTTCGGCGTCGCCATCATCCCGACGGGCGACGAGGATGAGACCGTCTCGGTGATCGCCGCCATAGCGCGGCGGGAGCAGCAGGCCCGGGGTGGCGCCCCTCAGGCCCACGGCAAGAAGACCCACCGGACTCTGAAGGAGCAGCAGGAGTACCTGGTCTCCTCGATCCCAGGGGTCGGAAATGCAGTGGCAAAGAACCTCCTCCGCCACTTCGGGTCCGTGGAGCGGGTTTTTGCCGCTTCGGCGGAGGAGCTGAAAGAGGTAGACCTGGTGGGGCCGAAGACCGCCGAGAGGATCCGGGAGCTGGTGGGCGGGGAGTACAAGGGGTGAAGTTCGTCCAGAAAATTGATTGAATTATTTTATACTGTACCCATGTACATAGCTGGTATAAGTCGTAAGCAAAGGCGGTGAATACCATTTTAACGTGAACTCTCGGGATCGTCGTTACCATGACATGCACGCTTCGGAACACTCTTTTAATAACAGCAAACTGACGTTCGCCCGGAAATCTCAGTTTGCTAATCAAGCGGTTTCGCAGCTGATCGAGATCGCTTAGAGGATGACCCGCTGCTGCACGCTTCATGGTGAAGTCGTTTCCCTTAGCCTTCACACCGAAATGTCCTTTGTCCCTGAGGACCACCTCTCCTTCAACCGATAGATCAACCCGACTATCGTGAACCGAAGCAGTTGTCGATTCGATGCTCCTTATCAGGCCGTAATCGATATCGACTTTAGAATGAAGTTTATAACCAAAATGGAGTTCCTCACCCTTCTTAGCCCAAGTTCCATCCCTGCTCCGACGAGTCCTAGCGGTCTCTCTTCTTGGTTTCTTTGAACCTCCTGGGTCGGCCTCTATAAACGTTGCATCCTGAATGGTTCCTCTTTTTACCTGAAGCCCTTTAAAATCGAGCTGTCTCTGGAGCTCTTCCCAAACGGACTCATCCTTTCCCGTCTGGGCCATCCGCTCGCGAAAAAGCCATATCGTCCTGGAATCGGGTATAGAATCAGGAAATCCTAAGAATTTCATAAAAGATATTCGATCCGAAATCTGCTTTTCAGTCTCGAGGTCGCTCAACCCGTACCACTGCTGGAGCAAAAGCACCTTGAGCATCAGGATAACATCAAAGTTCGGCCTTCCGCCTCGTTCGGTTTTATTATGATACATCTCTTCAAGAATTGGTCGAAATGGTTCCCACTCGATCAAGTTCGTTATCTGTGAAAGCCTATCGCCCAGCTTCTCTACGTTCTTGTAAGCTTCTCGAAGGCCCCAGGCGGTAAAAGAACTCATACACTTTTCATGTGTTTATTAGTATATAATTTTTTACATAGACATGCGGGGTTTTTGGGAGTCCTCATTCGCATCTATTTAAATAGTAGTGCCAGTCTCGATATCAACCGGCATCAGACCGGCTCCAGTTCCGGGCTTTCCACCTGTTCATCTGCCCAGTCTTTGCATGGGATCCTGACCAGGCCGCCCAGCCGATCAACAGCATCCCTCTTTATCTCTATATATACGACCTCGCCCTCTCTGAGATTGAGCTTCTCCAGAGGCTTCAAAACGTCGTTCTCGTAAATAGCCTTCACTCCCATCAGGTCCACCCTTCACAGTTTCGATGTCTTATGCTAAAAACCTGCTGATCTGAAGGTAGAGCGCAAATCCACTTCGATCAATTCTCGTTAACCCAAGACCCTGAAAAGCATATTAAAGCAGGCGGACCTAAAGGAGATCGAAGATGGCCAGAAAGAAATATGCGATCATCATCGGGAAGGGCGAGCGAAATCGCTCTGCTTACTGCCCCGACCTTCCCGGCGCGGCCGCCGCCGACAAGACGGAAGAGGAGACGGCAGAGCTGATGAGAGAAGCGATAGAGTTTCATCTGGAAGCCTGAAAGAAGACAACCTCCCCATACCCGAGTCGACCGCCAATCGCCAGGAGCGTCGAAATTTCTGTCTGAGACGTTTGCCTCCCCAATGAAAGAGATGAATATGGTTGAAATAGCGTATCACGTCCCCGACGAGGCCTTCTGGCCCTGAAGCTCGATCCCGATGAGCTGGGCCGGAAGATCCGGATGGCAGCGGCGGTCAAGCTCTTCGAGATGGGGAGGCTGTCGTCGGGAGCCGCCGCCAGTCTCGCTGGCATCCCCGCACTCTCTTCCTGTCGAAGCTCGCCGATTACGGCATCGATCCTTTTTTCTGGCCGAGGAAGAGCTGAAGAGAGAGGCCCAACGCGGCTTTAGCCATCGAAAAGATTTCTTCCGCTGAGAGAAAAAAATCGATATCAATAAAGGTAAATTGGTGCGGGGGATGGGATTCGAACCCACGAACTCCTGCGAGACTAGGCCCTGAACCTAACGAGGCGTGCTCGTGCTTCGCACTGCGCGCGCCTATCGATTTTATGAAGCGAACCCACCTTGAGTAGTAGGCGTTGGGATCGCGCCGCTTTGGGAGGTCTTTAAAATGCCAAGGCGGTTAGCAGTGAAATGGGACGTGCCAGCGACTGATATCGCACTAAGTAGATTCGGGCGATATCTTGCAGGGCAGGGTTTCCGAGAGGCTACGATCAACAACTACGTTTCAGTATGCAAGATATACCTTGAGTGGGCGGGGACTGACGAGCCTTCGTTATCGCAAGCTAAAGCTTTCAGGGATTCGCTAGTTGAACGCAAAAGAGCCCGAAGCACTATCAACAACTACAGCTTCACCGTAAAGCGCTATCATGAGATGCTAGGCGAGGAGTTTTCCTTCCCCTTTTTGAAACGAAACAATACGATACCCCACTACTTCGATGCTGAAGATGTACAGAGGATCTTCGACTCAGTAGACAACTTGAAGCACTTAGCGTTATTGCAGGTAGCCTTCTATGCAAGCTTGCGAGCTAGCGAAATCTGCAACTTGGACGACGAAGACCTTGATCTATCACGGCTTAGACTCACGATCAGGGAGGGCAAAGGCGGTCAAGACGGGATAGCTTACATCAGCGATGAAGCAGCGAAGACCCTAAAGCAATACCTAGCAGTTCGTCCACCCCTAGAAGTTGATGGAAGGCGACCGATATTTTATTCGGATTACGGCCAACGAATGCACCGCCGGGACATTTACAGGATTTTCATCAAATACAAGAAACGAGCGGGCATTGAGAAGGCTGGAGGCGTTCACGTCTTCACGCGGCATAGTAGCGCCTCGATAATGATAGCGAACGGCTGCGATATCCTGACGATTCAGCAATTGCTACGGCACAAAGACCCCCATACGACCTTTCGCTACATGCACATGTGCGATGAGACGCGACGATCAAACTACAATAAGTTTCTGAGACTATGAAAGCTGAAGCGTCTATCGTTCCAGAGGTGGAGCTTCGGCTTTTGATCGCTTCGCAAGCCGAGGAGATCCGCCAGCTTAGGGAGGAGCTAGCGACACTGAGGGAGGAGGTCGCCCTTGAACGGGCTTATGATCGCCAGAGACTTTCAAAGCTTGAAAACCGTAACAAAACTGTAACATCGGATACCGGCACTGCATACGCTGATAAGCTCCATAAGCTGATGTTACAGTCAGGAACTCGACAGATCAGCGTATCTAACGCTGCAAAGCTCCTAGGTGTCTCTAGGATGCACGCCCATCGACTAAAACCCTTGATAGCTAGCGATCCCCGCTTTGCAATCGTGAAAGATCCGAAGCATAAGCAGCGCCATCTTATACGGATAATTAAGGATGGTGAACTGTAACATGTTACAGTTATGGTTTTAGGAACTAATCGCTAGCGGCTAAAAGTTGAAGTGTCAGATGTGACGATCATCTGATGAAAGTTGGTATGGTTTAGTTTGGGATATGGATATAATACAATAGATAGTATATAAACAGCTTGGAATCCCTGGGTTCGTGCTTGAAAGTCGCTAGACTGTAACTGTCACATGTTACGGTTTAATCTTAAACTACACCTTGTTATAGTTTATAAATAATGGAGTTGTTATTCTAATATGTCAGTACAATTGCGGATTAGATGCACTATATGTGATAGGGATTATTGGCTTTGCTACACTGATCTAATCTTTCCGTTGCTCCCAGAGAACAAAGCAAAATTAGATGAACTTCGTAAAACCTTTAAATGTCCTCGTTGTTATCGATTGAACAACTTATAGCATCATCTTCAAATAGGCCAATGACGATTTATGGTCTATGGGTGTTCCTTTTTATTGTGGCACGGTCGACGAGGATGATATTATTCGCAGTTTATTACGATTTGAGGAATTTAATAAATTTTATTATAATGAGTATAAACCGAGAAAAGCTCATATCGCACTTAACTGGTGGATTTATCCATTTTTATTAGAAAAGGGTTATTATGCGATGACTGCTGTTGATAATGAAACTGGAATAGATAGTATTTGGCTTCAGCGTCTACCTGTTACTCTCACAGACGCATATTTGGCTGCGCACGAGTTAGGGCATGTTATTAGAAAAGTAGATAATTTATCTCTTCTGATTGTTGAGGAGGATCTTAATTACGTTGATGTAGCGGGGTATATAAAGAGCATAATGGAAGATCGAGTTATCGACAAAATGTTAAGAGAAAAATATAATTTCATTTTAGTTGACCATTACATCGATGTGATGACAAATGTTATGAAATTTTTGGATATATCTATTGTAGTAACAGGCGTTAATCGCATAAAAATGCCTCTCGTTCATGCCGACTACTTATTGAGATGGAGCTTAATCGATGACGATGAAAGTTTCAAGCGTGAGTTTGATAAATATAAAAGACTTATGAATGAAAATTATCAATCCATTGCAGAAGAGGGCGAGGATATAGCTAGAGAAGCAATGAAGATCGGATTCGAAACACGTGATAACCAGAAACAAATATTTGATTATATAATAAATAAATATACGCTTGCTGAAGTTTTATCCGTCAAATAATGGAGGCTCGACAACACATCGACCAAAAGATTTATATATGATGGTCGCATACTTAGCCAAAATAAAACCGAACGAATAGATACAGAACACGGGAATGGGTTGGGATAATGAAACAGATATTAATTTATGATGATAGCGAAAGCAACGTCCAAGACTACAAAGAAGAAAATCACAACGATGATCTTAAACTACCTGAATTCACAGATGAAGAGATAGAACTTAATCGGCGAGTTGAGATCAGGCCACCCGATGAGATCCTTTATTTGTCCAGGATCGCTGAGGTAGACGGTCAACAAGTTCTTATTATTGGTGTAGCGACTCCGATTAAGGTCCGGTCGCAAGACGAGATCCGGCGGATCAAGTCACGGCAACCTAAAGCCGAAGCCTACCTAATCTACCATAAATTTGATGAAGATGGTGGACTGGCTGAAGCTCCGATCGACAACAGCTATTATGATCCGCCGGTGCAGGGTACTGATCCAGAAGTTTTGAGGCTTCGGCATCTTTCAGAAGAAGACTTAAGATTTTATGAACGAAACATAAAGTCTAAAGTCACAAAACGTTACGAAAGGCGATTGCTTGGAGCCGAGAGACGGGCGCTAAAACCGGCTAAACGTGACGTTACGCTATCGAAAGACGAATCAGAAGAGATCATGCACCGAGAGTGCAAAGCGTGCAGGCATTATGAGAAATGCTGGGATTCAAAGTACGACTATTCAGTATTTTATAACGATCGGCATTTATGTTTCAAAAGATGTAAGATAGCGAGTCAGACAGGACCGAGCGGCCTGATTTTTGATACTCAGGTTTGGCTTTACGTTCCCAGAACGCAGAACGTAACGAAGAGGGAGAACCAGAAGACCGAGATTATGGATGTTTTGGGGGAGTCAGACAGCGGGCTAACTCAGGCTGAAGTAGTGCGGCGGGTTACTGAGACACCGGCGGGAACCGTACCGAAGCGGCTTAAGGAGCTTCAAGAGGAGGGGTTCGTAGATAGGGACCATCTAACGAAGAAATTCTATGCTACAGCTTAGCATGGATTATACAAATTTTAAGTTATATTAATGAGGATAGACTAATCCTCATCCCAACCCAACGGGCGCAACTTTAGCGCCCACCCATCCCATTCATGCCGATGACGGCCACGGCCAGAGGCTATAAGGTCCGAAATAGTGTCTTCTGACATAGGGACTTAGTCGATGATGGTTTCCTCGCCGGAGACGACAGTCCAACCTATAACCCGCGCTAAGCTTTCTTAAGCATAGCACCCCGGACGCTGGTTAATTCCGGCGTCCGTAAATTTTTGCGAATCAAACTAAGTGAATATAGTAAATTAAATAAATCTAGGAGGAAACATGACAAAAATACGACATTGTGGAGAGCTTCAACACGGCCCCGTCTTCGAGCTGTTCCCAGGGTTACAGACCAACACCGAACGAGAACCCCAGACTAACGCGGCCAGATACAGCGACGGCCCGAGCTATGCCGATATCTATGAAGACATGTTCGGTCGATCGGTGCCGCATAGTGTCCGTGTCAGGCTCAACGGCGACAGCGACGGCGGCGACCTTCGACAGGTTAAGTCCTGTCCCCAGACTAACGGAGCCCTGGACAGCGACGGCATACCGACCTTGGAGCACGTCCGGGACATGATCCTCAACAGGGAGGAGCCTGAAGTCCATCAGGACGACGACGGCGGGGACGTGCCGAGCGCCGAGGAGATCCGAAAGCAGATGCTTGGGCGGTGAAAGACCGCCTATCCATTTTTGGAGGAGTTGATAGAGGAATGTTACGAAGCTATCACCACAACTGCTACACAGACAAAGATCTTTCTGAGAAGATCGCCACCGAGGCCGAACGGCTTCGCATGTCACGGAGCAGGTTTTTGGAATCGCTAGCTAAAAAATATTTCAGTGATAAGGAGAGGTGTCTGGATGGATAGAACACGAATGGTTAAGAGGGCTATTAGTCGCTGGTTGGTTGCAACGCTTGAGCCGTCGAAGTCGGGTAACATAGACTTTTTGGATTTGGTCGATCGGTTCAACGACCATTCGAATTCCGAGCTGGCGGGTTTGCGGATCAGCAACGCCCAATTAGTTTCATATCTGGAGGAGTTATTCAAAGCGAAACACGACGAGCCGACGGGCCGAATTCACGGGGTTTGCTGGCGGAAAGTTGAACCTAGGGTTTGGAAGCCGAAACCGACGAAGGACCCCAAAGACCAGGCGCTAGAGACCCGCCTACTGGCATTTTTGAACGATAATAACGTTGGGATGAAGCGAGGCGAGATGGGCTTTGCTACTTCGAGCTTTGCAGGGTATCGGCAAAGTTGGTTTTATGGTGGATACTTCCATCTGAAACACGACAGAATCGACCACGACACCGCCGAAGAGTTCCTGAAGAAATGCGAGATGGTCAGGTACGACGAAGACATCCAATCGTGGTTTGTAACGACCTGAGAATACCACAAACTACTTATATTGCTAGTTCAGCTGCTAGCGATATCGTTACCTTTATATAGAATCATGGCTTTTACTGTGTGCCCAGAATGCTTGCGGTCCAGACTGCTTGCAGGATGGGCAGAAGGGGGTGGTCCCCGCTGTTTTAGCCGTGGCTTTTTGCATAGTTATTGAACAAGACGCCTACATCGTCTGATGTGGGTTTTGAAGTGAGAGGTTGTGACGTTGGCGCGTCACATGGCCTCGAAAACAGGAGATGTATAACTATGGATAGTATAACTGGAACATATATAAAACCTGCGGTAGCCAGCCCGGCTGACTACTTGGAATCGAAGAAAGGTGAGATACTTTTCTGTCGGAAGGACACCGGACGCGGCTTTTCAGCTAAGCTTATCGGGATCGACGGCCATAAGCTGATATTTCAGAATTCAGCTGGCGACATTCTGGTTAACGACTTTCGAAGGCTGGTTTACATAAGCGACCGCCCTTGGAATAAGGAGGCGGTCTGAAGTGGTATCGACTTACGCTTTGCGACCGGAGATATCAAAGAACCTTCGGCCCGGTGATTGCCTGATCGAGAACGTTAACGGGCTGGTTGAAGCAGTAGATACGGTTTTAGCAGCCCATCTCGTCACGCAGACATATCATATTCTAGAATTCGCTGAGAATCGGAGCACGTACCTTTATTTAAGTGGGGTTTACGTGCCTTACGCCAGGGAGTTCCTGGAGGGCGAGCTTATCCGGTGGTTTGAGCCTTTCCGCAAAAAGAATATGCGGCCCGTGATGAACACCCAAACGGTCAGAGAAATCCTGAATATGGCGTTTACGCTTAACCGGACTGATATGAGCGTTTTAGATAGGCAGCCGTTAATGTTGAACGTCCCAAACGGCCTTATAGACCTGACAACGGGCGAATTGGTGGCACACGACCCTAAGATAATATCCCTATCGCAGATCGAGGCAGTTTATAGCCCAAAGGCCGAGTGCCCTAGATTCATGGAGTATTTAGACGGGGTGATTGACCCTAAGTACCATCCGGCCCTGCAGGAGATGTTTGGATATACGCTTTGGCCCGGATATCCCTTACACAAGGCGTTTATGTTGTATGGACCACCGAGGACCGGCAAATCTACTATGCTGGGCGTTATCCGGGGGTTGTTGGGGAGTCAGGCCGTAAGTACGGTTGATCTTCAAAGGCTGACCGGCTCTAATCATGTCGTTTGGGAATTGTTCGGTAAACGGGCCAATATCCACGGGGATCTACCGCGGAGTGTCGTTTTGGAGCCTTCTGAGTTCAAGGTGCTGACAGGCGGCGATACGGTCCGGGGCGAGCAGAAGTTTAAGGATGGGTTTAGCTTCAATAACCAAGCCAAAATAATATATGGATCGAATTATATACCGGCGTTAAGGTTCGACGATGACGCATTTTATAAACGCTGGGTTATATTTCAATTCAATCGATCCTTTGAGGAGACAGGCGATAGCAGGCTTAAAGAGAAGCTAACGGAACCAGGGGAGCTTTCGGGTATCTTGAATTGGTCGCTGGAGGGCTTGGAGCGGCTACGGTCTAACGACTTCCGATTGTCTTATCACGATAACGGCGAGGCCCTTTATCGGAGGCTGTCACGGCCTATCGTGGTATTTCTGGAGGAGATGACCGAGGAGGACGAGGACGCCAGGACTTCTAAGGACGAACTTTTCAAGGCTTATAAGGCGTGGTGTCGGAGCAACGGGACCAAACCAGGGACTAAGAATGCTTTCGGTCGGAAACTTCGAGATATGGACTTCGAAGATGGCAGGATCGACGGCGGGGCGGTTTGGGCCTGGTTTGGTATCAGTCTTAAAGAGTAACCGATGTATATAATGTACATAATATCGCTATTAAAGGCTTTGCAAAAAATAAATTCATCGCTTAATAAGGGCGATTTTATGTACATTCTGTACATTTGTATTTTTTAAGGAGATGGTTATATAAAGGATAGTATTTTATGTAGTGAATGTGGGGAACCTTTGGAGTTTCACGGCTTCAGAGGCTTGAACATCATGTTTATTTGTCCGAGGTGCGGACAGGTATCGATGGAGAAAAACGAATACGTACGGCTTGAAGAAGACTTAGAAAGGTACTAGGAGATGATAGAAGATGTTAGCGAGAGTATTTAGTGTTGAGCAGGAACGGATAGACGAGATCGGGGAGCGAATAAAAGGCAAGATTTTTATAGAAAAACTGTGTATTATGAGAAGGGCGGGGTTAATGGTTGAACACGGCCTTATGGCAGGGTGGTTTGACGAGGAAGAGACGGATATGATCGGCCTGTTAGCTGACTTCGGGATGCTGGAACTGAATGTAAGACTTTAGGAGGATGATTAATATGGGAGCATTAACTAAAATGATCGAGGAGATTGAACGGTCGACGGTGGACATACGGCTAGCGATGGAAGCGATGGAAGAGATACGGGATCTATGCGGGTTCTATGCTAAGTGGAAGGCACTTGAACGGCATGGGATGGACCTAAGCGATGGGTTCTTTTACGAGGTATTCACCGAGGAGGAGCAGCAGCTATTGTTTGAGCTGGAAAGCCGGGGATATCTGACGACGGGGATCGTTAGGCTTTTGGGCTGACCGTGGTATATTTTCCTCCACAACTGGGGGGAGGAGGAGCGAGCCCGCGCCTTCACTTGTGAAGGGGCGCGGGCGATGCTCCGACTAGGCCGGTATCGCTTTAACTTACGAAGGCGAATGATCGGCAGATGTTTTGGAACACGTCTTCATCAAAGACGGCAATTACTTCACCATCTAAGGTGGTTTCAGAATAACCAAAAATCTCTATGACCACTTCTTTATCAGCCAAGTAGTCTATAAACGCATAGTAGCGATAAATCATCTTGCCTTCGCTGTTTTGACCGGCATCTATAGTGTAGAACAACATTCTGTACCCGTCATCGGTGGTCATTTCTATGTATGTCTCGTCCTCCCCAACCATGTAGGCAGCGTAATCTTCTAAATTGTATCCCCAAGTATTATGCAAACAGATTACAATCACTGGCTTCTGTGTTCCTGGTTTAGCCAAGTTCAACGTGGTCCCGCTGGATAAGTCATTAGGGTAAAGATTATGGGGGACATCAATGCTCACGTTCCCCAGATCCGTTTCATATGTCTACACATTGGCACAAGCCGTAGGAAGCATGGTTATTCCCAGGACAAAGGCAAATATCCATTCCAATTTCATTAGATCACCGATATCTTCAATTCCTTATGAATTGAAAACTCTTTCGGTGTTATTTGAGATTAGGTGTTTCACAAAGGATCAGCTAGGTGGGTTTATGTCGTAGGGGGCGTATCGGCTGCTATTGAAAACAATATGTAGGTTTATATAGATTACACCATAACTAAAATATCTATGGGGGTTAGATCGGTGATTACGAAAGCCTGTAAAATCCTAAGTTTGCTAATTATATTTGACTTGTGTTTGATCGCTGGCGTCATCTGGCATATAAAGACGATTTGGATATGGTAGGTTAAAAAGCAATAGCTAGCGACGACATTCTAAAGCGAATTATCCCCACATTTTTATAAATACCTGTTTTAGCGGTGAAGTATACATGTACGCGCCGGGGCATCAGGGATATATAAATAATACATATAGTCTATGTAACGAGTAGTTTTCTAAAATAGGGGGTTAAGGCGTAACTTCCGCAAGTCAAAACCACCATGCGGTACACCAATCAAATAGTTTTTATTTAAATATGTACCCTACTTAAGGACGTTTAGAAATGACCGCTAGCAAGCGGCATTTTACATTATAAATATTGCAAATGTTATGGGTGATAATATGGTTCGAAAGAAGGTTAATTTCAGGAATCCGATCGAGGTCGAAAAGGAGCTATTCAAGGTAGCGCGAAAGGTACAGGACGGTACGATGAGCGCGACGGCGGCTTCAGTGGTCGTGACAGCCTGTAATAGCTGGCTACGGGCGCATGAATCGCGTAAGGTCACTGAGTTTGAGCACCGGCTTAACATGTTGGAGGCCCAACGAACGCTAGACGAAGCTAAGGCACGTAAGAAGGCGAGGGGCTAGACCATGCCTTCGACAGTTAGCAGTCCCCTTATGAAGAGGCTAGAAGCAGCCGAGGAGAGGGTAAAGCCCAAAGACACCGGCGACCTACAACGGCGTATCGAAGACTTCGCGACGAGATACCAGGAGGGCGAAGACGACGAGCTACTAGCAAAATACAAGGAAGTATTCGAAAAGACGGAAGAGAGGCCGCGACAGCCCGCCGTAGAGGACGATTCAGACGACTTCGCAGGGTCGAAGCGGGATGAGGGGGCTGAGCCCCTTAGATCGCCTGTAGATAGCTTACAGACGCCATTAAAAGAATTTAACTACAGTGAGGTTAAACGGGGGTGGAGTGAGAGGGTCGAAAGACTACCCGACGGCTCCACCATCCGACATATCCATTTGGATCTAACGCAAGTTGACGCGGATGAGTCCGATGAGTTAGACCGGCCTAGCTGGGATTGGTCGCCAGGACCACGACCGCCGACGTATCGCGATGTCAAGCGATCGATGGGTATTGAGGATTAATTCCCTTTACCTTGTTTTATAACCCGCCTTATAGATTCCATATCTTCAGCCATCAGTGTGTGCTTTCCAAGGGACCAGACGCAAATCATGCATATAGGCCACACTAATAAAAGTCCAACACCACCAGCTACGGCAGCAACGACACCAACAGCAAACCAGAGTAGGGCTTTGAAGGGGTAGCCCAAATATAGATGCCCTAAACCCGGTATGATCGACATTATTATAGCATTGGTTCTACGATCCAACTTAATTCCCTCCGGCGGTTAGATCCTTAGTGATCCCACAAGACTCTTAAATGTTACGTCATTTTTGGGAGACAAGGCGCGGCATAAGATGCCACAAAACTATATATCTGGGTATCTAAAACTTAGTAGAACTAAAGCGGCGCGATCTATTCATAAAATCGATATCAGGAGACTAAATTGGTGCGGGGGATGGGATTCGAACCCACGAACTCCTGCGAGACTAGGCCCTGAACCTAGCGCCGTTGACCTGGCTTGGCGACCCCCGCGATAAAGAGGCAACGACCAAGTCGCAGTACACCTATTTAACTGTATTCTTGCGTGCGGCTCATTCTTAGCATCCTCGATGGACCTCTCCTCGCTTCAACGGGGATCCCGGAAGGAAGGGGGAGGATTTCGGGGAGGGCCTGGGGGGGAGGCAGCTTGCTGGCCCGCTGATGGAAGGCCAATACCTTTAACTATATTCGGGCTGGAGTTGGAGGACGTGCGATCGATCCAGAAGACCGGAACAAAAGAGGCTGGCGGCAAGCTGGAGCGGAGCAGAACGTCGGGGGCGAGGTACGTCCTCCTGAGGCCGGCAGGCTATCCTCTCAAGAGCGTCTTTCAGGACAACCCCGAGGTCGATGACCCCCGCCTCTTCGAGCGCTACGCCCGGGAGCAGTGGTACGGGG
>Ga0334883_1004387_pt1 | contig 13663 bp, 7 predicted proteins | sample GraSluR1_MG_6_FD_207230 | JGI IMG/M metagenome (GOLD analysis project Ga0334883, IMG submission 207230) | Sludge microbial communities from methane-producing bioreactor in Wageningen University, Netherlands - Granular Sludge_09_05-R1 | ecosystem: Engineered > Bioreactor > Anaerobic > Unclassified... | reverse complement strand
AGGGCCAACGCCGCCGGATCATCAGGCAGACCGGTAAACACCAAGTCCACCGCCGGTGCCCGCATCTGCACCATCAAGTAGCGCACACACATCCAGCGCAAAAAACCCGAACGGTCGTCGCGCAACACCTTGCCGCAGACCACCCCACCCTCTTTGAGCTGCACATCCACGTAATAGGTGCGCAACAAGATGTCGCGCAGAATGTTCAAAGCGTCATTGCGATAGTCAGGATCCAGCATGATCTTCTCGGCCAGCGGAACCAAGAGAGGCGACTTGTTCTTCAAAAAGGGGTGGCCATAGATCTCAGCCAAGTTCGGATAGGCCTCCTCGGCGGCCGCGACGAAAAAACGCGCCAAAACTTCATCCATTTCCGGGAGGTTCAACGACTCCATCAGATGCAGCACCTCCAGGATCTTCTGCTGCACATGCAGGGAGGCTTCAGCACGCTGCGCTTCGGCCAGCTCGGCGAAGAGGCCGCGCAGTATCTTCTCGAAAACCGGAATCCCATCGGCCCCCACCTCCTCGAAGAGCTTCGACTGATCCACGTTCCCCACCCTGTCCAACGGGCACCAGAAATTGTCCCCATCCGCCCACTTCAGCAACAGCTCGTGCAGACGCGAACGCTGCGCTTCCGTCACCCCGGCATTCGCCAAGTAGTAAACTCCATCTTTGGCCCGCACATGCGTCCCAAAGGTCTCGCTATCGAGCAGCTTGTCCAGGCGCTTGATCATCTCATCGACCAGAGCCTCGCGCTCGCTCTCTGGCAGCTTCGGCATGATGGCCACCAAATTATTGGCCTCGCCGCGCTCAACCAGGATCTCCATCGCCTCTAGCTTCACCTCGGGGCTATTCTCGCCCAAGATGAACTCCTTCATCTTGGCCGCAGCGCGCCGATCCTTCGCCCACTTGCGCACGTCCTCTGGCGTCTTCTTGCAAGCGAACACCGTCACCGAGAGCAATAGCATAGAGATTAACAACCAAAACCCGCCACCCCGCGAGAACCTCATCGCAGCCTCCCTCCTCGTCAGACCTGGTCGCGCACCTCTTCAACTCGGGGGCCCTCGCTGCGGCCCGCGCCGCAGGTAAAAGTCCCCTGACAGCACACTACCAACCTGCGGGCTTTGCTGCAACGACGCGCCAAAGCACGGAGCGCATTGGCGCAAGCCACTGCCACCTTTGGATGATCACTCCCCCCAAAGGGCACGTAGCCAAGACACGCTTCCCGCCCTCCCGACTGACCGCACCCGCGCCGACAGCGCCGCAGAGCCACACGAGCCGCCCTGGCATGAACCCTGCTCAAGCCCCCCCTGCTGCGTCACCTGAGCGGCGCGTCTCCTCGCCATTACCCACCATCGAGGTCATGACCATGCTCCTCCTCACCTCCTCGACGCCACCCAAAGTTCGCTTGGCTTTCTACTTCATCAGTACCATCGCCGAGCTCGCCACCGCCATCTACCAAGCCCCCGGAGCACGCCACTCCTACGGACGCCTCCTCAACCTACCGCGTTTCGGCGTCATCACCCCCAAAGCCATCTTTCGTTCGGGCGAACCCCGGCGAGGGGCTCACTTTCGCCACCTGGAACAGCTCCGCATCCGCACCATCCTCTGCGTCAAACGCACCCCCATCGGTCCCAAACTCCGCGACTACGCCACCCAACACGCCATCCCCCTCCATCACATCGATCTCGGCCAACACCACATCCAACCCGACGCCGTCGCAGAGGCCCTCGCCATCCTCGACGATCCCGCCAATCACCCCATCCTCCTCCACTGCGACGGCGGACGCCATCGCGCCGGTGTCGTCGCCGCGGCCCTGCGCACCCACCAAGGCTGGAGCATCGACGCCATCGTCGCCGAGTACCTCTCCTTCGCGCGCCCAAGCCCCTTCTGGGATCACCTCGACTTCATCGCCACCTATGCCGCGCGCCACCGCCGCCGAGCCGAAGCTCACACCGACGGCCTCAGGGTCACCGTCCTGACTTAGCTCTTCGCGCCGCCCCCGGCTTCGACCTTGCTCGCCTTCACCCCACTCTTGAACAGCAGGGCGTAGACATCGCGGTAGGTCTCCACATGGTGAAAAGTCAGCCCCTCGCGGATGTGCTCGGGGATCTCAAGCACGTCCTTGCGATTGCGCTCGGCCAAGATGATGGTCCGCGCCCCAGCGCGCTTGGCAGCCGTGACCTTCTCTTTGATACCGCCCACGGGCAACACGTTGCCCGTCAGCGTGATCTCACCGGTCATGGCCAGACGCGCCGGCAGCGACTGACCCAACAACAGTGACAGCAGCGAGCTCACGATGGTGATCCCCGCCGAGGGGCCGTCTTTGGGAACGCCACCCGCGGGAAAGTGGACATGGTAGTCCATCTTCTGGAACGCCAGGGGATCGATGGAAAAATACTGCATATTGGCCCGCACATAGCTGAAGGCCGTCTGGGCAGACTCGGACATCACCTCCCCGAGCTGACCCGTCAGCTTGAGCTGATCTCGGCCCGGCATCCGGGTCGTCTCGATGAAGAGCACCTCACCGCCGAACTGGGTCCACGCCAGACCCACGGCAATACCCGGCGCCTGGCCCCGGCTGATCACCTCATCCTCATACTGCGGCGGCCCCAAAAACACCGGCAAGTTGGCGATGGTCACCCGCTCACCTTCACTCTCGCCTTTGGCCACCCGCGTCGCGATCTTCCGACAAACCTTGGCGATCTGCCGCTCCAAGTTGCGCACCCCCGCTTCCCGGGTGTACTCGCGCACGATGCGCCGCAGCACACCCTCCGAAAAGGTCACCTGCTTGCGCGTCAGACCGTGCTCCTTGATCTGCTTGGGCACCAAGTGGCGACGCGCGATCTGGTGCTTCTCCTCATCGATGTAGCCCGCCAACTCGATGACCTCCATCCGATCCAACAACGGCCGAGGAATCGTGCTCGCGTTGTTGGCCGTGGCGATGAACATCACCTCCGAGAGATCGAAAGGAACATCGATGTAGTGGTCCAAAAAACTGTCGTTCTGCGCCGGGTCCAAGACCTCCAACATGGCGCTCGAAGGATCCCCGCGCCAGTCCGAAGCCAGCTTGTCGATCTCATCCAAAATGAACACCGGGTTGCGCACCCCACAGCGCTTCATCCCCTGGAGGATCTTGCCAGGCATGGCGCCGATATAGGTGCGCCGGTGCCCCTTGATCTCTGCCTCGTCACGCAACCCGCCCAGAGACAAGCCGTAAAACTTGCGCCCCAGGGCGTTGTTGATCGAACGGGCCAGGCTCGTCTTGCCCACCCCCGGAGGACCCAAGAAACAGATGATCTGTCCCTGGTGATCCGGTTTGAGCCGCTTCACCGCCAGAAACTCGATGATCCGCGCCTTGATATCTTCCAAGCCGTAGTGATCCCGCTGCAAAACCCGCTCGGCGTGCGTCAGATCCAGGTTGTCTTTCGTCGTCGCCGACCACGGCAGGTCGCACAGCCAGTCCAAGTACGTCCGGATCATGTTGTATTCCGCCGCATCTGGCGTCAACAACCGCAACCGCTCCAACTGCTCTTCCGCCCGCTTGCGCGCCTCCTCGCTCATCCCAGCCGCCGAAATGCGCGACGCATATTCCTCGATGTTCAGCCCCTTCTCATCCCGCTCCTCACCCAGCTCACGCCGAATCACCTTGAGCTGCTCCCGCAGGAAAAACTCCCGCTGACTCTCCTCGATCTTCTCCCGGATCTGCTCGTGGATCTTCTGCCCCAACTCGATCAGGTCCATCTCCCGCACCAAGTGGGTGTAGACCGCCTCCAAGCGCTCACGCACGTCGGCCATCTCCAATATCCGCTGCTTCACCTCCAGCGATAAGGGAAAATGCGCCGCCACCATGTCCGTCAGACGCCCTGGGCTGTCCACCGTCACCAGGTTCGCCAACAACTCCTTGGGCAAGGATGGGTTCAACCCCACCAAATCACCCAACGAACGCTGAATGTTGCGCCACAGAGCCTGCGCCTCGTCAGAGTCGTCGAAGCGCTCCTTCACATAGGCCACCTCCGCGATGAGGCGATCGCTCCGCAAAAAGGCCACCACCTCCATCCGCTGCAGGGCATGCACCAGCATCGTGTAGCTGTTGTCAGGCATCCGCGCGATGCGCATGATCCGCCCCACACAACCCACACCATACAGGTCATCTGGCTTGGGGTTCTCTACGCTCGGATGGCGACACAACAAAAACCCCAAATAGTCATTGTGCGCCTGAGAACGCTTCACCACGTCCAACATCGGACCCGCCGGCACCGCGATGGGCACCATCATCTCCGGAAAGAGCACCGTCTGCTTGAGGGGGTAGATGAAGACCCGCTGCGGAAGCTCACCATCCTGCAACGCCCCCGTGGACTCCAATGACTCAGCGTTCAACTCGCCCATCTCAGCCATTCCATCTGGTGCGTCTCTCCTCCACCGAACACCAACCCCGGCCGACGAGAACACGCGTGCCCTGTGGCCATCGCCCGCGCCTGACCACCCCCGCGTTGTATACCAATCAAAGCGTGATGCAAGCTGGCCCGGAGGCACCTTTCAACCACCGCCGCGCACCCCCGCCCCATCACGCCAAGGGCGTGCTTCCACCATCCCATTGGCGTGCGCGCTGTACCAGCGCCCGTGGTCCCAAAGCAGCCATCCGCCACAACAGCAACCCGGCGATCAGCGCCAACGCCACCTGGCCCAGCCAAGAGGGCAACGTCGCCACCGACCCCCAGCCCCCCTGCCACCAGCGCTCCAAAGCCCAAGCACTGCCCAACGCCACCGCCACCACCACAGCCACCTGCTGCAGCGCCACCCGAGCCCCTCGTCGCACCCACAGCGTGCGCCACCCACCTGCGCCCAACGACGTCGCCGCCACGGAAAACGCAAACCCTGCCCCCAGCGGCGCACCCCGCTCCACCAACACCAACATCCCAAAGACCGCTGCCACCGGCGACATCGGGATGATCAGCCCCGCCACCGTAAACAGAAAAACCACCGGCCAACCCCAACTCGGCACCCATTCACCCGCAGGAAAGCCCCCCAACAACACCGCCGCCCCAATCAGCGCCATCACCAACCACGGCAAGGTGCCATCCAGCCAATAGCGCAGCGGCGCCTCCGGGTGCTCACAACCGCTGGCCTCCCCCCGCTCGCGCCACAACACCCAACCCAAAGGCAACAGCCACAGCACAGCGCGCCACAGCGCCAGCTCCACCCCAAAGACCACCACCGTCAGCAGGGTCGCCTCCACGCTCCAGCTCCCCGCGGCCAAACGCCATCCCGAGGGAGCCTGCCCCGGCAACGCGTGCCCACCCAACCAACCGAGCAAACCCGCCTTCCACCGCGGACAACGGCGACATGCCCCCGCGCCATCCCCGCGCCTCGCCAACCGCCAGCGCCCCACCAACGACAGCACCACCAACGCCGCCGCCAACCACCACGGCGCAACCTGCTCAGCCAAGGACCACACCATCGCCAACTGCTTGTCAGCGAAACCCTCACCGATCACCACCACCAAGGTCGCCGTGCCCACCAGCGCCCCCAACAACGCGGCCCAGCGACCAGAACGACCCGGCGCCGCCGGCGCCTCGTGATGCAACAACACGTGAAGCAACATCCCCGCGATCAGCGCCTGCAACACCACCAGGCCGTGGGCGCCCATCCCGTGCAGCGCGTGCTCACCCGCCCAAAAGCCCGCCACCGTCGCCAGTGCCATCACCCCAGCCAACGCAAAGGCACGCCGGCTCCCCCACACCGGCACCACCATCCAACCCAAAAACACACCCACCGGCAGCCGGTGCAACAGCACTCCCATGGCCAACACATGCCCCGCCTCATCGTGCCCGTGCCCATGACCGTGGTCATGCCCGCCCAGGGCCAACGCCATCCCGTCCAGCAGCGCATGCCCAGCCAAACCCACGAACACCGCCACCATGAACAGCGTCGCCACCCAATCGTGGCCAGGCCGCGCTCCCGCAACCGGCGCCTCATCTCGAAAGCCGTGGCGATGACCACGCTCACTTAGCGCATGAAAAACAAAAGGCAAACCACCACCGACCAGCACCGCCAGCAGCGCCGCCACACCACCGCGCTCGATGCTGTGCGGCACCAGGTGCAACACCACCAGCCCGCCCACCGAGAACAACACGAAGGCATCCAAGGCAGCCAACACCGCAGGCCGCTGCCGGACCAGGGGAAAGACCCCCACACCCACCAACAAGGCCACTATACTCAGCCACAACATCCACATGGGCTTCCCATCTCCAGCCGCCACGGCCGCCTGGCTCTATTAACTGCAATCACCTCGCAAACGCAACGACTTTGCAAAACGCCCGTCTTCCCATACGGCCCCCCCGCCCCCACGGCCCACCCCCTCCCCCCAAAAGATGCCAACCCACCCCAAAGTCCTACAATGAACCCGCGCACCAACGCGGCCCACCGCGCCAGGACACGAACATGCACCCCAACGCCACGACCACTACACTCCTCACGCTCATCCTCCTCCACCTCGGCACCTGGGCCTGCCAAGAGCCACGCCCCGTCCACCCCGAGGACCCCAGCGCCATCGCCAACGCCACCGAGGCAGCCCCCACCACCCTCCACACCAACCCCAGCCCGCACTCACGCCGCAACCTCAGCCTCCCCCGCGCCCCAGGCACCATCCGCATCGCCGTCGTCTCCGATCTCAACGCCTCATACGGCTCCCTCAGCTACGGCGAAGATGTCCACCGCGCCGTCGACCGACTCATCGAGCTCGACCCTGACCTCGTCTTGAGCACCGGCGACATGGTCGCAGGCCAAGCACCGGGACTCGACTACCACGGCATGTGGCGAGCTTTTCATCACAGCGTCACCGACCGACTCGCCAGCGCTGGCATCCCCCTCGCCGTGAGCCCCGGCAACCACGACGCCTCTGCCTTCCCCCACTACGCCAACGAACGCCAACACTACCAATCGGCATGGCGCGATCGCCGCCCCGACCTCCACATCATCGGCGACGCCTACCCCTTCCAATACGCTTTCCTCTTCCGCGGGATCCTCTTCGTCTCCCTCGATCTCACCCTCCCATGGCACCTCCCTGTGGAGCAGTTGACCTGGCTCGACCAGACCCTCCAAGCCCACGCCGAGGTGCCTGTCAAAATCGTCTTTGGCCACCTGCCCCTCTACCCCGTCGCCCGCTACAAAGAAGCGGAAGTCGTCGGCGACCCGCGCCTCGAGGACCTCCTCCAGAGACACCGCGTCACCCTCTACCTCTCGGGCCATCACCACGCCTACTACCCAGCCCGCCGCGGCGAGCTCCGCTTGGTCGCCGTCGGCTGCCTCGGCAATGGCGTGCGCCCCCTCATCAGTGGCCACCCCTCCCAGCGCTCCTTCGTCCTCATCGAGGCCACCCCACAAAACATCCTCAGCGTCGAGGCCTTGGTCGCGCCGCACTTCTCCCACGTCATCGATCGCGCCACCCTCCCGAGCAGCATCGGCTACGGCCCCTTCCGCCTCGATCGCGACGACGTCGGCGCCCCCCGCTTCCTCCTCAATGCCCTCGAAAACCAGGCCTACCAGCAGGCACGCCCCCCTAGCCTCGCCGCCGCCAACCGCGTCGACGCCCTGCCCCCCCTGCTCCCTCTCGAGAGCCTCACCCCTGGGCCAACGCAAAGCAGCGACCACCGCCGCACCCTCACCTACGCCACCCACATGGGTCTGCTCATGGTGCGCCTGGGCACCAGCAGCAACGAGCAGAGCCCTTAGACCATCCTTAGTCTAAGGGCGCCACCTAGAGCCTCCTTCGGGATCCACGTCCGCGAGAGCCTCAGCCTTCCTCGCTCGCGCTACCCTTGCTGCGCAAACCCTCGGGCATCAGATCCCCCAAGGTCGTCCGCGCTTCTTCAGCCGGTTGATAGCTCGCGTCAAAGTCCTCCGCCTCGAAGGGCTGCGCCTTGAGGGAGAGCCCAATGCGCCGCTTTTCCTTGTCGAAGGTCTGCACCACCGCATCCAGACTCTGCCCGATCTGCACCACCTCGGACACCTCTTGCACCCGCTCGTCAGAGAGCTCCGAGATGTGGATCAACCCCTCGATCCCGGGCATCAACTCGACGAACGCGCCAAACTTGGCCAAGCGCTTCACCGTCACTTCCAGGCGCGTCCCCGGCTTGGCCACCTTCCGGGCCGCCTCCCAGGGATCCTCCGTGAGCTGCTTGATGCCCAGCGCGGCTTTGCCCGCCTCTGGGTCGATCTCCAGCAGCACCGCCTCCACTTCTTGGCCCTTGCTGAAACGCTCGCCCAGCTTGTCCACCCGCTCCCCCCAAGCGATGTCGCTGGCGTGAATCAGACCGTCCAAGCCCTCTTCCAGGGTAACGAAAACACCAAAGTCGGCAATGCGGGCCACCTTGGTCATCAACTTCTCGCCAATCTTGACCCGCTCCGCCAACTTCAGCCAGGGGTTCTCGGCCACCTGCTTGATGCTGAGCTTGATGCGCCGCTCTTCCACCTCGATGGCGATGATCTTGACCTCCACCTCCTGCCCCAGCTTGAGCGCTTGCCTGGGGTGGGTCACCCGCTCCGTCCAGGAAATCTCCGAGTTGTGCACCATCCCCTCGACCCCAGGTGCCAACTCGACGAAGGCACCGAAGTTGGCCAGGGTGATCACCTTGCCCGTCGTCAGCGCGCCGACCTGCAGCTTATCCACCTCCGCTTGCCAAGGATCATCGAGAACCTGCTTGTGTCCCAGGCCGATCTTGCCCTTCTCCGCATCGTACTCGATGATCTGAACCTTGAGCGTATCACCGGGCTTGAACATCTCTGCCGGCTGGGCCCGCGACCAGCTCAGGTTGGAGCGGTGTACCAAGCCCTCCACCCCACAACCAATGTCCACGAAGAGGCCGTAAGGCATCACCCGCCGCACCACACCGTGATGGGTCTGCCCCACCTCCAGCCCCGCCACGAAAGCGTCCCGGTTCTCCGCCTGCCCCGCTTCGAGGATCGAGCGCCGACTCAGGATCAAGTTGGCGTCCCGAGGGTCGAACTTGACGATGGCGAACTCCTCCTCCCGACCCACGAAGCCTGCCAAATCCTCAACGTCGTGCAAGTCGATCTGGCGCCGAGGCACGAAACCGCGCACCCCCACATCCACTACCAAGCCGCCGTCGTTGACCGCCACCACCTTGCCCTTGATCCTCTCCCCCGTCCGGGCCAGACGCTCTAGCTTGCCCCAAAGCATCAAAGCCTGGGCCTTGGCCAACGATGCCCCCCAGTAACCCTTGACTTGACGCTCCACCAGCAGCGTGAACTCCGCCCCGACCTCAGGCGCCTCGGCCAACTCCTCCCGCATGACCAGCGCCTTCTGACCTTCCTCCAGCGCAAAGAGCCAACCGTTCTTCGCCTCCTCCAGGTAAGTCGCCCGCAGCACGGCGTTGTTGAAGCGCTCCAGAGGGTTGATCACCTCCGGCACTTCTTGCTCGGCAATCTCGCGCAAGGACAGCGTCTGATTCTCACTCTCGTCGACATCCGCCGTCGCTTCGCTCTCTGGCGTCACCTCGAGCTCACTCACACCTTTCTCTTCTGTCATGACTCGCTCTTTGCGGGGAGGTCCCCTGAATTAGCCCGTAGTTCCCTCGAGGCGCAGTACAGAATGCCGTGGCTACGGGGGCCACCGCGTCCATGAACCTGCACCGGGCACGTGCCCGACACCCTGCGCCCAAACTCCATACCCAACATCCAGCAACATGACAAGCACGGCACGGCCCGCTGGCACTGACCGCTAAAGGCCATACCCCCAAAGACCCACTCCTCACGCCCATTGCCAGCCGGCCTATTGCAGTCATCCCAGCATCGGCACTACAATGAGCCACCATTGTGTCTCGCGTCGCGCTATCGCCGTGCGACCTACCCGTCAATTGCCAGACCAGAGAGTACCAAGATGTCAGTCTCACGCCTTTTGCCCTTCTCTTTCCTCCTTGTCCTCACCCTGGCCTGTGCCTCGGACCCCGCCATTGATCCACCCTGCACGGGACCCGACTGTGACATCACCGCAGACATCACCGAAGAAATCTGCACCCCCAACGCCTGCGGCGGCTGCCTCACCCTCAGCCAGCATCCCGGCGAGTCTTGCGGGGACTGCGGCGTCCTCACCTGTGAAGGCGAGGACGCCCTGCGCTGTGAGGACCCGGGTAAGAACGCCTGCGGCGGCTGCACCGCCCTCCAGAACTCCCTCGGCGGCACCTGTGGCCACTGCGGCACCTACGTCTGCGACGGCCTCGACGCCCTCGACTGTGACGAAAAGCCCAACTCCTGTGGCGGCTGCTCGGTCCTGGCCGGCGTCAAAGACGAAAGCTGCGGCGAATGCGACAAAGGCAAGTGGGTGTGTATCAGTGAAAACAGCATCGTCTGTGAGGGCGACATCGTCAACGAATGCGGGGGCTGTACCGTCCTGAGCAACACCGTGGGCCGCGCCTGCGGCACCTGCGGCGGTGGCCGCTACGAATGTGACGGCCAAGACGCCGTCATCTGCGCCGGCGAAAACGAAACCAACGAATGCGGGGGCTGTGCCGTGCTCCAAGGCACCATCGGCGACCCCTGCGGCCTCTGCCTCAGCGGCACCCTCGCCTGCAACCCCAGCGGCTCGGCCCTCATGTGCGTCGGCGCCGTCACCGAATGCGATCCCTGCAACCCCGTCGGCGGCGCCGATGGCAACGAAACCCTCGCCACGGCCCGCAACCTCGGCTCCTTCGCCGACACCAACAACGCCTGGATCACCCACTCCGACGCCCTGCACAACAGCCAAGACGTCGACGTCTTCCGCGCCCATGTCAACGACACCTTCTGGGGCAACATGGAGCTCATCGCCGGCCTGCGCAACCTCGACGCCAACCTCGACCTCTGCGTTTACTGGACCCGTGACGACGGCAAGACCGTCACCCTCGAGTGCCCTGACGCCGAGCCCATCACCAAAAACGGCATCAAAGGCTGCTGTAGCCGCAACCTCGGCACCACTGACGAGACGGTCACCGTCGTCGACAAAACCGCTGCCCCTGGCGGTCATGACTCGGGCACCATCTACTACGAAATCTTCACCGGTGAGAGCGGCCTCGGTTGCCAACACTATGACCTGGTGTTCCGCTTCTAACGCCCACGCCGCGCCTCCCCTCTCTCGTGAACGCGGCGGCGTGCCCTCATCCACTCCCAACCCCGGCCGCAGCCTGTGCTGCCGGGACTTGCTTCACAAAGGACAAGCGCCATGTTCTCTCTGCCCGTCTCCTTCACCGACCTCAAACAGGCGCTGGCCGAGTACCGCACCCTCATCTGCGTCGGAACCAAAGCCAATCTGAGCGCGCCAGCCTTCGCCCAAGCGCTGCCGCCACAAAGCCAGGCCCTCTGGCCACAGCTCCTCGACACCCTCGCCGCCAACAACAGTGACGGCGATGCCCAAAGCACCTGGCTCCCCCATGACGATGGCACCTTGGTAAAACTCATCGTCATCGCCTTGCCGACGGAGCTCTCCCGTAACAACACCGCCTCTGGTGCCATCGCCCTCGCCGACCTCCTCAAAGGAAAAATCACCCCAGCCACCACCACCTCGCTCTTGGTGGCCATCTCCAACCCTGACCACCACCTCAGCCTGTGCACCGCCATCGCCAAGAGCCTGCCCCCGCTCTTCAACCAGAAGAGCAACAGCGGCACCGACGAAGGACACCTCTCCGTGGCCTTCGTCCCCTTGGGCGACACACCCCAGCCCGACCTCCAGCGATGCCTGCATCTCACCGAAGGCATCCGCACCTGCGCCAGCCTCGTCGACATGCCGCCCAACCTCCTCGACACGGATCACTTCGTCGACATCCTCGTCCGTTGGGCCACGCAGCTCGGCTGCCAACTCGAAGTCGTGCGCGGCGAGGACCTACAGCGCCGCGCCTTCGGCGGCATCTGGCACGTCGGCCGAACCGCCCCCAAAGGGCCGGCCTTGGTCCGACTCTCCTACACCCCAGTCAACGCCAACACCACCTGCGCTTGGATCGGCAAAGGCATCGTCTATGACACCGGGGGCCTCAGCCTCAAAGAAAAATCCACCATGCCCTCCATGAAAGGCGACATGGCCGGAGCAGCAGCGGTCCTCGGCGCGCTCATCGCCGCCGTCAAGTGCCGCGTCCCCGTAACCATTCACGCCTTCTTCTGCCTCGCCGAAAACGCCATCGGGCCCCAAGCCCTCAAGCCCGATGACATCATCACCCTCTTCTCCGGTAAAACCGTCGAAATCAACAACACCGACGCCGAAGGCCGCCTGGTACTTGCCGATGGCCTGGCCTACGCCACCCAAGTCTTCAACCCAGACCTCGCCATCGACATCGCCACCCTCACGGGCGCGCAGCTCGTCGCCACGGGCAAACGTCACGCAGGCATCCTCGCCAACAGCGCCGCCCTCGAAGCAAGAGCGGTGCAAGCTGGCTTGCACACAGGTGATCTCGTCTTCCCCATGCTCTATTGCCCCGAGCTCTTGCGCAGCGAGTTCAAGAGCAAAGTGGCCGACATGAAAAACTCCGTCAAAGACCGCATGAACGCCCAGTCATCCTGCGCCGGGCACTTCATCGGCGAGCACCTCGGCACCTACCAAGGACAGTGGCTCCATGTCGACATCGCTGGACCGGCTTGGGCAGAGGATCGTGGCACCGGCTTCGGCGTCGCCTTGCTCTTCGACTTGCTCTTCAACCACTGACCGCCCTCGCCACCGACCACGACATGCGCCGCATCTTCCTACCCCTTCTCTTGCCCATCCTCTCTCTCTGTGCGGCCTGCTATCAGGGCGATCTCGGCGAGAGCTGTTCAGCCGAGCACGACTGCGCTTGGGGCCTGCGCTGCTTCACCCTGCCCACCACCAGCCTCTGTGCCGTGCGCTGCGCTGACACCTGTGAGAACGGGGTCTGCCTCCAATCCAGCCGCGGGGCCATTTGCATGGCTCCCTGCAAAAATGACCGATGCACCAACCCCGATCTGCGCTGCCACGCCAGTCAGAGCGATCCTGAACGCAAGGGCTGCTGGACCTCCGATCCCCTCCTCGACCTCATCGATCCCCAGGGCCCCGTCCCTGAAGGACCAGGACGCGTCGAAATCGCTGAAGTCCGCATCGGCGAAGATGAAAACAAGGATCAGCGCATCAACCCAGGGGAGAAGGTGACCCTGCTCTTCTATCTGCACAACCCTGGCCAGGAGCCCATCACCGCCCGCTACGGCGAGGGGCGCTCCAGCGAGTTCATCCAGATCACGCGTTGCAGCAGCGGTGACAACTACCTCTGCTCCGTCGCCGACGGGCAGTGCACTTGTGCGGCCCATGCCACCCAACAACGCCTCGACGGCGGCGAAAGTGCAGCCTCACCCATCCTCCGCCTGAGAGTCACCCTCGCCCCCAACACCCCCACGGGCACCCTCCCCTTCCCCTTGACCATCATGACCGACGCTGGTCCACAGGAACGCGTCGCCGACCTCACCATTGAAACGCCTGATGTCGATCTGCAGCTCGTCGAAACCCGCATCCTGGCCGACAGCTCTAGTGACCGCAACCGGGACGACCGCGTGAACCCCGGTGAGCGCATTCGCCTCGACGTCGCCATCGCCAACCGCGGCACCGCCTCCGCCCTGGGGCTCCTCCCCGCCTTTGACCTCCCACCCGGCCTCACCCCAGTTCAGTGCCACGGCT
>Ga0334883_1004382_pt1 | contig 13686 bp, 16 predicted proteins | sample GraSluR1_MG_6_FD_207230 | JGI IMG/M metagenome (GOLD analysis project Ga0334883, IMG submission 207230) | Sludge microbial communities from methane-producing bioreactor in Wageningen University, Netherlands - Granular Sludge_09_05-R1 | ecosystem: Engineered > Bioreactor > Anaerobic >... | reverse complement strand
TCAGCGACCCGCACACCGGCCCGCTCCACGCGCGCGTGCGCGACCTGTACGACGCGGGCGTCGCCGTCGCGCTGGGGCAGGACGACATCGCCGACGCCTACTACCCCTTCGGCCGGAACAACATGCTGGAAGTCGCCTTCCTCGCCGTCCATCTGCTCTGGATGACCACGTTCGGCGACATGGAGATCCTCTACGACCTGATCACCACGAACGCGGCCAAGGCCATGGGGATCAAGGGTCACGTCCTCGAGCCGGGCGGCAACGCCGACCTCGTCGTACTCGACGCGGAGGACGTCTACCACGCCATCTGGGAGCACGACGCGCCCCTTTTCGTCATCCGCAAGGGCAAGGACGTCACGCTGAAGTAGGCGCCGCTGCAGATCGCAAGAAAGCACGCCGCCCCCGGAGAAGATTTCCGGGGGCGTTTTTGCCGGTCGCACCGACGTCTATCGAGAGATCATGAGCTTTTTTCCGCTCTATGAAGACGAAGCGCTCGCCTGCGCTTGTCCGAGCCGCACCTTGATGCGGACGTTCACGGTATTCTGCGGGAATCCCGGGAATTCTGCCTGCACTCGCCAATTTCCCGGCCGCCGGGGTGATTTTTTTAATTTGCCAGTCGCTGCGTGACTTGCTATAATGATAAAATTTAAAAAAGAAGTATCAAGCCTTGAATACAAACCAATTCAAGGAACATGTTAATGTATTTTTCACACTTTGCTTCCGTGGAAGGCTGCAAAAAGATGCGGCGTTCGCGCTTCACTCTGTGATACGGAGAAGGAGGATCCCATGCTTTCTTTATCGGAAAGTCTTTTCGTTACGAGCACGGCCTTTCGACGCCTTTCATCGATCTCCGCCCCGCCGCGGACACTGGAATACGACGACGGGAACTGCATTCCGTCGGGAAACCGTTGATATCATGATGCCGCACATAAAGAGACTCCGTACGGGGTGTCGGCCGATCTTCCCTGCTCTGCTGCTCCTCCTCGTCCTGATCCTTTCCCCGTGCGCTCCCTCCTTCGCCGATACGACCGGTACATCCGCCGTATCTCAGAAGACCGATTTCATGAACTACGAACTCTTTCTCCGGCACAGCACCCCGATGCTCCTGGTCTCTCCGAAGAGCGGCGTCATTCTGGACGCCAACCGCGCCGCGCTCGCCTTCTACGGCTATCCGGACCTGCGCGGGATGAACATCCGCAGGATCAATGTCACCTTCACGGAGGAGGAAGTCAATGAGGCGATGGAAAACGCCTATCGCGAGGAGCGCAATCGCTTCGACTTCCGGCATCGCCTCGCGGACGGGTCGGAACGGCATGTGCAGGTGCACTCCTATCCGGTCGCCCTCGGCGGCGAGGACGCGCTCTTCTCAATGATCTTCGACCGGACGGAAATGGTGGCCGCCCAGAACAAGCTGCGGGCGAGGAACCGCTGGATCGTCGTGGGCTCCCTCGCCGCCATCCTCATGCTGTCGCTCGTTCTTCTGCTGCTGGTGAAGACGATCGTGCGCGGAAAGGTAAGCGAGATCGAGCTGAAGAACTCGCGCGAACAGTTCGAGCTTGCGGTCAGGGGAAGCAACGACGGAATATGGGACTGGAACCTGACGAACAACGACCTCTTCCTCTCGGCGAAGTGGAAGGAGCAGATGGGCTACCGGGACGACGAACTTGAAAACACGTTCTCGACCTTCGAGAGCCGCATCCACCCCGAAGACAAGCCGCGCATGAGGGAGTTCGTCCGGCGATACCTGGAGGGGCTGGAGGAGAAGTACGACCTGGAGTTCCGGATGCTGCACAGGGACGGAGGTTTCCGCTGGATCCGGGCGCGCGGCGAGGCCTTCCGCGACGAAAATGGCAGGCCGGTACGCATGGCCGGCTCGCATACCGACATCACCGAACGAAAGCGAGCCGAGGAGGAGCTTCTGGAGAACAACCGGCGTCTCGAGCTACTCACCGAGCGGGCAAAGGCGGCGAGCGTGGCGAAGAGCGAATTCCTGGCCAACATGAGCCACGAGATACGGACGCCGATGAACGGCGTGCTGGGAATGACGGAGCTGCTGCTGGACACCCCTCTCGGCGAAGAGCAGCGCCGCCGCGCCGAGACGATCCGCACAAGCGCGGAGTCGCTGCTGGACATTCTCAACGACATCCTCGACTTCTCGAAAGTGGAGGCGGGGAAGCTGGAGCTGAAGAACCTGAATTTCAACCTCTCCGCCCTTCTGGAGAATCTTGCCGAGGCGATGGGCGCCGGCATCCGTCAAAAGAAGCTTTCGTTCACGCACTCCATCGAAGGGGGCGTCCCTCTCTTCCTGCGGGGCGATCCGGGCCGCCTGCGCCAGATACTGACCAACCTCGTCGGAAACGCCGTCAAGTTCACCCACGAAGGCGGAATCGACGTGAAGGTCTCGCTATCGAACGAGAGCGATCACTATGCCGAACTGCGCTTCTCCGTGCGCGACACCGGCATCGGCATTCCGGCGGACAAGCTGGAGACGCTCTTCGACCAGTTCATACAGGTGGACGCCTCCAGCACCCGCGCCTACGGGGGTACCGGGCTGGGGCTGGCGATATCGAGACAGCTCGCCGAACTGATGGGCGGCTCCGTCGGCGTGACGAGCACGGAGGGGAAGGGCTCGGAATTCTGGTTTACGGTCTGCCTTGAGAAACAACCGGACGACGCTCGGCTGGACGAGATCCATACACCGGGCTTTCATGAAGATGCCGGCTGCTTCGAAGGGAGGGGCGCGCGCATTCTCCTGGTCGAGGATAACGCGGTCAACAGGAGCGTCGCCCTCGGAATGCTGAAAAAAATGGGCGTGAACGCGGACACCGCAGAGAACGGCGAAGAGGCGCTCGACGCGCTGGAGCGGCATACCTACGACCTCGTGCTGATGGACTGTCAGATGCCGAAGATGGACGGATACGAAGCCACCCGGCGCATCCGGCGGATGGAGGGCGAAGCGCGGGGCGTCCCCGTTGTCGCCATGACGGCGCACGCGATGAGCGGCGACCGGGAGAAGTGCCTTGAAGCGGGGATGAACGACTACATCTCCAAACCGGTCACGCGGAGCGCTCTGGCGACGGCTCTTCGGAAATGGCTGCCTGCGGGCGCCGGCGGAACGCAAAGCGGAGAGCAAACGACTCGCGCAGGAGAGGCGGAGGCTGCCTTCCATGTGGAAGCTGCCTGGAACAGGGGGGAGCTGCTCCGTCGCCTGGAGGGAGACGAGGGGATGGTCGCCGAGATCGCGTCGGAATTCATCGAAGAGATTCCGAAAGAACTAACCGCTCTGAAAAGGGCGCTGGCTGCGGGCGATCTCCCCGATGCAGAACTCCGCGCCCACACCCTCAAGGGCGCTGCGGGCAGCGCGGGAGGCATGGCGCTCTGCTCGGCCGCCGCCGCAATGGAGATCGCTGCGAAAAAAAGAGACATCGAAGCGCTCGCAAACGCCATGCCCGCGCTCGAACGCGAGTTCGAACGCCTTCTCCGAGAGATGTCGGAATGACGCAAAGCCTCTTCGAACGCCGCACAGTGGGAGAATAGGCCCTCCGGGCTGCGCGGCTTTCAGAGGATATGAAATTCCGAGACTCGTTATCTTCTCAGCATACCCTCCTCAGTCCAACTCGCCGTGACCGTTTCCCTCCGTTATTCCGGAGACAAGCCCGTCCAGGTCGTAGCGACCCTCCGGTTCCGGTATGTGCAGCAGGCGCAGCATCTCCTTCTCGCTCTCCAGAACCCGCGCGGCGATGAACTCCGCGAACGGGCGGTCGTCGGTTCGTGCATGCTCCAGCAGGTCGATATACTCCCTACGCAGAATCGGAGGTATAACGGCCGGTAGGTAGCCGTCCTGTATCAGCGCGGCGTTCATCAGCAGCCGGGAGATGCGGCCGTTCCCGTCGATGAACGGATGGATGAAGAGGAAACGCTTGTGGAGTTGCGCGGCGAACTCGACCGGATGATAGCCGCCGCGTTCGCTGTTCGCCCATTCGAAGAGAGATGCCATCTCCCCGGAAATTCGGCCCGGTTCCGTCACCGGATAGCTCGAACCCGTGATCAGAACAGCCCGGCTTCGGTAGCTCCCAGCTGCGGATTCGTCGATGTTGCGGTAGAACATCCGGTGCATGGTCCGCGCGTCCTCCTCCGAGATGCTCGCGCTTTGAAGCAGCGAGAACATGAAGTCGTACGCCTCCGCGTGACCGATGGCCTCGAACGAGTCCCGAAGAGGCTTTCCCCCCGCAGTGAGCCCGTCCTCGAGCAGCACCTTGGTTTCGCTCTCCGTGAGGGTATTCCCCTCGATGGCGTTGCTCGACCAGGTCAGGCCGATGCGGTAGTACCTCCGTATCTCGTCGAGCATCGCTCCCTCGAACGGACGCACCCCGTCGATCGCCGCTTTCTGCCGGTCCACTCTTTGGAAAATCGTCATTGCGCATGCCTCCGTTCTTTTCTCCTTCTCCGCTCCTCACACCAACGACTACGCTCCGCTCTTTTTGCGCTGTACGACCTTCCTGCTGATCTTCAGGCGCTCCATGATGCCGTCCTGAAGAATCTGCGAGTAGTTCAAGGCGGCGCGCTTCGCCTGGCTGTCCAGCCACCCGGGCAGAGTGACCGTTCTGTTCACGGCCTTCGTCTCCATCCTCTCACGGAAGGACGGCATCCAGACTTCGACCAGCACGGCGACGATCTTTTCGCCCTCCTCCACGTATTCGCCCAGGTCGAGCCGATGCAAGGGGGTGGGAGCCGGGATTTCATCTCCGTCGACCTCCATGCCCCAAAGGTGCAGCGACATGGCTTCTCTCGCGTGCTCCAGCACTTCGTCCTCGGTTGCTCCGGTCGTGGTACAGCCGGGAAGGTCGGGCCAGAGGACATAATACTGATTCGTTGAAGCATCATACCCCAGAACGGCGGGGTAACGGTATCTGTCGGGCGTGTTCATGACTCCGTCTCCTTTCGGGAAGAAAGCGGCTGAAGGAGCCCCGCTTGCTTCCAAATCGACTTCGCAGTAGGACCGGGGACACTTTTATCGGGGTGCTTTACGGTTACCTTGCCCTTTTTTGCGGAATGTTTGAACTGATAATGGCTCCCCTCCGCTCCGTGCAGCTGCCATCCGTCAGCTTCGAGGATCTTGATGATTTCCGACGAGGAGTAGATTTTATTGCGATCGATCTCCGGCTGTTTCATCCCCGGCCACCCTTTCAGAGCAGAGTATAACACGTGTAAAAAACATTTGTCAGCACTGCTCTCTCTACAGTTCTTTTCCCTCTTCTACGCTTCCCCGACCCGCACCTTGATGCAGACCTTGTGGACCGTCGCCGGGACGAGGGCGCGCTTCTGCGGCATGTGAGCGTCCTCGGGGAAAACGATGGCGATGTCGCCCTTCCGCAGAAGGATGAAGTCGCACTCCTTCTCGAAGAATGCCGCCTCCGTCTTGGGATCGTACTCGATGGCAGGGACTCCGGCGCGTTCAAGCGGCGCGTACCCCAGATACTCGAACCCCTCGGCGACGTAGTTCACGTCGGCGTACACCCGATGCGCCTCCAGCGTGCAGTCGTCGATGGTCTTGGTGACGTACTCCTGCACAAGGGCGAAGACGTCGTCTCCCTCGATGTCGTAGCGTCCCGGCTCCATCGCCGCGACGTCGTGCTCCTTCAGAAATTCGAGCGCCTTCCGGAAGCGCGCCCCCAACACATAATACCGTTCGCAAGCAGCCAGCGTGCCGATGATCATACTCTTCCCCGCCTTTCGGTTGTATCGAGGCGCTTTCGCGCCCGGACAGTACGATAGCATGAAGAGGAAGGGTGCTACAAGAGCGGGGAGACGTCAGTGTGGGATGTTTTTCGGGCGACATGCAATACCATTAGATTGCGCCAGCCCTGCATAGACCTTGCCCAGATTTGCAAGGAAAAGAAGATCGCAGCGGAAATATGGCATGGCGAGCGAAATCGTCGGCTTGAATCGTTCTTCTTTTCATTCCGCAGGACTATCCTATCCGCTCCTGTACACCTGTCCGTCGTTCCTTTTGTCTATAACGCAGACGCGCACTTCCTCCTTGTCGAGCTCGTAGATTACTCGATATTCACCGATGTCGACGCGAAACTGCTCTGAGGATCCCTTCAGCTCGATGCTGTCGTGCGGGCGAGGGTTCGATGCGAGCGCCAAAGTCTTCGCCACGACCTGTTTGAACTGTTTCGGCGGAAGGACGTCGCAGAACTTCATGAAGTCCTTTGTCAGGTTAAGCTTCCTCATGCAGGTCACAACGGCGCATTCCCTCGGCCAGCCACTCCGCGGACTCCTCCGTTCCGGCGAAACCGCCGCGCTTCGCCTCCGCCGCAAGCATAGCCCAATATTTGTCTTCATGCTCCCGCATTCGACGGAATTCGTCGGCGGAGAGCAGCACAGCCGAAGAACGGCCGGAACGAGTGATCTCGACCGGCTCCTTTTGAGCATGCTCGACATACGCGCCGAAACGCTGCTTGAATTCCGTCGCATTCACCACAACGGGCATTCTACTCACCTCTTTATTATTATGATTAAAACGATCATAACGATCATTTCGCCTATACTAAGGATACTCTTTCGAAGGGGGGACGTCAACAGGACCGAGCAAGGGGGGTGCGGACACGGGTTTCACCACGGACGACAGCATCATGATTCTTGCCGTCGCCAAGGCGATCATAGAGGCCGCGCCGAGGTAACCGACAAACGAGTTGCCAGATCTTCGAAACTGCCGGTTTCCAGCTCGCCGCGACGTGCCGCCTCCATAGCCGCGACAGTGACGTCGTTGGGGATATCGACTGAAAAAGGAAGCCCCCGGCGCAGAATCGTCTGCCTGTAGAAAAGACGAATCGCCTCACTCGTCGTCAAGCCGAGTGTTGCAAAGATCTTCTCGGCCTCCTTCTTATCCTCGGCCTCCAATCTGATATTTACGGTCGCATTCACCATACCGCTCACCCCCAGGACACATTGTATTGCTTTTTGCGTTACAACTCAAGGGTGATACCCGATACTGGCGTCGCTGGCAGTCTTCTTTTTCCGATGATCAAAACCTCGAGGAAATCCAGAAATAGTCTCTACAGTGAGACTCACTCTCTTGAATTTTCCGACGGTATGATATAGACTGGTCTTAAACTGGTTTAAACGGAGGGGAGAATATGGAAAAAATCGGAGTCTACGAGGCGAAAACACATCTCACGCAACTTATGGATCGCGTTTCCAAGGGTGAAAAAGTTACAATCACGAAGCACGGCGTGCCCGTGGCGATTTTGCAGCCCGCTGACTTTTCGAAGACGGAACCCGTACGGGAGATCATCGAACAACTGAAGCAATTCCGAAGCGGCCGCCGGCTCGACGGACTCTCCATCCGCGACATGATCGAGGAGGGAAGGCACTGATGTCCGTGCGCTTCGTGGTGGATACCTCCGTCGTCATGTCATGGTGCTTCGAGGACGAAGGGAACGGGTATGCGGAAACCGTTCTCGAAAGTCTGGAATCGGCGGAGGCCATCGCACCCGCGATCTGGCCTCTTGAAGTAGGGAATGTGCTGCTTGTGGCTGAAAGGAAAAACACGACTCGGTCAGGCTGCGTCCGTTCGCTTTCTCTCCCTCCTGGGCGCGCTGCCGATCACTGTGGAACAGGAACCCTCCGAACGCATGTTGAAAGAAATCCTTTCGCTCGCCCGTACCCTCGGACTGTCCACCTACGACGCATCCTACCTGGATCTTGCCATGCGGCTCGATCTTCCGCTCGCCACGCTGGACGCTGCCCTCGCGAATGCGGCGAAGAAAAGCGGAGTACAGATCTACAGGCCGTAACGGCGAAGAGTGCTCCCGGAAGCGGAGGCCGGACGAAATACTTGACAATAAGACTTCAACGTATATATTGGACTGTGGAAAACGAGGCTCTCCGTTGCATTCTGCGAGCGTCTCAATACAGCTCCTCACATGATGAAAAACAGGTCGGGATACCAATGCCGGATACGGAAAAATCAGGGCATCGCCGGCGTTTGCGGGAGCGCTTCGCCCTGAATGAGGGAGGCACACGTATGAGCACCTATATCTCACAGGAGCAAAAGCTGAAAATCCAAGACGAGTTCAAAGAATATCTGAAAAAAGAACATCCGGGATGGGTTGAAAGAACAGTGTATACGAACGTCAGCGACTCCTTCTATGTCTTCAATAACGATATCGGGATGAACCCTTGGTCCTGCTTCGTCAGCGACGCCTTGATGGAAGAGGCCCGGGAAGTGCTCACGGAGTATTTTCGAGTACATGACAAGCCGGGAAATCCCGAAACACGCGCGAACGGCTATATCAAATCCATGCAACTCCTCAAGCTGTTCCTTGATCGCAACTACCCCGGCTTCGCCTCCGAACAGTCTGTGCACACGCACGCCCCCTCCTGCTGGATATTCCAGTGCAACCCCAAATACTACGACCTTCTTCGGGCCCTGCGGGAAAAGGAGACGCTCCGCTGGAGCATCAATCAGTACGCGAAACGGATTCAGGCCGGAGACAAGGTGTATCTCTGGATGTCCGGTTCCGACGGAGGCATCGTCGCCTCGGGGAAGGTAGATTCAGCTCCGGAGAAAAGGGCGCCCGATTTGAACGACGCTTACTGGATGGACGGTTATCGCCCGACCGAGGAATATCTGTGTGTCGACATTTCTTTGGAACGCAAGTTTGGCGACTCGCTCGTTTCCAGAAGCGTTCTTTCCGCCGACGAGCGGACGAAAAAGCTGGGGATCCTGCTCTTCCCGCAGAAAACTAACTTTCACGTCACTCGGGAGCAGGAGGCCGTCATCGAGAGCATACTGGAAGGCGCCTATGTTCGTGTACCGGCAACGAGCGACGACGCCCCAGCGGAAGGGAAGCGGTACTGGATGTACGCTCCCGGCAAAGGAGCGGAGAAGTGGGATGAATTCCATAAACACGGGATCATGGCGGTCGGTTGGGACGAACTTGGCGATCTCTCTCAGTACTCCTCCAAACAAAACATCAAGGAGAAAATGGAAGAGATCTACGGACAGGATAAGGACTACATGAACGAAGGCCATGCGCTCTGGCAGTTCGCCAACGATGTGAAGCCGGGAGACGTCGTCTTCGTCAAAAAGGGCGAAAACATGATCGTCGGGCGCGGGGAGGTGACCTCGGAATACATGTTCGATGCATCCCGCTCCGAATACCAGCATATTCACAAGATCGACTGGACGCATTCGGGTGAATGGAGCGCCGAAAAGGATCCACCCGTCAAAACGCTCACCGACTTCACGAACTACACCGAAGCGTGCCGGCTGTTGGAAGAGAAGTTCGGAGGGGATGTAATAGAGCCGCCGGAAACCTTCGCAATATACACACAAGACGATTTCCTGAACGATGTCTTCATGAGCGAAGACCGGTACGTCACGCTGAAAAACCTCCTGCTCAAGAAGAAGAACATCATCCTTCAGGGAGCGCCGGGCGTGGGAAAGACGTACGCGGCGGAGCGCCTTGCCTACTCGATCATGGAGGAGAAGGACACGAACCGGGTCATGACGATTCAGTTCCACCAGAGCTACAGCTACGAGGATTTCATCATGGGGTATCGCCCGACGGAGAACGGCTTTTCGATGGCGAAGGGGCCGTTCTACAGCTTCTGCAAAAAGGCGGAACCGGACGACCGCGAGCACTTCTTCATCATCGACGAGATCAACCGCGGGAACCTCAGCAAGATATTCGGCGAACTCCTGATGCTCATCGAGAACGACAAGCGCGGAAAATCCATCCGCCTCCTCTATTCGGACGAGCAGTTTCAGGTTCCCAAGAATGTACATATCATCGGCATGATGAACACGGCGGATCGCAGCTTGGCCATGATCGACTATGCGCTGCGCCGGCGTTTCGCATTTTTCGAATTCGAGCCCGCCTTCGCATCGACCGGATTCAAGAGGTATCAGGAATTTGTAGCGAATGAAAAGTTCGACTTTCTGGTGCAAACCGTCTGCTCCATGAACACCGCCATCACCGACGATCCGTCTCTCGGGAGCGGTTTTAGGGTAGGGCACAGCTACTTCTGCGCCAAAGACCCCGCCGACGTCGATGAAATTTGGCTCTCCGATCTGGTGGAATATGAACTGATTCCGCTCATCAAAGAATACTGGTTCGACGACCTCTCCAAGGTCCACGAATGGAGCGGGAAGCTGCGCGGTGCGCTCCGTGTCTGAGAACATCCGCATCAGAAACGTCTACTACATGCTGGCCTACGCCTACCACGCACTGAACGAGGCGGGGTGCAGAAGCATCGAGACCGAGGATTTCAAGAACGTTCACGACCTTCTGGCCGCGATTCTGATCAACGGAGTCGCACAGCAGATAAAACGCGGACTGAACCGGGATTACCTTTCCAATAAGGAAGCGATAAGCAGTCTGAAAGGGAAGCTGATCGTCTCGGAGTCCGTCAAGCGCCATACACTCTTGAAAAAGCGCATGATCTGCCAATTCGACGTCTTCTCCGAGGATACGCCGATGAACCGGATACTGAAGACGGCGATGATGCTCCTCATGCGGCACGGCGACGTGAAAAAAGAGAACAGCGGCCTTTTGAGAAAGCTGCTTCTCTACTTTTCGGACGTTTCCCCTCTCTCCCCGTACGGCATCGACTGGAACGCGCTGACATACCACAGGCACAACGCGACATACAAGATGCTGCTCAACATCTGCCGTCTGGTGTTCGACGGCCTGCTGCTCTCAAGCAAAGACGGAGGCTGCACACTGGCCGAATTCATCGACGATCAGCAGATGCACCGTCTTTTCGAGAAGTTCGTCCTCGAGTACTACAGGAAGGAGTATCCGCAGTTCAAGGCCTCCGCTTCCCACATCGACTGGAACATCGACGGCGCGGACAGCACACTCTTCCTTCCGCTGATGAAATCCGATATCACCCTGACGCATGCGGGCAGATCGATGATCATCGACACAAAATACTACAGCCACAGTATGCAGTCGAATCCCCAGTTTCAAAGCACGTCGCTGATCTCGGGAAACCTGTACCAGATCTTCACCTACGTGAAAAACAAGGATCGCGAGGGAATGGGAAACGTCAGCGGCGTACTGCTCTACGCCAAAACGGACGAAGCAGTCACACCGGACTGCGACTACCGGATTTGCGGCAACAGAATAGCCGTGAAGACATTGAACCTCGGTGCGGAGTGGCTTGAAATCAAGAGACAGCTCGACGATTTGACGCTGTATATCACAGAGTGACCCTGTACGCACGACTATATAAAAAAGCTGGAAGAAGGATGATTCAATAAGCGGAGGACACTTCGACCATCAGGAGTACCGCTTCATCGATATCGCGGAGCAGTTGGAACGGGATATCGAGTATAACGATGTTTCATGGGAGAATCCGGTGGTGACGGAATACCGCAGGATATACGGCTTTCAGTTGGAGCCCGCGACCTTGGACTATCTTCGGAAAGTCGCCGCCCAACTGCGCTATCTCCAGATGGTCTTGCACGAATACGACTTGGCGGTCTCCAAGGATACATGCGAGAAGACATTCCAGCAGCGCGTCGGCATCGCTGCGGAGACGAAGTCGGGATCAGGTCGGGACTAAGTCGGGACCAAGTCGGGACCAAGTCGTCGCTCTCACGCTATGCGGGCCGCTCTTGCGATTGCAATGCCGCTACCGAGCGGGGTGATTCTCACCTGACCGTGGAAGTCGCCGGGGAAGTACCGGGGTAGTCGGCAGGAAAAAAAGCGGAGAGTTTCCGGTTCATCTTTCCAAAGACGATAACAGGACCAGGAGGAGATGCGGATGCTTCGGCAGTTGCGAATACAAAACTTCAAGGGGTGGAAAGATACCGGACTCATCCGCATGGCTCCAATATCTTTGTTCTTCGCTTCAAGAGGGAAGAAGGATCCCCCATGAACGACTTCTTCAAGTTCCCCTCTACTCCTCATCTGGCTGTTCTGCAGGGTGTCGACTTCCGGGGGGACAAGGTGATGTCCGAGGAGGAGCGGGACGAATTCCTACGGCACGAGATCACCGTTGAAGAAAAAATCGACGGGGCCAACCTTGGCATTTCGTTCGACGGCGGCGGGAACCTCTGGCTGCAAAACAGGGGGGCATCGTTCAACTACATACCATAAAGGAGGCGACGCCCCATGCTCGGCGCGATCATCGGCGATATCGCGGGTTCACGATTCGAGTTCAACAACCACAGGAGCAAGGAGTTCGAGCTGTTTACGGACAAGTGTTTCGCTACGGACGACAGCATCATGACGCTCGCCGTGGCCGAGGCGATCATGGAGGCCGAAAGGAGCGCCGGCTCCGCGGACCGCGACGACGCGTTCTACTCCGCTCTCGGCGGCCTGACGGTGAGGTACATGCGGGAGATAGGCCAACGCTATCCGCACTGCGGGTACGGAGGACGGTTCCATCAATGGATGTTTTGCCGGAATCCCCGGCCGTACGACAGCTTCGGCAACGGCGCGGCCATGCGGATAAGCCCGGTCGGATTCGCAGCCCGGAGCCTCGAAGATTTGCGGCGGCTCTCCGAAGCCGTCACTGCGGTGACGCACAACCATCCGGAGGGGCTGAAGGGGGCGGAGGCGACTGCGGTCGCAATCTTCATGGCCCGAAAGGGCAGCACTCCGGAGGAGATACGAAAAGCCGTCGTCCGCGACTACTACCCGCTGGACTTCACCATCGACGGCATCAGGGAGAGCTACGAATTCAACGAGACGTGCCAGGAGACGGTACCGCAGGCGATCGTAGCGTTTCTGGAGTCCTCTTCGTTCGAGGACGCCATCCGCACCGCGATCTCCGTCGGCGGCGACAGCGACACTTTGGCGGCCATAACGGGCGGCATCGCGGAGGCGTACTACGGCGTTCCGGCCGATCTGCGGGAGCGGGCGCTGCGCTTCCTTGACAAGGATCTGCGGGCGATCTACGACGAGTGGGTCGCATTCACGGCGGAAGAGGGAACGGTCCCACGCTTCCGGCCTCTGACCAGACACATCGAAAGGCTCGCCACCGTGAAATCATACGGCGAATGGATCGACGACGTGCGGGGAGACGGAACGTCCGGGAATCCCAAGGTTTTGCCCTGCATGTCGCAGCACCCCGCCGCGACGGAATTCGTGGAGGAGTTCTACCGGTTCTCCGCGACGCACCCGGAGTTCAGCCTCGAAGAGTACCGGAGCATACTCGAAACACACGGCGTCGAATGGGGCTTCGACGAAATGCGCGACACCGACGTGCATACACTCGACTCCCGGTGCGTCCTGGCGATGATCATGGCGGTGATCCGAGTGGACAGGTTCTGCGAAGGGGTGCTCGTCTCAGCCTTCGAGGAAGGAATGATCGCAAGGTGGCTTGAGCGCCTGCGGGAGATCGACGAGGCGCCCGCCCCGTGACGCTCTGTTTTCACGCTGTATGAGCGGACCGCTTTTCATTCCGCAGGACTATCCTATCCGCTCCTGTACACCTGTCCGTCGTTCCTTTTGTCTATAACGCAGACGCGCACTTCCTCCTTGTCGAACTCGTAGATTACTCGATATTCACCGATGTCGACGCGAAACTGCCCTGAGGATCCCTTCAGCTCGATGCTGTCGTGCGGGCGAGGGTTCGATGCGAGCGCCAAAGTCTTCGCCACGACCTGTTTGAACTGTTTCGGCGGAAGGACGTCGCAGAACTTCATGAAGTCCTTTGTCA
>Ga0334883_1004379_pt1 | contig 13687 bp, 6 predicted proteins | sample GraSluR1_MG_6_FD_207230 | JGI IMG/M metagenome (GOLD analysis project Ga0334883, IMG submission 207230) | Sludge microbial communities from methane-producing bioreactor in Wageningen University, Netherlands - Granular Sludge_09_05-R1 | ecosystem: Engineered > Bioreactor > Anaerobic > Unclassified... | reverse complement strand
TTAAAAAGACTATTGTCAATAAGTCTTCTGAATCTCCAATTTATTTGCGCATAACATACAATGGTAAAAACTCTTCACTTTCATTGCACAGGAGTATTTTAAGCTCAAATTGGAACTCAGATTATGGGTCATGTACCATATGACACTTTTCAAAAACTCAAAACCGCAACACATTGATAGTCAGCATTTATATTAAGGAGTAATATTAAAATATCAAGCTTATTTTGGGTTAAAGAATTATTTTTAGCAATAAAAATTAATGTTCGAAATCTGACAAATTTTATACGACTTCAAAAACAATTTGCTATCTTTGAAAAAACAATTTGCAGTTGATTACCAGGCCGTTCTCGATTACAACGGTACGGTGAGCCTGCAAACCGAAGAATTTGTAACCGAAACAAGCTACGACGCCTTGAACCGCCCTGTAACAATAACAAACCCTGATAGTACTGTTATAACAAATGTGTATAACAAGGGCGGCTTGTTGGAACAGGTTTTAAACGGCGAGCTTGAGTACATCAGCAATATCAACTACAATGCACGTGGGCAAAGGACCGAAGTTATTTACGGGAATAATTCGAAAACAAGATATACTTATGATGACGAGAATTTCAGGCTGGTAAACCTTTTAACAACCAGGAACAATGGCGCTGATAAATTACAGGATTTAACTTATTTGTATGATGCTGTTGGAAATATCGTTCAAATTACCAATGCTACTGAAGATGAGCATTATTTTAACAATACGGTGGTTTCTGCAACCTCAACTTATGAATATGATGCACTATACAGGCTGACAGAGGCTGCCGGACGAGAATTGACAAGTTTGCAATTGCCATCTGCTACCGATTTTGTAAACAACATTCCTGTTCCCAATACCGACACCAATGCCATGCAGAACTACACCCAGCGCTTTGCTTATGATAAACTGGGCAACATCCTGCAAATGCGTTCGGTAAACCAATGGACAAGGGACTATTATTACGACACCGCTACCAACCGTCTTTTAAAGCATGACGAGCAAGGCCAATCGGTTTATACCTATGATGCCCACGGCAATATGTTGACTATGCCTCACCTTACGAGTATGGATTGGGATTATAAAGACGAACTGGTAAGCGCCGGTAACGGTACGGTTACAAGTTTTTACAATTACGATGTACAGGGTAGTCGAAGCCGTAAGGTAGTGGTAAAGCCCGGTGGGATACGCGAAGAAAGGTATTATGCCGGCGGGTACGAAGTTTACCGCAAGTACATTAGCAATACTTTAGACAAGGAAAGGGAAACCATTCATGTTGCAGATGACCGTGACCGTTTTGCAATTATAGATACCTTAACAGTCGAAAACGGCGTTACTCTCTCAACTCCTGTAGAGATTGTTCGTTACCAGTATTCAAACCACCTGGGCAGCAGTTGTTTGGAGCTTGACGCAAGTGCTAACATAATATCTTATGAGGAATATCACCCGTTCGGAACTACAAGTTACCGCAGTGGAAGAAACGAAGTTGATGTATCGCTAAAAAGGTACAAATACGTTGGCAAGGAACGGGATGAAGAAACGGGCTTGTATTACTATGGGGCGAGGTATTATGCGGCGTGGATTGCGAGATTTGTCTCTGTTGACCCGTTAGCAAGTGAAAGAAGCTGGGTTAGCCCGTATAGTTATTGCCAGAATAATCCGGTGGGGAGAGTTGATCCCAGTGGAGCTTTAGATAATCCGATTTATGATTGGGGTGGAAATTTTCTTGGTACTGATGATAAGGGATTACAGGGAGATGCTATTATTATGAGTAAATCAAATTTTGCGCAAGGTATGTCCAATTCTGATGCAATGGCTAAAGGGAGAACACTAAATAATATGGGTATGGCGCAAGCTATGAAATTTGCGAATAACGGAAAGTTTAATAGTTTTTTGAATCATTATAATTCTCTTAGTAGTAGACCAGATTATGATGGTGTTATGTCTTATAATGATTTGCTCGCTTGGGGAAGGGAAATGGGTAATTCTCCAGTTTTTTTAGATGCTTCAAAAATTGATATTGGAGACGTATATATTGATGACTTCGAAGGTGTAGGCAAGGGAATGTCTGTGAATACAACAATGAAAGGAGCGCCATTAGACACCTATGGTCCATGGGGAAAAAACTATATGCGTTTAATGTCTGCAAATGGTTCTGTTAAGATGAGTAAGGATAGGTTTGATTATGATTATCATAATTTGGGTGATGCATGGGATGAAGGGATTGGAACATTTTTGTATGAGACAATAATCAGATCGCCGTCGATATTTACCTTACGGCAATATCACAGTATTGATGGGAGTTTTGGTTTCGACATGTATCCATATGGCTATACTAAAGCAAAAGTAAGAGTCCCATATACTGGACCAGGATCAGGAGAACACCTTCTCAAAAGCATGGACTGGAGAACATACCAATAGATTTTGAAAAACTAAAAAAAAATAGAAATGCGAATATTTTTAAATGCAATAATATTTATATGGGCTACAGTATGGATTATTATTGGTGTTGGTGTGTTTTTGGAGACCCCAGGGCAAATTGAAAGAGATGATTTTTTTTTTAATAAAGAAATAAAACCGTCTATAGATTTTGTAGAAGATTTTAAATCAACTAATGAGAGATTGCCAAATTATAGAGAGTACTATACTTGGGCAAGAGACTATTATGAAGATTATACTAGTGATCTTAATCAAACAGTAGACTCATTAATAGGTGCTAATACTCTGTCTCATAAATATATCAGAAGCAATAATGATGTTATGAATGAAGATTTATCAAAGTTTAAAGATGTAGACTGGTCAAAAGATTATGCTATAGCTGTTTGGCGAGGTGAATGGGCTGAATATTATTATTCATGGGAAAAAGAATACGATGGAAATAATTATTCTTGGCAAAGTGGATTATTTGCTTTGATAGTTATGGTTATAGTCGGTATTTTACCATTTTTTGTTTGGTGGTATTTAAACACAAGACGAAAGAAAAGAGGATTGAATGTTTAACTTAATATATTATTTTTAAGCATGAACAAACCGGTACTGTACCATATGGCACTTTTTTAAAACATAAACTTGCAACTCGTTGATAATCTGAATATATGTTAACAAATACCGATAAAATATTTTGGGTATATTTCGAATAAGAATTATCTTTAACCTCTGAAAACCCTGTAAAAACCGAGAAGTTTTCGGCGTAGTGTACCATTTGGCACCTGAAGTTGTGTTAAACTTAGTAATATCAAGAGATGGAGTGCAGATTTTGTAAGGGAGGATGTATTAAAAAAGGTAAACGTAACCGCATTCAAAGTTTTCAATGCAAGGAATGTGGTTGTTATCAACAGCAGGAGTACGTCAAAGCGATAATCCCTGAAGAAAAGTATGAATGGGTAAAACAACCGAACAACGAAGACTGTGGAATAAGTTCAATATATATGCAAAGATTGCGTTAAATTTATTTCGCCGCATAAAAAGCAACATGCAAAATCAGGAATCAAATAAAAATAATAAGCCTTCGCAGAATGTTAATTTCGATGCGACGAACAAGCCAATTCAAACAGGTTCCCAGGTTTCCTACACCTCCGCCCTAAAGAACTCCCTTCACGCTCCCGGCGGCATAGAACTACCCAAGGGCGGCGGAGCAATTCGGGGGATTGGCGAAAAAGCCGAGGTAAACCCTGTGAACGGTTCCGGTTCGGTAAGCATTCCCCTGCCGCTGACACCGGGGCGTTCGGGATTCTCTCCGCAACTTGTTCTTTCGTACAGCACCGGCGCCGGAAACAGCGAGTTCGGGCTGGGCTGGAATGTGGGACTTCCTGAGATCACTCGCAAAACCGATAAAGAATTACCACTTTACCACGACCTCGAAAACTCCGACACTTTCATCCTGTCGGGCGACGAAGACTTGGTGCCGGTCTGCGCTTCGAACGACGACATTATTGATACCCTTGTCGGCGGGAATAAAATCCGGACATACATGCCACGCACTGAAGGGCTGAACGCAAAGATTGAACGCATCACAAAACCCGACGGGTATGTTTATTGGCGAGTTACAAGCAAAGACAATATTGTTAGTCTTTACGGTTTTTCGGCTTCGGCTCGTGTTGGCGATCCTGAAAATGACAAACGAATTTTTAGCTGGAAGCTCGAATACACCATGGACAGCCTCGGCAATTTTGCCAAATACTCTTATGCCAACGACAGCAGCCCCGATTATGCAAGCTCTTACCTCTCCACGGTTGAATATGGCAACGATACTCCCGTAACCGACATTGAAGCGACATACACAGGTGGTTTTTACTTCTCACTGGGGTTTGTTTACGACACCAACCGGAACGACGCTTTTTCGGTATTCCGCCCGGGCTTCGAAGTGCGCAACACCTGCCTTTGCAGCCGCATCGAAATGCACCACAACATAGGCACGCTGCAGCAAAAAGTAAAGCAATTGTCGCTGACGTATGACGACGCTACCGGACTGAACCTGCTGACAAGCGCCTTGCTTACCGGCTACGATGCCGCCGAAACGCCCGTAAGCCTGCAGTCCATAGAATTCAGTTATTCGCAGCCGGGAGTCCCGGCAAGGTCGAAAGCATTAGATAGTAAAGACTTGGAGAACATGCCCGGCGGTCTGGGCGACGGGGTGTCATTTGCCGACCTCTGGGGCGAAGGCATCAGCGGAGTATTGGTGAAAAGCACAAAAGCCTGGTATTATAAGCCCAACCTCGGCAACCGCCAATGGTTCGATAGCGGGGCCAACGACGAAATAGACCTCGGCAAAGCTTTTGTTTTGAAAGAGCTGCCCAGCCTTGCCATGGAAAATCCGCAGGCCGCCCAACTGACCGACATCGACGGCGACGGGCTGAACGAGATACAGGTTATGGCCGGTAGTATCAAAGGTTTTCATTCTTTCGACGAATCGGGCAGACTTTCGCCGTTTGTGCCGTTCAAGCAAATGCCCAACATTGATCTTAACGACCCCAACTTGAAGATGCTCGACCTGAACGGTGATGGCTACCCTGACCTGTTGATGAGCGACGAAAACTGTTTCCTGGTTTCATACTCAAAACACAAAGAAGGCTATGGAAATTTGCAACGCATAAGCAAGGCTATAGACGAAGAAAAAGGACCTCGGGTAATCTTTTCGGAACAACAGCAAACAATTTTTCTTGCCGATATGAGTGGCGACGGACTTACTGATATTGTCCGCATAAAAAACGGTAGCATCTGCTATTGGCCCAATCTGGGATACGGCAAGTTTGGCAAAAAAGTGCACATGCGTAAAGCCCCTCGTTTTGACCATTCCGACATGTTCGATCCATCGCGGATTCGTTTGGCCGATGTTGACGGCAGCGGAAACACCGATATTATTTATCTTGGAGTAAACCAAACAAATTACTGGAAAAACCTGTCGGGCAATTTATGGAGCGAAGCAATACTTATACCTACTTTCCCGAAGATGGGAGCTCTTACCAACGTAAGCGTGTTCGATATTGAAGGTAATGGCACATCCGCATTGGTATGGTCAACGCCTTTGCCCGGCAAACCCGACCGAATTAAATACATTGAGCTTACCAATGGCAAAAAGCCGTTCCTGCTCACGCAGGTACCCAACAACACGGGCGCCACGCGCAGCCTGTTCTACGCGCCTTCTACAAAGTTTTACCTGCAGGATAAAAGGGCCGGTAAACCCTGGATCACAAAGTTAGGCTTCCCTGTGCACGTGGTGGAACGCATCGAGGTTTTCGACGAGCCTACGCAAAGCCGTTTTGTGAGCCGCTATGCTTATCATCACGGGTATTTCGACGGGCACGAGCGCGAGTTCCGCGGCTTTGGCATGGTGGAACAGTGGGATGCCGAAGATTACGGCACCCAGGGCGGTGGTGTTAATTTACAGGAGGGCGATACGTACCCGATGTACACCAAAACCTGGTTTCACACCGGGTTTTACAAGAATGCCGAGACCATTTCGGATTTGTACAAACAGGAATATTTTGATGCTGCAACCAATGCTTGGCTGTTGCCTGATACCATTTTACCCGAAAACTTGAGCATACAAGAGAAACGCGAGGCTGCACGAGTACTCAGGGGTAGCCCGCTGAGGCAGGAAATTTATGCGCAGGATGGCTCAGAAGTAGAGAATATTCCTTACACGATAACGGAAAACTCGTTTAAAATCACAGTAAAACAAAGGCAGTACAATAACAAACATGCCGTTTTCATGGTGTTGCCATCCGAAAGCATCAGCATGAACTATGAAAGAGTACTTGCCGACCCGAGAATTGTTCACACCCTGAATTTGGAATATGATGAATTCGGCAACCCGCTAAAACAGGCTACCGTGGCCTATCAAAGACTCGTAAATGCCGTAACCGGGCAGGATAAAACGCTTGTTTCCGTAAAAGAAAACTCGTTTTTTAATTCCGATGAAAACACAGGTTTCCACCGGATCGGTGTTCCCTATCAAACCATAAACTACGAAGTTTTTGATTTTGAAACAAGCAACGCAAAACTGTCCATTGCAGATTTTTCGGATTTTGAAGGTTTGGATAAGGAGCTGATTCAGCACCAAAAAACCTTGTTTTACGACTCAACTTGTGAAAACCCGCTGAGTTTGGGCGGTATATCTGCGCATGGACTGCCGTATAAAAGTTTTACGCTTGCCATGACCGACGCGCTGGTAACACAGCACGTTGTGGCCGAAGGGCGCAGCAACGCGCCTACGGCTGCTGAACTGAAAACCATGCTGACCGACGCGGGCTACGTGGCCGCGAACAACGACACCGAGTTCTGGATGCCCTCGGAATCGGCGGAGTTCGACACAGCAAACTTCTACCTTCCGGTAAGCAAACTTGACCCCATGGGCAACCAAACACAGCTTACATACGATGCCTACAAACTATTGCCTGTTGAAGTTGCCGATGCGCTTTCGTATGACACCCTGATAGAAAACGACTATGTGAACATGCAGCCGGTAAAGATTACCGACCCCAATGGCAATGGCATAGAAATGACGCTGAACGGGCTGGGAATGCCCCTGAAGCAATGGCTGTTCGGGTCCCAGGGCGAAGGCGACACTTCCGGCTCCCCTACCCTTGCCTACGAATATGCCCTCGACAACTGGACTGCAAACAACGAGCCGATGTTCGTGCATGTGAGCGCGAAAACCGAGCATGGAGCAGCCTGCGAATCATTCCTGCACGCCTACGAATACACTGGCGGGCTGGGACAGTCCATACTCGTGAAAACCACCGCCGAAGACGGACCGGCTGTGCAACTCGACGAATCCGGAGAGCCTCAAACTGTTCAAAACTGCACCACCCGTTTTGTGGCTACCGGGCGGATTGTTTACAACAACAAAGGCAAGGTGATCAGGCAATACGAGCCGTGGTTCAGCACCAACAGCGGCTACGAGGCCGAAGACGAGCTAATGGAATACGGCGTTACGCCGGTTATGCACTACGACCCTGCCGGGCGGTTGATACAAACCGATTTCCCTGATGGCACAACATCGAAAGTGGAATTCAATGCCTGGGAGCAAAAAAACTACGACCAGAACGATTGCGACAGCAACTCGGACAATTACAACACCCCGCAGCGGGTTTACATCAGCCCATTGGGCGTGGCATTTAAAACCGAGGACGATAACCGCGCAAACAGTACAGAAACTATTGCCACGGGCAATACTGTTACAACAATACAAACACATGATATACTGGGGCAGGTAACAGTAGTAGAAGACGCTTTGGAAAGAAGCATGACCGAGAACGTGTACGACATGGCAGGGCAGTTAATCATGACTGAAAATATTGATTCGGGCAAACGATGGATTATATATAACGCAGCCAAACTGCCCATCTGCACATGGGACAGACGCGACCAGCGCATTACAACACAATACGATGAATTGCTCCGTCCGACCAAGACCCTGTTAAAGGTAGGTACTGCCACCGAAGTAAAGGTGCAGGAAATCATGTATGGCACAAACGCAGCCCTGAACAATATCGGGCAGGTGGCAAGCATCAATGCACAGGACGGGAAAACGAATTTTTACCTATACGACTTCAAATACAATCTCCTAAGTTTGAAGAAAAAGTTTGCAGTTGATTACCAGAACCTGTTGGATTACAACGGAACAGTATCTCTGCAAACCGAAGAATTTGTAACCGAAACAAGCTACGACGCTTTGAACCGCCCTGTAACAATAATTCACCCTGACAGCACTGTTATAACAAATGTATATAACAAGGGCGGCTTGTTGGAACAGGTTTTAAACTGCGAAGATGAGTATATAAGCAGCATAGAATACAATGCACGTGGGCAAAGGACCGAAGTTATTTACGGGAATAATTCGAAAACAAGATATACTTATGATGACGAGAATTTCAGGCTAGTAAACCTTTTAACAACCAGGAACAATGGCGCTGATAAATTACAGGATTTAACTTATTTGTATGATGCTGTTGGAAATATCGTTCAAATTACCAATGCTACTGAAGATGAGCATTATTTTAACAATACGATGGTTTCGGCAACTTCGACCTATACGTACGATGCCTTGTACCGGCTCAGCGAAGCCACCGGCAGAGAATTGGCAAGCCTGCAATTGCCGACGCATACCGATTTTGCAAACAACATTCCCGTTCCCAATACCGACACCAATGCCATGCAGAACTACACCCAGCTCTTTACTTACGATAAACTGGGCAACATCTTGCAAATGCGTTCGGTAAACCAATGGACAAGGGACTATTTTTACGACACCGCTACCAACCGTCTTTTGAAGCACGACGAGCAAGGCCAGCCGGTATACACTTACGATGCACATGGCAATATGCTCACCATGCCACATCTGACGAGCATAGGCTGGAGTTATAAAGATGAACTCATAAGTGCAGGAAACGGTACGGTTACTTCATTTTACAGTTATGACGCACAGGGAACCCGTAGCCGTAAAGTGGTGGAAAAACCTAATGGGATACGCGAGGAAAGGTATTATGTTGGCGGTTTTGAGGTTTATCGTAAGTACATTAGCAGTACTTTAGACAAGGAAAGGGAAACCATTCATGTTGCAGATGGCCGTGATCGTTTTGTAATAATAGACACTCTTACAGTAGAAAACGGCGTTACCCTTGGCACACCTGTTGAAACAATGCGTTACCAATATTCTAATCACCTTGGCTCTGCTTGTTTGGAGCTTGACGCAAGCGCTGCAATAATAAGTTATGAAGAATATCACCCGTTTGGCACTACAAGTTATAGGGCAGGAAGTTCGGAAGCGGAGGTAAGTTTGAAGCGTTACAAGTATGTTGGTAAAGAACGGGACGAAGAAACCGGACTTTATTATTATGGAGCAAGGTATTATGCGGGGTGGTTGTGTAGGTTCGTATCTGTTGACCCTCTAAATGAGAAGTACCCGGAACTTTCGGCATACCAGTATGCGAGTAACAGACCGATTACAATGATTGATTTAGATGGCTTAGAAGGAACTTATTTTTCTAAATTCTTTAACCAAATAAATTATCAAAAAAGTGTTATAGAACAAGACAAATCGAACTATAGTGCATCAAATAGTACCAAAAGTCCATTTAAAAATACCCCTAAAGAAAATTCTAATCAAAATGTTACTTCAATAACTAATAAACCAATCATTAGCAATGCATCTAATAATATCGCGTTGGACTATAAGATTGATTTTACAATATTAAAAGCGAGTACTGAAGGCCCCAGATTAACTTTATTGGATCCAAATCCAAAGGAAGGCAGTACTTACTCAATTGGTGCAGGATTTGCATTTGGTGGTGGATATCAATTGGAGTTAGGAATTGTTGAAGATTCTTATGGGCGGACAAGGTTTTTCTTCTCACATGGACCAACCATTGGATTTGGAATAGGATTAACTTTCTCAGAATTTGACATCAATACGAAAAATGGAGGAAAGTTTAAATATCAAATGCTTGAGGGATTAGAAACTGGTTATGATGCAGGGGTTGGTATTTTAGGATATCATTATTCCGGCAATATAAATAAAGATATGCCAAATAAAGAAAAATTTTACAAGATGGGGAAAGATTATGATGTTAATGGTGGTGTTTTAAATAAAGGAGCCAAAGGAGTAAATGTTGGTATTATGTGGTCTCAACAAGAAACTATTATATTAGATTGGTGATGAAAAAATATATTAAATTAACACCATTTATAATTGTGATTTTATTTTTTGCTTTAATAAAAATAATTTCATTAAATGCTCCTTATCGAGGATGTGTCTCTCATTCTAAACTAATAGAAAACCTTTATTTAAATGGAATTGTACTGAATAAATTTGAAGACAAAGCGAATCATCTTAATAGAACATTTGTCGTATTTCAAAACCAAGTAAAAATAGAAGTAAATATTGAAGGAGATACTAGTGGCCTTTATAATTTTATAAATGTCGGAGATTCCATTTACAAAGAAAAAAACTCAATGAAAACAATAATCCTTAGAGAAAGTATAAAAAAGGTGTTTTTCATTGATTTTGGATGTGAGAAAATTAAAAGATAATTTACGTCACAAACAAGTTACGACGCATTGAATCGGGTACTGTACCATTTGGCACTTTTTTAAAACATAAACTTGCAACTCGTTGATAATCTGAATATATGTTAACAAATACCGATAAAATATTTTGGGTATATTTCGAATAAAAACTATCTTTAAGCTTTGAGAAGCTTGTAAAAACAGAAAAGTTTTCGGCGTAGTGTACCATTTGGCACCTGAAGTTGTGTTAAACTTAGTAATATCAAGAGATGGAGTGCAGATTTTGTAAAGGAAGATGTATTAAAAAAGGTAAACGTAACCGCATTCAAAGATTTCAATGCAAGGAATGTTGTCGTTATCAACAGCAGGAGTACGTCAAAGCGATTATTCCTGAAGAAAAATATGAATGGGTAAAACAACTTAACAACGAAGGCTGCGGAATAAGTTCAATATCAAGGCTTCTTGAAATATCCAAATCAAGTGTGCAAAGACTTATTGAACGAATAGCTTCAAAACTGAAGATGCCTGAGATATTTGAACTAGGGCAATCGTACGAGATTGATGAATTAAGAACCTATTGCGGAAACAAAAAAAATGAATGTTGGATAATGTTTGCAATAAATAAAGCTACTGGAACGGTTGTAGACTTTTGTGTAGGTCGGCGAACCAAAGAAAACCTAAAAAGAATTACCGATTCTGTTTTAAAACTGAATCCGAAAAGAGTTTTTACCGACGGTTTAAACATTTACGAATCGCTTATACCATCGGCTGCCCATAAAGTCTTTGACTATTGTACTAATAAAATAGAACGCAAAAATCTAAGTTTGAGAACCCATTTAAAATGGATATCACGAAAGACAATTTGCTTTAACAAAAGTGAATCGATGCTCAATGATTGCGTTAAAATTTATTTCGCCGCATAAAAAGCAACATGCAAAATCAGGAATCAAATAAAAATAATAAGCCTTCGCAGAATGTTAATTTCGATGCGAAGAACAAGCCAATTCAAACAGGTTCCCAGATTTCCTACACCTCTGCCCTTAAAAACTCCCTTCACGCTCCCCGCGGCATAGAGCTGCCCAAGGGCGGTGGAGCAATTCGGGGGATGGGCGAAAAAGCCGAGGTAAACCCCGTGAACGGTTCCGGTTCGGTAAGCATTCCCCTGCCGCTGACGCCGGGGCGTTCGGGATTTACTCCGCAACTTGTTCTTACGTACAGTTCCGGCGCCGGCAACAGCGAGTTCGGGCTGGGCTGGAGTGTCGGATTTCCCGAAATCTCCCGAAAAACAGATAAGGAATTGCCTCGCTATTACGATTTGGAAAACTCCGACACTTTTATTCTTTCGGGAGCCGAAGACCTTGTTCCGCTATGCGACGAAAACGGCGAAATTATTGATGCAGATGATAATGGAGATACTATCCGACAATACATCCCACGAACCGAAGGACTAAATGCAAAAATTGAACGCATCACAAAATCCGGCGGCTATGTTTATTGGCGAGTTACAAGCAAAGACAATATTGTTAGTCTTTACGGTTTTTCCGCTTCGGCACGCATTGCCAACCCCGAAAATCCTAAGCGTATCTTTAGCTGGAAGCTCGAATTCACCATGGACAGCCTCGGCAATTTTGCAAAATATACCTACACTAACGACGGCAGCCCCGATTTTGCAAGCTCTTACCTATCCACGGTTGAATACGGCAACGACACTCCCGTAACCAACATTGAAGCGGCCTATACCGGCGGTTTTTACTTCTCGCTGGGGTTTGTTTACGACCCCGGCAGAAATGACGCTTTTTCGGTATTCCGCCCAGGCTTCGAAGTGCGCAACACCCGCCTTTGCAGCCGTATTGAAATGCACCATAACATAGGCACACTGCAGCAAAAAGTAAAAGAACTTACGCTTACCTTCAACGATTCTACCGGCTTAAACCTTCTGACAAGTGCTGTTCTTACCGGCTACGATGCCGCTGAAACGCCCGTAAGCCTGCCGGCTATAGAATTCACTTATTCGCAGCCGGGAATCCCCGCAAGGTCGAAAGCATTAGATAGTAAAGACTTGGAGAACATGCCCGGCGGCCTGGGCGACGGGGTGTCGTTTGCCGACCTCTGGGGCGAAGGCATCAGCGGCGTGCTGGTGAAAAGCACAAAAGCCTGGTATTATAAGCCCAACCTCGGCAACCGCCAATGGTTCGACAGCGGGGCAAACGACGAAATAGACCTCGGCAAAGCTTTTGTTTTGAAAGAGCTGCCCAGCCTTGCCATGGAAAACCCGCAGGCCGCCCAACTGACCGACCTCGACGGTGACGGGCTGAACGAGATACAGGTTATGGCCGGTAGTATCAAGGGTTTTCATTCTTTTGATGAATCGGGCAGACTTTCGCCTTTTGTGCCGTTCAAGCAAATGCCCAACATTGATCTTAACGACCCCAACTTGAAGATGCTCGACCTGAACGGTGATGGCTACCCCGACCTGCTTATGAGCGAAGAGAACTGTTTTCTGGTTTCATACTCCAAACACAAAGAAGGCTATGGCAACCTGCAACGCATAAGCAAAGCCATAGACGAAGAAAAAGGACCTCGGGTAATCTTTTCGGAACAACAGCAAACGATTTTTCTTGCCGATATGAGTGGCGACGGACTTACTGATATTGTCCGTATAAAAAACGGAAGCATCTGCTATTGGCCAAATCTGGGATACGGCAAGTTTGGCAAAAAAGTGCACATGCGTAAAGCCCCTCGTTTCGACCATTCCGACATGTTCGACCCATCGCGGATTCGTTTGGCAGATGTTGACGGTAGTGGAACCACCGACATAATCTATCTGGGCGTAATAGAAACCTATTACTGGAAAAACCTTTCGGGCAATTTATGGAGCGAAGCAATACTTATACCTACTTTCCCGAAGATGGGAGCTCTTACCAACGTAAGCGTGTTCGATATTGAAGGCAACGGCACATCTGCATTGGTATGGTCAACGCCATTGCCCGGCAAACCCGACAGGATTAAATACATAGAACTTACCGGAGGTAAAAAACCTTTTTTGTTGAGCGAAATCAACAACAACATGGGTGCAAAGCGAAAGCTGTTTTACACCCCATCCACTAAGTTTTATTTGCAGGATAAAAGAGCCGGCAAACCCTGGATTACGAAGTTGGG
>Ga0334883_1004375_pt1 | contig 13697 bp, 12 predicted proteins | sample GraSluR1_MG_6_FD_207230 | JGI IMG/M metagenome (GOLD analysis project Ga0334883, IMG submission 207230) | Sludge microbial communities from methane-producing bioreactor in Wageningen University, Netherlands - Granular Sludge_09_05-R1 | ecosystem: Engineered > Bioreactor > Anaerobic >... | reverse complement strand
GTATTCGCGGCCCAGGGGCAACTATCCGGCGTTTACCGGCCCCACTTCCAGCGACCTGGAAAACAAAACCATGGCCGAGCTTCAGGTTCTTGCCAAGGAAAGCGGCATAAAGCGGGTATCCGGTGTTCGAAAAGGCGAACTGATTCAGAGCCTGCTCGAGGCATCAGCGGAAAAGAACGGGTTCGATTACGCCCGGGGAGTGCTTGAGGTACTGGGTGAGGGCTACGGGTTTCTTCGCTCGCCTGAATGCAATTACCTCCCGGGTGTCGAGGATGTTTACGTATCGCCTTCACAGATCAAGAAGTTCTCGCTTCTCACCGGCGACACCATCACGGGCCAGGCCCGGAAACCCAGAGACGGCGAGAAGTATTTCGCCCTGGTCAGGGTGGAGAACATCAACGGGATCAATCCTGAGGCCGCGAGAACCCGAAGAAGATTCGATGACCTGACCCCGTTCTACCCCGAAGAGAAATTCTCCCTGGAAACCTCTCCAGATGAGTACTGCGGGCGAATCATGGACCTTCTGTCCCCGATAGGAAAAGGACAGAGAGCCCTGATAGTGTCGCCTCCCAGGGCGGGAAAAACGATTCTCCTTCAACACATCGCCAATTCCATCACGGCCAACAGCCCGGAAACCCATCTGATCATCCTGCTCATCGACGAAAGGCCGGAGGAAGTCACGGACATGAAACGGAATGTGAAGGGGGAGGTTATCAGTTCAACCTTCGACGAGGCGCCCAAGCGCCATGTTCACATCGCCGACCTTGTTCTGGAAAAGGCCAAACGGATGGTGGAGTGCGGCAGGGATGTGGTCATTCTTCTGGACAGCATCACCAGGCTGGCCCGGGCCAACAACCAGGTGGTTCCCCACTCAGGCAAAATCCTTTCCGGCGGTGTGGATTCAAACGCGCTTCAAAGGCCCAAAAGGTTCTTCGGCGCCGCGCGGAACATAGTTGAAGGCGGCAGCCTCACAATCGTGGGTACCGCCCTGGTTGATACCGGCAGCCGGATGGACGAGGTCATCTTCGAAGAATTCAAAGGCACCGGAAACTGCGAAATCGTCCTGGACAGGCGGCTGGCGGATCGCAGGATATTCCCCGCCATAGATATCACCCGTTCCGGTACACGCAGGGAAGACCTTCTGTTCTCGGAAGACGACCTCAGCCGGGTATGGGTCATCAGAAGAATACTTGTGGAAATGAACCCGGTGGAAGCCATGGAAACCCTTAAGAAGCAGCTTTCCAAACAAAACTCCAACAAGCGCTTCCTTGACAACCTGGTGGCCACGGAATAGATTCGTTGCGTCTTTTCCCATGGAGGATATAACGTGAAAAAGGGAATTCATCCCAAATACAAAGACGCCGTGTTTTCCTGCGCCTGCGGCAACACGGTGAAAACCCGCTCAACGGTGGGTGATGTGAAGTACGATATCTGTTCGGCCTGCCACCCCTTTTACACGGGCAAACAGAAGCTGATCGACTCCGCCGGCCGAGTTGACAAGTACCTTCGCAAGTACGGTATGAACAGGGAAGCCGGCGAAAAGTAACCCTGCACTGAAGAACTGAAGCGGGGGGCGTGCGCGCCCCCCGCTTGGTCTCATGGACGGGAGGCCCGTTTGCCAGGCTCAAGCTTCCTGGGCGGCCAGGCTCTGGTGGAGGGGGTTTTCATGCGCTCCCCCTCGGGTTCCGCGGCGGCGGTACGAATGCCCGACGGAACCATTCTGGCCCGACGATTCACCATTCCTCTCCTGGCTTCCAGTGGCAGCGTATGGAAAAAGCCCATCTTCAGAGGAGCCGCCTCGATCATCGATTCGATGAGGCTGGGCTTCACCGCGCTGAACTGGTCCGCGGAAGCTCTGGACGGAAAGCAGTCATCAAAGGCAAGCGGCTGGCTTACCATGGCCCTGGCCATGGTTCTGGCGGTGGCGCTGTTCTCATGGCTTCCCCTGAGGCTTTCCCAGTGGGTTTTCCCCGGCGCGGGATCAACGGGGCAGTTCATCGTTCATCTGGCCGCGGGGCTGCTGAGAATGGTTTTCTTTCTTCTGTACATCTTCGGCATTTCCCTGATGCCGGATGTGAAGCGCCTCTTCGCCTACCACGGCGCTGAGCACCAGGTTATCCACGCCTGGGAGGACGGCGAGGCCGATCTGAAGTCGGGAGGCGACGGGAAGAACCCCGTTCATGCCAGGTGCGGCACAAGCTTTCTTCTTTACGCCATGATCATCACGATTCTGTTCTACACCGTGGTTGACTCTGCGGTGGTGGCTTTTCTCGGAATATCTCCCGGCCCCCTGGTCAGGGTGCTTTACCACCTTCCGCTCATACCTCTGGTGATGGGGTTCTCCTATGAAGTGCTTAAGGTCGCGGACCGCCATCTGGAAACCTCCCGGCTGGCCAGGGCGTTTTCCGCCCCGGGGCTTCTGCTTCAGAAGCTCACCACCAGAAAGGCGGACTCATCAATGCTGGAAGTGGCGGCGGTGGCCGCCGGGCTGGCTCTGGGAAGGGATCCCGGCGATAACCCGGGATTCGAGATGGCCGAATCGTGAAGAATGACGAAGCCATCCGAATCAGAGACAGGATCAGTGAGATAGACCAGGCGCTGTGCGAGTCGGAAACCCTCAGAAGCCCGCGGCTTCTAAGGGAACTCAGCACAGAGCGCACGGGGCTGGCGAAGATTCTGGCCACACTGGTTTCCATCGACGAGGCGGAAAACCTGCTGTCCGAACTGAGGGAAGCCCAGGCCGGCGAGGACGATGAACTCAGGGAGATGGCCCGGGAGGAAACCCCGGAGGTCGAAGCCCGTCTGGCACGGCTCGAGGCGAATCTCAGAGTTCTGCTCATTCCGCCGGACCCCAACGATTCCCGTAATGTGCTGATGGAAATCCGGGCCGGAACCGGCGGCGAGGAGGCAGCGCTGTTCGCAGGCAGCGTATATGGAATGTACTCGGCGTACGCCCAGGCCAGGGGCTGGAAACTGGAACCGGTCAGCTCCAGGGAGAGTGAAAAGGGTGGTTTCAGGGAGATTGTTTTCGCCCTCTCCGGCGACTCGGTATACAGCCGCATGAAGTACGAGGCCGGTGTACACAGGGTTCAAAGGGTGCCGGAAACCGAAAGCTCCGGACGCATCCACACTTCCGCGTGCACCGTGGCGGTGCTTCCCGAGGCTGAGGATGTGGAGGTCGAAATCGACCCCGACGACCTGAGAATAGATGTGTTCCGTTCCTCCGGCCCCGGAGGTCAGAGCGTGAACACCACTGACAGCGCTGTTCGAATCACCCACATTCCCACCGGCATCGTGGTGAGCTGCCAGGACGAAAAAAGCCAGCACAAGAACCGGGCCCAGGCCATGAAGGTGCTTCGCGCGCGGCTCCTGGCCGCCCGTCAGGAGGAGGAGCAGGCAAAAAGGTCCGAGGCCCGGAAAACCATGGTGGGCACCGGCGACCGAAGCGCCAAGATCAGAACCTACAACTTTCCCCAGGGCAGGGTGACGGACCACAGGATTCATCTCACGCTGCACAATCTTCAGGGTGTGCTTCAGGGGGAACTCGACACCCTTATCGATGCCCTCGCCGGCGCCGACCAGGAAAAAATGCTTTCGGAACGCTCGGCGAAATGAAACTTCAAAGGCTTGTCGCGGAGCTGTCGAAAGCAGTTGCCCAGGTGGAGGAGCCCATGACGGAAGCACGGCTGTTGGCCGCGGGTCTCTTCGGGGGGGACATGGCGAAGTTGTACCGGCAGTACCCCGCGGAGGTCTCCCCGGAGGATGAAAGCCGGCTGAGGCTTGCCGCTGGAAGAAGAGCGGGGGGAGAACCCCTTCAGCACATTCTGGGAGAGGCCTGGTTCTTCGGCAGAAGGTTTCTCTGCGACCACCGGGCCCTGGTTCCAAGGCCGGAAACCGAAACCCTGATCAGCGCATTTCTTTCCGAAGCCCTCCCGAAAAACCCCCGTATCCTTGATGTTGGAACAGGCAGCGGAGTGATCGGAATAACACTCGCCCTGGAAATCGCCGGCAGCGCCGTTACCGGAACGGAAAACTACCCTCCCGCCGCCTCTCTTGCCCGGGAGAACGCCGCCCTGCACCAGGCCCTGAACTTCACCATTGCAGAGACCGACATGGTAAGCGGGCTCTTCGGTACTTTTCACGGAGTGGCGGCGAACCTCCCCTACATTCCAACCAAAGACATCCCCGGCCTTGCCCGGGAAGTGTCATTCGACCCTGTTTCCGCCCTGGACGGAGGCCCAACCGGGCTTGAATGCGTGGAAAGACTGCTGAGGTGTGTCGGCCCGGTCACGGCACCGGGCGGGTTGCTTGTGCTGGAAACAGGCTTTGACCAGACGGACCGGGTCTGCTTCCTTCTATCCGGCTGGCGGGATGTTCGGGTTGTTCCCGACCTTGCGGGAAGGCCCCGGGTGGTCACCGCAAGAAGGGCGGCCTGACTTGTCCAGCGCCATGCAGGTCAACGCGGGGGGGCTTCTGATCGGAGGCGGCGCCCCGGTTTCCGTTCAATCCATGACCAACACCCGTACATCGGATGTTCCGGCAACCCTGGCTCAGATCAGGGAACTGGCCAGGGCGGGAGCGGCACTGGTCAGGGTCGCGGTGCCGGATCGGGAAGCGGCTTTAGCGCTTCCCGCCATCATTGAAGCTTCTCCGGTCCCCCTGGCGGCGGACATTCATTTCCATGCCGAGCTTGCCATGAAAGCCCTGGAAGCCGGAATCCACAAACTCAGGCTCAACCCCGGAAACATCCGGCGGAAAAGGGATGTTCTCCGCATCGCGGAACTTGCCGGCAAACTTGCTGTTCCGATTCGAATCGGGGTCAACTCCGGCAGCATACCCGGTGACCTGAGGGCCCGGTTCGGCATGGGCGCCGACGCCATGTGGGCAGCGGCGGAAAGACATCTCGAGCTTCTTCGCGAAGCGGATTTCTCCGCGGTGGTGCTGTCACTGAAGGCATCGGACCCCATGCTTGCCGTGAAGGCAAACCGGAAGGCCGGGGCACTGTGCGACCACCCGATTCACCTCGGAGTCACCGAAGCCGGCCCGCCCTCCACCGCCGGGATAAGAAGCGCTGTGGCCATGGCGCTGCTTCTCTCCCAGGGCATCGGAGACACTCTGAGAGTTTCAATATCGGGCTCGCCGGTGCTGGAACCCGCGGCGGGGCTTGAAATCCTGTCTTCCCTTGGTATGTTGCGCAGGGCAAGAGTGGTGAGCTGCCCCACCTGCGCCAGGTCACGCCTGGATGTAGCGGCCCTGGCCGGGGAGGTCGGCGCCGCTCTTGCCGGGTGCGAGACACCGATCACGGTGGCTGTCATGGGTTGCGAGGTCAATGGCCCGGGCGAGGCCCGGGAGGCGGATATCGCTTTGATAGGAACTCCGGGGGGCATTTCTCTCTGGCGCAGCGGCGCGGTTGTTCAAGAGGTGGCCCCGGGGGAAGCACTTGAAACCCTGTTGAGGGAAATCGCGCGGTTCTCCGCGCAGGGAGGGTGTTGTGAACGAGAACGCAATTGAAGCCGTTAGAAAAAAGCTTGTGGAACGGAATATCGAGGAAATCGACATTCGCTTCTGCGATCTTCTGGGTTTCTGGAGGCATGTCACCCTTCCGGTTTCCCTGGGCGACCAGGAGCTCTTCAAGCGGGGCGTTGGCTTCGACGGTTCAACCCTTGACGGCATGACCGCCACGGAAGCCGGGGATTTGAGCCTGGTTCCCGACCCCCGCAGGGTGTTCTTCGACCCGTTCATGAAAAAGCCCACCGCCGCCTTCATCGGCGACATTATCCACCCGGACACAGGCAGACCCTTCTCCCGGGATCCAAGAGGGGTGGCCCGGAAGGCGACGGAACTGGCCAGATTCGAAGGGGCCGCCACGGAAACCTTCTGGGCTCCTGAATTCGAGTTCTATCTGTTCGACAAGGCTTCGTTCTGGTTCCGCCCCGGCTCATCGGGATACTCCTTCGAGCATATAGAAATGCCGTTCTCCGCCGAAGAACCCCAGAACATGGGGCTGGTCCACGCCACCCATTCCGCCTACCACATGATGCCTCCGGTGGACAGCATGCACGACATCCGGGCGGAGATGACGGCGCACATGATGACCGCGGGAATCCCGGTGAAGTACCATCACCACGAGGTGGGAAGATTCGGGCAGTGCGAGATAGAAACCCGCTTCATGAACCTGCTCACCGCCGCGGACGCAATCATGATCACGAAGCACATCGTCCGGAATGTGGCCATGCGGGCGAACATGGCGTCCACTTTCATGGCGAAGCCCCTTCCGGGGCAGCCGGGCAGCGGCATGCACTTCCACATGTACTTCGAGAAGAACGGGGAGCGCACCTTCTACGACCGTGAGGGTTACTGCTGTCTGAGTTCAACGGCCAGAAACGCCATCGCCGGCATCCTTCATCACGCCCCGGCAATCAGCGCCTTCGCAAACCCCAGCGTGAACAGCTACCATCGTCTTGTGCCGGCCCAGGAAGCACCGGTCTACCGCTTCTTCAGCGGAGCCAACCGCAGCAGCGCCATAAGGGTTCCCGCCTACGCACGCACCCCCCAGAAAATGCGTTTCGAGTACCGGGTGCCGGACGGCACCGCGAATCCCTACCTCTGCACCGCCGCTATTCTCATGGCGGCCCTGGACGGGATCCGCAACAACATGGAACCGGAGAAGATGGGCTTCGGCCCCATCGATGACAATGTGTTCGCCCCGGGCTACGACACATCGAACCTGGCCAGGCTGCCGGAAAACCTGTCCCAGGCCCTGGACGCCCTTGGGCGGGACCGCCAGTTCCTTGAGGAGAACGGGGTTTTCGAGACGGACCTTATAGATGAATACATCAGGGTGAAGCGGGCTGAGCTGCTGGGTTTCGTGGGGAACCCCCATCCCATGGAGCACATGCTTTATTTCTCCCTTTAACTGAGAAGAGGCTTGCGGTGAAAAAACTTTATGCTTTGTTTGTGGTAGCGCTTCTCGCACTGGCCTGCGGCCGTGAAGACGGCCCCGTGCAGGCGGGAGAGGCCGGCTCACGGGTGCCCCTGCCGGATGTGGATGTATGGCTCTCCATAACCGATTCCATCGGGATAGAGATGGGCGACAGCACCCTGATGCTGGGAATGCCCGCGGCGGCTTTCTGGATGCCGGAGAACCGGGTGGTTGTGCTGGACATGCAAAAGTTCCGGGCTTCCATCTTCACGCCGGAGGGGGAGTTCATTGCCTCTCTGGGCCGGCAGGGAAGCGGCCCCGGAGAGTTTCTGCTGCCGTCGTATCTTTCCGTGACCCCTTCGGGGGGTATAGCGGTCTGCGACGCCATGGCGGGCCATCTGAGCTTCTTCAGCCCCGACCTGGAGTACACCGGCAGTGTCTCAGGGTTTTTCCCGTCACCGCCGGTTATGACGGTGTTCATCGCCGACTCGGTGTTCATTGGAATGAAACCCGAGTTCGAACAGAACGAAAACGGCTTGTTCATGGGCTACACCGTCGCCAGATGGAACATCTCGTCCCCGGAACCCGAGCAGGTCTTCTACAGCAAGTTGAACCCCTTTGACATATCCGACTTGTCCAACATCAACTTCACCGAGGGCATGGTGCTGTTCGCCGCCACTTCCGAAGGGGTGGTCTACACCACCGTTCTCTCCACCGAGGCCTACGAGTTCAATGCCATGAACCCGGACGGTTCGGAGCTGTTCTCGGTAACAGAACCCTTCACAAGGGTCCGGAAAACCCAGGAGGACATCGACTCGGAAAGGGAGTTCGTCCGGAACCGGATGCGTCAGGGGGGCGCCCCGGAGTTCATGGTGAACTCCTACCAGCCTGACCCCTTCCTGTTCGCGATAGGTTCAATGGGTATCGCTCCCGACGGAAACCTCTGGGTAGCCCAGGGAGTCTACGGCTCCCCGGTGTTCAGGGTGTACAACCCCGCCACGGGAGAATTCCTGTTCACCGCGGCGCTGGAGGTCGGGGATGAAGAGAGGGACATCACCGTCATGATGAACCGGTGGGGATTCACCGGCATCGACCAGATGTCCGGAGACTGGCCCAGGGTCTATATCATCGATCGCTGAGGAGTACGGCCCTGACCGGCGAGCCGTCGCCGCCCACGATTCGCAGCGGCAGGCAGACCAGGGTGTAACGCCCGGGTTCCACTCCGTCCAGCATCAGGTTTTCCACCACCGGAATTCCAGCCCCCAGCAGAATCAGATGGGCGGTGTCGGCATCGCCGTGGTCTATGGACATGCGGGAGGTGCCCACCAGCTCGGCGCCGCCTTTCACAAGCTCCAGTGCTTCTTCTCCGCTGACGCTTCGGCCCAGCAGCACCGCCCGGCCCTGAAAGTCTTCGAGAACATCCGGACAGACCATGGCCGGAAGCACCGCCTTGTGCAGGGGAATCATGTCGATGGGCATTCCGCCGGGAATCCGGTGAAGCGGGGCGTCCATGTGGGTGCCGGAGTGGGCGCTCATTCGCAGCCGGGAAAAGGTCCATTCACCCTGGGTGGCCTCGGTTCTCTTGAACGGAATGTCACCGGGCCAGGGCTCGGTATCCGGAGAGAGGGGGCGGGTGATGTCAATCATTCCGCGGGGTTGGCTCAGCATGGGCGCAAACTCCCTTCAGGGGGCAGGACGGGCAGCGGGGCCTCACGGGAAGGCAAACCCGTTGACCGAACCTTACAAAAACATGGTTCAGCCCGGTCCATTCGTCCCGGGGAAACAGCTTCATCAAAGAGGCCTCCGTGGTTTCGGGGGAGCGGGTCTTCACGATTCCAATCCGGTTTGACACCCGGTGCACATGGACATCCACGCAGACCGCGGGAATGCCGAATGCCATTCCCATCACGAAGGCCGCGGTTTTCCCCCCTACTCCCGGAAGGCCTGTCAGGGCTTCTCTGCTTCGGGGTACCCGACCCTGATGGCTTTCGAGGATGATTCTGGCGGTCTCCAGCAGTTGGCGGGCCTTTACCCTGTAGAACCCCGCGGGGCGAAGAAGGGTTTCCAGTTCCTCCCGGGAGAGGGCGAGGAGCTCCCCCGGAGTCGCCGCCCGGCTGAGGACATTCCGGGTTACCTCCCGGGTGACCGCGTCCCGGGTTCTGAGGCTCACCACCGTGCCCACGAGAATGGAGAAAGGGCTCTCCCCCGCGACAAGCGGCGCGGGGACTCCCGTGTCACCCAGATGAACCCGCATCTCGAGCAGGATGTCCGAAGGATTTTTCAACGAAGCCGAACCAGCCGGATACCCCTGCTTTTACTGAGCACAAGCCCGAGCCTGCCGTTGAACAGGTCCACCAGTTCCTCTCCAAGGGCATCCTTGCGCCAGGCGGGAATGCCGGGCCGGGCCTGCAGGTCTTCTATGGATTCCGGGGGGTTGTCCAGCAGAACATCGAAGGTGTCTCCCGGGAGGAGAACCGTGGGGGAAATCTTGAGCTCCGCGGATTTCTTCTTGAGAAAGATGCGGAGGATGTCCTTCCTGGCGGAACGGCCCCAGTCCTGACTGGGGGGCTTGACCGTCGGTGTGTTGGGGTCGGGAGACTTTCTGTCCTCGAGGCTTACCAGCACCAGGTCGGAACCGTACTTTTCCATGAACCCCCCGGGAAGGCCGCGAAGCACAGCCAGGTCGTCCACACTGGAGGGAGAAAGAATGGCTATTCTGCAGAGCAGTGAATCCGATGCGATGAACTGCCTTGGCCTGTTCATGGAACGGGCAAGGTTTTCCCTCCAGTTCACCAGCCGGAACAGCAGGGAATGGTGCTGGGGTTTGACCTTGTCCGCAGAGCGGGTTTTTCGGAACAGGTTCTCCATGGAAACCCCGTAGGCTTCAGGGTCGGAGAGGGAATGCGACTCATCCAGGAACCACTGCATTCTTCCCCTGCGCTCAAGCTGCGCCCTGAGCTTCCCGTACATGTCCGGCAGATACCTCACATCATCCAGGGCATAAAGAACCTGATCCGGTGAGAGGGGCCGGGCGGACCAGTCGCTCATGGAGTACTGCTTCGGCGGTTTGGCTTTGCATACGGATTTCACAAGGTTTGCCAGGCTCATCTGTTCTCCGTAGCCGAGAAAAGCCGCGGCAATCTGGGTGTCGAAAACATTGCGTATGGAAACGCCGGGGATGTGGTGGAGAATCACCCCGATGTCATTCCTGGCGGAATGGATGATCTTGACCACATCAGGGGATTCGAGAAGCGGAGCCAGGGGGGAGAGATCAGGCACGGCCAGGGGGTCTACAGCCACGGGGCTGACACCCGCCGCGGAAATCTGAATAAGATACAGGTCAGGCCAGTAGCGTTTCTCTCCGTGAAACTCGGTGTCGAGGGCCACCGCCTCCTGGTCGAGGCAGCGCTTCACCAGAAGGTTCAGGTCTTTGGCGTTGTCGATCAGGGGAGGTTGCTCCGGCGTCACGGGTTCACCGGCGTGGACTGGTTGTGGTGGTTGCATACGACGCTGTCATTTCTGAGAGCATAGTAGGAGTAGGCGTTGTCCGGGCATCGCCAGCCCCCCCTTTGGCCGAGTTCGCCGCCGGAAAGGCGGTAGACGCTCTCAAGGTCATGGGGCATGATATCCACCCGGCTCAGATAGGCCCTTACAACCCCGGCGACCTCTTCAAGCCTGGCGCGGCAGGTGTGGGGAGAGAGGCTGATTCCGGCACCCAGGTGACCCGCGGGGCATTTCACCGAATCACTGCTCAGAATGTATTCACCGGCTGAAACCGGGCAGATTCGGGAGCCGGACATGGCCGCGGCCCGGCAGAGTAGAACCGCCTCACCCAGCAGCCCGTCCAGTGAGGCGTCACCCCTTACCCGGTACTCTCCGTTCTTCTCTTCAAACCACACCATTCTCGTGGACTCGCCGGAAATGCCTGCCATTCTGATTCCCCGGTGATCGTAACCGTCAAGGAATACCCGTTCCGGTCCGGGCCGCCCTCCGAGCCTGCCCAGAAACTCAGGGGAAACCAGCCGTGACAGGCTGTCCGACAGGCATGACCAGGCGTTCTCGGCGTTACCCCGGGAAAGCTCCCCGAGATAGTTCCGCGTGGCGTTTTCCAGGGCGACTCCCGGGCTGCGGAAACGGGCCAGAACCGCTGCGAGCACCAGAATCAGAAGAGCCGGCAGTACTTTCTTCATTCCCTGCCCCTGCCCCCCTCCGAGGTTCTGCCGCCGGTTCCAACGCTGAAAATGTCTCCCAGCCCGATTCCGATTCCGCTGAAGATGACTCCCCACTCCTTGTCCACATTCTCCCCGCCCAGCCGGATGTACACATCCGCGGTCAACTTGAGCTGCGGATTACTCAGAACGAATCCTCCCCGAAGGTCGAAGTAGCTTCGGTCGCTTCCCCGAACCCTGACAGTGGTTCCTTCCTCGGTTTCGTAGCTGGTTCTGCCCCTGGTTGCGAACTCCCCTCCGATTCTCACCGAGAGTTCCGGGTTAAGGGGTGTAACCAGAAAACCCACGCCTCTCAGTTCGGCTCCCGGTGAGGTTTCCGCGCTGTCCCGTCTGGTGCCGGGTATCCTGTCCCACGCTTTGAAGTAGTACCGCAGGCCTCCGGTGAAGTCGAACCGCGATCCGCTTCCGGGACCCATGGGCATCTCGAAGCTGGCCGCAAGCTCTCCCGCCATGTGGGGATCGCTTCGGGGAACATCGGCGCTTTCCAGATAGCCCTTGAATGCCGGACGGAAAGCGCCCCGTATCAGATAGTGGGGGGAGCGGCTCATCCAGCCGTCAAGGCTGATCCAGGGGTCGGTGATTCCAAGGCCGGGGTTTTCCGACCCGGAGACCTGAAGATACATGGGTATGATGAGGCTGATGGTGTGGCTGGATGTGATGCCGTATCTGCCTGTCCAGGCGGCGTTGATGAATCCCTGGGTGTCGCGGTGGGAATAGAGGCTGTCGAACCCCAGGGTATCCGTCTCCCAGAAGGAGCCGGCGGAGAAGTAGCCGATGGCGAAGTCACCGCTGGATTCGGTGGTTCGTAGCACCCTGGTGAGGCCGTTGTAGTAAAGCGGATCCCAGCCGAGGGCGATTCCCGCCGCGAGAAGCGCCGTCAGGGGAACAAGTATGCTGCGTCTGATCATGATTCCTCCGGTGGGAAGGCACCCATCATAAAGAGAGCCGGCAAGCCAGTTCTATAAAACACGCTTCAAGCAGGGGTCAAGGTTGTTGACTGCCCGGCGGCTGTACAGCATGTTTCATCAACAATAACCTGATCACCGGTCCGAAAGGAGACCTGTTTTGAAAAAATTTCTTTTCTTAGCTTTATTCCCGGCCCTTGTCTTCGGAGTTCCCGGTTCGTGGGGAGTTCGTGGAATCAACCGGGTCAACAGCGCCATTCCCATGGGCATGAACGAGATATCTTTCAACTTCATGACAAGCTACCAGACCGCAGACAACGACTTCGTGAACTTCCTGTACCGCTACCACGAAACCGGCGAAGAACGCCTGTTCCCGGAACTCACCGACACCGAACACCTTTTCCGGGGTTTGTTCGCGCTGGGGTACGGCGCCTGGGACTACATCGATGTGGGCTTCCGCCTCACCTACTACTCCAACCTTTACCAGAGGGGCCTCTACGAAGAACGGTCCACGGGACAATGGGAGGAGTTGAACGCCCTGGGAAACTACGGCCTCATGGTCAAGGGCGGCTACAACCCCCTTCCCGATGAACTCTCCGAAGTGCTGTGGGCAGGTGGCGCAATGTGGCTTGAGATTTCGCCCTCCGACAGCAGTTTCGCAAAATGCACCGATGACCAGGACGGAAGATGGTTCCCCGGCCAGGCCATGAACCAGCTCCGGTTCCCCTATGTCACCAACGAAGGGGCGTTCGGTTTCGACCTGATCGCCTCCGGAGACTTTGGCTACTGGGTTCCCATGGTGCCCATCCGGGCCCATCTCAATATCGGTTACGCCAGCTACAACCAGAAGTTCGATTTCTGGGACTTCAGGGCGGTTCCAATCGAGGATGGCGGGTGGTCTTTCCAGGATTCCACCAGGGTGAACCTCACAGTAAAGGACAATGTGCTCTCCTACGGCTTCGGGCTTGAAGTCCCCACTCCGTCCGCCGATGTTTTCCTCGAATACACAGGTTACTCATTCCTTGACAGAACCGGCGAGTCCCTCTCCTACCTTTCACCGGGTATCCGGTTCAAAACGCCCTCCGGCATGTTTCTCGACATCTCCTACGACATGATCGGCGGCAGCTTCGATCCCCTCTATCATGATCTGGGCCACGACCTCTACCAGAATTCCGAGTCCATCGTCACCCAGGAGGAACGCTCCGCCCGGGCGCCCCTTCCCATCCCCGGCGCCTATGACTGGGGCATCAACATTGGGCTGGGATTCTCCGGTGATCTGGTTCAGACAGCTGATCACGGCCCCAGGCTTGGCACCCTCAACGGAACCGTTACCGACTCTCTCACCGGGCTTCCGGTTTTCGCCACGATAACCTTCCCGGGTGTTCCGGTATCCAATGTGACCAGCGACGACCAGACCGGCTTCTTCGCGGTTCATGTTCCCGCGGGAGACCTTCCGATAACGGTGGTTGCCCCGGGCTACCGCCACGCGTCCGCAAGGATTTCGATGCAGCGCGGCGCCACACAGAGCATAGACTTCAGGCTCTCACCGAACCTCGGAACGGTGTCCGGCGCGGTCCGCGACGGCCAGGGAAGGGCGATCAACGGGGCCTCGGTCACCATCGGCAGCACCAGCCCCGTCAC